>MDTD01041321.1_pt1 | contig 55189 bp, 52 predicted proteins | sample 811221 | NCBI WGS metagenome assembly MDTD01 (sample SAMN05326646, study PRJNA326480) | marine metagenome | isolation source: seawater | place: Pacific Ocean: South West | collected 2011 | reverse complement strand
TTAAAGTCGTACATCATGTCCGCTACACAAATGTCCGATGATGGTTCATTATCAATGGATGGATCCAACACGGGTAATATGCGAATGGCTACAGAGTCACTGTCTCTACAATTGCTTCCCGCATTACCTAAAGCGTATTTGGCTGAATAAATACCTGGGGTTAGTGCACTTGGAACTAAAGTGTTGTTATTAATGATTCCCCCAGGTAGGTCTGGGGTAATCCGCCAACCTCCTGTAGTTGATGATGTTGTGGGTAATAAAAAGGCGGTTAAATCGATTGGCGCCTCATTATTACAATAAACTGTATCTGGGTTGGAAGGGTCTATATCTACGATGATTTGCGCAACAACGGATATGCTATGGGTATCGGTTGTAAAGCAGGTTCCAGGGGTGGTATACACTACACTATAGGTTCCCTGTCCAATAGATGGGTCAAATTCTCCTGCTAGGGTGATTAGACTATTCCCCCCTCCTAAATCACTCCAGTCACCTCCTTGAGTTGCTGTTGGCATTAAACTTACTATTGCAGGGTTGTCGGTTTGACAAAATGCGGATTGATCAGCGCCATCTATACTCGGAATATCTACAGTGTCAATTGTTATCACTAAACTTACGGTATCTCCGCACTGACCATCTATACCATACATAATGGAGTCTACTCCTGTTCCACCTGCAAGGGTTGGATCAAATGTGCGTGTTGAATCATCAACAAGGGTTAATGCTCCAATATCCCAACCTCCAAAAAATACCCCGCCAGATTTACTGGCTGAGATTGAACCGGGCAAAGCATTACCACAATAAGATTGATCTCCTGTTATGCTTAGACTCTCTTGTAGTATTACCGTAATAGGTAACGAATCCCACACGTAACAAACTCCTGGTGTTTGGTATCGAATAGTGTGCTCTCCTGCTCCTGCTATTGAAGGGTCAAATGTTCCTTGTGAAGCATCCGATATTCCAAGTCCACTCCATGTTCCTCCTGGAGTTCCTACTACAGTGAAATCAAAGGCAGGGGCTCCTGTACATACTGATGATGGAGGTGTAATTGTTGCTTCTTCTACGGCATTGAGTGTCACTTCAATGAATACGGTATCTCCACAATCGCCTGATTTACCATACCAAATGGTGTCGATACCTGCACTAACATATGATTGAGGACTCCAATACCCTTTATCTGAATCTATAATTCCTAATCCACTTGATGTCCAGAATGTTCCACCTCCAGGACTTACTTTAATTGTGTCTTGAGTTTCATTCATACAATAATCCTGCTTAAGGTGATCCATAGTGTAACTTATGTTTGATGTTACAACAACGTTTGCCGTATCAGAACCTGGGCAAGTTCCGTCAGTATTGAAAATCACACTCACTAAACCTTCAGGTAATCCTCCTCCATATTGTGGATTAAACTCTCCTGTTAAAGAAAGATAACTGTTCCCTCCAATACTATCTGTCCAAGATCCACTGGTAACGTAATCAGGGTCAAGCTGTAAATTAATTGGATTGTCACTGTTACAAACACTGGGTAAGTTGATGACTTGAGCCGTGTCGAGTGGCGCTACATCAACAGATAATTCCAATGAATCCAAACATCCATTTGCATTCGCAACAACCTTATAGGTATGGGTGCCAGGTGTGGTAATCCCATCAAATACACTGTCTGTTCCATTCGCATCAATATCCCAAGTATAGGTTACCGGGTAGCCACTTGTTTCATTAACTTGCGCTTCCAATTCATAGTTTGTTCCTTTACAATATTTGATTTGATAGGGTGTTCTTCCTATAGAATCAATAACTGGTAATGGTTTTTGGATAAATTGAATTGAATCACTTTCTTTCGCACATGTTGAAAGTTTACCATCTTCTGCGATTAAAAATCTATACCATTGCTGGTTTGTATTAATTGCGTTTAAATTGATTTGGCCTCCTAATACATCTCCATTTTCACCTGCAATATCAGTCCAGTTAATACCATCAGGGCTTTCCTGCCATTGAAAATCTAATCCATCAGTTAATCCACTTACTGAAACAACTTCTCCTGTAAGGGGTTCACAAACCTCTACGGTTGAAGCAATTGGATCAATAGAGGCATTATCATTGGGACGCTGGCAACAGGCACCCACATCAATTGATTTTGGTGTAACACAATTAACCGCATCAGTTTCTACGGCATGTAATGCTTTAATTGATGATGCCATTCCTCCGGAATAGGTAATTGAGCCTACTGTAGCATTATTGCTGGTGAGTGTTCGAGCTGAGGCCCACCCTGGTTTATTAATTTCTATAGTATAACTTCCAGGTGTAAGTACCCAATCTGATACAGAAACGGTAACTTGAACTTCCGAAGATGCCGCTATAGTTTCATTTACTGTTACTGGTGTTCCTTTGGTAGATCCTCCTTGTTTTAAGGTAAAAGTGAAATCACCATTAAATGGGCTGCTTGACCAAGCCGTTCCAACTCCAATACTAACTTCTGATAATATGGCTATTCCATCGGCTACAGTGATTGTTGTGTTTCCACTTGAACTCCCATAATTTTGGGCAGATCGTGTATCATTTGCATTAGTTGTGACTACATTTCCTGCTGGTACGACCCAATACGTTGAATTGGCTGAAGCTTGAAATGAATTGCCTATACCTACAAGATTCCCTCCTAATGTTGGGTTTTCATCGAACCATTTATAGGAGGTATATCCATTTGGATCCGAAGGATTAGCACCAATACCATTAAGTGTTGGGGTTGGACAGGTTGAATAGTCTACCGTTGCGTCTGCTTCTAAAAAAGGATTTATTTCCACAATAACTGTATCGTATTTGTTTCGTCCACAAATGTCTTTCAACTGGAATGTCACTGCATAACTTCCTGCAGTTGACCATGTGTAGGATGCTGTGGCAGATGTAAATGTTTGAGCAGGTACTCCAGTTGCTGTGGCGTTTTCAAAGAATTGCCAAAGTCGATCTGGTGTGTCTTGTTCTGTCCCCGTGAAATTGAATCTGAAATTCGCTTGATTGCCCTCACATACTGAGGTATCGTTTATTTCCACCTTACTTGCTACCAAAGAGGCTGGAAAAAGCGGAACTCCCATTCCCATATGTCCAGGAGCAGGAATTTCCACGCCCTTAGGATCAAATGAAAAGCTACCGTCAGGGTCAGTAATAACACCCATGTATTCTGTTGATCCGTAAGAACCCCAATTCTTCATTCCTCCTACGTATATTTTACCATCGGGGCCTACCTGCATTGCGCCTCCTCTTTGTGTGGCCCAAAGTGCGCCAACGCGATTTGGAGATCCAAGATTACTTCCTGTCCCTCCTGGTGAAACATTAATCGAATATAGATCAACAGCATCTCCACCTGTTAAACCTGTGGTTACAAAGACTTTTTTTCCACTTGGCGAGAATTCTATTCCATAGGCAGCTGTTACCGTTTGCGAGTTAGTAAATGTAATTGTGGCATCGTCCGTATCAAAATCAAAAAGATTGACTTTATCATTATTGGACATGGCAAATTGATTGTAACATCCATTCGATTTCATAAATGCGATAACATCTCCTCCTCCAGTACAATTTGTTACATTGGGTCCAGCGGATTCTTTTTTTACAAAATTTACTCCGCCTGCTGTGAGTTCATAAACATGAAAATTATTGGTAAGTAATTCGTGGTAAATAATCCAATATTCGTCAATCACATTTCCTGTTGATGGATTGGTTTTGGGTAATATCATTTGACCTCCTGAAACATTTGCCTGCGGCAATGTAATTGGTGTTCCAATAGTTATGTTATTTCCTGATGTACCTGTAACAGTTACAGGAGTAAGAGAAGGAGCTGGACTTGTGCATCCATTATCTCCTGCTGGCACGGTAGAAATATAATAGGTATTCCCTCCACCTGGACCTTTTATGATTTGAGCTCCCTGAACAATAGAGAAGTTTGATCCATTCGGTAATGTTCCTCGTTTTTGTAAATCGGCACTGTAAATATCTTTACCGTTTGTTCCAAAAAGGAAATTACCATCTCCATCAGAAATCGATGCAGCTGATTCAAGCACATTATCGGAATTGTCAACGCCAGACATTCCGCTAATAACCGAAGGAGGATTGGTGGAAAAATCCAATCCGACATTATCACCAAAGTACCAGATTTGAGCCTCATTTTGACTATACGTCGCAAGGCACAATAGCATTGATAGGCAACCAATGGCCAGTTTTTTTGTTGTCATACCCAAATATTTATAATGATATAGTCAATAACCCATTAAGACTATATCATCTTTTTTTCTGCAAAACCTAAACCCATTGATTTTGCATGCTTGTATAAAACAATCTAACCCAAAGATTGTTACAAACTCTTGAAACAAAAATATGGTTTTTTCGTTAAAGCCGCCACTTAAATTAGATGTCCCAGAATCTGAGAAATAGTTTTGAGCGGGTTAAAAGATAGTTACCCGAATAGTTTTCCAGCAAGTTGGATTATATTTTCAGTCGTGCGTCAGCTGTAACAGTTTGATCTACAAATTTCCCCTCTAAATATTTGTAATAGCCTGCTATTCCTATCATTCCCGCATTGTCGGTACAAAATTGAAAGTCAGGAATATAAACATCCCATCCAAATTGATTATTCTGTAAACGAGATCTTAATTCTGAATTAGCTGATACACCTCCTGCTATTGCTATTTTTTTAATTTCTGTGATTTCTGAGGCTCTTTTTACTTTCTTCAATAGGATGTCTATGATTGTTTTTTGAACAGAAGCGCAAATATCAAAGAGGTTTTCATCTACGAAGTTTTCATTTTTTCGAACTTCCTTTTGAAGAAATCGAAGAATCGACGTTTTTAACCCACTAAAACTGAATTCTAATTCTCCTACTTTTGGATGTGGAAATGTAAAAGCTTCACAATTACCCTCCTTCGCATATTTATCAATTAATGGCCCTCCAGGATAAGGAAGTCCCATTATTTTAGAAATTTTATCAAAGGCCTCACCTGCTGCGTCGTCAATCGTTTCTCCTATTACATCCATATCAGAAGGTGATTTTACCACTACCAATTGCGTGTGCCCTCCCGAAACAGTTAAACATAGAAATGGAAATTCAGGACTGGCGTAATCGTCTTCAATCATATGAGCAAGTATATGGGCCTCCATATGATTTACTTCAATCAATGGTTTATTTAGTGCCATTGACAATGATTTTGCAAATGACACACCTACAAGTAGCGATCCCAATAGTCCAGGTCCTCTTGTAAATGCAATGGCGTCAATGTCTTGTTTCGATATTCCTGCTCGTTTAATTGCGGTGTCAACTACAGGAATTATATTTTTTTGATGAGCCCTTGAAGCAAGCTCAGGTACCACTCCCCCATATTCTTTATGAACATCTTGGGTTGTGACTACATTAGAAAGTGATTTCTTCCCATGCATTATTGCAGCAGATGTGTCATCACAAGACGATTCTATTGCGAGTATAAAGGGTTCTTTTTTCAACTTATTCATTCCAGATTTCCCAAGCTTTTTCTGCTTGAAGTTTTAACATACCCAATCCATTTTTTGTTATCGCCCCTTTTTCTGTTCCTTTTTTCATGAAAAGCGTCTCTGCGGGATTATAAATTAGATCGTAAAGTAAATTATCTTCGGTTAAATATTCGTAAGGTAATGCTGGACACTCTTCAACTTTTGGATGCATGCCTAACGGTGTTGAATTGATAATAACCGGAAAGTTTTTTACCGCTACATCATTTAATTCATGATAACTTCTCTCATTTTCTGATTGAGGATTTCTTGAAACATACAACACATCAAGGCCTATTTTTTTTAAGACATATTCTACAGCCTTTGCAGCTCCTCCTGTACCAAGAATAAGCGCTTTATAGTGATGCATTTTTAGTAAAGGCTTTAAGGTTTCTCTAAAACCATGAATATCCGTATTATATCCTTTAAGCTTAACACCATGTTCGGTTTGAATAACTTTAATAGTATTCACGGCACCTATTTCTTTCGCATCCTCATCAAGTTCATCTAAATATGGAATGATTTTCTCTTTATAAGGAATGGTAACATTAAGTCCCACTAGTTCAGGATTGTTTTTGATGACATCTGGAAAGTCTTCAATTTGAGGTATTTCAAAATTTTCATAACTAAATCCTGATATACCTTCTTTGTCAAACTTTTCAGCGAAATATTTAGCAGAAAATGAATGCGTTAGAGGATAGCCTATTAATCCTAGTTTTTTATTGCTCATTTTTAAATTTATTTCCTAAGAATTCTAATCCGAAAACAACTATAAAACCAATTACAGAAAATCCTACGGCACTAAACAAATAACTATCCATCCCATACATCAATTCAAATGAGGAAGGGCTAATATTACTTGTTACCGTTGGAATGATTATTCCGTCGGAATTCGTTCTTGTATCCAATACTTCTTTCCAAGGCCATATTTTATTTAATGATCCTACCATAAATCCTGTTAATGTGGCGAGCGTTATGTTTTCCTGTTTTTTGAAAAGCCAGGATAAAAGTCTTGAAAAGCTTAATAAACCTGTAAGGCAACCTGCTGCAAAAACACCTATAGGTATTCCTAAAGCCAATAACTCCATTAATTCTCCTGCTTTTAAGGCCAAAACTGCTGATTTGACCATACCAATCACTGGTTGATATGCACCGAGAAGAACAAGAATAAAACTACCTGATATACCAGGGAGAATCATAGCGGATATGGCAAGGGCACCTGCAAAAAATAAGAAAAGCATACCGTCGCTATTTTCAGCAACGCTAGCAATTGTGATGTAATAAGCTACTGCACCCCCAAGTATTAAACCTAAAAATTCTTTGTATGTCCATCCTTTTACTTGTTTAGCGATATAAATTACAGAGGCTATAATTAAACCAAAAAAGAAACTCCACAGGGCTATCTTTTGACTTGTTTGGCCTTCTTCTTCAAGAATCCCGCTAATTAAACTAGCTAGTGACAAAATACTTGTGCCTATCCCTGCAAATAACGCAACTATAAAATTACCATTTACACGTTTCCAAAAAGAGATTAGTCCATTGGATTTAATCTGTTTTATACTTGACCAGTTAAATGCTTTTATCGTATTTAATAGCTCTTCATAAATACCCGAAATAAAAGCAATTGTTCCTCCAGAAACTCCTGGAACAACATCAGCTGCGCCCATAGCTATTCCTCTTAGGTAAATTCCAATTGAGCCAAATAAATTTCTTTTTTTAAATTCCATGGATTAAAAAATGGAAAGATTACGAATTATTGTGAGTTCACAAAATTAAAAAACCGGCCCTTAGGGTCGGTTCTTTTTAATATTTTTTTTGGTCATTAATACTGATCCATTTCTGGGTCAATTTCTTGTGCCCATTCAAGGATTCCTCCATCTAAATTATACAGATTCTGATATCCAAAATGTTGTTCTAATGCTTGTATGACGTTTGCAGATCTTCTACCACTTTTACAGTGCACGACTACTTTTTTTTCTTTAGAAATCTCTGTGTAACGTGTCATTATTTGACTCATAGGAATTTCATCACCACCTAAAGAGCATATTTCAAATTCATTTGGCTCACGAACATCTACTAATTGGAAATCTTCGCCATTATCTAACATTTCCTTTAATTCATCTACTGAAACTTCTTTCACGACATTTATTTTTTGTAAAAGTAATTATTAATTCCTGTATGCATCAATCAACTCCAATAAGTTTTGATTATCCTTACTTTCAGGATAATATTGGAATACTTTTTCATGACTTTTAAAGTCGAACGTAAGGGCTAGTTCAAAACATTGATAGGCTTGTTGATATTTTCCTTGCTTTAGCATAAATGCTGTTTTGAAATATAGAATATCTCCATTACTTGAAAATTTTTCTATGCCTTCTGAAAGCGCATCGCCAACTATATTGTGGGATAAGTGACGATCCAATAATTGCAAATAGTCCATAAAAAGTGATGAATCAGATTCATCAAGTTTAACCGCTTTTCGCATGGATATTATGCTTTCATCTATGTAGCCAAGTCGCTCTTCTATTTCTGAGGCTGTATACCAAAAATCGGGATCTTCGTGATCAAGTTCCAATGCTTTGGTTATTGAAGCGTAAGCCTCATTAGATTTCCCTAATCCATCTTGACAAATTGCTACACCTAACCATGCCTCAGCGTATTCCTCGTTTTGAGCAATTGATTTTTTGTAAAACTCAAGACCCGTTTCGTATTCTTTTAACCGTTCATAACATTCACCAATATATGCATAAGTGATGAAGGTTGGTGATTCATAATCACACGACTCTTTATACACTTGAATAGCTGCATGATACTCACCATGCGTTGCAAGCGCATTGGCTTTATTAAAATAGGCTGAAGAAAAACGCGGATTAATTGCAATTGCATAATCATAACAATCAATTGCTTTATCCCAGGATTCTAGCTTACAATACATTCCTGCCAAATTAAACCAGAGTGATTCTGAATAGGGCGATTCATCAATTAATTGGTTGTAAAACTGAATTGCTTCAGCGAATTTAGTAGTGCACTCGAAACACATGTTTACCTCATAAAGTGCAGCTTCATTTTCAGGGTTTTCACGAAGACAAAGTTTAAAGTATTTAATGGCTTCCTCATATTCTAGGTTTCGTTGATACTCTGAGGCAATAAAATGATATACTTCGTCCTTATACTCACTATCTGATAAGCATTGCTTAAAACATGCAATGGCTCGATCACTCATTTTGAGTTTACTAAGAATAGTTCCTTTTACCAGAAACAGATCCGTATTATTGGGTTCAAATAATTCAATTTTCTCAATTAAATCCAGTGCATTCTTGTATTGTAACAACCCTACTAACACTTGAGCTTTCAAAAGCTTTAAATCTATACTAGTTGGGTGAAGATTTAACGAATAATCCACCACTGTTTTAGCTTGCTGAAAATCGGTTCTTAATAGATAGTATTCTATAATATCTTGGAATTCTTCACAATCAAAGTAATACTGTTCTTGGTTAGCAACCATAGATTCAAAACGAGTAACACTTTGTATGGACTCCCGCTGACCATCTCCCGCATCAAAAAACTCCATAGGCTTTTAAGGTTTTTAGACTTTGCTTATTAAATCTTGTTATTTATTTACACATAGACAATAATCCTACCACTTTCTTATCCACAATTTTTTTGTTAAAAAATCATGAAACCTTGTAATTAACGTATTTACAAGATTTTACAAAGACAACCTCCTTAAGATAAAGAAATATAGGCGGTTTTCTATCAATATTTCTTATTTTGTATCCTTTATTTATTGAAAATGGCATTAATTAAATCGATTTCAGGTATTAGAGGTACAATTGGAGGTAAACCCGGTGAGGGATTAAGTCCATTAGACATTGTAAAATTTACTAGCGCCTACGCTGAGTGGTTGAAAAAGCAATCGAACGAAAACCTTACTGTTGTAGTGGGTAGGGATGCACGGATTAGTGGTTTAATGGTTGAGAATCTTGTTATTTCCACACTTACTGGGTTAGGAATTGATGTTATTAATCTTGGACTCTCTACTACTCCAACTGTTGAAATTGCTGTTCCGCTTGAACATGCCAGTGGAGGTATTATTTTGACAGCATCGCACAATCCTAAGCAATGGAATGCATTGAAGTTACTTAACGCTAAAGGAGAGTTTATTTCCAATAATAATGGTTTAGAAATATTGGAAATTGCCGAGCGAGAAGATTTCAATTACGCTGAAGTAGATGATTTAGGTTCTGTTTCAGAACGATCTGATTATTTTGATATTCATATTCAAGAAATTCTTAAGCATGAGCTAGTGGATGTAGATGCAATTAAAAATGCGGGATTTAAGGTCGCTATTGATGCTGTTAATTCTACTGGAGGTATTGTATTACCTAAATTATTACGTGCTTTAGGTGTTAACACTGTATTTGAACTTTTCTGTGAACCAAATGGTCAGTTTCCGCATAATCCTGAACCTCTACCAGAAAATTTAACTGATATATCTAAAACCGTTGTTGATAATCAGGCTGATATTGGTATTGTTGTTGATCCTGATGTGGATCGTTTAGCATTGGTTTGTGAAGACGGAAGTATGTTTGGAGAGGAATATACATTAGTAGCTGTGGCAGACTATATTTTGACTCAAAGAAAAGGGAATACTGTTTCTAATATGTCATCAACCAGAGCTTTGCGTGATGTTACTGAAAAAGCTGGTGGTCAGTACTTTCCTTCGGCTGTTGGCGAGGTGAATGTTGTAAATCAAATGAAGGCTCAAAATGCTGTAATTGGCGGTGAAGGAAACGGTGGTGTTATTTTCCCTGACCTTCATTACGGTAGAGATGCGCTTGTTGGTATCGCTTTAATTTTAACGCATATGGCTAAAACTGGCAAGTCGGCAAAGACGTTAAGAAACAGCTATCCTAATTACCATATAAGTAAAAACAAAATTGAATTAACACCTGAAATTGATGTTGATTTGATTCTTGAAAAAATAGAGGCTAAATATGCCCATGAAAACATTAATACTGTTGATGGTGTGAAAATTGATTTTGCTGAGGAATGGGTGCATTTAAGAAAGTCTAATACTGAACCAATTATCAGGATTTATTCAGAGAGTGCGAACGCTGAAAAAGCAGAAGTACTTGCAGCTAAAATTATTGGTGATATCAAAGAAATTATTGCCTAAAAGTGATTGAAGGTCTTTACGCCTTTAATCTATCCGTTCACAAAAATTGACAGGGCGCATGAGCAATGGTCCAAAAACATATTCAAAGGTTTACTTAGATAATGCGGCTACTACCTTTTTATCAAAAGAGGTAGTTGATGTTATGCATAAAACCAACTTAAACCTAATTGGAAACCCCTCCTCTATTCACTCCTATGGCAGGGCAGCAAAAGCTCAAATTGAAGTTGCTCGAAAGAGTGTAGCACAGCTTATTCAGGCTCATCCTTCTGAAATTATTTTTACTTCCGGTGGAACGGAAGCAAATAATACCGCCATTTCGATGGCTGTAAAAAGTTTAGGAGTGCGAAGAATCATTACTTCTAAAATTGAACATTATGCGATTTTAAATCCATTGAGATCTCTTCCTGAAGACATTAAAGTGGAATATGTCACTATTGACAATCAAGGAAATTTAGATTTAAATCACTTATCGAAGTTGCTCAAAGAAAAACAAACAACGCTTGTTTCTCTTATGCACGTAAATAATGAAATTGGTACTTGTGCACCTCTTCAACAAATAGCTGACTTATGTGGATTAAATAATGCTTACTTTCACTCGGATACGGTTCAAAGCTTACCATATTATAATATTGATGTTAAAAAACTAAATATCGATTTTTTAAGTTGTTCAGCGCACAAATTTCATGGCCCTAAAGGATGTGGTTTTCTTTTTGTAAAACAAAATATTGATGCTGCACCTTTTATTGCAGGTGGAAACCAAGAGAGAGGATTAAGAGGCGGAACTGAAAATATAGGGGGAATATGTGGTTTAAACGAAGCGTTTTCTAATGCTAAAAAGGAACAAGTAAAAAACACTGCGTTGTTATCTGAATTAAAGACATATTTTATTGACCAGTTGAATCATGAAAAAATTCAATACTCAATTAATGGTAATACGGTAGAAAGTTCTCCAGCTATTATCAATGTATCTTTTAAAACGGATAAAGATGTTTCCATGTTTTTATTTAATCTTGATTTAGCAGGAATTGCCATAAGCGGAGGTAGCGCCTGTACTTCAGGAAACAATAAAGGATCACATGTATTAGAGGCGATTGGTGTTCCGATGGATCAGCCTGCCATTAGGGTGTCTTTTTCTAAGTATTCAACTACTCATGATATTGATGCGCTTATAAAAACACTTGTTAAATTGTTACTAAATGATTGAAGAAGCAGTAAAGAAAATTGAAGAAGTACTTCAAACAGATCCTAAAAAAGAAGCATTAAATTATTCTCATCAATGTTTTCAATGGTTAGGAAAACTTGAGCCTTCATACTCAGAAGCTCAAGAACTTGCTGCGAGATGTCAGCATTTCAGAAGGTGGGATATTCCAAGATCCGATTATCCTATGGATAAAAAAGGGTATTATCAATGGCGAATCAAGCTTTACTCCTACCAAGCAGAAAAAGCGGCTGAAATTTTGAGTGAAGTTGGGTATGATGAGTCTTTAATAGATGAGGTGAAAGGAATGATCTCGAAAAAGGATTTGAGAAAAAATACGAATACTCAACTCATTGAAGACGTGGCATGCCTTGTATTTTTAGAACACCACATACTTTCCTTTGCTAAAACAAAATCTTATTCCGAGGATAAATGGATTAAAATTATCCAAAAGACTTGGAGTAAAATGTCAACAAAAGCCCATAAATTTGCATTGGAAATTAATTATCCAGCGCCAATTTTATCTTTAATTCAAAAGGCTTTAGCTTAAAAAATAAATTATGATTCAACGTATTCAATCTCTATATCTTTTACTCGCTGCTATTGGTCAAGTGGTTTTTGCCACAGGAACATATTTTACCTACAATCTATCGAACTCAATATATAAAGTGACTGGCAAGGGGGTTTTTGATATGAATGAGATGCTTGTTGGTGGAGATTCTAAAAGCTTTTATTTAGGATTAGTACTTGCTCTTTTTGCTTTCGTAACAATCTTTTTATTCAAAAACAGAAAACGACAGATAAAATTTTCCAAAATTGGTGGTTTAGCAACGTTTGCGGAAATAATTTTTTTGCTCGTTACATTTTACAAATTGAACCAAGGTGAAGAAACCAATATATCTTTTGGCTTCGCCTTATTCATTGTTCCTATAACGACTGTTTTATTTTTTATGGCCAATAAGGCAGTGAAAAAGGATGATGACTTAGTAAGATCTGTTGATCGAATTCGATAGATTTTCATGTTCCCATTTATTATTAAGTTTTATTAACCTTTAGTGTGAAAGAATTGGCTTTTATTTTCGTTTAAGGTTTATGCGCTTTTTATTTTATTTCATTGTTGTTTCATTATCGGCTTGCGGTCAATCGAATTTTACCGAGGATAATAACGAGAAAATTGTACGTCCCAATATTAAACTGGATGATTATTTAAACAATAATATGAATGATTCTACTCCCAGTATATCATTTGGACATGTATCTAATGGAGGACTAAAGCATGCTAAATTAATGCCTTACAAGGGAACAAATTTTAGTTATTTCGACGAGAAGAGTTATTTAAGCGGTAGAGCCTTTACGCACCACAAAGTATTAAACACTGTTATTAATGGGTATAAAGAACTTGAAAAAAACTACCCGAAAAGAAGGTTTCAATTAATGGAGTGCTCAAATAAACACGGTGGTAAAATGTGGCCACACAGAACTCATCAAAATGGCCTTAGCGTTGACTTTATGATGCCCAAATTAAAAGATGGCAAACCTTATTATGGCCTGGATTCAATTGGTGTTGGCCATTATTGGTTATCGTTTAATAATGAAGGTATTTATAGTAAAGATTCTAGCATTTCGATTGATTTTGAAAAAATAGCACATCATATTTTAATTTTGAAGGCTGAAGGAAAAAAGCAAGGTCTTCGGATTTCAAAAGTAATTATCAAGGTTGAATTCAAAGATGAACTGTTTGAGGGGTATTTCGGACAGTTATTAAAAAACAGTGGTATCTATATTGTAAAGTCGCTGACTCCAACAATTAATGATCTTCATGACGATCACTATCACATAGACTTTCAAGAGTTATGAACATTAAGAAACTTTTAGCTAATGACTCCGTAATGGAAATCAGGTAATTTTTTTGAAAGTTAGTATTAGGTAGTTTAGTCCCGTTTTTACGGGACTTTCTTTTTGTTAAAACAGATTCTTTTTAACGTTCATTTTAAATCTTATTTTTGCTTGAGGCTATGAATAAAACAAATCAAGGATTAATTATTGGTGTTGGCTTCCAAAAAACAGGAACGTCTACGTTACGTGATGCACTAAAAATACTTGGCTATCGTGTAAAGGACACAACAGGAAGAGCCACATTGCCAATATTAAGAGAAAACTGGACTAAAATTCAAAGTCTTTTAGAAGGTTATGATGCGGTTGAGGACACACCTTGGTATTATATCTACAAGGAATTAGACAGTTTATATCCGAATTCAAAATTTATTTTAACGTATCGCGAACCTGAATCCTGGTTCAAAAGCGTTTCAAGACATATTGGGAAGTTAAGATCTCCGAAGCACGAGTGGTTGTACGGACGTGGAAAAGGGCTTCCAAAAGATGATAAAGAGAATACGTTGCGCGTATACAATGATCATATAGAGGATGTAAGAAATTACTTTAAAAATCGTCCAGATGATTTTCTAGAACTTGACTTTATAAAAGGAGATCAATGGAAAGAGTTGTGTAATTTTCTTGGAAAGGATATACCCCAAACCCCTTTTCCGCATGCGAACAATTCAGCAGATAAGGGAAAAAACATTGATAAAGAAATGGGAAGGTTGAAATATTATAGAAAACAAATTAGATACAACCTTCAAATTAAGTATATCGATTTACTTGGCCTTTGGAAAAAATAAAACCCAGTTAATAAACTGGGCTTTATTCTTTTATTCCTTTCTATTTTATTTTATTCTTCAAACTTATCCATTACTACTTGTGAAACTCCAGTATTAGAGAAACCACCGTCATGAAATAAGTTCTGCATCGTCACATATTTTGTGTAATCCGAAAATAAAGAGATAATATAATTTGCACAGTCCTCAGCTGGAGCGTTCCCTAATGGAGACATTTGATCTGCGTAATTATAAAAACCATTAAATCCTTTAATTCCTTTACCTGCCGTTGTCATTGTTGGAGATTGGGAAATTGTATTTACTCGTATATTTTTTTCTGTACCATAGTGGTATCCAAAACTTCTGGCTATTGATTCTAATAACGATTTAGCCTCAGCCATATCCGAATAATCAGGGAACGTTCTTTGTGCTGCGATATAGGATAAACCAACTACAGACCCCCATTCATTAATTGCGTCAAGTTTTTTAGCAGCTGCTAACACTCTGTGAAAGGACATTGCTGATATATCCAAGGTTTTATGATAAAAATCATAATTAAGTTCTGTATAATGTTTCTTTTTACGAACATTCGGCGACATTCCGATTGAATGAAGTACAAAATCAACTTTACCTCCTAAAAACTCTTGAGCCTCCGTAAATAATTTTTCTAAATCTTCATCCGATGTTGCATCAGCAGGAATAACCTTTGAATTCGTTTGCTCAGCTAATGTATTGATCGCTCCCATTCTCAATGCGATTGGAGCATTTGTTAAAACAAACTCTGCTCCTTCGGCAGCAGCTTGCACGGCTACTTTCCAAGCTATCGAATTCTCATCTAAAGCTCCAAAAATAATCCCTTTTTTACCTTTTAGTATTCCGTTTGACATAAGTTCAAATTTAGTTCTTGCGAACAAATATAGGTAATGAGTCCAGTATTTAGAAACTAAATTCCTTATTTATATCCACCCAAAATTCTTGGAATAACTCTTGAAAGTCTACTGTATTGGAAATCAGAATATCAACTGCTTTGTCGAGTGGTGACTTATCCCCTATTCTTTGTCGCATTTGCCACATGATTTTTCGAAGATTTGCCAATTCTGCATAGGCCTCCAGCCAATTATATTTTTCCATGTATGGGAAAACATGTTTAAATTTTGGAGGAAGGAGTTCAAAATGAATATTGGCTTCATGATATACATACGTTACATGCGCGTTTAAATTAGTGTGCTGAACAGCAACAAAATGATCAAAAAACATATCAATAACCACTCCTGAAAATAATCCAAAATCCATTTTCACGAGTTTTTTAGCTTCTTTCACATTTACATGATGATCAGTATAATGATCTATGGCGCGATGGATCTTTACTCCTTTTGCAATATCATCATGTATGCCATTAAATTTGCTTCCTTTTACAAAGTCACCCGATAGATTACCCAGCATAACAAGGGGTAAATCGGGAGATAATATGGAATGAGCCAAAAAATTCATTTCTACTACAATAAGACCAAATATAAAAATCAATGCGCGTTTATGTAATGCGCTTTGCATTGGTAAAAACTATTGGCTTAATTTGTACTTAATGATCTCTAAGAAAAAACAAATGTATTTGAGCTTGCAAGTATTAGGCTGGACCGCCTTTACACTTGCTAATCTTTTATTCAACTATCTTTCAAAGGGAACAATTAGTAAAAATGATATTTATTATTCCATTTTCCTTGTTTTGTTAGGTATTGGCTGTTCTCATTTCGTTCGATACATCTTTAATTTATATCAATGGCGTAATGAAGGAATTACAAGAATATTTCATAAACTGGCCATTCTAAGTTTAATTGTTGGAACACTAAATATTCTTTTATTATACCTCATTCGATTAAGTTGGTACAATGGATCGGTTAAGGATATTACTTTGGCCGAATTTTTAGCCCAGTCCGCTACGTTCAGTACTGTTTATTTTATTTGGGGAATACTCTATTTTGCGGTTTACTTTTTTAGGAATTTTAAAAAAGAGGAAATTAAAAATTTAACACAACAGAGTAAATTAAAAGAAATTCAATTAAATAAATTTAAATCACAATTGAATCCACATTTCATATTTAACAGTATGAATGGTTTAAGAGCTTTGATTGATGAGGATACTGAAAAAGCAAAAGAGGGTATTACTCAATTAAGTAATATTCTTCGTCATACGTTAACGCTTGAAAAAAGAAGTTTAATTACAATTGAAGAAGAATTGAAATTGGTAAAAGATTATTTAAATCTTGAAAAAATTCGTTTGGAAGAGCGCTTGTATTATGAAATCAATACCTCACCTTCTTGTTTAAACTATCATATTCCGCCAATGTTAATCCAGACTCTGGCCGAAAATGCGATTAAACATGGTATAAGTCGATTAATTGATGGCGGTAGATTAATTATTAATTCTACTTCTACTAATGAGTTTTTAATTATGGAAATTATTAATTCGGGTCAGTACAATCCGAAAATTAAACATAACGAAGACGCCAATGGATTTGGTATTGAAAACAGTAAGCAACGATTAAACTTTATTTTTGAAGATCGTGCATCATTTCAAATCCAAAATTTAAATAGCCAAGAGGTTATTACTACACTGAAAATCCCTAAAAATATAATATGAAAGCTTTATTAGTTGATGATGAACGACTCGCAAGAACAGAACTCACAAGACTTTTGGAAAAATTTCCAGAAATTGAAATCATTGGTGAGGCCACAAATGGCGAGGAAGCAATTGAAAAAATTGAAGAATTAAATCCTGATTTAGTTTTTCTTGATATCCAAATGCCTGGTATGACCGGTTTTGAAGTACTAGAACACCTACACATCGTGCCTAATATCATTTTTGTAACTGCTTACGACGAATACGCGCTAAAAGCGTTCGAGGTAAATGCGCTCGATTACGTGCTTAAACCGGTTGAACTTAATCGACTTGAAAAAGCAATTGAAAAGGTAAAAGAAGATGAAAAGGAATCCAAATCAAGTAACTCAGACGATAAACTTACTTATGATTCACAAATTTTCATCAAAGATGGTGAAAAATGCTGGTTTGTTAAGATGGACAAAGTACGTATGTTCGAATCTGAGGGTAATTATGTAAGACTTTACTTTGAAGAAAGTAAACCTATGATTCTAAAGTCATTAAACAACCTAGAAAAACGTTTAAATGACAAAGAATTCTTTAGAATATCCAGAAAATACATTATTAACCTAACGTGGATTGACAAAGTTGAGGCTTGGTTTAATGGCGGTTTAAGGGTTACCTTAAAAAGTGGAGAGAAACTGGAAATTTCAAGAAGACAAACCTCAAGGTTCAAGGAATTAATGTCTATTTAACCATATTCTCCTAATCTACATGAATTAAATCCATTGAATATAAAGGGTTAAACTTTTATGCTCTTATTATTTATATCATCTTTCCTCGCGGCTACATTTATTCCTTTTAGTTCAGAAATTCATTTCGCCGCTGTTATTCATGAGCACAATGTGTTTGCAGCTTTGGTGATCGCAACAATTGGAAATACGCTCGGCGGCATGTTTTCGTACTGGATAGGATGGCTAACAAAGTGGAACTGGATTGAAAAATACCTACGTGTAAAGCGTGATAAAATTGAACGTTTTCAGAAAATTATTGAGAAAAAAGGTGGCTGGTTAGGTTTTTTATGTTGGGCCCCAATTATTGGGGATGTGATCGCAATTGGTCTAGGTGTTTTTAGAGCGAATAAATACCTTACCCTCTTCACAATGCTTACAGGTAAATTCATAAGATATCTTATTATAGCCCTAATTATACTGGACTTTTGTAAATAATCTTTTTTTAAACAGCGTATTGATTTTAAAATCTAACGGTTGTATGTTAATTAAATCTGGTGTTTAAATTGAAAACACGTGTGTATTTTTATACCTTTAAACGCTTGTAATTCATGTTATGACGTTTACAATTGTTTTATTGTTAGTGCTTGCTTACATCCTTGGTTCGATTCCTTCGGCAGTATGGGTGGGTAAAACTTTTCATGGCATTGACGTTAGAGAGCATGGTTCAGGGAATGCGGGAGCAACCAATACATTTAGAGTTCTTGGTAAAAAAGCGGGTATTCCTGTATTATTACTGGATATTTTGAAAGGTGCCTTGGCAATCAATTTAGTTTGGCTTCAATCGCGTTATGGACAAAATGATATTACACCCTTTACAAATTTAAAGTTAGCCTTCGGTTTTTGTGCAGTTGTAGGTCATATCTTTCCAATTTTTGCAGGTTTTAGAGGAGGGAAAGGGATCGCTACTCTTTTAGGAATTGTTCTTGCTGTTCATCCACCTGCTGCAATGTGTAGCTTAGCCCTATTCCTTTTAATACTAATCACAACTAAATATGTATCACTCGGTTCGATTTTTGCGGGCATTGCCTTTCCATTATTTATATCATTAGTCTTTAAAACACAAGTTTTATCGTTAGTAATTTTTTCTTCCGTTGTGGCTGTTTTAATTGTTGTCACTCATCAAAAAAACATTCAGAGACTACTTAAAAACAATGAAAACAAAACCTACCTTTTCGGTAAACGCCACAAAATAGCAAACATCATCGAGGAGCAGGAAGTTGATGAGTTTTCAAAATAAATTCATTTGTTATCATATTTCCTTCTTCCATTTTATACTTTTTGAATCATTGTTAGCGCCATTTTCGTTACGCTTTATAAGATAATGAATGAGCGTGTGACAAAAATGCTTTTAAGCGAACCAAATGAATAACAACTCAAACATAGCTGTATTAATAGACGGTGATAATATCCCTTCTGCCCACGTAAAGGAGATGATGGAGGAGATTACAAAATATGGAAACCCTTCTATTAAAAGAATATATGGAGACTGGACAAGGCCTGGTTTAAATAAATGGAAAAATCTACTGTTGGAAAATGCGATTACTCCTATTCAGCAATATGGATACACCACTGGAAAAAACGCCACAGACTCTGCAATGATTATAGACGCCATGGATATTCTTTACAGCGAAAAAGTAAACGGATTTTGTTTAGTTTCCAGTGATAGTGACTTTACACGTTTAGCTACCCGTCTTAAAGAAGCAGGGATGCAAGTCATTGGTATAGGCGAGAAAAAAACTCCAAACCCATTCATTGTAGCTTGCGATAAATTCATTTACATTGAGATTTTAAAAAAGCGCTCGGAGGAAAAAGCCGAAAATAAGGATAATAGCGAACCTACAATTGATAAAATAACCAAAAAGGAAATCCAGCTAATTTCTGCAACAATACGAGATTTATCCGATGATGAAGGATGGGCTTTTTTAGGAGACGTAGGAAGTTTATTGCAAAAAAAACGTCCAAACTTTGATTCACGAAATTATGGTTTTGAAAAGCTTACTCCACTCATCAAATCAATTGGAAGATTCGAAATTGAACAAAGAGAAAATCAAAAGAGTCGACATAAATTAATTTATGTAAGAATTTTAGAAAAGAACGGTAAAAACAAATAATTTTTTAATTTATTCCGATCCCATTTTATTATTAGTTATTCATGCAGTACAGTTATCAACTAAAAGACATTTTTGAATGCAGTAGAGAGCGAGCATTTAAAGCACCTATCTTGGGAGATGCAACTCGTTTTATGAAGGGCTATTTATTCCAACCTCCTGTTACAGGTTTTGAAGAAGACGAGACTTGGGGTAAAATAAACGGAATAAGGTACCCAATGAATAACGGAAACCTTCTAGTTAAAAAAGGAAGAATGTTTAAGGATGTCATTCTTGAACGAGTTGAAAATAAATATTGGAGATGGACACTCTATGATTTTGAGTTTAATAGTTTGTTTTTTATTAAAAAAGCTATTGGCGAGTGGTCTGTTGAGGAATTAGAGAATAGAAAAATAAAAGTTACCTACACATACACTTACTATTCCAAAAACAAACTTTTTAACCCTCTAACATGGCTTCTCGTAAACACACAAATCAAAGGAATTATGATCCGAGCGCTTGCAGGAATAAAAGAACAAGCGCAATCTGATGAAGATTTCTTCTATAATTTGAACTAATCAATTGATTTTTCGTCTAAAAAATTATCCAAGGAACTTTTAAAAAATTAATTATGCCTAAGTCATGGATTGAAAAACGAGATTGTGAGAAATCCTTTCAAATAAAAATCATTAATAAAACATTTGCGGATATACCTGAAGGTTCAAAAATGCTAATTGTTTCTCCGCCAATAATCGATGATTACATTAAAAACATTTCTTTTAGTAGGCAAAGTGATTTAAAAACAATGAGAAAAGATTTAGCACTTACCTACAATGCCCATAAAACATGCCCTGTAACCACAGGTATTTTTTTAAGAATAGTTGCTGAAGCTGCCTATGAGGAGTTTCTAAATGGAAAAGATATCGGATTCATCACCCCTTTTTGGCGAGTTGTACAACCTGGCACTAAATTGGCCCATAAACTTGCCTGCGGAAATTCTTTTATTGTAAAACATCGAATCAACGAAGGGATAGAAATTCAATAACCCAATTCAAAAAAAGCAGTATTATTATAGTACTAGTGATAGGTTAATTGAAAACAGAACATGAAGGATCATTACAGAAAACTTCAAAACATGTATTTACAAGCCAATATCAATACTATGATATTTGACACAACAACCTGCTATATTTCAAAGGGGCAGTCTGAAATCACTTTACAACTTGCACCAAAATATTATCATGCTCTTAATGCTATGCACGGACTGGTATATTTTAAACTCTTAGATGATTCTGCTTTCTTTGCCGTTAATTCGATTGTATATGACGTATTCGTATTAACGACGTCTTTCACCATAAACATTACCAAACCCGCACGCCATGGATTAATAACAGCGAAGGGACAAACACGATTTACCTCTACTAATCTGATGATAGGAGAATCTTCATTATATAACGAAGAAGGAGAGGAAATTGCCTTTGGAACCGGCACCTTTGCAAAAAGTAAAATCGCTTTAAGCAATACACCTGGTTACCAATAATTGAATATGAAAAGATTAAAAAAAATTTGTAAATATTCTATAATTGGAGGATTATGTTTGTTTTTGATTTTTACAATAGGCGGAATTATAATAAAACGTAATGGACAATCTAAAATTAATCGAGAGCAATTGATAGCGGAAGGCGGAAAGCTTGCTTTAGATACAAATGGACGAAAAATTGAATACTTTACGTACGGTAGTAATGACCCAAACACACCCGTGATAATTAATATTCATGGATCTGGGCTAGATGCCACATTTGAAAAATTAATACACCAAAAATCTTGTGAGGAATTAAATGTAAGAGGCATATCCATTTCACTACCCGGATGTGGAAATACAGATTTGAAAATTGGACGGAAAGTTATTGAATGGGCATCCGAAGACCTTTATGCTGTTTTAGAACAAGAAAACATTGATCATTTTATGATTTCGGGGCACTCTCAAGGAACTCCCCATGCTATGGCTGCCGCCTTTTTTTATAAAGAACGATGTACTGCACTGGGTTTAAACGCCCCTTTATTGCCGAACAATTTAACACAGGAATTAAATATTGAAGGAGCTTTGGGACATGACCAATTTAAAACAACCGAACAATTAAAGCATCCGCTAAACGCGTGGATGTTTTTTACCTTTTATATAACAACCGACCTCTTCTCCCCTAGTTTACCTGTTAAAACATTAGTATACTCGTGCGATAATATGGAACAAGACACCGCATTGATTAGGATGTTGTCCTGTTCTGTTGAACGATGTGTCAAAAGAGGTTCAGCAGGAATATGTTGGGAATCTGCAAAGGATGTATGTTATGATTGGGGGTTCGATCCAAGATTAATCAAAACAAAAAACATAAGTATTTGGCATGCATCGGATGATAACCTTTGCCCACCTGTAATTGGTCAGTGGTTAGCAAATTATTATACATCTCAAGGCAGTAATGTTCAATTTAAAAATGAAAATATCGGATACGGCCATATGACGTATTGCAGTTCCCATTATCAAAAAACAGAAAATAGCATGGTGCAAAGCTTACTACTCTCTAAAGTAATGCATCATTAGATGTTTTTTTATTAAAACAAAAAACCGAAACAAATTTTGCTTCGGTTTTTTATTTATGAATTTTTTAAAAAAATTATCCTTCCATTAGATTGATTATGCAGCAGAGGTTTCATTTGTGCTATTTATCGCTAAACTATAAATAACCAATCCAAATCCAATTTTGTTAATTGCATCACCAATGTTATAAATGATATCCATTGATTCCGCAGGTAATGCTCCACTTAATAACCCACCTGGAATTGTCATGTATCCAATTGGATAAATAGCCCATCCTGCAAAAATAAACCATGCAAGTGCACTAAACGCTTTTTGTAGAGTAGGATTGTTTGAATTGTTGGATAGTTGCTTAGCAGATCCAAACCATACTTCATAAAATATACCTAAATAACCAATTGTTGAAATGGCACCCCAAGTTGCGCTTGATTCTCTGAAAACGGTTTCACCTAAATAACCGGTAACTAACATCCATACCGAGTAAAAAATCATTTTCCAAAGCAACCCTTTTTTTGCTCCAAATGCTTTAAGAATTAAATAGAATTCAACACACATCAAAGGAACCGTTAGAATCCAGTCAATATATCGAAATTCTGTTGGTGAGGTTTTGTTTTCCACCCAGAAATCCCGCATGTAATAATAATGCACTGCGGCAATAAATGTAATTAATCCCGACACCAATAGTGACGTTCTCCACTTTCCAGAAACTGATTTCATTTCTAGAAAGAAAAATACAGTAGCGGCTAGCATGGCCATACTACCGATGAAGAAGGTAAACCCTACATAGTCCCCCGCTTCTAAAGTTGCTGTTAAAAATAAATTTTCCATGATACTAGAGTTTTAGTTAAGTTTTAATTTGATAACACAATTAAAAAACTACTCTAATGAAAGATTTTCTGATTTTTAAAAACACTTCATAACCACCACTGCATAAACAGTTGATCAGAAAAAACACATTTTGAATAGCTTGTTCAAGTCGTTTTCAAAAAAAATCAAATATTAAGAGGAATATAATTTACATTACAATCCAATTGTCATCTTTTGATACGTCGTGTTAATCGTTGGGTTACAACTGTTTAAATTTCATAACCACTAAATAAAGGAATCAAATGTGTAAATATTTTTGGTAGAACACCATGAATAAAAGGGGAGCTCAGACTTACTCAAACAATGAAAAAAAAATTAAAAACCATAAATCTTGAGATATTTTTCATGAACATAATCCATAAAATACTTGATATTCAATGACTCACCGCTAAAACGCTCCACGAGCTGGTCAGCGGGATATAACTTACCATACTGATGAATCTTTTTCCGCATGAGGGTTAAAAAATCATTCGTCTTTCCTTGGGCAAGTTTTTCATCCAAATTAGGAATATCTTTTTCCGCTTGAGCATATAATTGGGCGGCATAAAAGCTTCCAACTGAATACGTAGGGAAATACCCTAAACTTCCATGACTCCAGTGAATATCTTGTAATATCCCTTCAGTTGGTTTATCAGGTGTTACACCTAAATAATCTTGGTATTTTTCGTTCCAAACTTCCTCAAGATCTGTAACTTCAATTACCCCCTCCATTAGGCTACACTCTATCTCAAACCGTATCATCACATGCACATGATAAGTCAATTCATCAGCAGAGGTTCGAATAAGAGAAGGCTGCACCTTATTGATCGCCTTGTAAAACTGGTCTAATGAAACATCTCCAAGCTGTTCAGGGAAGACTTTTTGAAGTTTAGGGTATAAAAATTTCCACCAAGGGAGTGCTCTTCCAATGTTATTTTCCCAAATCCGGCTCTGAGATTCGTGAATACCTAAACTCACATATTCACCACTTGGCAGCCCATAGTGGTTGATAGGTAAACCTTGCTCATAAAGCCCATGCCCGCCTTCATGAATGGTACTCCAAATCACTTCCGACAAATTATATTCATTGACTCTTGTAGTCAATCTTACGTCATGAGCGCTAAAATTAATCGTAAAAGGATGGGTAGATAAATCTTGCCTTCCCGCATCAAAATCATACCCCATAAAGTTTAACAACTCCAAACTAAAATCAAATTGTGCATCTTTATTATAATATTGATACAGAAAGGAATCGTCCACCTGTTCGTTGGCTGATATTTCTTGAATAAATGGTACGATATGGTTCTTAACTTGAGTAAAAACCTGCTTCAATTGATGAACAGTAGAATCTTTTTCATATAAGTTTAAAAGGGCATCATAAGGATGATCGTTGTACCCTAATAGTTCTGCTTTCTCTTTTTCTAAATCAACAATTTTTTGAAGACTCGGAATAAATACAGAAAAACGCTCTTCTCTTCGAGCTTGTTCCCATGATTGAAATGCCTCCGATCGTGCAATTGCAGCCCTTTTAATGAAGTCTGAATTAAGTTTTTTATTTTCTTCAATAGACTCCTTGGTAAGTTGAAGATTACGCATCTCTTTAAACCCAAAACAACTTTTTGCCAATAAATGATTTACCAGGTTTTCAAATCGAAGATCAGTAAACAATTCATGTACCATTGTACTCAAAGTACTTAACTGCTGCGCTCTGATCGCTGCTCCCTTTTTAGGCATATTGGTTTCTTGATCCCAACTTAATAACGCCATAGTTGAATTTAAATGGGCAATTTTTTGCAAATGAGCTTTATATCCTTCGTATGTATTCTCCATCATATTTTTTTTTGTTTTAAACCATAGAACACCAATATACTCCAGGCAACAATTAACGTTAAGCCTCCAATAGGAGTTATAGGACCTAGAAACTTTGTAGCCCCTTCAAGCCCGAGTTGACTTTTGAGCGCTAATGCATAAATTGATCCTGAAAACAGGACTACGCCTATAACAACTAATCTATACACAATAGACAATAAACTAGAAAACCGTTCAATTGGTATTAAACTCAAAAACAAAAGAAGAAAAGTATGATAAAATTGGTAACGAACTCCAACCTTAAAACTATCAATTTTACTCATTTTATCAGGATCAGAATCCAAAATCACGCCTTGTATACCGTGAGCAGCCCAAGCACCAATTATAACGGATAATACCCCCATAACCGCCGCTGTTATTAAAATTTTTCGTTGCATAGTTAAAAATTGATTGGAATATCACCTTGAAGGGTGATTTCTTTTCTTCCATATGGATATAAAACAGAATCCAGTAAAGATGTATCATTCGCATATACAAATACACCTAAATGACCATCATAAGGTGTTAAGGAATCAATTTTAATATTTATATAATAGCCATGTTCTTTGTTCTCTTGAAGGCGTTGACCGATCCAAAAACCATCTAATTGCTGTACATAGCTACTGTCATGAACATAAATCGTATCATGCACGCCCGAATCAAAAAACTTATCCGAATTGTAGGTGATTTTCAAATCGTAATTAGGCGGTACCTGAACAGCATACCAAACTCTCCATAATACCGTACCATTATTATTCGTGCAACCTAAAACTGTAAGAGTAAGCACCAAAAAAAGAAGCTTTTTCATTACTTTCTAAGTTAACCAAATTCAGATTTCAAAAAAAGAAACTACGAACTAAATATATTTTATCATCGATTTCTATAAAAAACAGCTAAAACAACTGTTTGCCAATATTTTTAGTTACACCAAACACGGTATTTAGACAAGTCTAAATTTGTTTATCTTTGTCTAAATCTTAGAGTAAATGCAAACCAGTACCACCGAAGATTATCTAAAAGCAATTTTTAAGTTAAGCGGACCATCAAAAGAAGGAGTTTCCACCAATGCAATTGCTGAAGAGCTCTCTACAAAAGCTTCCTCGGTATCCGATATGGTAAAAAAATTGGCCGACAAAGGTTTAGTAAACTATATAAAATATCAAGGAACAACACTTTCAAAAGAAGGTGAACAAATTGCATTACATGTAATAAGAAAACATCGTTTGTGGGAAGTTTTTTTGGTAGAGAAACTTAAATTCGGATGGGATGAAATTCATGAAATTGCTGAGCAATTGGAGCACATTAAATCCGCAAAACTTATTGATAAATTGGACGAGCACTTGGGATATCCAAAAAACGATCCTCATGGTGATCCCATTCCAAACAAAAAAGGCGAGTTTCATACTCTAAAAAAATACAAATTAAATGATTTATCAATTGGTGAAAAATCAATTTTAATTGGTGTCTCTGAAGACTCCAAAGATTTCTTAAGATATTTAGATAGTATCGACCTCAAACTGGGTTCATCCATTGAAATTTTAGATTTCTTTCAATTTGACAAGTCCTTAAAAGTTTTGGTCAATCAAAAAACTGAACGGACATTTTCAGAATTAGTGGCTAAAAACCTTAATGTTTCCAAAGAAAAATAATATGAAAAACCTGCTTTATCTTCCCCTTCTTTCCATTCTTATTATAATTGGATGTTCATCGCATGAAAATAAGATGTCATCTTCGAGCGTTCATGTAATTTGTACAACAGGTGTAATTGCTGATGCTATGAAGAACATCCTTCCTCCTACACCCTTTGAAATCGAAGCATTAATGGGTCCTGGAGTTGACCCCCATACCTACAAGAGTAAAGCATCTGAAATGAAAGCGATGTTAAACGCAGAATCTGTTGCCTGTAATGGTATTCACTTTGAATCTAACTTGCTGGATGCTATTGATGAAATAGGAAAATCTCGTCATGTGGTTAAACTCGGAGAAATTGTACCTGAGGAAAGATTAAGAGCAACTACAGAGTTTGGAACAGCTCATGACCCACATTTTTGGCATGATGTTAATTTATTTGCAACATCCGTAGAACTTGTAGGAAAAGAATTTTCCAAAAAATTCCCTATTCATCAAAACTATATTGATTCTGCAACAAAATCCTACACAAAAAAATTATTAGCCACTGAACTTTATGTTAAACGTGAAATGAATAAAATACCTGATTCAATTAGGGTGTTGATTACAGCGCACGATGCATTCGGATATTATGGACGAGCATTTGGTATTGAAGTAAAAGGTGTACAAGGTATATCAACCGCATCCGATATTTCTGTTCGCGGAATAACAGAATTAACTGATCTTATAGTAAGTAGAAAAATCCCTGCCATTTTCATAGAAAATTCTGTTTCTAGAAAAAATATCAATGCAATAATTGAAGGGTGCCGATCAAAAGGACTAGACCTAAAAATTGGTGGAACGCTCTACAGCGATGGTTTAGGTGATGCTCAAAGTGGTGCAGAAACCTACATTAAAATGATTAAAAAAAATACCCAAACAATTGTTAGCGCATTAAGCAAATGATTAAGCATGTAGAAGAGGCTATTGTTGAAATTCACGATTTAACGGTTGCCTATAATAATAAACCCGTATTATGGAATGTGGATTTTAACATTCCTAAGGGGAAAATGGTCGGTATTATAGGGCCAAATGGTGCGGGTAAATCCACCCTATTAAAAGCCATGATGGAACTTGTTCCATCAGCAAGTGGTTATGTGAAAATCTTTAATCAACCTTTAAAAAAGGTTCGACAAAAAATAGCTTATGTACCCCAGAAAGAATCGGTTGACTGGGATTTTCCTGCAACTGTCCTTGATGTTGTAGAAATGGGAAGATATGGTAAAAAAAGTCTTTTCAAACGCCTAACAAAACAGGATAAACAAATTGCTATTGATGCGCTTAAAAAAGTAAAAATGATGGATTTCGCAAAGCATCATATTTCGGCTCTTTCTGGTGGACAACAACAACGTGTATTCATTGCCCGAGCTTTGGCTCAAGAGGCAGATTTGTACTTCATGGATGAGCCTTTTGCTGGTGTTGATATGGCCAGTGAAAAAGCAATTGTTGATCTTCTTTTAACGCTTCAACAGGAAGGAAAAACAATTTTTGTTGTTCATCACGACCTTCAATCTGCAATGGAATATTTTGATTGGATGGTTCTTATTAACAAACGAATCGTTGCGAGTGGTCCCACTAACGACGTATATACTACTGAACTTCTGCAAAAAACTTACGGAGGTAATCTGAGTATTCTTGAGCAATTGGGTGAAGTATACAAACAACGACAATTTCCAATTCGAGAGTAACATGAAATTTTGGGACGATTTTATTTATTTTTTTTCTTTTCAAGACGCCAATATTTCGAACGTTTTTTTTGGAACGTTAATTTTAGGTTTTACGTGCGGTATTGTAGGGGTTTTAGTTGTTTTAAATAAAAAAGCATTAATTGTTGATGCCGTTTCCCACTCTGTTTTACCAGGTGTATGTTTAGGATTTATGCTCTCTGGGGTTAAAAATCCAATTTATTTAATAGCTGGAGGAATGTTTGCTGGAGCAATTGCCGTATTCCTTGTAGACTGGTTAACAAAAATCTCACGAATTAAAAAAGATGCAGCCATTGCAATTGCCTTATCAGTGCTCTTTAGTTTAGGTGTTATTTTGTTAAGTATTATACAACACTCAGGAAATAGTCAGCAGAGTGGTCTTTCTGATTTTCTGTTTGGAAAAGCAGCTACGATTGTTCGAAAAGACCTCTATCTCTTTTGTGGATTATGTGGACTTGTTTTAGGGGTTGTTATTTTATTTTATAGACACTTCAAAATTGCATTGTTTGATCAGGGATTTGCAAACACAATTGGTTTAAATAACAAACTTGTTCAAAGTCTAATTTCAGGATTAATTATCGTGAGCACTGCTATTGGAATTCAAACAGTTGGAATAATTCTGATGAGTGCATTAATTATTACTCCTGCCTCTTCTGCATTTTTCTGGACCAACCACTTTAAAAAATCTATTTTATTGTCTGGTGCGTTTGCAGCTTTAAGCAGTATTTTGGGTGTTTTTGTTTCCTATCTGTTTCCAGACATGCCTACAGGCCCCTGGATTATTGTAGTACTATCCACCATCGCTATTTTGTCCGCATTACTATCTCGAAAGGGATTAATCACAAAAAAAATAATGGGGATTCAAAACCGAAATAAAATAATCTCGGATAATGTCCTAAAAACGCTGTATAAATTAGGTGAACACAAAAACCAATTTGATCAAAGTTATTCTGTTCAAATGATTCAAAATTTTCATCCTTTTGCTTCTTTTGATCTCAGTAAAGGGTTGAGTATCTTAAAAAGAAAAAAGTTTGTAATTGAAGCGAATGGGGCTTGGACGCTTACTGAAAAAGGAATTGCAGAGGCAAAGAGAATTATTAGGATACATAGATTGTGGGAGCTTTACATGGAAAAGTTTATGCAAATACAATCCGATCATGTTCATGAAAGTGCTGAATCCATTGAGCACATCATGACTAAATCCCTTGAAACAGAATTATTAAAAACACTGGGGAGGCCAACGAGCGATCCGCATCAACAAAATATCCCTTACGAAGACTAATGTTTGATTTTTGGATTATACTCACTGCATGCATTATCGGCATAAACTCCAGTTTACTGGGAAGTTTTCTTGTACTTCGAAAAATGAGTCTTATTGGTGATGCCTTATCTCATGCTGTTTTACCTGGTATTGTTATTGCTTTTATGATTTCAGGTGAAATCAACTCTTTCTGGATGCTTCTTGGTGCAAGTGGATTTGGGATTATCGCTATTTTGTTAATTGAGTGGTTGAATCGAATAGGAGGTTTTGGAAAAGATAGTTCAATTGGAATTATTTACACACTCCTTTTTGCAATTGGAATTATACTCATTACTTCACAAGCAAAAAATGCTGATATTGATGTGGACTGCGTCTTATTTGGCGACATTAACACGATCCCTATCGTTCCTAAAACATGGGGAATACCCACTCCTACTTTTAATTTGATTATTATTTCTTTAATCACAGCTCCTATTGTTTTACTGGGATTGAAAGGCTTTAAATTAACCAGCTTTGATCAAGCATACGCGAAATCTATAGGGATTTCTATTCCTTTTTGGAACTATCTTCTTTTGGGTCTGTCAAGCGTTTCCACAGTATATAGTTTCGATAGTGTTGGAGCAATAATGGTCATTGGATTATTAGTTGTACCTGCATCATTTGCGCATGTCATAACTCAAAAACTTAAACCATTTTTGATCATTGCTGTTTGCTTTGGTATTATGAGTTGTATCTGTGGTCACTTTATTGCGCTATTTCTCGATATACCTACAGTTCCTGCTATTGGTGTATTAATGGGATTAGGACTTTTCAGCGTTTTAGGTTGGCAAAAGGTGAGAAAAAAATCATTGACTTAAGACAGGTTAAGAATGAACTCCACAATGGGGTAAGCTATTGATGTTGATCACTTATTAAAAAGTGGTTTTTTAAAACAAAATAAAGACCAGATAATATCCATCGTGATATTCCACTATCTTCAAAAGGTGAACTTAATAGAAAACATCCCTGCCTTTTTTAAAAATCGATTCTTCTTAACCAGTTTTGTTTTTCTTGTTTGGATTTCTTTCTTTGATCACTATAATTTCTTTTTTCATGCAGAATTAATCCAACAAAAAAATGAATTAAAAAAAGAGCTACGACGATTAAAAATAGAAACTGCAAAGAATACTATTTTTCTTCGAAACATGAACAATAGTGAGTTCATGGAGAAATATGCGCGGGAGCACTATTTGATGAAAAAAGATGGTGAAGATATATTTATGCTGGATTGATGATAAATAGAATTTTTGAAGCAACTATTACCCTCTCTTTTTTAATCATTTATGTTCTGGGTCATTATGACTTCCCGCTTCTACTTCCCATTGTAGTTTTTATAAATACATGTTGTATTGGTTTTGGCTACTATATAGGTACACTACATAAAAAAGACGTTCATTCAATTATTTTCTCCATAAGAGTGGGAGTTTCTTTAAAAAATACACTACCGCTATTCATTTCATTGGGACTGTATTTTATATTGGAATATGCGATTGACTATTTTCTGGACTTATTTAAACGAGAAAGTCCTTTTATTTATGTGGCACCCTTGATTCTGGCAATGTATTTTGGAATGAAATATCAAAGCACTATGAATTCAATAAGAATTTATAAAAATGGAATTAAACTTCCAGGTTCTTATTCAGAAATTATTCCATGGGATCATATTCAATCAGTAGAGAGAGAACACACAGTTGCTCGAATTCAATACAACAATAACATAAAAACAATTAAAATTATTATACCTGATCTTAACGTTTTTGATAAGTTAATCGCTTTACAAAACAACCTATCAAGCTCCAGGTAATATCATCATTAGTAGAAAACAATAAGATAATAACTTATTTTCAATACTGGTTTGTTCTTAATAGAACAAGTGTACACGCAACCTCATAATCAATGCCATTAGATTCAAGCTTAGCATAAAAATCTGGGTTTTCGGTACCTGGATTAAAGATAACGCGTTTTGGTTGGATCGCTATAATAGCATCCATATATTCAAGTTGATTGGCAGGGCCAACATACAAAGTAACGGTGTCAATACCTTGAATTTGTTCCCAATTATTTTGAATTTTTTCACCAAAAACAACTCCTTTTTTTATTCCAATGGGAACAATAGGATGACCACTCTCCGTTAACATTTCTGCAGCCTTATAAGCATATCGAGCTGGATTTGTTGTTGCTCCAACAATTAAAGTTCGTTTCATATCACGGGATTTTCATGAATTTATGCGTTTGTAAACTAATATTCCATGAAGGGTTTTTCATGACATAATTAATGATTAACGGCATCATTTCATCCAGTTTACTCCATTCGGGCTGTAAGTAAAGTTTACAATCCTTATTTACTTTATCAGCATGACGCTCCGCCCATTTAAAGTCATTTTTATTATGCACAATCACCTTTAATTCGTGTGCAAATGAATAAACCTCAGGCCTAGGTGGCTGATTTTTTTTAGGAGACAAACAAATCCAATTCCATCTTCCCGAAAACTTATGCGCTCCACTTGTTTCCAAAAATGTTTTATAACCATTGGCGTGCAACACCTCACATAAATAATCCAAATTATAAATAGTAGGTTCACCGCCTGTAATAACCACATCCTTGGCTGGAACTTCTTCTAATCTGTGAATGAGATCATCCACTGCTTTAAGCGGATGTAATGAAGCGTCCCAACTCTCTTTCACATCACACCAATGACATCCCACATCACACCCTCCGATACGAATAAAATAAGCAGGTTTCCCAGCCTTTCTTCCTTCTCCTTGAATTGTGTAAAATTCTTCCATAATAGGAAGATACTTCCCCGAACTTAATTGCTTCGATTGTTCATCGGATAGATTTTTAACCTGTAATGACATATCAGAGTAATGAGTCAATGATTTGCTTTAATGAAACACCATCTGCTTCGGCCTTATAATTTCTCATTACCCTATGCCTTAATATAGGATGAGCTACAGCTTGAACGTCCTCAATATCAGGCGAGTATTTACCATTTAAAGCAGCATGTGTTTTTGCTCCTAACACTAAATATTGTGAAGCTCTAGGACCTGCTCCCCAGCTTAAATATAGTTTCGTATTCTCTGGGGCTATTTCAGACTCTTTTCTTGTTTTAACAGCTAATTTAACGGCATATTCTAACACATTGTCTGCAACAGGCATTTTTCGAATTAATTCCTGAAACGCTAAGATTTGATCAGCTGACAAAACTGGTGATACAGAAACAGAGGTGTTTGAAGTTGTAGACTTCACCACTTGCACCTCCTCCTCTATTGATGGGTAATCCACCCATATATTAAACATAAAACGATCGAGCTGTGCTTCAGGCAGTGGATATGTTCCTTCCTGATCAATTGGATTTTGTGTAGCCAACACAAAAAAGGGAGTGGGTAACTCTATGCTTTTACCAGCAATGGTTACTCTTTTTTCTTGCATCGCTTCCAATAAAGCTGCTTGTGTTTTTGGCGGCGTTCTATTAATCTCATCAGCTAATAAAACATTAGTAAAAACGGGGCCTTTTACAAATTTAAAGCTTCGATCTTCACCTAATATCTCAGCGCCAATAATATCACTTGGCATTAAATCAGGTGTAAATTGAATACGATTAAACTCCAACCCAAGAGCTTGAGATATTGTATTTACTAACAATGTTTTTGCTAATCCAGGCACCCCTACTAGTAAGGAATGTCCATTAGAAAAAATGGAAATGATAATAGATTTCACTACATCCTTTTGCCCTACAATGACCTTTGAAATTTCATCTTCAAGCTTTCTTGATGCTTTAGCAAGTGCATCAATACCTTTTACATCTGACTCAAACGTATTCAACATAATTATTTTTTTACAAGAGGTTTAGTTTCATTTGCATACCATACGCTAAGAATCGGGCATCCTCTATAATTTTCGGGTAATTTAATAAACGTTCCTTCTAAATGAGAATTAATCCATTTTTTCACTTCAAGCTCTTGTTTAGCAGATAAAGCTGCAGATTTAATTCTATCATAATCCGATTGAATATTTGCCACGTGAAAATCAAGTTTATCCATCAAATAAATGATTCTATACGCCATTGAATTATCAATCATATTGAATACCTCCGGTTCTGTTATCTCACCCTCATTCATTGACTGAAGCTTTAAATACAAACTTTGCTCTAATTCTTCTACCTCAAAATAATTCCCTCCAGTTTGATTGTTTCTAACAACACCTCCGTTAATTTTTGATTGTTCATCATCGCTCAAATCAGATGCGAGTTTATTAAAATTGACACCAGATTTAATCACCGACTTAATACTATCCGCTCTTTGTTTTGCAATATTCATATCAGTAGGATAAATTTCAGGTATCATTAGTATATGACGTGCATGAATAAGATTTCCTTTTTTCTCCAACATTTGAATTAAATGGAAACCAAAAGGAGATTCAACAATTTCAGACACCTCTCCAACCTGAAGTTTAAATGCCACCGCACTAAATTCAGGAACTAATTGATTTCGTGATAAAAACCCCAAGTCTCCACCTCTCTCTCTAGATCCTGGATCCTTTGAATAGATTCGAGCCATCAAATCAAAATCAGAACCATTCAGTATACGTTTTCGTACATCTTCTAATTTTTTCCGAACTCGTTCTTTTTCTGTTTTATTTGGCTTAGCCTTAATCACTAATTGAGCTATTTTGTAAGACTCTGGAACAACAGGCAACGAATCTTTAGGTATCGAAGAAAAATAGTTTTTTACATCAGTAGGGCTTACCGAAACATCTCTAGTAATGTTTGAACGAACTTTTTGAGCCAAGATATTATCTGCTACTGTCCCCCTGATTTCTTTCTTAAATTGCAACACGCTCTTCCCGTAAAATTTTTGAAATTCAATTTCAGAGCCTCCTAAACGCATGAGCATATAACTCATTCTTCGATCTATCGCATCGTCAATTTCACTATCCGAAACTTCAATACTATCTACCTCCGCTTTGTGGACCAACAACTTTTCAAAAAGTCGTTCTTGTAATACATAACACTCAGTAGATAAATCATTCGGAGCGCCCTGCATTTTTAATTGTTCGGCAGAACTCATAATCTCGCTTTTGAAAATGGCATTTTTTCCAATTACTGCAGAAACTTCATCAATTAAGATTGGATCTTTTTGGGCTGCAGCCATAATTGACAAGAAGCAACACAGCATCAAGCATCTATAGTTATTCATAATCTGCATATATTTTAATATCCTTGTTTTTTAATGCATCAAGGTAAAGTGATTTTTCAAACTCTTGGATGAGCTTTTGTTTTCGCCTGTTAATAATAATTGCTTGAATTTGATCCCTCACCATTTCCAATGGAGAAACCCCTTTCTTTAAACGATTTTCCGAAAAATATATAACCCAAATAAAATCTCCATCAGGTGCTTCGGTGTAATTATAATGTCTTAAAAAATGCTCATCATTATATAATTTAAATGGAATTAAATTCTTTAAGTCATCAAGCTTATGCCATACACTATCGTTTGCTTCACAAAAAATATTTTCTTTTTGAATTAAATCAAAAAACTTTTCTTTCCTTAACGAATCTTTATATTGAATCATATATCGAAGCTGGTTAAGTTTTTTATGCTTTTTGGGGACTTTAACGTACCGCACTCGAACAATATTTTCTTTCAACTGAAAGTTCTTTTTGTTCTTTTGTAAATATTCCGCAATCTCCTGTTCATCTACAACTAAGGATAATGCAGAGTCCAATATTTTTTGTTCAAATGTATACTTCAGCAAAGAGTTTTTGTAAGCAATAATTTCTTCCTTAAAATCTTTATCTTCTTCAGCAAGTTGCTTTTCAGCCACAACCCCTACCACTTTATCTTTTACCCAAATTCTAACAAAGTCCTTAACCTTTTCATGCTTTTGACGCCATTGATCTCCAAACACTTTCACCAATTCGTCGGCAGTTAACCGGTGTTCTCCAACTTCTGCAATAAGTTCACCTTTAGATTTTCCAATTCCTTTACGTTCACTACAATTTGTTAAAACTAAAACCATAATAAGCATAAAAGGCCACCTTTTAAGGGTAGCCTTGAAGCATTTATAGTTTTTATAATTCATCATCAAGGAGCTAATTGCTTAAACACATCATCGTTATATACAATCTCATATTTTTCTCTCAACTCCTTTAGCCAAACATCCATTAGATAATCCTGGTATTTAGCAGTAACCATTCCTTTTACCTCACTCAATGATTTTGATTCAACTGGTAACACTTTATCAACCTTCAAAACAATAAAATTACCATTCTGATTCAACACTTTTGAAACACCTTTTTTAAACTTCAATCCATTGAGCTCAGGGCGTGACTTCGCTTCATAAACTCCTGCCTCTACTCTTACATTAAGCTTAGAATCCACATTTATATTCTCCAAAATCACATCATCACCTCGTCCTTTTTTAAGTAATTTCCTTACTGCTACTGCTGTTGCCTCATCAATACACTTATATACAACACCATCCATACGTTCATTCCACTGCCATTGATCCTTTATATCGTTATGAAAAGCTCTTAACCCTGCGGTATCAACAACAGATTTATTCCATACCTTTTCACTTGTTAAATCAAACAAAATAATTCCATCTTTATATTCTCTTAAGAGACGACCATAATCTGGGTATTTTGTAGTCAACAAACTTTTTTCATGACTTTCAATAATATCAGTCATCCAATTTTCATATGAATATTGCACAATTCTTTGAAAGCTCCCTCCTTTTTTAGGAACCAAGGTTTGGGCTAAATACTCAGCAAATTCCTTTTGAGTATACGTAACGCCCGCAAAATCAAACATTTTATCAGTAAGTTCTTTATCTGCTGGAGCTTTCCATTTTGCTGTAATTAACGTGGTGTCACAGAATGTGTAAAAATTATCAATTCCAGATCGATACTCGATAAATTCATACTCCTTTTTAATCCTATTGATCACAACAGTTTTACTTAAGGCAGCTCTATCGGATCGCGACACTTTATTTCGAAGTTCATTTTTCATATCATCATAAGACGCTAATTCTTTACGATCAATGCGTTTAATAATGTGCCAACCATAAGGTGTTTTAACAGGTTCGGATACATCCCCATTATTCGCTAAACTAAATGCTGCATTTTCAAACTCAGGTAAAAATTTATTCGGTCCAAACCAAGGTAATTCTCCTCCTCTATTTGATGTGTTTAAATCCTCTGAGAATTTACGCGCTAATTCGGCGAAATTTTTACCTTCTTTAACCATTTCATAAATCTCTCTAATATTTTTTTCAGCATCTACTAATTTTTTCGGATCCATTCCCTCTTTGGCAATTGTCATAATATGAGCCACCTTTACCTCACCTACCGCTTTTCGATTAGAATGAACCTTTATGATATGATATCCAAAACGCGATCTAAACGGCTTACTAATTTCACCCGGTTTTGTGTTGTAAGCCATATTTTCAAAGGGATAAACCATTCTTAGAACTGAAAAATAACCAAGGTAACCGCCATTTTTACCACCATTATCATCAGAATACTTTTTTGCTAAAAGGGTAAAATCTACTCCATTATTAGCCTTATTCATGATGCTTAATGCTTTTTCAAATGCCTTAAGTGTATCCTCAGGCATAGCATCGTAAGGAACCTTAACCAAAATATGACTGGCTTCAACATCAATTCTTGATCGATCAAATGCCTCTTGTATTAATTTGTCCGTTACCGATTTATCTTTCAAATAAGACTCGGCCAACTGATTTTTATACCCTTTAAATTCCTTTAAAAACTTTGGCGTGGTATCATATCCTAATGATTTCGCTTCAGTAACCTTAAGTAGAAATTTGTCATAAAGTTTTTTGTATTTCTTTAATGAATCAAGATTTATGGGCTTTTCCTCATCGGCATTTTTCACAAAAGCATACCAAAAATCACCAGCTGTGATGGTATCACCATTTATCGCTATCAACCATTCATCCTCTAATTGAGGGTTAATTTTTTTGGATTGAGCACTCACAAAAGTACTTCCAAATAAAGCTGCTATAATAAGTAGTTTTTGAAATCTCATTTCGAAATAATTAAATTATTATCTGCTGTAATTAGGAGCCTCTCGAGTTATTGTAACATCATGTGGATGACTTTCTCGTACACCTGCAGCAGTGATTCTTATAAATTTTGCTTCTTTTAATGATTCAATATTAGCAGAACCCGTATATCCCATACCTGATCGTAAACCACCAATAATTTGGTACATCACTTCAGACAAGGTTCCTTTGTAAGGAACTCGACCTACAATACCTTCTGGAACTAACTTTTTAGAATCCGCTGTCTTTCCTTGGAAATAACGATCTTTTGAACCTGCCTGCATCGCTTCAATAGATCCCATTCCGCGGTATGTTTTAAACTTTCTTCCTTCATAAATTATTGTATCTCCTGGAGATTCTTCAACTCCAGCAAACAAAGATCCTGCCATAACAACATCTGCACCAGCTGCAAGTGCTTTCACAAAATCACCAGAGTATTTAACACCTCCGTCTGCAATTAGTCCTACACCAGTCCCTTTTAATGCCTTAGCTACATCCATAATTGCTGTAAGCTGCGGAACACCCACACCCGCAATTACTCGAGTAGTACAAATAGAGCCTGGACCAATTCCAACTTTCACACAGTCTGCACCTGCTTCCACAAGAGCTAATGCCGCTTCAGGAGTAACAATATTCCCTGCTATCACATCGAGCTGAGGGAAATCAGCTTTAATCGCTTTCAATTTCTTAATAATCCCAAATGAATGGCCATGTGCAGAATCCAATACTACAACATCAACCCCTGCTTTAACTAAAGCAGATACACGATCAATACAATCGTCTGTCACACCTACTGCAGCTGCACACCTTAATCGCCCTAACTTATCTTTACACGCATTTGGTCTTAAACGAATTTTAATAATATCCTTATAGGTTATTAAACCGACAATACTTCCGTTTTTATCAACAACAGGGAGCTTTTCAATTTTATGGGCTTGTAAAATTTCTTCAGCCGTTTCAAAGCTGGTTGACTCATCAGCAATCACCAACTCTTCACCTGTCATAACTTCAGTAACCTTTCTCTCTAAATTCTTTTCAAATCGAAGGTCTCTATTGGTCACAATTCCAACAAGCTTTTGATGATCATCCACAACAGGAATACCTCCTATCTTGTATTCTGCCATTAGCTCAAGTACATCTTCAACAGTGGCATCAGCTTTAACAGTAATTGGATCCAATATCATTCCGTTTTCAGCCCGCTTTACTTTCCTAACTTCATCGGCTTGCTGCTGAATCGACATATTTTTGTGTATCACACCTATTCCACCTTCTTGAGCCATCGCAATTGCCATAGCAGAACCTGTAACAGTATCCATCGCTGCAGAAATAACAGGTGTTTTTAAACTAATCTTTTTAGTAAGGTTTGTAGTTAAATCGATATCATTCTCCGTGGGCAATATATCCGCATATGAGGGCACTAATAGCACATCGTCATATGTTAATCCTTCTTGAATTTCCATTATTTTTTGTGATTGAGGCATTATCCAACAATTAAATTCGCACAAAGTTAAGAAATAACGTTCAAATCCTTAAGGATTAGAGGGGTATTTATTCACAAAATCCTGTCACTTACAAACCTCAATTTTTTCATTAAACGACCCTTTACGGCACCCTAAACAAGAAACATTAAAAAACTTAATTAATAAATATTTACAATGGTTTAAACAACCATTAATCGTTCTTTAACGCGTAAGTTTTACAAAAAGTAAGAATGAGTTCATTAGGAGATTCCTTTACTTTTGAAGCTACTCGCCCCTAACTATTCTTTAATGACAAAACCTAAAGTTCAAAATTACCTACACGAACTCATTAAAAACCTTTCTCAAACGGAAAAAAGATATTTTAAATTATTGGCCAAACAACAAACGCCTAGCAAGAAAAATGATTATATCCGTTTATTTGAAGAAATTGATAAGCAAGAAGTATTCAATGAGGAAGCCATTAAAGAAAAATTTAAAGGAACTCCAATAGAAAAGAGATATCCTTCCTTAAAAAAATATTTGTACGAATTGGTTGTGAAAAGTTTAACATTTTATAACGCTGATACACTTCCTTCCGTACGAGTAAGAAGAATTATAGACGCTGTTGAAATTCTTCAAAACAAAGGCTTATATCATCAAGCCTTAAGAAAGCTAAAGAAAGCAGAAGAACTGTCAAATGAGATTGGGTTATTGGGTTCAACACAAGAAATTAAAAGGTTAAAACTGCATTGTTTAGCAAAAATGAATGAATTTCCGAATTGGGATGAATTATCAGCTTTTAAACATGACCAAGCAAAGCTGAGCAAAGCAATTCAACTCAATAACGAAATTTACAACAACAATCTGGATATGCTTGCCATCTCAAACAATAAGCAAGCATCTTCCGGTATTGTTGAACCTCAAAACAACCTTCGTTTAAAAGACATTACACAGCCTAAAGAGAAAATAGAGTTAAAACACAATAAACTACTGTATTACAATTCATTAAGAAACTACTATGAGCTAACTAATAATCTTGTTGAAGCAGAGAAATTTGTGGATAAAATCCTATTATTATTTCACTCTAATGAATTACAAATAAAGCTCCTGCCAACAAAATACATCCATGCATTATTCTTTAAAATAAACTACTTAAAGAATCAGAATAAAAACAATGAAATAGCATTGTTTTTAGAAAAAAGTAATATTTTTTTCAATGACAACACCATTACTTATTATAGTAAAAACAGCGATTACGGATACTTTTTGAATATAGAACAGGAGTTTTACTTAATTCAAAACGACTTGAACAAAATCTTTTTACAGGTTAAAAAAGTTGAGGATTTTGTGCTAAATAAAAGAACAAAATTAGGCACAAGTCTTCACAATACTCTGCTCATTAATTTAGCTTGGGCTCAATTAAGATGTGGAAGAAACAAAGGTGTTTTAGGCAGTTTAAAGAACATCATTCTTAAGTCAGACAATTTGGATTATCAAAATATGATTCATTCTAAAAAACTACTTACGACCATTGTTTATCTAGAATCTAAAAATTTCGAATTGTTTGAATCTTCATCAAAAAATCTTGAACACGCCCTTCAAAAATGTGATGCTAGCAATGATATTTTAAAAGAACTCTCTAAAACGTTTCACAAACTACTTATATGTTTCGGTGATGACACTCTTCAAAAGATTCAATTTAAACAATTACACAACAGACTCGAAGAAATAGAAAACTCAGAAAATGATATGAAAAAAGAGTTCATTAAATCTTGGGTAAAAAATAAATCAGACTTTTCAAGAAAAGCTATTTTGAACTAAACTCCACTTGACTGAGCCATTTAAAGAGCGCTGTAAAAAGAAATCCTAAAAACAAGCCAACTAAGGCTCCAACAAAAATATCAGAAGGATAATGTACACCTAGATACACTCTACTATAAGCTACGATTGCCGCCCAAAACAACATATACTTTCGCGCATGGTTAAACACAGGCATGAGAAGCGTACCCACAAATACAGCTAGCCCAAATGCACTAGAGGCATGCGCACTAAAAAAGCCGTAAGCTCCTCCGCAGTGATTATCCACAAGATGTGGCCGAGGACGATGCCATGACTCCTCTCTGCACGGCCGGTATCTACCAGCATACCGTTTAGAAAAACCTGACAACTGATCCGTTGAAGTAATCAGCGTAACAATAAAAACAACGGCTAAAACAGCTCTTTTTTTATAGTGTTTAAAAAGAAGAAACAACAAAAAAGCATAAAAAGGAATCCAAATAAATTTATTACTGATCCAGTACTGAATAGGATCCATCCAGGCCGAATGCAATCCATTTAAAAATGTGAATAAATCATGATCAATATGTAGAAGTAAATCAATCATTCAAATTATCCCTCAGCAAAAGGATCATTACTAATTTTATCCCAAAGAGCATCTTTCAAGGCTTGAATACCCTTTTGTGCGACAGCAGAAATAAAAAGAGTTTGCACATCTATCGGCAACGTCTTTGCTATTTCTTCCTGTAATTCGTCATCAAGCATATCACATTTTGAAATCGCTAGCAACCGATTTTTTTCTAACAAATCAGGATTATATTTTTCAAGTTCATTCAAAAGGATTTCATATTCCTTTACAATATCATCTGCATCAGCAGGAATCAGAAAAAGTAGAATTGAATTTCGTTCAATGTGTCTTAAAAAACGCAACCCAATCCCTTTACCCTCTGAAGCCCCCTCAATAATCCCTGGAATATCAGCCATTATAAAAGACTGATCATTTCTATGCCCTACTATACCAAGATTAGGAACTAACGTGGTAAATGGATAATTAGCAATCTCTGGTTTAGCTGCACTAACTACGGAAAGCAATGTGGACTTACCTGCATTTGGAAAACCTACTAAACCTACATCGGCTAAAACTTTTAACTCAAGAATTACCCATTGCTCCTCGCCTGGTAATCCTTTTTGAGCATATCGTGGCGTTTGGCGAACTGCATTTTTAAAATGCGCATTTCCTAATCCGCCTTTTCCTCCCTCTACTAGAATAAGCTCTTGCCCGTCCTCTAAAATCTCACCAATTTCCTCGCCTGTCTCAGCGTTTTTAGCAATTGTTCCTATTGGAACATCCAAATACACATCCTCACCCTCTGCACCCGTACTTGTACTTTTTCCTCCCGCTTCCCCATGAGTGGCTTTAATATGCTTTCTATATTTTAAGTGCAGCAATGTCCAGTGCTGCGCATTTCCTCGGATAATAATGTGACCTCCTCTTCCCCCATCACCGCCATCAGGGCCACCCATTGAGGTTAACTTATCCCTAAAAAGATGGCTTGAACCCGCACCACCATTACCAGACTTACAATTAATTTTAACGTAATCTATAAAATTACTTCCTGACATAACTGTAAAGATAAACAATGTTTAACTCATGGAATCAAAAGGATATCCATTCACAAATAACTATCTTTACATTATGAAAAGAGTTGTTGTAGGATTAAGTGGTGGCGTTGATTCCAGTGTAGCGGCCTACTTATTGAAAGAGCAAGGATATGAAGTTATCGGGCTTTTCATGAAAAACTGGGTGGATGCCTCCGTAACATTAGAAGCGGAATGTCCATGGGTTGAAGACTCAACAGACGCTTTGTTAGTGGCTGAAAAATTAGACATCCCCTTTCAAGTTATTGACTTTTCACAGGTATACAAAGAACGTATCGTTGATTACATGTTCAATGAATATGAAAAGGGAAGAACACCGAATCCAGATGTTCTTTGTAATCGAGAAATAAAATTCGATGTTTTTCTAGATAAATGTTTAGAACTGGGTGCAGATTATGTTGCAACGGGACATTATTGTCAAAAATCATCCTTTGAGCGAGATAAACAAACTATTTATCAACTCAAAGCAGGCGAAGACAAAAACAAAGATCAAAGCTATTTTCTTTGTCAGCTTAAACAGAATCAACTCGCTAAAGCTTTATTTCCAATAGGGCATTTACAAAAATCAGAAGTGCGAAAAATTGCAGAAGAGCAAAACTTGGTTACCGCAAATAAAAAAGACTCTCAAGGTCTTTGCTTTATTGGCAAAGTACATTTACCTGAATTCCTTCAACAACAATTAAAAGCAAAAAAAGGAGAAATTATTGAAATCCCTAAAAATGCCTCAATTTATAACAAGAAGAAGCAATCCCTTAAAGAATTAACTACACCCTACCAACATCAACCCGACCAAGGCACAATTGTAGGACATCATAATGGCGCTCATTTTTTCACAGTAGGACAAAGAAAAGGATTAGGTGTTGGAGGTAAAATCGAACCTCTTTTTGTAATTGAAACAGATATTCACAAAAACATTGTTTACGCAGGCCAAGGTCATGATCACCCTGGTTTAAATAGAAAAGGATTATTTATTGCCGCTGATGAAATTCATTGGACAAGAGAAGATTTGAAAATGACCCCTGGAGAAACGCGGCAATACTTGAGTCGTATACGATATCGCCAAGCACTTTGTGAAGCTACCTTATGCATGACGAGAGAGGGGATTTATATGACATTTACCGAAAACCAAAGAGGAATTGCTTCCGGTCAATTTGCGGCATGGTACGATGAAAATGAATTAATTGGATCCGGTGTAATTGCCTAACATTGTTGATTCTACCCCTACCTTTGTGAGCACTTAAGATGCCGTCCAAAAGAAATAAAGTAGTTTTATGACGCCAATACTTTATTCAAAAGATTAACACATTCTTTAGCCTCTTTTACATCATGAACCCGTAAAACACTTGCCCCACTTAAAACACCAACAGTATTCAAAACAGTGGTTCCATTTAAAGCATATTCAGGACGAGAATTTAACACTTTATAAATCATAGATTTCCTACTAACACCTACTAAGAAAGGCTGCTTCAACTTCGCAAAACAATCCAAATTATTCATGAGTTCATAATTTTGATCCACCGTTTTGGAAAACCCAAAACCAGGATCTAAAATTAGTGGATGGTCGTCCTCTAGCTCTTTTAAGGAATCTAAAAGTTCAGCAACAACCTCCTGCAATAAATTATCATATTCACAATGCGTTTTCATGGTTTGCGGATTTCCTCTCATATGCATCGCAATGTAAGGAATTCGCTTAGCCTTTATCCAAGGAATCATCTCTGCATCTAAATTCCCTGCAGAAATATCATTCACAAAAAGAGCACCTGCATCAATATTCATTTCAGCAACCGTTTTTCTAAACGTATCAATTGAGAGGATTACTTCAGGAAACCGTTCATGAATCGCTCGCACAATAGGAACTGTTCGTGCTAATTCTTCCTCTAGAGATACTTCTGCCGCACCTGGTCTTGAAGAATAGCCTCCAATATCAATTATATCTACACCCTCCTCAATCATTTTCTTCGCTTGCAGCAATGCATTCTCCAAAGAATTGTTTTTACCGCCATCAAAAAATGAATCTGGCGTCACATTTAACACGCCCATTATTTTGGGTGTTGAAAAATCAATTGTTTTCTCTCCAATTTGAATACAAAACTTTTTGGAAAATGGGTTATCTTTCACGTTCATATCAAGCAAAAATAAAAAATGAGCAACACAGCTGCAGAATTTGATGTTATAATCGCTAAATGTTCCGACTTATTTTTGAAAAAAATGAAGGATTACGGAACCGCTTGGAGAATACTACGAACCACCTCGCTCACGGATCAAATTTTTATTAAAGCCCAACGAATAAGAACACTCGAACAAAAGGGAGAGTCAAAAGTTGGAGAAGGAATTGTACCCGAATACATTGGTATAATCAACTATTGCGTAATGGCGATCATTCAACTTGAATTAGGAGCAGCTGTTGGTGAAGATACCAACGAACAAAAAATAGCCAATCTTCACGCTGGTTATTTAAAAACTGCCAAAGATTTAATGGCGAATAAAAATCATGATTACGGTGAAGCTTGGCGAGAAATGCGCGTTAGTTCACTCACCGATTTAATCTTAATGAAATTACTTAGAGTTAAATCTATTGAAGATAATGAAGGTAAAACCATCGTTAGCGAAGGATTAGATGCCAATTACTTGGATATGATTAATTACTCCATTTTTGCGTTAATTCGACTTGGAGAAGCGAAAAGCGTTAATGTTTAGTTAAAAAAAAGAAAGATTTCCTTTGATTTTATAAATTCAGAGGAAACAGGAAAAAATGAACTTAATTTTCAAAATAATTGTTTGGATTTGCAGAATTCAAATTGGAGGTCTATTCATATTCTCAGGATTGATTAAAGCCAATGACGCTTTAGGATTTTCCTATAAGCTAGAAGAATACTTTGAGGTATTTGCAAAAATTCTTTCAGAAAATGGCATGGGCCTTCTTGCCGTGCCCATGGAATGGATGGCGCATATCGCCTTGCCTCTCTCTATTTTCATTGTTGTATTTGAAATTGTTCTTGGAATTCTCACCTTATTAGGGATTAATATGCGCAGAGTAGCCCTATGGCTATTAGTACTCATCATATTCTTTACCTTCCTCACATTTGTAAGTTGGTATTGGGACTTAGTAAGATCATGTGGATGCTTTGGAGATTTTATCCCACTAACGCCAAAAACGAGCTTCTTAAAAGATCTTTACCTTCTCGTGTGGATTATTCCAATTGTTTTAGCTCGAAAAAAGATAAACTCTTTTTTAACTCCAGTAGGAGATAAAATTGTACTCTTTTCCTCCTGGATAACATTCTTTTTATTCACCTTTTACGCATACAATCACCTTCCATATGCAGATCACAGAGCTTATGCAATAGGCAATCATCTCTTAGAGCAAATGGAAACAAAAAAAGGGAATCCTCTTATTTTATATAAGCTTCAGCACAAAACCAATGGCGCAATTGCTGAAATGGCAAACTACCCAGACGATTATCAAAATTGGAAGCCATATATTAATCCAAATGATTCCACCCAGCCTTATTTTAGAGAAGTAGATGGAGAATTAAACATTAAACTAATTAATATAAAAAGTACAGGACAAACCAATAAAGTAATTGCTATTCCCGAAGCGCTAAAAGACGACTGGACTTTAATAAAAGACACCACGATGATTTTCAAACCAGATGAAGATCCTAAAATAACTGACCTCACAGCCTATTCTTTTCAGGATGATGAGGATAAAATACAAATCATGTTGAATGACACCAATTATCGCTTTGTATTAGTAATTAGAGATCTCAGCTTTTTCGGTGAGTTTACTATGGCCAATGATGGATGGCATTTCAACAAATCATCCAAAGGAGAAAAATATTACAAGAAATTTCAGGAACTCTATCCACTCAATAAAAATCAAACATTTTACTTTTCAGTTCTTACTTCGGAATACGATGTAAATAAAATTGATGCCTTCCGTCAAGAAATGAAAACAAAAGTAAAATTCTACAACTGTGATGATAAAGAATTAAAAACAATGATTCGAGCAAGTCCCGGATTATTTTTGTGGAAAAAAGATTTGGTTTTGGATAAATGGCATTACTATGATTTCCCGACCTTTGAAGATATTGAGAAAGACTTTTTAAATAAATAAAAATTGAGTTATGGCACGTAAAATTGTTGCAGGAAACTGGAAAATGAACAAAACTGTAAATGAAGGAGTACAGTTGGTTGAAGATTTAAAAAATGAATTAGCAAAAGTAGACGCAAGCGATGTAACGGTGGTTGTATCCCCACCTTATGTAAACTTATCCGAAGCAGTTAAAGCAGCCGGAGGTTCAGCGGTAAATGTTTCTGCACAAAACGTTCATCAAGAGGCAAGCGGTGCTTACACCGGAGAAATTTCAGCAGAGATGTTAAAAAGCGTTGGTGTAGGATATGTCATTATCGGACACTCCGAGCGAAGAGAATATTTTGGGGAAAACTCTACAGATATTGCAAAAAAAGTTGATGCTGTTCTTGCACAAGGACTCACACCTATTTACTGCTGTGGAGAAGTTAAAGAGGAAAGAGAAAGTGGACAACAAAACAAAATCGTTGGAGGTCAAATTGAAGCAGAATTGTTTCATTTAAGCGCAGAAGATTTTGCTAAAGTCGTTATTGCTTATGAGCCGGTTTGGGCAATTGGAACAGGTTTAACAGCCTCTCCAGATCAAGCTCAAGATATGCATGCATTTATTAGAAGTTGTGTTACTGAACAATACGGTGAGGGAATCGCAAATGAAACCCCGATTCTTTACGGTGGATCATGTAAGCCATCGAATGCAGCCGAAATTTTTGGAAAGAAAGACGTAGACGGAGGTTTAATTGGAGGAGCATCACTGAAAGCAGAAGACTTCATTGGAATCATCACTGCTTTCAATTAATGAACTATCACAAAATAGCATTAAATATTCAACCCAGGGATCCCTGGGTTGATCTATTTATAGATGAACTTGGAGAAAAAGGCTGTGACAGCTTCGAGGAAACTCCTAATGGATTTAATGCTTACATACCCTCAATTCATTTCACTTCTGAACTGGAATCATTCATCATTGCATTAAGCGATCGAGGGGAAATTAAGCTCTCCTACATATTGGAAGAGATTCCTAGTGAAAATTGGAATAAAGTTTGGGAGTCATCCTTTGAACCAATTATTGTAGGTGATTGGTGTGCGATAATTGCCCCGTTTCATAGCGGTGAATACAATACTCAGCATTACGTAAAAATTTCACCCAAAATGTCATTTGGGACTGGGCATCACGAAACCACTTACATGATGGTACAGAATATGCAGTGCATCAACTTAAAGGGGAAAGATGTTCTGGACATGGGAACAGGAACTGGTGTATTAGCTATCCTTGCTAAAAAAATGGGAGCGCAATATGTAGAGGCTATTGATATCGAGGAGGGTGCTGTAGCAAATTGCATAGAAAACGCCCAGAATAACCATGTTGAATTGAACATAAAAAAAGGCGGAAAAGAACAAATTTCTACCCGTTCATTTGATGTTGTTTTTGCAAACATCAATAAAAACATACTCATGGATCAAATGACTGAGTATGCTAGAATATTAAAACAAGGAGGACAATTGGTTTTAAGTGGATTTTTACTTTTTGATGAACACGCAATTTCAGATTGCGCAATCCAACACAACTTAACCCCTATTAATAAACTGAATAAAGAGAATTGGTTATGCCTGGCTTTTACAAAAAAATAATAATAACCTCAATAATTGCTCTTTGCTGTTTTGGACTTCAAGGGCAAACATTTAAGCAATTTTCCAATGATAAAGAGCAATTCATTGAAGAATTAGAGGGATTTATTCGAAAAACCAGTGAGGAAGAGGCAGACTTAATCATGGCCGAATTTAGAGCACTTTGGCCAATGGACCTTGTAAAACCGAAACAAGAAGAAAAAATATATAAAATTGCCAATTTAGTTTATCAAAAAAGACTCAAGAAATTAAACGCATCCAGCACATTTGTTTATGGTTTTGAAAGTGGAAAGTTGAACAACTACCAAATTCAAATGATTATTATGATGTGTAATAAGATGTTAAAAAAGCGGATGAAAGCCATCCCTGATTTTAAAATTTACCTCTACTCCGTAATCAGTTTTTTCACCACTTTTCAATCAGAAGATTCCTTTGACGCATGGAATATCACTGTGAATAAGCTCATTGACGACAAAAAGCGATATTTCACTGTATTTCTTACAAATTGTAATAATATCTTTTTATACAACTCTGTATACGTGACTCAAAATGTAAAATGGCAGGGAACCTCACCAACATTTTCATTTGATTATGACAGTTTACCAAAAGTTGTTTTTCCACGCATGGATCTGTATTGCGTGGCAAAAAATGACACCGCCAGAATATACAATACAAAAGGAGCGTTTTATCCTACCACAGGAAAATGGAAAGGAAAAGGTGGACGCGTATTATGGACCCGCGCAGGAATACCCGAGGAACAATCTTATGCCGAATTAAGCGAGTATACAATTGAGTTAAAATCCTCTAAATACAAAGCTGATTCAGTAGATTATAAAAACACCAAATACTTTGACTACATGCTCAAAGGTAAGCTAGAAGAAAAACTTTTAGCCAATGTGGATACCAACAATGCTACCTATCCTCGTTTTGAATCCTATTCAGGTAAAGTATTAATTGAAGAAATCGAAGACAGCTTAGATTATGAAGGAGGATTCATGATCAAAGGAAAAAACTTCATTGGTAAAATCGTAGATGGAAAACTTGCTAAAATCACCATCAAACGACATGGCAAGCCATTTCTCATCGCAAAATCTCAATCCTTTAAAATTGATGACAAAAGAATTGCAACCCGTTATGCCGCAATAACCATGGCACTTGACACGGATTCTATCTTCCATCCTGCCCTTCAATTGAAATTCCTTACAAATAAAAGAGAACTTACCCTCTATTGCGAAGGGAAAGGAATTGGCGCGTCACCCTATTATAACACCTTTCACAGAATGGATATGGAAATCGAGTGGTTAAAATGGCAAATTGACAAGGATTACATGGACTTCCTAACGATACCGGGATCCAGTTCTGGTATAATGCGATTGGAATCAAACAGTTTCTTTTCCAACGACAAATTCATGCAAATGCAAGGTTTACAAAGTGTACACCCTTTATACAGTATTAAGAAATTTGTAATGGACGAAAACTTTGAAGAACGCACTTTTAAAGATGCTGATTTAGCCAATTATATTCGGAAAGACTACCAATCTGTTCAACGACTTTGTGTACGATTAGCCGCAAAAGGATTCCTAATTTACAATATTGAAGAAGGAATAGTCACCGTTCAAGACAGATTATTTGAATGGATGAATGCCAAATCAAAGAAAGGAGATTATGACAACATTGAAATTGTTTCCGACATTAAAGGCGAGGCCAACGCAAGCATGAACCTCATTAATTATGACATCACCCTTCGTGGAGTAAATGGTGTGGCATTAAGTAGAGCAAGGAAAACAGGTTTTATTCCTGAAAACCAAACCCTAAAAATCCACCGAAACCGAGCCATGTCATTTGGTGGAATAATCCGATCAGAACGTTTTGAATTTTGGGGTAAAAATTTTGAATTTAACTACGACGATTTCGGAATAGGATTAAACGAATTAGATTCTGTACGATTAAAAGCAGGAATGCTTGATAAGAGTAAATGGCGAACCCGAGCAGATGGTAAATTACAAGTTCCTATTACCATGGTTCGAAGTGTCATAGAAGATATATCTGGAAAACTGGAAATTGACTGGCCATTTAATAAATCAGGTATTCTTTCTGATTCCTTTCCGCAATATCCCCTCTTCCATTCAGATAAAAAATCATATGTCCGTTACAACAAACGAAACCTCAGAGGAAAGGCCTATGACCCTGATAAAGTATATTTTCAACTAGACACCTTTACAGTAGACAGTATGGGAACCTTCTCTGACAAGGCATTAAATTTCCCAGGAACATTTTATTCAGGAGGCATCTTTCCTGATTTTAGAGAACCCTTGAAACTAATGCCTGATCACTCTCTTGGCTTTAAGCGAAAAACCCCACCCGAAGGTTATCCAGTTTACGGAGGAAAAGCAACCTTTTACAACGAAATTAACTTAAGTAATCAAGGTTTAATGGGTGACGGAGACTTTGAATACATCACAAGTACCACAAAATCAAATGCCTTTGTATTCTATTTAGATTCCATGAATGCTCCAGCCCAAAGTTCCATTATTGAGCCGCAAAAATCAGGCGTTGAGTACCCTAAAGTAGAGGGACAAAAAGTAAATGTGGCCTATTACTCTTCGGACGACTATTTCAAAATGGCTAAGCGAGAAATTCCTATGAAAATGTACGACGACAAAGCATTTATGCACGGAGTTTTGCGCTACGACCCTAAAGAATTAACAGGAAAAGGAAGGATAGAATTTGAAAATGCCGACTTAAAATCACAAATTTTTGAATTTCAAAACATGACTTTTAATGCCGACACCTCCGACTTCAAATTAAAGGCAGACACCCTTACATCCGAGGGGGAAAACGGAGGTATTGCGTTTGCCACAAACGATGTAAATGCAAAAATTGATTTTATAAAACGCGAAGGAGAATTTTTAGCAAACGGAGGAGCTTCTTTTGTTGATTTCCCTATGAATAAATACATCTGTTTCATGGATAAATTCAAATGGTTTATGGACAAGTATGAACTTGAACTATCTTCTTCTGAGAAATCCAAGAAAACAACAGATGCTGGAGCACAAGAAGGTCGTGACGATCTCGATTTATCAGGGTCCGAGTTTATTTCAACACTCCCCTCTCAAGATTCCTTGCGCTTTATCTCACCAAAAGCCAACTACGATTTGCGGAAATACATTATAAAAGCCCATGAAGTAAAATTCATCAATGTAGCTGATGCACGAGTTTTTACTAGCGATGGAGAAGTTGAGGTGCGAAAAAACGCCAATATGAAGCCTTTAGAAGACGCTAAAATCATCGCCAATATCACTACAAAATACCACACAATTACAAAAGCAAAAGTAAAAGTTATCGCACGAAGAGATTACACCGCAGAAGGAGATTACGAATATGTTGATGGAAAAGGGAAAAAGCAACTCATTCACTTTAACAATGTACGTGTAGATTCAGCCTACCAAACCGTAGCAAGCGGTGATATTAAAGAAGATGACAAATTCATGCTCAGTGACCATTTCCACTTTAAAGGAACTTCTAAAATAGAAGCCACCAAGAAAGGGATGAATTTCCGTGGAGCCACTTATTTACAACATGATTGTAAAAAGCTTGCTAAAGCTTGGATTGGATTTGAAAGTGACATTGACCCTGCTAATGTATTAATTCCTGTTGAAGAAGGAATTCAAGCATGGCTTCCGGGCAAAGCAAAAGGAACAAAATTGGGATCTGGAGTTTTACTAAAAGTAGATTCCACGCATCTCTATTCCGCATTTTTATCGCCACAAAAATACCATAGTGACAACAGTTTAATTTCAGCCCATGGCTTTTTAAATTACAACGAAAAAGAAGATGAATACCAGCTGTCTAACAAAGAAAAATTAAGAGAATCTAACTTCCCTGGAAATTTTGTTGCCTTAAATACGCAAATGTGTTCCGTTCGAGGTGAAGGTAAAATTCAACTTGGCAATGAAAAACTAGGGCAAGTCAACTTCACTAACTATGGTGTAGTAAACCATGATCCATTTACCAATGGTGTAAAAGTAGATGGAGCGCTTGCTGTTGATTTTTTCCTCGACGAAAAAATGTGGACACACATGTTGGACAATATGCTAGGTAACCCTAAACTAGAACCCGTAGACAATACACGATTAGTATACGGTAAAGCCATAAGAGAAATGGCAGGAAAAGAACTTGGAGACAAATTAGTATCCGAACTAAACCTTTACGGAGCCTTTAAAAAAGTTGCCAAAGAGGTTCGTCACAACATTATGTTTTCGGATGTAAAAATGGAATGGGATCAAACCACTCAATCCTTTAAATCACAAGGAAACAAAATAGGTATTGGAGTGATAGACAAAAAACAAGTAAACAAGTTTGTGAACGGACACATTGAACTTGTGAGAAAGAAAACCCGAGAGCGACTAACGATCTATATTGAAATAGACGAAGAAACATGGTACTTCTTTGACTATAACAATGGAGTAATGAGGGTAATTTCATCTGATGCCGCCTTTAATGCAATTATTACTGAGTTAAAACCCGATAAAAGAGAATTCAAAGGTCCAAAAGAGAAAGGCCCCTACTCGTTTATGTTGGGCACAGAGCGATCCATGCGAAAGTTTAAATCCAGAATGTCTAAATAACAGGACTAAAATCAAATAACGGATTTACATTATGGCATTAAGTTTAAATGATCCAAAAAACATTGACCGAATAAACATCCTCCTGGTTTTTGTATCATTGGCTATTGCTATAAAAGTCCCATTTGAACTTTTTCTGTTCTCCTATGCAATTTTAGGTCCGCTTCACTACCTCACGGAAATTAACTGGCTAAACAAAAAAGATTACTTTTTTAAACGGTCCAAGCACTGGATATACTTTTTTATCACATGCTGCCTAGTAATTTCCATTTTTCCTATATCAAGGTACATTGATGACTTATTAAACACTCAAATCTCCCAAGAAATACACCTCGCGAATATTATTGGATCCCGATTAATTACAGGGGCTCTTCTTTTTTCTGTAATTCTTGTTTCGGTTAAAAAAACAATATTCAGAGTTTTTTCTTTACTACCCATTATTGGTCTTATTTTTCTTTTTGATCAACTAAAGCCTAATTTTTTCAATCTATTAGGGTTTTTAATTCCCACGGTAGTTCATGTGTATATATTTACCTTGCTTTTCGTTTTATTTGGAGCTCGAAAGTCAAAAAGTAAACCGGGCTATTACCTCTCTATTCTTATTGCGTTAGTTCCATTTATAATTTCCACGCTTAATATTCCATCACAACCACTAATCGTTTCAAAAGAAGTGCAAAGCAATTTTACCGCCACCAATATGATTGGGGTAAGTTCAATCCTAACCGAATGGTTTAGCCCCGAAAAAAGGAACATATTTTCAATAGCCATAAAAGTTCAAATATTCATTTCATTTGCCTACACATACCATTATCTAAACTGGTTCTCAAAAACCTCCATTATTGGTTGGCAAAAAACACTTAAAGGAAAAAAAGCCTATATCATTATTGGTTTCTGGCTAATTTCTATTCTACTCTATTTCCTTGATTATAAGCTAGGATTCACCGTATTATTTTTCCTTAGCTTTTTACACGTTCTACTTGAATTCCCTCTTAACATTGTTACAGTAAAATCATTATTTTCCCTAAAAAGAGGACACGAATAATTGTGGTAAAAATTAAATACCTTTTCTACCATGCTTCGAGCATATAGGACACGCCTCAACCTTATGTCCTCTTGCTGGACAATATTTTCTTCCGAAGAATATAATTTGTAAATGAAGATCATTCCAAATTTCCTTTGGAAACAAACGCTTGGCATCCTTTTCTGTTTGTTCCACATTTTTCCCATTACTCAATCCCCAACGATACATCAATCGATGAATATGGGTATCCACTGGAAACGCAGGAACATTAAATGCTTGAGCCATAACTACTGAAGCTGTTTTATGCCCAACCCCAGGTAAAGCCTCTAATGATTCAAAAGAAGCCGGAACTTGTCCTCCATGTTCATCCATTAGGATTTGAGACAAGTCGTAAATAGCTTTAGACTTTCGTGGAGATAAACCACAAGGCTTTATAATTTCGCGAATTTCATCCACAGTTAATTGCAGCATATCCATAGGATTATCTGCTTTTTCAAATAACAAGGGTGTAATTTTATTCACGCGCTCATCAGTACATTGCGCAGACAATAAAACAGCAATCAATAACGTATATTCATCCTTATGATCTAAGGGAACAGGAGTATCTGGAAACTCCTTTTGTAAAATCGAAATAATTTCAGCAACCTTATCTGCCTTTTTCATAGCACAAAACTATATATAATTTACGGGTAGAAACCCTTTATTTTCAAAAAGAGTACCACCCATTTCTTCGCTCCCCTCACAACAAATGGTTAACTTTGCACCTCAAAATTAGTTGACATGTCTAAACTGCAAGAAGAAATCGATTTAAGGAGAACGTTTGCTATTGTTTCTCACCCAGATGCTGGTAAAACAACCTTAACGGAAAAACTTCTTCTTTTTGGAGG
>MDTD01063936.1_pt1 | contig 55254 bp, 56 predicted proteins | sample 811221 | NCBI WGS metagenome assembly MDTD01 (sample SAMN05326646, study PRJNA326480) | marine metagenome | isolation source: seawater | place: Pacific Ocean: South West | collected 2011 | reverse complement strand
GCCGTCGGCGGCGGCGGGTCCTGTGCTGCCGCAGTGCTCGCGGTGTGAGATCACGCGTGTGAGATCAGGCCGGTGTGATCAGGCGATCGCACCGCTCTCTTTGAGCGCGAGGATGCGATCCCAGTCGCCGCCCAGCTCCAGAATCAGTTCTTCGGTGTGGGCGGCGAATTCGGGCATCGGAGCCAACGTCAGCGGAGTTTCGTCGTAGAGCACCGGGCTGGCTACCAGATCGAAGGTGTCTCCGTCGTGCTCCACCGCGACGATGTTGCCGTTCGCGCGGACCTGTGGGTCGGCGGCGACCTCCGCGGTGTTCTGCACCGGCGCCCACTGTCCGTCGAACCCCTCGAGCGCTTCGCGCCAGTGCTCGAGGGGATGGGCGGCGATCGTGGCCCGCAGCACCTCGATGGCGGCAGGTGCATGTTCGGTGAGTGACGCGTGGCTGGCGAACCGTTCGTCGGCGGCGAGATCGGTGGCACCGACCCGGCGACAGAACTCCGCGAAGTACCGGAAGCCCTGCAGCATCGACAGCCCTAGATGGCGACCGTCGGCAGTCCTGTAGAAGCCGACCAGCGGATTGTTCGGTGTGACATTGGCGCCGGCCGGATTCGTCTGCCACGGCTCGCCGCTGACGAGCGCCGCGTTGATCGCCACCCCGGATGCCCAGACCCCCACGCCCAGCAGCGAGATGTCGACGATCCGGGCATTGCCCGTCCGCTCGCGTTCGAACAGGGCTGCGGATATCCCGCCGGCGATCGTCATCCCACCGATCGAATCGCCGTAGGCCGGGCCTGGCTGCGGCACCACACCGTCCATGTCACACGGCGTGGATCCGAGCGCTCCCCCGGCACGGCTCCAGAATCCGGTCATGTCATATCCACCCGTGCCCGCATCGTCGCCGAGTGGTCCGTACGCGCTTCCGCGCGCGTAGATGATGTCGGGGTTGACGGCGCGCACGTCATCGACATCGATGCGCAGTTTCTCGCGGGCGTCCGGCAGGAAGTTGGTCAGGAACACATCGCTCGTGCGCGCGATGTCCATCAGCAGCTCGTGCCCGTCGGGGGTCGACATGTCCAGCGCCACTGAACGTTTGCCGCGGTTGGCGTGCTCCATGACCGGGTTCCGATCACCGTCGACGGTGATGTGACCGAGCTGGCGGAGCCCGCGCTGGGAATCACCGGTCTGGGGATGCTCGATCTTGATGACGTCGGCTCCCCAGTCCGCCAGAACGGCGCCCGCAGCCGGCACGAACGTCCATTGGGCCACCTCGAGCACACGCACTCCGGACATCGGTCCAATCATGGGTTCGAGTCTCCTTCTCTCGGCACGAAAGCGCCCGGCCGGAACTCGCGTGTCGGCAGACGAGGATCACCTGCAGACCCGTCGACCTAGCGGTTCAGCGCCCAGGTCCGGCGAGATCCCAGCCGGCTACTGCCTGTACAGTAGAACAGAAAATGTTTATTTGCGATATGGTTACCGAGTGACGGGTGCGTTGTCCCACCTCCGGGTGTGCGATCTCAGTGGGCAGCTGGCGGGCGCCGGAGCGACCAAGATCCTGGCCGCCTTCGGTGCGCAGGTCATCCGAGTCGAAGACCCGGTCAGCCGCGGCCTGTGGGATGCGCTGCGCGGTGTGGGACCGTACGTCGACGAACGCCGGGGCGTCGACCTCGGCGCCGGGTTCAACAATCACAATGCGGGCAAGTACGGCGTGACGATCAACCTCCGTACCGACGAGGGCAAGCAGCTGTTGCGCGAACTCGTCGCCGTCAGCGACGTCGTCTGTGAGAACTTCGCCGCAGGCGTGATGGAGAACCGCGGCTTCGGATACGAAGACCTGCAGCGCATCAAGTCCGACATCGTCTATGTGTCCAACTGCGGGTTCGGCCACAGCGGCCCCTATCGCGATTTCAAGACGTGGGGGCCGATCGTGCAGGCCGTCAGCGGGCTGACCTATACCTCCGGCCTGCCCGATACCGAACCTGCGGGCTGGGGGTTTTCCTACATGGACCACGGGTCCGCGTTCTACATGACCGTGGCCATCATGGCCGCGCTGCACCACCGTGAACGCACCGGCGAAGGCCAGCATGTGGATCTGGCGACGGTACCCGCCGGGATGGCGATGCTGCCGACCGAGATCCTCGATTGGACCGTCAACCGCCACATGACCCAGCCCTCGGGCAATCGCGCCGATTTCGACGAGTACGCACCACACGGCATCTACCCGTGCGCGGGCGCGGACCGGTGGATCGCGATCGCGTGTCGCGACGACAGAGAGGTCGCTCTGCTGGCCAAGGTGCTGGATGAGCCAACACTGACTGCCGACCGATTTGCGACGCTCCCACAACGCTTGGCCTCGGTCACAGAATTGGATGCGGTCGTCGGCGCAGCCACCGCGTCACGCGACGCGCCCACGCTGGCCGCCGACCTCGTGGCCACCGGGGTGCCCGCCAGTGTGGTGAAGAGTCCGGTCGAACGCATCGACGGCGATGCCGATCTCACCCGAATGGGGTTGTTTCCCAGCGTCACCCACCCGGATATCGGCAAGGTACGGGTGGAAGGCATCCCGATGACGTTCTCCGCCACCCCATGGCATCTCGACGCCGGCGCACCCAAGTTGGGTCAGCACAACGACGAAATTCTGGGCAAGCTACTGGGTCACGACGCCCAGTCGCTGGCCGACTGGGCCGAGCGAGGTGTGATCTGAGCGCGTTGTCCGACCTGCGGGTCATCGAGATCAGTGATCAGTACACGCCGATCGCGGGCCGGGTGCTGGCCGAACTGGGCGCCGACGTCATCGTCGTCGAGCCGCCGGAGGGCTCGCCGCACCGACGCCGTCCGCCCTTCGTGGACGGCGATCCGGGCCTCGATCGCAGCCTCCGCTGGTGGGGCGCGAACGCGGGGAAGCGCAGCGTCACCATCGACGTCGACGACTCGGCTGCTCTCGAGTTGCTGCGACGGGTTATCGCCGGAGCTGACGTCGTGCTCGCGGGCAGCGACCGGGTGGCCGGTGACCGCCTCAGGTATTCCGAGCTGTCGTCAGAGCACCCCGGCCTGATCTGGGTGTCGATCTCGCCTTTCGGCATCGGGAGTGCGCGTGCCGACGATCCCGTCACCGATCTGACCGTCCTTGCCGGAGGCGGGCCGATATGGAATTGCGGCTACGACGACCACACGATTCCGCCGATGCGGGGCTCCGGGGACCAGTCGGCCAACATCGGGGGAATGTACGGCGCCATCGGCGCACTCATCGCCCTCGCTCACCGCGACCACACCCGCGTGGGCCAGATCGTGGACGTCAACGTCACCGCGGCCTGCAACGTGACGTGTGAGCAGACGACCTATCACTGGCTGGTGAATCAAGCCGTCTGTCTTCGCCAGACCGGACGACATGCGTACCCGAGGCGCAGCTCTCCTGTGCAAGTACTTTGTGCAGATGGGCATTACGCGACCACAGGGGTGCTGCCCCGCAAGCCCGACGAATTCACCCGCCTGCTCCAGTGGCTGTCCGATCTGGGCCTCACCGAGGAGCTTCCCGAGGCGTTCTTCCTGGAGTTGGCCGCCGGGCGCGACGAACCGGTGGACCTCGCGGCCATCGGCGAAGACGAGGAGACCACCGCGATCCTGAGTGCGGCCCGCGATGCCATGAGGCTCATCGCGTCTCACCTGCCGGCCAAGGAGTTCTTCTTGGCAAGTCAGCGTCGCGGGTTCCCTGCCGGCGCCATCCTGCCTCCCCACGAGGCGTTCGATGACGAGCACTCGGTCGCGCGCGGAATGCACGTACCCGTCGCCCACCCAGAATTGGACCGCACCGTGATCTATCCCGGCGCCCCCTACGTGTTCGGCGGCAGTCCGCTCACGCCACCGACCCGCGCCCCCCTGCTCGGTGAGCACAACGGCATCGTGCACAGCCTCGCCGACGACATCGCGCGATGACGTCCGGACACCGTCTCACCCATGTCGGCCTGTGTGTTCGCGACGTCGAACGATCCAGCCACTTCTACTGCGCAGCACTCGGTTTCCAGAGGATCGGGGACATGCACGTGGCCGATGACGCCAGTGCCCGACTCCTCGATGTCGACGGACTCGTCCTGGACCTGGTCTACTTGCAGCGTGACGGGTTCCGGCTGGAACTCCTCGGCTTCACCGGACCCGGCAGCAGCGGCGAAGCCGAGCCTCGGGCGATGAATGCACTCGGCTTCACCCATTTGTCGTTCCGGGTGGACGATGTCGACGCGTTGAGCGCCGCGATCGTCGCTCATGGGGGGCGCCTCCTGGCCGAGCGCAGCGTCGTTTTCGACGGCGGTAACCGGGGCCTGATCCTCACCGACCCTGACGGCACGTTGCTCGAGCTGATCGAACGCACCCCGAGACCGTGCTAGTCAACTAGTCACTATTCGTCCGATTGTTCAGTCGGATGATAGACTGCCCCCGTGCCCGCGACCAGCGAGTTGACCTACTCCCCCTTCTCCAAGGCGATCTTCGACGATCCCTACCCGGTGTACCGCCGGTTGCGCACCGAAGCCCCCGTCTACCGGGACCCGGGAGACCGCTGGTGGGTGCTGTCCCGCTTCGCCGACGTCGCCGGTGCGCTGCGCGACTGGGAAACCTACTCCTCCAAACTGGGACCGGCACCCGAGAACCCTGACGACGACGGACGCAAATACTCGGTCATCTCGATGGACCCGCCCCGCCACGACCGCATCCGCGGAGTCCTGAAGGGCTTCTTCACACCGCGGGCGGTCGCAGCCATGGAGGGCGCACTGCAGCGGGTGGTCGACCATCACCTCGACCGGCTGGAGCCGGGAACGACCGTGGATGCGATGGAGGCGTTCGCCTTCTCCGTGCCCACCGATGTCATCGGCGACCTGCTCGGCGTCCCGCACGCCGATCGCGAACAGCTTCGCGTCTGGTGGGAGGCATTCCTCACCCGGCACGAGGGTGAGGTCACGATGCCACCGAGCGCCATCGAGGCCAACCGCAAGATCAGTGCCTACATCGGCGATCTCATCGAGGCGAGGCGCACCGATCCCGGAGACGACCTGATCAGCATCGTGCTGCAGGCCACGTTCCACGATCCCGAGGTCGGCGACGATCGAGCCCTGACGCCGCACGAAGTTCTGATGTTCTGCAACCTGCTGTCCGCCGCCGGGTCCGAAACCACCCAGAAGCTGATTTCCAACGGCCTGGTCGCCCTGCACGACCACCCCGACCAATGGCATCGAATCGTCGACGACCACAGCCTCATTCCAACCGCCGTCAACGAGGCCTTGCGTTTCGACACGCCGAGCCACTGGGTGGCGCGCACGCTGACGCGGCCCGTCGAACTGCACGGTGTGACGATGGAAGCGGGTGACTGGGTGCTGCTGCTGCTCGGTAGCGCCAACCGTGACGAGCGCCGCTACGACGACCCCGACCGCTTCCTCCTCGATCGGCCGCGTGGCACCGACGTCTACTTCGGCTGGGGCATCCACATCTGCCTGGGCCAGTGGCTGGCTCGCCGCGAAGCGCAGATGGTGTTCGAGGCCGTGGCCAAGAAGTTCCCCAACTACGCGATCGGCGCGCACGAACGGGTGTTGACCGCCACGGTCCGTGGCTACACCAGCGTCGAGATGATGCTGCGGTGACCCGATACCGCAGCGCCGGCCGGGGCGCCGGTGCGCAGGCCCGATCCCGGACAGCTTCGGTGAATCACTGACGGCGAGCCAGTTCTAGCATGGCCGCCATCCTCATGGCGGCCATGACGCCACCGTCGCAGACGATTTCGGTTCCCGTGAGGTATCCGGGTTTGTCGCTGGCGCAGAACACCAGGAACTCGGCGATCTCGGCAGGATGGCCGAACCGTTTGAAGGCCCCGAGCTGCGCCAACGCACCCGCAGCGACATTCTTCTCGAGCTGGCCATGGCGGTGTCGAAGGATCCCGGCGACACCGAGAGCACCCGCGCCCCCTTCGCCCCGAAGTCGGCCGCCATCGCCTTGCTGTGCCAGATGACGAAGTTCTTGCTCAGCACGTAGGCCAGTTGCGGTCGTCGCGCCCATGGGCCCAGATTGCACAATCTGACCAGCTCGGTGAGGAGCGCGGCAACCGAGCCACGGTCGGTGATTCGCAGACGGTGGCCGTGCACAAGATCCCAGCTTCGCTCAGTTCGCGTTCTGCGGCGCGTAGACGGTCGGGATCGACGTCGCTGATCACAACCGCGCTGTCACGGCCGACGACATGCGCCGCAGCCAGCCCCATCCCTCCGGCACCGCCGGCAACCACTGCCACGTTCGGCATCTCTGTTCACCACTCCTCGGAGACTGAGCTCGGGGTACCGGTCATCGTAGGAGAAGCGGGCGGACCCGATTGTCACGTCGCCGTGGACTATTCGAACACTCCAGGCGACTTCGAGTAATCGACGGTGGACAATTCGGTCATCCCGCCGTCGATGTGCAGCACGGTCCCCGTGACGAAAGTGGCGTCGTCACTGGCTAGGAACGCCACCGCCGGTGCGATCTCGGCGTCCGGATCGGCGCCGCGCTTCATCGGTGAGGCCTCCGCGGTGCGGGTGTAGTTGTCCCACTCGGTACCGATCATGTCGCGCTGCACGTCGGTCAATGCGAACGGACAGACCGCGTTGACCCGGATGCCATGAGCCGCCCACTCGTTGGCGGCCACCTTGGTCAACGCGCCGATCGCGCCCTTTGCCGCCGAATAAGGCCCGGTGTAGGCGATTCCGCCCAGCGCAGAGCCGGACACGAAGTTGATGATCGAAGCCTTCCCCGCCGCCTTGAGGAACGGATGCGCGAGTTGCATGAAGCGGAACGTGGCCTTCGGACCGGTCGCCTCGGACAACTCCCAGTCCTTGTCGGACACGAGTTCGAGAGCCTTCGGCATCGCGAAGTACTGCGCCGCGTTCACCAGCACATGCAGTGCACCACCTGTAGCAGCGGCCTCGACCGCCGCGGCGATGTCGTCACGCTTGGCGACGTTGGCCTTCACGAAAGTGGCGGCACCGCCGTCGCGCTCGATGAGGCCCACGCATTCAGCGGCCTTGTCCTCGTTCAGGTCGACGATCGTGACCTTTGCCCCTTCGCCGGCGAGGCGCCGCGCGATAGCCCGGCCCAGGCCTTGCGCCCCGCCGGTGACCAGCGCGTTTCGATCGTCGAGGCGGCCCATGGTTCCTCCTGGATGTAACAGTTGAACAGTATTCGTTCTATCATTCAGTATCATGGCAGACCGCTACGGCTCGACACCAGGAAGGGGTACGAGATGCGAGTAGAGGTGGAGCGCGATCTCTGCGAGTCGAATGCCGTCTGTGTCGGGATCGCTTCCGACGTCTTCGACCTCGACGACGAGGACCTGGCCGTGGTCACTGTGGACGAGGTGCCCCCGGCCCGCGAAGACGATGTGCGTTCGGCGGTGCAACTGTGCCCGAAGATCGCGTTGACGCTGTGCGAGGACGGCTAGGCACCGAGACGATGCACATCGGGTTGACCGCTGAACAGGAGATGCTCCGCGAGACCACGGCGCGGCTGGCGAGGTCGATGGCGACCGAAACCGCCGATGATGTCGCATCGGGCGACCGTCTCGACGGCCAGTGGAAGCGCATCGTCGACCTCGGCCTGCCCGCGCTGCGGGCACCGGAGTCGTGCGGCCTGGACGCCAGCGGTGTCGAGATCGCGGTAGCACTCGAGGAATTGGGGCGCAGCCTGACCGCGGTACCCGTGCTCGGGCAGGCGGTGCTGACCACCGAGCTCCTGCACGCCGCGGGCGCCGACAAGGAAGTCGAGCTGGTCGCCGAAGGCACCTTGCGGATGGCGCCCGTGCTGGCCCGCGATCTGGCAGATTTCGCCGACTCCGTCGACGCAGGTATCGCCGTCGACACAGCCGGTGCGACCAGCGTGCTGTTCGCCGTCCGAGACGGTGAATCCCGGCGCCTGACGTCGGCGGCGCTGCGCCCGGCGGAGTCCGATGCCGGCCTCGATCTCACCCGGTGCGTGCGCACGATAACCGCCGGAGAACTCGAAACTGCGGCGCCGCTGGGTGATCCGATCACTGCCGAGCGGTGGATGTCGGTGCAGGCGATGGCACTGACCGCGGTGGCGGCAGATCTCGCCGGGGTCATGGCCGGCGCGCTCGACGATGCCGTTCGGTACGCGGGCGAGCGTGTGCAGTTCGGCGTCAAGATCGGCACCTTCCAGGCGGTTCAACATTTGCTTGCCGACTCGCTGGTGCGTTTGGAGGGCGCACGCAGCTGTGTGTGGCATGCCGCCTGGGCGGTCGACCATCTGCCCGCAGACCAGGCCTTGCTTGCCGCGCGCACCGCGAAGGCGTATGCGTCGGCCTCCGGTCGCGACGTCGTCGAGACCGCGATGCAGGTGCTCGGCGGCATCTCGATCACCTGGGAGCACGCGTCACATCTGCGCCTGCGCCGAACCCTGCTCAACCGCAGGTTGTTCGGCGATGAATCCGCGCAGTACGCAGCCATTGCGGATATGCGACTCGCCGATCGAGAGTTGAGCTAGACGAGGATCATGGATTTCACCGATACCCCTGAGGAAGCCGAGTTCCGTAACCGCCTGCGGACCTGGTTGGCTGCACACGCCGCCGAGGCGGTGATTCCTGAGGACCCCGGTGAGCGGGCCGATGCCGCCAACGCGTGGCATCGGCGGCTGCACGAAGCCGGTTACATCGGGCTGTCGTTTCCCACCGAGTACGGCGGCCACGGCCTGTCCCCCATCTACGAGGCGATCTTGAACGACGAACTCGGCCGTTCGGGTGCTCCGCCGATCGAGGGTGTCGGCCACCTGTCAAACGCTCTGCGGCTGTTCGGCTCAGACCGCCAGCGCAGCGAGTTGCTTCCTGGCCTGCTGTCCGGCGCGGTGCGCTGGTGTCAGGGGTTCAGCGAGCCTGAAGCGGGCTCGGACCTCGCCAGTCTCACCACGAGGGCCGAGGTGGTCGAGGTCGACGGTGGATCGGTTTTCCGCATCAACGGTCGCAAGATCTGGACCAGCTTCGCGGCCGTGGCGGATTGGTGCTTCCTGCTGTGCCGCACCGAACCCGAGGCCGCCAAGCATGCCGGCATCTCCGTTCTGCTGGTGCCGATGTCGACGTCGGGCATCGAGGTGGTCCCGATCGTGAATGCCGCACGCAATCGCGAGTTCGCGGAGGTCACGTTCACCGACGTCGACGTACCCGTCGAGAACTTGCTGGGCGAGCGGGGCCAGGGCTGGTCGATCGCGAACCAACTACTGGCCTACGAACGCGGCCCCAGTGACATCAACTGGATCAGCCGTCTCGCCGTGCAGCTGCGCGCACTCGAGGACGACGTGCGGTCCGGCCGCCTGCCGGACACCCCTTCGGTACGAACCCGACTCGGTGAGGCGTATACCGAGCTGAGGGCGTTGCAGGTGAAGGTGCAGCGGTCACTCACCGACCGTGTCAACGGCGCACTCCCAGGTGCCGAGGGCTCGGTGGACAAGCTGCTGATGGCGCGCGCCGACCAGACGTTCGGCCACACCATGATGGATCTGCGCGGAAGTGCGCCGGTCGTGGCCGAGGGACTGGAGTGGGACATCTACGTGTGGTCACGCGCCGCGGGAATCTACGGCGGTACCGCCCAGGTGCAGCGCAACATCGTCGCTCAGCGGGTACTCGGACTGCCCCGTCGGTGAGGCCGGTTCAGCGGTTTCGGTAGTGCTCGAGCGCTTCCTTCATGCCGGACAACCGGCGTTGCATCAACTCGTCGCCCTCGCCCGCCTCGATCTTGCGAGTCACTTCGGCGATCTCGGCCACCAGCCGCTCCGAGGCCTCGTCACGGGTCAGCAGGTCCTGATCGACCCAGTCGTCATGGGGAATACGGTCGCCGGGATCCATGCTCGCTCTTCCTGTCGGACCACGCTATAGTCAAATAAGCAGATACTGTTCAATTGTTCCGCTCTGACCGCCAGCTTAACAGCTGAGACCGAGAAGGATCGACGATGCCGCTGCAACCGTCCATGAAGCTCCTGTCCGTCGACGACCACCTCATCGAACCGCCGCACGTGTGGACCGACCGGCTCCCGAAAAAGTACATCGAAGACGGGCCCCGCATCGTGGAGTTTCCCCGCGAGGGAAAGTCGCCGATGCATCAGTGGGTGTACGAGGGGCGCAGTTACCCGAACATCGGGCTGAACGCTGTCGCGGGCAAGTCGCCCGAAGAATTCGGGGTCGACCCGGTCCGCTACGACGACATGATCCCCGGGTGCTACGACCCGAAGGCCCGCCTCGCCGACATGGACATCGACGGCGTACACGCCATGCTGTGCTTCCCGTCGTTCCCCCGGTTCTGTGGCACGGTGTTCCTGGAGGGTGAGGACAAGGATCTCGCCCTGCTCAGTGTCCAGGCCTGGAACGACTTTTCTCTGGACGAGTGGTGCGCGACCGATCCCGCTCGCTTCATCCCGATGATGATCAGCCCGCTGTGGGACACGCAGTTGATGGTCGCCGAGATCGAACGCAACGCCGCCAAGGGATGCCGCGCGGTCGGGCTCCCTGACAATCCGATGAATCTGGGGCTGCCGAGCTTCCACACCACGCACTGGGACCCGGTGTGGTCCGCCCTCGAGGAGACCAACATGACCGCGGTCATGCACTTCGGCTCCGGCGGCTTACCGCCGTCCACCGCGCCCGAGGCGCCGTTTGCCGTGATGGTGACCCTGATGGGCACGACCTCGATGGCCGCCGCCATCGAGTTGGTGTTCTCCCCCGTCTTCCACAAGCACCCGAACCTCAAGGTCGCGTTCTCCGAGGGTGGCATCGGCTGGATGCCTTACCTCGTCGAACGCGCCGACTACGTGTGGCGCAAACACAAGTACTACCAGAACATCCACCCGACGATCGCGCCGTCGGAGTTGTTCCACCGCAACATCACCGGCTGCTTCATCGAAGACGAGGTGGGTGTGGCGATGCGCCATCAGATCGGCATCGACAACATCACCTGGGAGTGCGACTACCCCCATTCCGACTCGTTCTGGCCCAAGAGCCGGGCCCGTGCCGAGGAGATGCTGGCCTCCGTGCCGGACAACGAGGCCGCCAAGATCGTCGAGCTGAACGCCCGGCGTTGGTACGCATTCCCCGAAGAGGGTTTCAAGTCCGCCACCGCTGACAGCGGCTGGCGACCGAACAACGGCGAGCCGCCGGAATACGACTACGACGCGGTGATGTCCGACCACGGCGGCGTCGGCTACGGCGCCTTCATCGAGAACCTCGCCAACCAGATGGCCAACAAGGAGCACAAAAACTAGGCCGACGTCGCACGAGGTAGCTGTCCACCGCAACCACCAGCAGTCTCTAGGCCGAGGGCATCGCGATATCGGTCGCGGTGGCCCGGCCCCTGAGCACGCACGAAGTGACAACGCGCCAGCGGGCCGCCTCTCGGGAGTCGGCCCGCTCCAGCGTCGATCGCGACGCCGCGATGCCACCGTGGCTCTTCGCATGTTCGGAGAGCCGCGCCGCTTCGTTGACCGGGTCACCGACCACGGTGTACTCGTAGCGGCGCGGATCGCCGATGTTGCCGGCCACCGCCATTCCCGAGGACACACCGATGCCCGCCGCCAACCGCGGGTGGCCCGAGGCAATCGCCGCCGCCAGCTCCCGGGCGGCCGCGAGAGCCGAGCCGGCATGGTCCGCAACGCCCTGTGGGGCGCCGAACACCGCCAGCGCGGCGTCGCCCTCGAACTTGTTGACCCAGCCGTCGTGGCGTTCGACGATGTCGACGACCAAGGCGAAGAAGCTGTTGAGCATCGCCACGAGTTCCTCGGGGGCCATGCCCAGTGCCATCTTCGTCGACCCCACCAGGTCCACGAACAGCACCGCCACCTCTGTTTTGGCTCCGACGAGCTGAGGTGACCGATTCTCCTCGGCCAGTCGCGCCACGTCGCGACCTACGTGCCGACCGAACAGATCACGCAGTCGCTCGCGCTCCCGCAAACCTTCGGCCATCGTGTTGAAACCGGCCTGCAGTAGCCCCAATTCCGACGCGTCGAACACAGGCACAGTGACGTCGTAATGCCCGTCGGCGATCCGGGACATCCCCCGGCGCACCTCCTCGATCGGATCTGTCGTCGTGACGGCCGTGAAGATCGTCACGAACAAGCCGCTCAACGCCGCTGCGCCGCCGAGGCCGAGGACCACCACTGCGAGGCGATCCCCCGGGTATTCGACGACGAGCGAACTGACCGCGACGAACATCAGCATCAGCAACGGCACGCCGGTGCCCACCACCCACGCGGACACCGCTCGGATGCGAAGTCCGGGCCGCTGCCGGCGGACCGGTGGATTCCGCGTGAGGGCCGGGGCGACGTGCGGGCGCAGTACCCGGGTGCACCACCAGTACGTCAGTGCCGCCGTCACGGTCGCAGCCAGCAATGTCGAGACGCCCAATGTCGTGGCGAGCCAGGGCCGTCGCGCGTTGACGGCGACCAACACCGCTGCCGCAACCGTCCATACCGCCGCACTGATCAGGGTGAGGCGTGCCGGAATCCTCATCAGGACCGTGTGCCGCGACAAGGGGGGCGATGCCGCAGGCACGGTGGTCCACCACAGGCCCAGGGCGCAGGCCGGCGGCATCGAGACCGCCACGTACACGATCGCGACGCCGACGTTGGTGTGCAACACCGACAGGTCCCCCACCGCCATCCCGGTCGGCAAGCCGAGTGAGACCATGACACCGATGACCGCAGCGCCGCAGACGGTCGGGAGCAAGGTCCCCAGCGCGAGCGCCGCCCGAGCGCCGGGGCGCACCGCGAACTGCCTGCCGAACCACGCGGTCACTGCGGTAGGTCGAGCGCCGCTCGCCAATCGTCGACGGCCATCAGGCGCCCAGCCGACGCGAGCGTGACGTACAGCGTCGCCTCGTCGTCGCTGAGTGTCATGTTGGTGGTCATCGGATCGTCGAGCGTCAGCGCTCCGAGCAGTCGACCGGAGGGCGAGAAGGCGGTGACACCCCCCGCGCCGAGCGTCGCCACCAGGATGGTGCCGTCGCGCGCGATACACAGGCCGTCCGCTCCCCCGATGTTCAGCGGACCGCCGCTGGGCACGGTCGCGAGGCCACGACCGCCAGCCACACTCCCCGGGCCCGACAACGTGAACTCCCACACCCTGCGGGTGCGTGTCTCGGCCACGTAGACACGGTCGCCGTCCGGCGACAGGCCAACGCCGTTCGGCATTTCCAACGGGTAGACGATCTCCTCGAGGCGCCCATCCGAGGTCCCGTACAGCAGGCCGGTCATGGTACGGCTCCGGCCGCGGGTGGTGCCGCCGTCGGTCAGGTAGAAGCCGCCCTCGGCGTCGACGCACAGGTCGCTGGGCCGGATCAGAGGCATGCGGCGGCCACCACGAGCTTCGAACTCCACTGCCAGCGTGTGCACCGACCCGTCGGGCTCGACGAGCTGGAGTTGCGGGGTCATGGGCGCTTCGGCCGCCCCGACCGGCCGGAAGAGATGCACACAGCCATCGAAGTCGTAGGGCCACCACCCGGTCCCGAACGTGGAGCCACCGTTCTGACACACGATCAACCGGCCGTCAGGAAGCAACCCGATTCCGTTGGGCCCGCCGCCAACGTCGGCGACCAGTTCCACCCGCCCGTCCGGCCTAACCCGGGAGACGCGGCCCGCCGCCATCTCGGGCAGCAGGACCGAGCCGTCCGGACACCAGATCGGGCTTTCCGGAAATGCCAACCCCTCTGCCACACAACGCACCTCAATCACCGGACGGACCGCCACCAGGCAAGGAATTCAGGATCGGCGAGCGGGATGTCACCGACGCCGACCTGGCTGGCCGGCCAGTTCGCGGCGGGCTGGGCAAGGGGTGAGCGGGTGTGCGAGGCGCCGTACCACAGCCTGTGTCGGCGATGGTTGAACAACCATCGCCCGTCGAGCTTTTCATACCGATCCTCGTATCTGATCAGCTGATCGACGAATCCGTCCGCGCGAGTGTGGGCGTAGCAGTGTGCCCAGACCTGCCCGGACCCGTAGGAATCGTCGTGCAGATCGATGAGGTGATTGGCCACCAGGATGACGGCGAACAGACTTCCCGTCAGGCTGTCGGTCATCAACCGACGCAGTCCGTCGGGCCCCTCCCCGTAGCTGCCGAAGCGGGCGTGCGGAGAGAACAACTCGGCCATCGCGTCGACGTCGCGAGCCTCTACCGCGGCGGCGTAGCGAATCGGCAGTGATCGAATCTCTTCTCGGGCGATCAGCGCCTCGATCCGATCGTCCTCGGTGGTGGACACTCAACCCCCCGTGACGCTAATGTCCTGGCCCGTGATGGCCGAAGCCCCATCCGAGGCGAGCCACATCGACACTTCGGCAATTTCGTCGGGCTGCACCAGCCGGCCCAGCTTGTTGAGCGACGCGAGTCGACTCCGCAACTCCGCGGGATCAAGGCCGTCCTCGGCTGCGCGACGGGCCACGTAGGTGTCGAAGAGCTCACCCGCCACGCTGCCGACAACGACGGTGTTGACCCGGATCCCACTGCTGCCGAGCTCGAGAGCCAACGTCTGGGCCAACGCGGTCAGGCCGAGCTTGGCAGCCGCATAGTGCGCCTTCTTCGGTTGCACGAGCCGCGCCGCGGCCGACGAGACAAATTGTATGTTGCCGCTACCCGTCGGAATCATCGCTTGGCTCAGCGCCTCTCGCGTCAGCACCATGGGCGCGAAGAGATTGGTCGCGAACACGCTCTGCCAGTTGGCGATGGTGGCTTCGTGGACGCGTTGGTCGATGCCGGGCACAGCCGCGTTGTTGACCAGGACGTCGAGCCTGTTCCAGCGCTGCATGATCGCAGCGATGACGTCCTGGCACTGATGCTCGTCGCGGATGTCGACCACATGCACCGACGCGGCACCGCCCTCTTCGGCGATGACGCCGGCCGTGACCGCGAGTTCGTCAGGACGCCTGGCAACCAAGGCGACATTCGCACCTCGCGCGGCGTATCGCCGCGCCAGCACCCGACCGATCCCCCCACTGGCCCCGGTGATGACGACGACGCGACCGGTGAAATCGGAATGCACGGCCGTTACCCGTCCAGCAGCATGGTGGCCATGGGGGTCCCAGCGGGAAAGACCTCGGTGATGCCGGCACTCAGATATCCGGAATCGGTGACCATCGTGATGCCGCTGACCACACTGGCCGCGGCACTGCACAGGAAGACCAGCGGGTACGCCTGCTCCAGCGGCGTCGCCGCGTCGACACCCACCGTTGCGCGGTAGTCGGCGCCGAAATCCAGCCAGAGTTCGGCATTCGCCTGAGCCAACGGCGTATCGGTCGGCCCGGGGCAGATCGCGTTGATCCGGATGCCCTCCGACATGAGGCTCATCGCCTCCCGCGCCACGTAGGCGCACACCGCTTGCTTGGTGAACATGTAGTGGGCACAACCATTGTCGACCGCCCATGCGGCCGCAGAGTCGAAGTCGGTGATGTCGAGGAACTCGTTGAGCTGCGCGATGTTGGAGCGCCACGCCAGCCCCGCCGCGGAGGAGATGAACCCGATCGCCGAACCTCGCGGCAGCATGGCGTTGTCGCGTAGGCGATCGATGAGGTGGCGATGTCCGATGAAGTTGATTCGCTCGATCCCGGGACCGTCGGCCACGCCGGCGCACGCGAACAGCGCGTCCACCGTGCCGCCGCATTCGGCGACCGCTGCATCGATGCTGGCCTTGTCGGCCAGGTTCAGCCTGATAGCCGTCACATCCGCCAGGTCACAGGGAGCGTGATCCATCACCACGACGTCAGCGCCGGCGTCGAGGGCCAATCGGGCGGTGGCGTTACCCATCCCGGTAGCCCCGCCGACGACCAGTACACGTTTGCCTTGGTAGGAAAAGGCATCGAACAAACTCAAGGTGTCTCCTAGAGCAGGTGGCGGAGCCGACCCGGCCCCCAACATCGAAACAAGAGTACACATAATGTACTAGTGTTTAGTTGCGATCGGCGAGACATGCGGTGTTGCGAACGGCCCGGCCATCGCATCACGCTCGGTAGGCCCGTCGCGGACGCTCACGATGCCGCCCCTCGCGTATTTGGCTCACCACATCCTCACCGAACTCCTCGATGGCCTCGAGGGCGTGCGCAAGACCGTCACCGGGCACACTGACCTGCATTGCGGTGACCCCGAGTTGCGCGAGTCTGCTCACCTCGGTCAGGTAGGCATCGGCGTTGAACCCGGGGGTCCCGGGAGTACCACGAAGGCCGTTGAAGGTGATGTCGATCGTCGCGATGTCCCTTTGCGCGCGGTCACATCGGCGCCGTAGATCGTCGATTCCGTCGACCAGTGCCGCGTCGGCATCCATGGTTGCCGTCCGGGTGGCTCTGGCCAGGATCTGGGATGCAGCGAAGGGGCACCATCCGTCGCCGAACGTCGCGACACGACGCCGTGCGGCCGCGGTGTTGCCGCCGATCCAGATCCGGGGACGGGCCGCAGGGCGCGGGCGTGCGGTGACGCCGCGGAATTCGAAGTGCTCGCCGGCAAAGCTCACGGCGTCGTCGGTCCAGATGCGCCCGATCACGTCCAGCGCCTCGTCGACGAGCCCGGCTCGTTTCTCGTAGTCGACACCGAGGGCTGCGAATTCGCCCTTGAGGTGGCCGACGCCGACCGCCAGAACGAACCTCCCACCGGACAGGCGGTCGAGGGTGGCTCCCGCCTTCGCGACGAGCAACGGGTTGCGGTAAGGCAACACGACCAGGTTGGGGATCAGCCGCAGCGTGGACGTCACCGCAGCGGCATATCCCATGGCGACAAAGGGGTCCAGCGCGTCGTGGCCGCCCGCCTCCAGCCACCGCTGTGTCGGAGCGGGGTGGTCGGTGAAGCCGAACCCGTCGAAGCCGGCTCGCTCCGTTGCCGCGGCGACGGCTGCCACACCGGACCCCGTCACCAGTTCCGGGTGATACGGATGCGTGTGCATCGGATGGGTCAGGACGAACTCCATGCTGCCCTCCTGCGCATCCCGCATTCGATCGCCGACGGAGCTTCGCTCTTACAGAAGCACACCATGTGTATAATTGTCCAGTGTCCGGCCCCGTGGAAGACTCCGTGATCGACGCCTGGATCTCGGCACACATCGGTCCCGTTCGCACCCTCGAACGCCAGCAGCGCTGGCGGCCAGCATGGTTCGTGACAGCGGAACGTGACGGTCAGGACGTGCGCCTCTATGTGCGTGGCGATCGCGAAGGGTTCGGGTTCGCGACGGTCTCAGCCGAAGCCGCGGTGCTGCGCGCGATGGAAGCGCACGGCATCCCGGTGCCGCACATCTACGGTGAGATCCCCGACGCGTCAGCGGTCGTGATGGACTGGCTGCCCGGCGATCCCAGCCCATGCAGCGGCATCGAAGCCCAGCAGGTTGACGCGGTGATGGACGACTATGTCGATGCGCTCGTCAGCGCCCACGGCATCGATCCGACAGCTCTTGCCGGCGCGGGACTGCAGATTCCGACGGGCCCGGACGCGCTCGCACTCGACTACTTCGAGACCTTCGTCTCGCGATATCGCGACTTCAAGCAGCGTCCGGAGCCGTTGCTGGAGTTCGCCATCGGCTGGCTGAGACGTCATGTGCCGTCGCACCGCGCCACCCCGCGATTCGTGCTGGGCGACACCGGCCAATTCATGTACGCCGACGGCCGGATCACCGGGTTGATCGACGTCGAGCTCGCCCACATCGGTGACGTCTTCCATGACCTCGCCGGCCTCCGATTGCGCAATGTCACCGAACCGATGGGTGACCTGGGTCGCCTGTTGCGGCGCTACGAGGACCGCTCAGGGGTTCCCCTGGACCGGGCGGCGATCGAATTCCACACCGCCAAGTTCGCGCTGTGCACCCCGCTGGGAGTGGCGATAGTTCTGCACCTGGACCTGCCCTTGACCGACATCGTGCAGTACATCGAGTGGTTTCATCTGCTGTCGCTGCACACGATTGAATCCATCGCGCGGCAGGCCGGCGTCCCGCTCTCGACGGTGTCGCTTCCTGATCCCGTGCCGATGCCCTATCACGGGGCCATCGCCGGGCTGCCCAACATGATCGAATCGCTGGCCGTGCCCACCGGCATCGCCGAGCACGAGCGCAGGGGCGCTTCGACTGTCGCCCAGTTGTCCCACCGGGTCGGCACATACGGCCACGCCATCGACACTGCGGATCTCGATGACATCGAGGAACTGCTCGGAAAGCGGCCCGCCGACCGGCTGGCCGGCGATCAGGCCCTCGAACACGCGGCGCTGACGGCAGCACCCGAGCAGGATCCCGCACTGATCACGTTGCTCCATCGCCGGGTGATGCGTCAGCTCTTGCTCATCGAACCGATGCTGACCGGGGGACGAATCGGACACGTCACACCCTTGAGCGAGCTGCTCGACTGATCTCTGCACCAGTCGAAGACTGTTCCTCGCCGCCCTCAGCGACCCAGGAACCGCGGGTCCCGTTTCTCGGTGAAGGCGGCGACGCCTTCGGCGACGTCGTCGGTACCTGCGACCTGCTCGACGAGAAGCGCCTCGGTATTGAATGCGGCCGCCCGGTCGACGTCCAGGGCCTGGTTGAGCATCGCCTTGGCGGCGGCAATGGCCCGGGTCGGACCACCCGCCAGTCGTTGCGCCCATTCGGTGGTCAGCGTTTCCAGCTCGCGGTGGTCAGCGACCATCTCGTTGACCAGCCCGATGCGATGCGCCTCCGTGGCGGACAGTTCCTCGCCGAAGAGGATCAACCGCTTGGCGACGTTGAACGGCACTTTGCGGGTGAGCAGATAGGCCGCTCCGCCATCGGGCGCCAGGCCGCGACGAACGAACAGTTCGATCAGGCGGGCACCCTCGACAGCGATGATCAGGTCACACGCCAGCACCATGCTCGCGCCGACGCCGGCAGCGACGCCGTTCAGCGCGCAGATCACTGGTTTGTCGCAGTCCAGGAGGGCGGTGACGACCGCCTGCGACCCGGTGCGCAGGATTCGGGCGGCGTCACCGGCGATGCGGTCCTGACTGGGACGCATGTTGGGATCACGCAGGTTGGGTCCGGTACAGAAGTGCTTGTCGCCGCTGGCCGCGAAAACCACCGCGCGGATTTCCGGGTCACTTGACGCCGCGGCGAGATTGTCGATCAGATCGCGTTGCATCGCTCGGGTTACCGAGTTGCCGACCTCCGGCCGGTCGAGTACCAACCACCGCACTCCGGCTTCGGTGCGAGCCGTCAGCCCGGTGCTCACAGCAGGACGGGCACGCTGGCCGGACCACGAACCGAGTTCGTGTGCACGTAGGCCACGTTGGACTCGTCCACGGTCCAGTCCGGGAAGCGCTTGAGCGTCTCCTCCAGGGCCACCCTGGCTTCCAGCCGGGCCAGCGCAGCGCCCAGGCAGAAGTGGGAACCGTGCCCGAAGCTGATGTGCCGGATGCCGGTGCGAGTCACGTCGAAGGCGTCGGCGCGCTCGTACTGGCGCTCATCGCGCCCCGCCGACCCGGTGAGAAGCGCGACCTTCGATCCGGCGGGGATGACGGTGCCGTGATAGGTGCTGTCACGCAACGTGAAGCGACCCTGGACAGGCGACGGCGCGTCATAACGAAGCAGCTCTTCGACCGCATTGCCGATCAGGCTGGGATCTGCGACCAGTTTCGCTCGCTGGTCCGGATTGCGCGCCAGGGTGAGCGCGGCCCAGCCGAGAAGCCGCGCCACGGTCTCGTTACCGGCGACGTTGATCATCGCGATGAACACCAGCAGCTCACCGTCATCCAACCGGCGCGGGTCGACGTCGGGTTCGACGAGATCGGAATCCATCAGGTCACTGACCACGTCGGTCAAGCGATGATGCCGTCGCAGCTCGATCTGCTGGCGGTAGTACTCGAACAGGTTGGCCGACGCCTCGTCGCCGGCTGCGCTGCGCTCCGGATTGCCTTCGTCGCGGTGGACCTGCGCGTCCGACCACACCCGGAGGTTGTCGTGGTCCTCCTCGGGAAACCCGAGCAGTGAGCTGATCACCATCACCGGGAGCTTGGCCGAGAAGTCGTTGACGTAGTCGAACCCGCCGCTGCCGACATAGCGGTCCAGGTAGCCTCGGCACAGAACCCGAACGTAATCCTCCAGTTTGGCGATACGACTGCGGAAGAACGTGCGGTTGACCATCTTGCGCATTGCGGTGTGGTTCGGCGGATCCATCATGATCATCGCCTTCGGATCCCCCCAGGGGTCCTCGGTGATCATGTCGAGCGTGATGCCGTGCTCGGACGAGAAGGATTCGGTGTCCAGCGACGCGTTCATGACATCGTCGAACCGGCTCAGCGCGTAGAAGTCGAACTCCTGGTTGTAGTACACCGGCGCTTCGTCCCGCATCCGCCGCCACACTGTGTACGGTTCGGCGTGCAGGGTGCGGTCAAAAGGATCCCAACGCAAGTCCGTCGCGGTCATCGACACCTTCCCTCCATGCAGAACACTATTACATGATCTGTTTAATTGCACTACCGTGCGATAGCATTTCAGTCGGCTCGGCAACTGACATCAAGGAGGTACTTCGGGTGGAGACGCGGGAGATGGACCACGTCGTGTACGAAAAGGACGGGGCGATCGCGCGCATCATCCTGAACAATCCCGAACGCGCCAACGCGCAAACCTCCGAGATGGTGCACAGCGTCAATGCCGCCCTCGACGATGCGCAGTATGACTACGACATCAAAGTCGTCATCATCAAAGCCAACGGCAAGGGGTTCTGCTCGGGCCACGTTCCCGACGGCAGCTACCCCGAGTTCAAGGCCGAACTCGACGCCTCGGGCAAGGTGTGGCGCTCAGCCGCTCAACTGTTCCTCTGGCCGGTGCTCAAGCTGTGGGAGTTCCCCAAGCCCGTCATCGCGCAGGTGCACGGTTACGCGATCGGCGGCGGCACCACCTGGGCGCTGATCCCCGAGATCACTGTCTGTAGCGACGACACCTGGTTCCAGATGCCGCTGGTACCCGGCTTCGGACTGCCCGGCTCGGAGACCATGTTCGAGCCGTGGGTGTTCATGAACTACAAGCGAGCCGCCGAGTACCTCTACACCGCCCAGAAGATCACCGCCGAGCAGGCACTCGAATTCGGGTTGGTCAACCGGGTGGTCCCCCGAGACCAACTCGAGAACGAGGTCGAGGAACTCGCCGCCAAGATCGCCAAGGCACCGCTGATCACGCTGCAGGCAACCAAAGCCGGGATCCTTCGGGCGTGGGAGAACATGGGCTTCCGGACCCACCAGCAGGCCAGTAATGACCTGCAAGCGGTCGTGACGGGCTCCAAGGAATTCCAGGACTACATGGTCGAGCTGATGAAGAAAGCCGCCAAACCCTCCGACCGGGTCTGAGCGTGCCGCTCGATCCGATCGTCCGGTTCGGCGGCGGGCCGCAGATCGAGGAATTGCGCGCCGGGTTGCGATCCTGGCTGGCCGACCACCTGCCCGACGAGTTCCGTCGCACCGCCGCCAATCCGGACTATCTTCCGCGTGACGCGCACGAGCGCGCGGTGCAGTTCTGCCAGGCGCTGCACGAGCAGGGCTGGTTCGTGCCGCAGTGGCCTGCCCGGTTCGGCGGCGGGGGCCTGGGTGTGGTCGAACAGGTCGTGATCCGGGAGGAACTCGCCTACGCGGGCGCACCCTTGGTGAACACCAACGGCGTCAACATGCTCGCCCCCGTTCTGTTCCGCTTCGGAACACCAGAACAGCAGAACGAGCACCTGCCGAAGATCGCCCGCTCGGAGCGGATGTGGGCCCAGGGTTACTCCGAACCGGAGGCGGGTTCAGACCTTGCCGCATTGAAGATGACCGCACGGCGCGACGGCGACCACTACGTCCTCGACGGCCAGAAGACATGGACCAGCAACGGCGTCCTGGCCGACTGGATATTCGTGCTGGCGCGCACGTCACCGCTCGGCGAGAAGCGCCAAGCCGGCATCTCGTTCTTCCTGGTCGATCTCGAAACCCCCGGCATCACCCGGCGGCCGATCCGCGCAATGACCGGCTATCCGACGTTCGCCGAGGAGTTTTTCGACGGTGTCCGGGTTCCAGCGGCCAATGTGGTGGGCGGCGAAGGCGAGGGCTGGAAGGTCGCCAAGGCACTGTTGGTCGCCGAGCGTTCGAACGTGACCAGAGCCGCACAAGCGCAGCGTTACCTCGATGAACTGGTCGACTGGTGCCGCGATCAGCGCGGGAGCTCTCATGATCCACTGGCCGACCCGGTCAATCGGCTTGCCCTTGCCCGCGCCGTGGAGCGCGTCGAAGTGGGACGCGCGCTGTCGTATCGGGTGGCTCACCAGCAGGCCGCCGATCAGCTCGATCCCGCGCTGCCGTCGCTGTCCAAGCTCTACCACTCCGAGCTCACCGCCGAGTTGCGCCAACTGGGGGCCAGGATCCTGGGCCCGGCCGGTGCCCTGCTCCCCGACGATCCCGATGCGCTCATGCACGGCCACTTTTCCGAGGGGCTTCTGCTGTCACTGCTGCACACGATCGGCGGAGGGACCAGCGAGATCCAGCGCGACCTCATCTCGACTGCGGGACTGGGCCTTCCGCGTTAGCTGAACTCAGCGCGACCGGCCGCCGCCGCCGAGCGGTGCTGCGCAACGGTGGCTATGGCGAGCTCGAGAGGTTGGAACGACGCCAATCCGACCGCCTCGACGGAGGCGATGAGACGCTTGGTCAGCTCCACCGCGCCTGGGTCGGCGTCGGCAACTTCGCGGGCGACGACGATCGCCTCGTCGATCACGGAGCCAGGCTCGGCGATGTCGGTCACCAGGCCGACCCGATGAGCCTCCTCCGCAGTCAACCTGCTGCCGCGCAATAGTAGCGACGAGGCTTGATGCCTCCCCAGCTGCTGGGTCAACCGCCAGGCGAGGCCTCCGTCCGGCACGACCGCACGGGCGACGAACGGCGCAGAGAAGAACGCGTCGCGAGCGGCAACCACCAAGTCGCACGACAGCGCCAGGCTCCAACCCAAACCGACGGCGGCTCCCTCGACTGCCGCCACCGTCGGCACCGGCACCTCGCGCAGCTGCGCCATCACCTGCTGCGCGTGCTCAACCCGCCCGGCCGGTCCCATCGGCCCGTCCCCGTGGGCGGGTCCCGTCTTGAGATCGCCCCCGGCGCTGAAGAACCCTCCACTGCCAGCGATAACGATGCCGCGTGCGCCGCGAAGCTCTGCCAGCTCGGTTGACAGCTCCGTCCACGACTCGTACCGCAGCGAATTCCGCTGCGCGGGGCGGTTCAGCAGGATCACGGCGACGCCGTCCCGATCCTCGGTCAGGATCAGCGGCTCGTCCGTCTCGGCGCCCACTAGCGGTCGAGGAACTTGTCGATCGCCGCGCGGTGCTCGGGCGTGGTGAAGCACTCGGTCTCCGCTGAGATCCCGAACTCGAGGATGCCGGTCACCGCGCGCTCGGCGTGCAGATTGAGCGTGCGCTTGGTGTCCTGGACCGCCCGCGCGGGCAGTGCCGCGAGTCGGTGTGCCAGCGCGAGACCCTCGGTCTTGATGTCGGCTTGCGGCACCACTCGGTTGGCCAGACCCAGCTCAACAGCTTTGTCCGCTTTGATTTTCTCCCCGAGCAGCAGGTACTCCTTGGCCTTGAGCAGGCTCATCAGCAGCGGCCACAGGACGGAGCCCCCGTCGCCGGCGACCAGACCGCTCGCGACGTGCGTGTCGGCGAAGAACGACCGGTCCGACATCAACACGATGTCGCACAGGACCGCAATGCTGCATCCGAAGCCCACCGCGGGGCCGTTCACGGCCGCCACGATCGGCAGCGGGAAGTCGATCATGTCGCGCACGATCCGGCGCGCATCGCGCATGCCCTCGCGGCGAGTCACCGGATTCTCGACGTGAGTGTGCAACCACTCGACCAGATCGCCGCCGGCGGAGAAGAAATCGCCGGTTCCGGTCAACAGCACGGCCCGGGCGTCCGCGTCTTCCCCAAGCGTGTCCCACAGCCGGGCGAACGCACCGTGCATGCGGTTGTTGACCGCGTTGGCGTTGCCGGGGTTGTTCAACGTGACGATCCGGACCGGCCCGTCGTTGGCCACCAGGATCTCGTCGCACCCCGTGACATCGGCGGTGCCCTGCGGAAGCTCGGTCATCACATCGGATAATAGAACATTATTTGATCATTTGTATAGCCACGGAAGTCCGCGCCTAGACGAGCGCGGGCAATGCGTCCCAGCCGCGAACCGTCGATGTCGTGACCATTCGGGCACGAGATGCGTCGATCTCCCACTCCGGGAATCGGTTCAGCACTTCGTCGAGGGCGATCCTGCCCTCCATCCGCGCCAGCGACGCGCCGAGGCAGTAGTGGACACCGATGCCGAATCCCAAGTGGGACGACGCTTTGCGATGAATGTCGAAAACATCCCCGTCCGGCGGGAACTGTCGGCCGTCACGATTCGCGGCACCGACGATCAGCATCATCACACTGCCCGCGGGCACGGTGCGCCCGTAGTACTCGACGTCGTGCTGTACGAAGCGCCCGATGTGCGGCGCCGGCGGCTCAAAGCGCATCAGTTCTTCCACCGCATTGCCGAGCAGGCTACGATCGGCGACCAGCTCCCGCCGTTGCTCCGGGTGTTCGGCGAGAACCTTTCCGGCCCAACCGATGAGCCGCGTCGTGGTCTCACTCCCCGCCGCGGCCACCTGCAGGATGCAGACGAGCAACTCGTCCCTGGTCAACCGCCGGACACGGCCATCCACGTCGATGAACTCGGCATTCATCATCTCGGTGACGATGTCGTCGGACGGGTTCTGCTCGCGCCAGTCGACGTATTCGGTGAAGAGTTCACCCGTGTCGTAACCGGACGAAGCCGACTGCATGGTGCCGCCGGCTTCGGTGCGGACATGACCGTCGGCGTGGTCACGCACCGCCTCCTGCATCTCATCCGGGATTCCCAGCAGCGAACAGATCACGCGCATCGGCATGTCGGCACCGAGATCGGCGATGAAGTCGAACCCGCCGGTGCCCTCGAGCGGATCCAGGCTCCGCGCGCAGAATTCGCGCGTGATGGATTCGAGTTCACGCATCTTGCGTGGTGTGAACATCCGCGACATCGCCTTGCGGTAGGTGTCATGCGTGGGCGGATCCTGCATCAGGAACATGCCAGGCGGCACCGGCATGTCGGCCTTGATCAGTTCGAGGATGTTGCCCCTGGCTGAGCTGAAAGTCCGGTGGTCGTGAAGCGCGGCATGGCAATCCGAGTACCGACTCAGCGCGAAGAAGTCATGCTTCGCGTTGTACGACAGCGGGGCCTCCTCCCGCAGCCGCCGAAACAGCGGATACGGATCGGCGTTGACCTCGACATCGTAGGGGTTGTAGTGGATGTCGCCTGCGGGCCCAGACATTGGTCAGCGTGTGAGCTCTTGAGCGGCAGCGGATTCCGTTGCCGTCACCATGCCGCCGAGCCGGCCGTGAATGAGCTCCTCGGCATCGGCCACGATCCGGCGCACGACCTCACCGGCCGAGGGAATGTCGTCGATCAGACCCATCGCGGTGCCGATCCACCACACGCCGGCCTCGAGGTCGCCCGTCTCGTAAACCTTGACGCCGCGCTTGCCGGCCACCAGATGCGCGATGTCCTCGAATTGCCCACCGCGATCCAGGATCTCGACCACCTCACGTGAGATGGTGTTGCTGGCCACACGACCGGTGTTGCGCAAGGTTCGGAAGATCAGTTCGGTGCCCAGCTCGTTACCGGCGACGATCGCCTCTTTCACGTTCTGGTGGATCGGCGACTCGACCGTGCACATGAACCGTGAGCCCATGTTGATGCCGTCGGCACCCAGGGCTAGTGCCGCGACCAGTCCGCGACCGTCGGCGAACCCGCCGGAGGCGATCATCGGAATCTCGATCACCTTGGCTGCGGCCGGAATCAGCACCAGTCCGGGAATGTCATCCTCACCGGGGTGCCCGGCACACTCGAAGCCGTCGATACTGATGCCGTCGACGCCCAGGTCCTGCGCCTTCGCGGCGTGGCGCACCGACGTGCACTTGTGCAGCACCTTGATGCCGTTGTCGTGGAAGACCGGCAGGTGCGGTGCGGGATTGGACCCCGCGGTCTCGACGATCTTGATCCCAGCGTCGACGATGACCTGCCGGTATTCCTCGTACGGTGGCGGGTTGATCATGGGCAGGATCGTGAGGTTGACCCCGAAGGGCTTGTCGGTCAGGTCGCGCGCCCGTGCGATCTCGTTCGCCAGATCAGCGGGGGTGGGCTGAGTCAGGGCGGTGATCAGGCCCAGTCCGCCGGCATCGGAAACCGCAGCAGCGAGTTCGGCCCGCCCGACCCACTGCATGCCGCCCTGTACAACAGGAGCCTCGATTCCGAACGCTTCGGTGAACTTTGTTCTTATCACGACGATTCGGTCCTTTCGGAGGTTCGGTCGGCGGGCGTCCAGGCAGGCCGGCGGGTGGAGACGAACGCTTCGCGGTCGGTGGCCACGGGCCAGCTCGGTGGTCGCTTCTGCAGGAATGCCGTGAACGCCTCGATCTGTTCTGCCGTACCCATCGACGCCCAGTACCCGGACACATCGACCGGCGGGAGTGCGCGAGCCATCTCGCGCTTCATGGCTGCCCGTGCGGCAGGGCCCGTGTTTCGCACCCGGTCAAGCAACGCGGCGGTCTCGGCGGCCAGCGAATCGTGTTCGACCACCTTGCCGACCAGACCCAGCCGCTCGGCCTCGGCGGCCTCGATCCAGTCGTTGCCGTAGATCAGATGGTTCGCCCGAAGCGTGCCGATCCGTTGCGGTATGCGAGCGGCGATGAACGCCTCGTACACTCCCCGGGTCAGATCCGGCACCCGCAGACGCGCCCGGTCGGAGGCGATGACCAGGTCGGCGTAAAGCGTCATCACCAGGCCGCCGCCGAGCGCCAGACCGTTGACCGCACACACCACGAGCTTCGGGATCTTGCCGAGTGTTTCGAACGGCGTCCCGTCGTAGGCCTCGGTGAACGCATCCCACCGCCGATCGGGGTTGCCGACGGAGTTCATGTCTCCGCCGGCGCAGAACACGTCGCCCGCGCCGGTGATGACGAGGAAGTTCAGCTGTGGCTCGTCGGCCACGATCATCGCCGCCCGTTTGATCCCGTGGTAACCGTCCGCGGTCAACGCATTGCGCTTCTCTGGACGGTCGATCGTAACGGTCAACGTGTCGCCGTCTATCCGGGCCGACAGTTCCTGCGCCGCGAGGTCGACAACGGCAGGCAGGTCCGTCATGAGATCACGGCGACGAGAATGCCGATGTCGTAGGTTCGGCCTTTCTCGATCTTCCAGGACACCGTGCCCGATGCCGGAGCCTCGATGTCCATCTCGACTTTGTCGGTGGCGATCGAGTACAGCGGATCGCCCTCGCTGACCGTGGCACCATCGTCGACCAGGAGTTCGGTGATCTCAGCCTCGGTGATGGCGTCTCCCGGTTTGGGCAGGCGTACCTCCGTCACGTGATCCTCCTGATCGCTTCGAGGAGCTGGGCGGCACCTGGCCGGCACGCGGCTTCCAGCGTGGCCGCCCTGGGGACCGGGGTGTATGTTCCGGCTACCCGCTGGACCGGGGCACTCAGCACGCCGAACAGTTCCGTCGCGACGGTTGCCGCGATCTCGGCACCCGGTCCGCAGAACCCGACCGACTCGTGGGCCACCACCAGCCGGGTGGTCTTGCGCACCGACGTGAGCACCGTCGCCAGATCAAGTGGCACCAGTGTGCGCAAATCGACGACTTCCACCGAGATGCCCTGTTCGTTCGCCTCTTTGGCTGCCTCGAGGGCCGCGTGGACCATGACGCCGTAGGTGACCACGGTGACATCTGATCCCTGCCGTTTGATGTCGGCCTGCCCCAGCGGGATGACGTAGTCGGCGGTGGGGACGGGCCCCTTACCGCCGCCGTAGTAGAGCTTCATCGATTCGATGAACAGACATGGGTCACTGTCGGTGAGGCAGGCCGTGAGCAGGCCCGCGGCATCGGCGGCGGTGCTCGGCCACACCACCTTCAGGCCCGGTGTGTGCATCGCCCACGCTTCGAACGCCTGCGAGTGTTGCGGACCGGCCGCCATTCCCACCATGGTGCGGATCACCATCGGCGCGCTCTTTCGGCCGCCGGACATGTAGCGGACCTTGGCCGCGTGGTTGGCGATCTGGTCCATCGCCACGCCGAGGAAGTCCATGAACATCAATTCGGCCACCGGTCGCAACCCGCCGAGCGACGCACCTATCGCCGCGCCGATGATCGACGACTCAGCGATCGGAGTGTCGCGCACGCGGTCCTCACCGTACTTGGCCGACAGCCCGGCGGTGACCTTGAACATTCCCCCACCCGAAGCATCGCCGATGTCCTCGCCGAGCAGGATTATCGAGTCGTCGGCCGCCATCGCGCGGTCCAGCGTTCGGTGTACCGCCTGAACCAGGCCCAGCTCCTCGGTGTCGCCTCCGGGCATGCTGGCATGCACCTGACCGGTCGACGCGATCTCGGAGCCGTTGGCGCAGAATACATCCCGATGGAGTTCGTCGGCATCGGGTGGCGCGGAGGCCACTGCCGCAGCGAACGCCTCGTCCAGTTCGGCGACAGTCTCGGCATCGATCGCGTCGAGGTCGGCGACACCGGCGATGCCGTCGTCAACGAGGCGTTGGCGGTAACGCGCGAACGGCGGATCGGCACGCATGGCGGCGAGCTCCTCCTGGTCGGCATAGGCCATCGCGTCGCCGAAGTAGTGTCCTTGCAGGCGATATGCGACCGCCTCGACGAACGACGGCCCGGCCCCGGAGCGTGCCCGCTCGGCTGCCTGCGCAACGGCGTCGTGGACTGCATGCGGGTCGGAACCGTCCACGGTCGTCCCGGGCATGCCGTAGCCGGCGGCCCGGTCGGACAGTCTCTCGGTGCGCGTGTACCTGCCGTACGAGGTGCATTCGGCCCAGAAATTGTTCTGACAGAAGAAGACCACCGGCAGCGACCACAACGCGGCCATGTTCATCGCCTCGTGGACGTACCCGATGCTGGTGGCGCCGTCGCCGAAGCTGACCAGCACGACCTGCCCCGTCTTGCGCAAATCCGCTGCCAGTGCGATGCCGTTGGCGATCAACGGCCCGGCACCGACGATCCCGGTGGTCCAGGCGATGCCGTGCGCGGGGTCATGGATTCCCATGGCGCCGGCCTTGCCCCTGGACAGCCCGTCGCGGCGGCCGAGGATCTCGGCGAAATATCCGCGCAGGTCGACGCCCTTGGCCAGGACGTCCCCGAGACCCCGGTAGGTGGTGACGAGTTGGTCGCCGTCAGCCAGTGCGAGCATGGCGCCTGCCGACATCGCCTCCTGGCCGTCCACCGGCCAGTAGCTCATCGCCGCCTCACCGGAGGACAGGGCCTTGCGGACACGCTTGTCACCGTGGTGGACCTTGCTCATCAATCGGTACAGCGCCATCGCGCGCTCCCCGCTCGCCGACGGGATCTCGGTGTGTAGCTCGGTCGACATTCACACTCCTCGAGGGTCTGGCGGAAGTCTACAATATGACGAATTTTGTTCAATCGTGCAGCCGGCTGGCTTTCTCCAATTCCGCGGCGAACAGCATTCGATCGAAGTAGCACCGCTCCAGAATCAACCGGTCCCCGTCGAAGCCGAACAGGTTGATGCTCAGCATGTCGATGGCGGTGCCCGGGCACGTGGTCCTGGTCTCCACCACCAATCCGTCGGCGGAGTGGAACACGGCTTCGGCCGCGTAGTACATCTGCGGAAGTTGCTCCCACTGCGCCACGATCATCTGCCGCACTGCGGCGTCGCCGTCATACACCGTCGCGGTGGGCACGATCTCGTACCGAGGCCGGGCGAACGTCGCCATGATCGCTTCCAGATCGCGGTCGTTCTCAGCCTCGACGTGCCGCAGTACCAGCGCCTCCCTGCGCCGGTGGAGTTCGGCGTCCGCGCTCATGAGAGCTCGAACGTCGGCAGGTTCCTGCCGTCGGGCAACGGGGCCCACGCCACGTTCACCGGGTCGCCGACACGAGGCGGCGGACCGAAGACGTTGGACATGATCCTGGCACCTTCGTCGAGGTCGACGAGCACCACCGCGTAGGGCACCCTGTCCGCCAGCGCAGGCAGCGCGGGGCGGTGATGCACGCTGACCGCGTAGACGACGCCCTGCCCGGACAACCGCTCCCAGTGCAGCTCGTCGTGCCCGCAGTGCGGGCAGGCGGACCGCGGGTACCACACCAGGCGGGCACACGCGACACACCGTTGCATGTGCAGCTCGCGGGCCCGGGTGGCGGCCCAGAACGGCGCAGAGGCCGCGGTGGGTTCCGGAACGGGGATGCTCGGCCGGTTCTCGTTCACTTGGTTCTCGGTCACAGCGTGGCCTCCGTTCCGAGGATCACGGTCGACGTCGCCGACAGCACGCCGCCGGTTCCGTGCGCCAGTGCCACGTCGGCACCCGCCACCTGGCGGTCGTCGCACTCGCCGCGCAGCTGCCGGGTCGCCTCGACGAGCAGGAACGCACCGAACGCTCCGGGGTGGGTGTAAGCGAGCCCGCCCCCGGTCGTCTGACCTGGCAGCGCGCCGCCCGGCGCAAGCACACCGGTGCCGGCGAACGGGCCGCCGTCGCCCTTCGTGCAGAACCCGAGGTCCTCCAGCGCGAGCAGGACGGTGATGGTGAACGAGTCGTAGAGTTCGACCACGTCCACGTCCTCGGGTGTCAGTCCTGCGGCCGCGAATGCCGCCGGACCCGACACCGCCCCGGGTGTGACGGTGAGGTCGGGCATCTGCGAGATCATGGCGTGGGAGGCCGCGGATGCCGCGCCCAGCACGAATACCGGGGGCTTGGCCAGCGTGCGCGCCCGTTCGGCGCTGGTCACCACGATGGCACCAGCGCCGTCGGTGACCAGACAGCACTCGAGCTTGTGCACCGGCTCGGCGAGGAACCCCGACTCGAGGACGTCGTTCACGCCGATGGGATCTCGCAGATGCGCACGGGGGTTGCGCGCCGCCCACGCTCGGGTGTCGACGGCGATCTGCGCGAGTTGTTCGGCCGTGGTGCCGAATTCAGCCATGTGCCGGTTGGCGGCCAGCGCGTAGGCACTGATCGGCAGCATCACGCCGTAGGGCGTCTCCCATTCGAGCCGCTCAGGCGTGGCGAAGACGCCCAGCCCCTTCTCGCCGCGTTTACGCGCGGCCCGGGGTGTGGAGGCGTAGACGATTACCACCGTCTCGGCCAGTCCGGCTGCGATCGCGGCCGCCGCGTGCTCGACGTAAAGTCCGTAGCTCGCGCCTCCGGTCTGTGTCGCATCGGTGAATCTCGGTGCGATTCCGAGGTATTCGGCGAGTTCGACCGAATGCATCAGAGTGCCACCGGTACAGGTACACAACCCGTCGACGTCGCCCATGGTCAGCCCCGCATCGGCGAGCGCGGCGCGGATGACGCGGGCTTCCAGCTCGCGCAGCGGTACGTCGATCACTCCGTCGGGAGAGACCTCGTCGGCGACTCCGACGACCGCGGCAGCTCCTCGCATGCTGGTCACGCCTTGACCTCCTGGTCGAACAACTCGCGCAGGCCCGGCTGACTGACCTTCAGCGACGCGGTACGGGGCAATTCGTCGACGACGATCAGTCGGGCCGGAACCTGGTAGCGCGTCACGCGTTCGCGGCAGAACTCCAGCAGTTCGTCGGCGTCGGCGCTCGCCCCGGCTGCCAGCTCCACCGCGGCGACCGGGACGGCGCCCAGACGCTCATCGGGCAAACCGGTCACCCCGGCATCCCGCACTGCGGGATGACTGCGCAGCGCCTCGACGATGGTTGCCGGCGTCACCTTGAATCCACCACGGATGATCACATCATCGGTGCGTCCGTCGACATAGACGAATCCGTCGGCGTCGATGCGTCCGAGATCGGTGGTACGCACCCACTCGCCGCCTTTCGTGCGCACCTCGATCCGCCCCTGCTGATCGGGCCCGAGCTCGGTGTCGTCCTGCATGGACATGATACGAATCTCGCGGCCCTGCTGGGGGCGTCCGACGCTCCCGCGCTTGGACTCGGCCCATTGCCTGTGCAACTCGAGGTTCCAGCCGGCAACGCCGCCGGCGAACTCGGTCGCACCGTAGGACGGTAGGACCGCTACGTCATAGCGTTGTTCGAAAGCCTCTTGCACGGCGACCGGCAGGTGGGCCGTGCCCGACGTCACGACCTGCACGCTGGCCAGAACGCCGGGATCGACGTTCGCGTCGAGCACCATCGCCAGCGCCGACGGCACCAGGCTCACCGCCCGCGGCTGGTGCCGCTGCACGAGATCGACGAAGTCGGCGACCCGGAACCGTTCGAGTAGTGCGATCCTGCGCCCCTCGGCGATGTTGAGCAGTGTGCGGAACAGGCCGGACATGTGCACCATGGGCGAGCTGACGATGGCCACGCCCGAACGCAACCGCGGCGCACGGTCTGCGGCACTGGAGTAGTGCGCTCCGGCTGCCGCGACCGTGTTTGCGAAGGCTTCGTAGGACAACGGAATCCGCTTGGGCGGCCCGGTGGTCCCGCTGGTGAGCATTTCGACTGCGATGCCGTCAGGTTCGGCACGAAACCGTCCCGGCCCGGGTGCCTCGAGATCGGGGAGCACCTCCACCACGGCCGGGTCGTGACTGACCTTCAGACCCAGCGCGCCCGTCGCGGCGTCCTTCATCCCGGGCCGTTGCCAGTCGGCGTCCGCCGCGATCACGGCTGCCAGATTGAGTTCGGCGATGTCGGCGCACAGTCCGGTGTCACCGTGCGAGGCGTTGACGGTCACTACCGTTGCGCCGGCGAACAGGACACCGATCAGCACCCCCACCATGGCGGGCTGATTGCGAAGAACCAGGCCCACGGGCGCACCCGGCCCCAAGCCCGCGGCCGTGAGATGTCGCTCGACTCCGGTGGCGATCGCATTCAGCGACTTCCAGTCGGTCCACCGACCCTCGAACTCGATGGCCGGCGCTTCGGGATCCAGCGAGAGTATCGTCCGAAGCCGGGCGGTGAGGTCGTCGCTCAAGCTGGGGCTGCCACGAGTTGCGCGGTCGCCGGGATCACCTCTTGGGCGAAGAGCTTCATCGAGTCGTACACCTTCGCCCGGTCCATCGCTCCCCCGCGCGACATGCGAAGCATGATGTTGCGCCAGCCCATGTCGATGACCGTCTGCATCTTGCCGATGATGCGCTCGGGATCACCCATCAGCGTCAGGTGAGAGTTGAGGACCTGCTCGTAGCTCTGCTTGTCATGCTTTTCGAACCAGTCGGCGTACGCCTTGTAGTCGGCCGGGATCTCGCCGCCGCGCTCGAAGGGGTTCGAGTACTTCTGGTGTGTCTCGATGGAGAGCTCGACGCTGTCCCGCGGATAGGAGCGGGCGAACGCGTCATCGTTGTGACAGAACGCGTTGAGCAGCGCCCAGACGTTCTCGGTGGCGGCGTCGAGGCCCTTTTTGGCCTGGGTCTCCAGATAGATGTCGAGCGCACCCTGCAGATCCGGATCGACCGTGTACGGATTGCCGATGATGGCACCGAACCCTTTGTCGGCCAACCATTCGAAGCTGGACGGGGTCTTCATGACCGTGCCCCACACCGGAACCGGCTGCTGAACCGGGCGGGGGTAGATGGTGACGTCCTCCAGCTGGAAGTACTTGCCTTCATAGCTCACGTTTTCTTGGGTGAGCAGCAGGTTCACGATCGCCAGGCACTCCTGGTATCTGCCGGTGGCCTCGTCCATCGGAATGCCGAATCCCTTGAACTCGTGGGCCTGGTACCCCCGCCCGAAACCGGCATCGAAGCGACCGCCCGAAAGCACATCCACCATCGCGATGCGTTCAGCGAGCTGGATGGGGTCGTGAAACGGGCTGACCATGCAGGCCGTCCCGATACGGATGCGTTCGGTCTGCGCAGCGATGGCAGCGGCCACCAGGGGTAGATCGGCCAGCATTCCGTACGGCGAGAAGTGATGCTCAGCCAGCCAGACCTCGTCGTACCCGAGTTCCTCGGCCCACCTGGCCTCCTCCAGCACATTGGCGAACACCTGCTGGTAGCTCAGATGGTTGGGCTTGTCGCCGAGGATGAAGACACCGAACTTCATGTTGCTCCTGGAAACTAGTTGCAGTAACTGCGACTATATTGCACGATGGAACAGATATCGTCAATCCGTTCCGTTCATTTCTGCTTGGAGGTTGTGTTGACTCTCACCGCGGAGGCCGTGGGCACCACGTTGGATCCGACGACGTTCGCGTGGACCGAGACCGACGCGATCCTCTACGCCCTGGGTGTCGGAGCGCGCCCCCCTGCCGAACTCGGCTTACTCGACGAGCGGCGAGGGCCGGCGGTGCTGCCCACCTTCGCGCTGATCGCCAACTGGTGGGCGGTCAAGGATCTGCGAGCCGTGCTGAACGTGGGCCCCTACCCGATCGTGCACGGTGGCCAGTCACTGAGCCTCGTACGCGCGCTGCAGCCGCACGGTAAGGTCACGGTCACCGGCGAGGTGACCGCGGTATGGGACAAGGGCAAGCATGCGTCGATCGAGGTCACGACGCGGGGCTCGGACGCTGATGGCGAGTTGTTCGTCGCCGTCGGGCAGACCATGGTGCTCGGCGGTGGCGGCTTCGGGGGCGAGCGTGGACCAGCGGCAGGTGACGAACCCGACGGCGACGCAGATGTCACGATCGATGACGAGATCCGACCGGAACAGGCAGCGATCTACCGCCTCAGCGGCGACCGAAATCCCCTGCACATCGACCCGGCCGCGGCGCGCAAAGCCGGCTTCGACAACGTCTTCCTGCACGGTCTGTGCACATTCGGCTTCGCCGCCCGCGCACTGGTCAACGGTGTCGGCAACGGCGATCCCGAGATGCTTCGCTCCATCAGCTGCCGATTCGCCAAGCCTGTGATGCTCGGCGCGGGGCTACGCACCGAGATCTGGCTTGACGGAACCGAAGTGCGGTTCCGCACCAGCCAGGGCTCTGCCGTCGCCCTGTCCTCGGGCACCGCCACCCTGCGAGGATGACGGACATGGATCAGCGGAGAATGCGCGGTCAGCGCAATCGGCAGGCACTCATCGCCGCAGCCGTCGAGCTGTTCGAGGCCAACGGATACGAATCCACCACGGTCGAACAGATCTCCGCGCTGGCCGGTGTCGCGCCACGGACGTTCTTCCATCACTTCGCCACCAAGGACGACCTGCTTTTCGACGGGTACGCAGATCGGCTCGACCAGGCCACCCAGCGGTTTCGCGCGTCCCGGTCGACGTCGCTGTGGGGCGCGCTGGCAGAGGCCTCGGCGGCGGTCGCCGAAGCCATCAGCGCACAGCCTGAGATCTTCCTGGTGCGAGCGCGGATGTATGCCCGGCACCCGGCACTGCGCGCCACCCGGCTACGCATCAACGACGACTGGATCGACCAGATGACCGACGAGGTCGCTCGCCGGCTCGACACCGATCCCGACACCGATCTGCGGCCACGCCTGGCGGTCAGCGTCGTCAACGGCGCCAATCGTGCCGCAATCGACACCTGGGTAGCCGGTGACGGGCACGGTGACCTGATCGAATCGATGGCGCAGGCGATCGAGCTACTCCGCCCATCGATCACCCGGATCGAGCGCCTCCTTCGAGCAGAACGAGATCGCCGTGTCGGGTGAGCAGTCGAGGACCCGACGCCGGCTGGCAGTCGTCACCGGAGGCGCCCGCGGGATCGGAGAGTCCATCGTCACCGAACTGGTCGCGGCGAACTACCGAGTGGCGGTCATCGACGTGAACGCCAAGGCCATCGCACGCACCCGCGACAGTGCCGCGGCACGCTCGGGATCGGTTGTTCCGGTGGAGCTCTCCATCACCGACCGCGGAGCCGTGGAGCGCGAGCTCGCGCGCCTGGCCGACGATCACGGCCCCATCTGCGCGTTGGTCAACAACGCCGGGATGACGCTGCCCGCGACGTTCCTCGACCAGACCGACGAGGACTGGGACCGCATCCTGGCGGTCAACCTGACCGGCGCCTTCATCATGGCCCAAGTCGCGGCCCGGCAGATGGCCGACGCCGGCGCGGGTGCGATCGTCAACATCAGTTCGGTGTCCGCCCACGGGGTACGCACCGGCCCTCCCGCATACGCCGCGGCAAAGGCCGGCGTCGAGGGCCTCAGCAGGCTGATGGCCGTCCAGTTGGGGCCGCGCGGCGTGCGGGTCAACACCGTGGTCGTCGGCACCACCGCAACGCCCTGGCTGCTGTCCAAGAAGTCCACCGCGGAGCTGGACGTCATGCGCGAATCAACCCTCACCGGAGCGATCGGCGAGCCCGGTGACGTCGCCAAGACCGTCGCCTTTCTCTGTTCGGACGCCGCCAAACACATCACCGGACAGCTGATCTCGGTATCGGGAGGCCAGTGGATGCCGTGAGCCGAACTGGCTGTACGATGAAACATATTTTGATACTCTGTTCTGTCGACCGGTGGTGAAGGGGCTCGCAGTGGAGTTGGAACGGATTCTGTTCGACGTCAGTGACCACGTCGCGACGATCACCCTGAACCGGCCCGAAAGGCTCAATGCCACCGATGATCTGGCACGGACAGAGCTCGGTTGGGCGTGGGGACAGGTTCGCGACGATCCCGAGATCCGGGTCGCGATCATCACCGGCGCCGGCGAGCGCGCCTTCTGCGCCGGCCAGGACGTCCGGGCCACCGCGGCCAGCGGCATCCGCAACAAGGTGCCGGGCTCGCGGCTGCACCACAACGTCTGGAAGCCGGTGATCTGCGCGCTCAACGGCATGGTGGTGGGCGGTGGCCTGCACCAGGTCGCCGATTCAGACCTGATCATCGCGGCCGAGCACGCCGAGCTCATCGACACCCATCTGAAGGTGGGCAATGTCTTCGCGCTGGAGCCCGCGGTGCTCCTGCGCCGGATGCCCATCTCCATGGTCATGCAGCTGGCGCTGATGACCAAAGACGGCCGGATCAGTGCGCAGCGCGGGTTCGAGATCGGACTCATCAACGAAGTGGTCCCCGGGGATCAATTGCAGGCGCGCGCCCGTGAGATCGCCCTGTCGATCGCCGCGCTGTCGCCGGCCACCACCCAAGCATCGATCAAAGCCATGTGGACCAGCCTCGACGTCGGGCTGCACGCCGCCAACGACGTCGCCTACCGCTACGTTCTGCACCACCAGATGACCCATCCCGACTACCGGGAAGGAATGCTGGCCTTCGCCGAGAAGCGCGAGCCGAGGTGGGTGGTCGAATGAGCGTGACCGCCCGTACCGCGGCACGGACGTTCGCCTACGCCCCGCTGCCCTATGACGCCGTGATCCCGGCGATGCTGTCGTCCGTGGTGGCCGAGCACGGGGCTGCCGACCTGGTCGTGACGTGCCTGGAGGACGGCTCGCTCGAGCGGATCACCTACGCGCAGGCCGATTCCGAATCCTCGATGATGGCAGCTCAGTTGCTCAATGCGGGTGTCACCAAGGGTGTGCGGGTCGGAATCCTCGCGCCGAACGGCCCTGAGTTCGTCGTGGCTTTCCTGGCCGCGACCAGGATCGGTGCTGTCGCGGTTCCCCTGAACACCTTCCTGCAGCCCGCGGAGCTGGCATGGGTGCTGCGCGACGCCGACGTACACACCGTGCTGGCGGTGGAATCGATTCTCGGCAAGGACATGCTCGCCCGCCTTGCGGCCGCGTCCGACGGGCTGGATGTGCCGATGCGGTCACCGGCACTGCCCCAGCTGCGCAATGTCCTTCCGCTCGGCGCCATTTCGCAATCGTGGCCCAGCAAGTGGCCCGAACCCGTCCCCCAGGAATTCCTGGCCGCATGCGAGCAGAGCGTGCGCCCCACCGACGATCTGCTGGTCATCTACACCTCGGGTAGCACCTCCCATCCCAAGGGAATCGTGCACACCCACGGCACCGCGATCGCGCATTCACGATTCATCGCCGGCGAGCACGGCTGGTCGTCGCAGGACCGCATCTACGTCCCGATGGTGTTCTTCTGGGTGGCGGGCCTGGTGTTCGGCCTGCTCGGCCCGCTGCAGTACGGCGCCACGGTGCTGACCGAGCACAAGTTCGACGCCGGTCACGTGCTGCGGCTGCTCGAAGCCGAGAAAGCCACCTACACAACGGGGTTTCCCCATGTCGGTCCGGCATTGGTCAATCACCCCGACTACACCGACACCGATCTCTCCCGCCTCCGCGAGGGCTATCAACAGGTGTTGCTGTCCCCGCAGCGGCGCACCCGGGATCCGTCGCTGCGGGTCGCTCAACTCGGCATGACGGAGACCTGCAGCAGCCACACCTGGTGGCCGCCACACGAAGAAGTGCCGGAATCCAAGCGCGGCTCGCTCGGAGTGTCGGCTCCGGGTTACGAGCACAAGGTGGTCGACGACACCGGCCTCGAAGTCCCCAACGGCGTGACCGGCGAGATCTGCGTCCGTGGAATCGCGATGATGCGCGGCATGATCGGCAAGCACTGGCACGAACTGGTCGATCGGGACGGCTGGTTGCACACCAAGGACGCCGGTTACCGCGACGACGACGGTCACCTGTACTTCGCCGGACGCATCGACGAGATGATCAAGACGTCGGGGACGAACGTCGCACCGATGGAGGTCGAAGCGGCGTTGCGGCGCATTCCCCAGGTGCGAGTGGCCTATGTCGTCGGTGTGCCTGATGCCGAACGCGGCGCGCTCGTCGGCGCGGCCGTTGTCCTCAACGACGGCGACCGCGCCAGCGCAGACGATCTCGTGGCCGCGTGCCGCGCTCAACTCGCGGCGTACAAGGTCCCCAAGCGGTGGGTGATCCTCGACGACGCCGCACCACTTCCGTACACCACCACCGACAAGATCGACAAGCGCAGGCTCACCGCGATGATGAGTGAAGGCACTCTGGCGTGACCGACAGCGTGCTCGCCGCACTCGCAGCCCGCATCGATCGCCTCGAAGCACTCGATGAGATTCGGCAACTCGCGGCCAAGTACACCGTCGCGCTCGACATGCGTGATCTGGACTCACTGGTGAACCTGTTCGTCGACGACGTCGGGGTACCGGGCAACGAGCGCGGCAGGTCGGCGCTGCGCCGGTGGTACGACCGCGAACTGCGACACGATCTGCTCGGCAGTGCCCACGGTGTGCTCGGGCACGTCGTCGACGTCCACGACGCCGACCACGCGACCGGCCTGGTGTACTCCCGCAATGATCTCGAGACCGCCTCGGTCTGGGTGATCGAGCTGCTCGCCTATCTCGACGTCTACGAACGCCGGGACGGTCGATGGTACTTCCGGCGACGCACCCCGTTGTTCTGGTACCAGAGCGACATCAGCGATCCGCCGGTGGGACCGCACAAGATGCGCTGGCCCGACACGCCCGCTCACGACGGCACATTCCACGAGGCGTTCCCGAGCTGGCGTGAGTTTCACGCAGCCGATCCCGGACGACTCGACGCGCCCGTCCCGGCCCCGGCCGCGGTCGGGGACTGGATCCGCACGCTGCGTCGCGGTGCGCAGACGCCCCGGGTCGATTCCACCGGACGTGCCGCCGACGATCCGAGGAACCGTTGACATGACCGACTTGGGTAACGCCTTCACGCTCACCGACGAGCAGCGCGAGTTCCGTTCGTCTGTAAGGTCTTTCCTGCAGCACCACTGCCCCGAGACCGGAGTTCGACGGGTGATGGAATCCGCCAACGGCTACGAACCGACCCTGTGGCGCGCGATGGCCGACCAGTTGAACCTGCAGGGTCTGGTGATCCCCGAGGAATACGGCGGCGAAGGTTTCGGGTGCACCGAACTGGCCCTGGTGCTCGAGGAAACCGGCGCGGCGCTGCTGCCCGGCCCGTATTTCACGTCCGCGGTGCTGACCGCGAACGCGCTTCTGCAGAGCGCCGACGAAGTTGCCAAGAAGCGCCACCTGCCGGGCATCGCCAGCGGACACACCATCGGCACCCTGGCCTTGACAGAGCGAAACGGGCGATGGGACCTGGACCATATCGACACCCGTGCCGAAACCGCCGCAGACGGGTGGGTGTTGACGGGGACGAAGCACTACGTGCCGGACGGGATGGCCGCCGATCTGGTGCTGGTCGTGGCACGCACCAACGACGGCCTCGGCATGTTCTGCGTCGATGACGCACAGGCGTTGCAGCGACGGGCTCAGTCGACGCTGGATCAGACCCGCCGGCAGGCCGTGATCCAGATGACCGCCACCCCTGCCACCCGGGTGGCCACGTCCGAGGCGGACATGGTGCGGGCGCTGGCGTACTCGGCGGCGGCCCTCGCCGCAGAACAGGTCGGCGGGGCGCAACGCTGCCTCGATCAAGCGGTGAGCTACGTCAAGGTGCGACATCAGTTCGGCCGGCCCATCGGATCGTTTCAGGCCATCCGGCACCGATGTGCCGATCTGATGCTCGAGATCGAATGCGCACGCGGTGCAGTGCAATACGCGGCCCACGCCGCCGATGTCCTACCCGAGGCCCTGCCGGCCGCCGCAGCGTTGGCCAAGGCCCACTGCTCGGAGGTCTATCTGCGCGCGGCGGCGGCCAACATCCAGCTACACGGTGGCATCGGATTCACCTGGGAGCATCCCGCTCACATGTACTTCAAACGCGCGGAGTCCTCGGCGCAGCTTCTGGGCGACGCCGACCACCATCGTGGGCTGTTGGCCGATCGGGTCGGCCTGTAGCTCAGAAGTCGGTTCCACCGTCGATGTTGATGACCGCGCCGGTCATGTAGGCGGCCCGATCGCTGAGCAGACGCCGCCGGCAGCGAGCTGGCGGGCGGCGCCGAACCTCATCCCGGTCGTGCCGCCGACCAGCACGAAGTTGCGGCCCTTGACTGCGAGTTCCACCCTCGACCTCCTCCGCATCAGTGATTCGGTACGTCTTCGGAACGCCGACGTGCCACATGGAACAAATATGCGCAGTGTGTTCTACTGACTAGTCTGCGGCGTCGTGACCTCGCAGTCGCGGTGTGACGCACGGCTGCGCCAAGGCGCCGAGGAGGGGGCCGTCGCGTAGGATTGACACCTTGGCGAGGTGGCCGCGGGTCCCCCGAACGGGCCTCCCAACAGGCAAGGAGCGTTATGGCAACCCAGCGAGCGGCCACCGCGGTCGACGAGCAGGACGAGTTCGACCGACGTGACCAGATCCTCGAGGCCGCCAATCAGTGCTTCTCACAACTGGGCATTCAGCGCACCAGCGTTCAGGATGTGGCTCGGATGGCCAACGTCTCGCGCGGGACGGTCTACCGCTACTTCGAGGACCGTAACGTGCTCATCGAAGCGGCGATCGAGTTCGGCGCGCAGAAGTTCTACCAGTTGGTCGCCACGGCGATGGCCGATGAGACGACACTCGCCGGCAAGCTCGGCGCCATGGCCGAGACGCACGCGCGAATCCTGCTGGACCACCGGACCCGCAACCGCTTGATGGCCGATGACGCCGAGTTGATGCGACACATGATCTCGGACGGGGATTCGGCCATCCGCCGGTCGACGGAGTTCCTCATTCCCTACGTCCGGGACGCGCAGAAGCGTGGCGAGGTCGGCTCCGGCGTCGACGTCACGGCGGCCAGCGAGTGGCTGGCACGCATCATCTACTCGTTCACGTCGGTTAACGAGGCCCAGACGTTCGACATGTCCAAGCCCGAAACCGTGCGCAAGCATGTGGAGAAGTTCGCCGTCAACGGCCTTCGCTGAGGAGAAGACCAGCAGACCTCTGTTCAACTGAACAACTCCTGTACTACTGTTCTACGCATCTGCCGGCGGAGTTCCCCCGCGGGTCGGACGGAGCACTCAGGAGCGTGATGACAGAGATCTGGCGCGAAGAACGGATGCTGATCGACGGGCGACTCGTCGCGGCCTCCGACGGCGCGACGTATGACAACGTCAATCCCGCGACGGAAAAGGTCATCGGCGTGGCCGCCGACGGAACGTCGACCGACATGGACGCCGCGATCACCGCGGCGCGGCATGCGTTCGACCACACCGACTGGGCCGATGACCTCGCCTTCCGGGTGCGCTGCATCAGGCAACTGCACGAGGCGCTGACCAAGCACGCCGACGAGCTGAGGGCGTCGACGGTGGCCGAAGTCGGGTGTCCGGTCGCGCTGACCTACGGTCCACAGCTCGATGCGCCGCTGGCGGGGTTGCCCTGGGTCGCCGACCTGGCCGAGACGTACCACTGGGAGACCAGCCTGGGGTTCGCCGAACCGTTCGGCATGAGAACCCACCGGACGGTGCGCCGGGAACCCGTCGGTGTCGTCGGCGCGATCACTCCGTGGAACTATCCGGTCCAGATCAACCTCGCCAAGGTCGTGCCGGCGTTGGCAGCGGGGAACACCGTCGTCCTCAAGCCCGCCCCGGACACCCCTTACGGGGCAACTCTGCTCGGACAGGTGATCGCCGAGCACACCGACATCCCCGCGGGCGTGGTCAACGTGGTGACCTCGGCCGGTCATGCCGTCGGCCAACAGCTGTGCGAGGACCCGCGTGTCGACATGATCTCGTTCACCGGCTCGACGGCGACCGGCACGCGCATCATGACCGCCGCGGCCGCGACCATCAAGAAGGTCTTCCTGGAGCTCGGCGGCAAGTCGGCACTCGTCGCACTGGACGACGCCGACATCGACGCGGTCGTGACCTCAGCAGCCTTCGCTACCACCACCCACGCCGGACAGGGCTGCGCCAACACCACGCGGCTGCTGCTGCCGCGCAACAAGTATCGCGACGGGGTCGCCGCACTCGCGGAGACCCTGAAGACCTGGCCCTACGGCGACCCGACCGATTCCTCGGTCCTGATGGGGCCGTTGATCCGGGAGGAGCAGCGCCAACGCGTGCTCGGCTACATCCGAAAGGGCGTCGAGGAGGGCGCCACGATCACCGTCGGCGGCGGCATTCCCGCACACCTGTCCACCGGGTACTACGTCGAACCCACTGTGCTGGCCGACGTCGACCCGGATTCGACCGTGGCCCAGGACGAGATCTTCGGCCCGGTGCTCGTGGTCATCCCGCACGACGGTGACGACCACGCCGTCGAGATCGCCAACAATTCGCGGTACGGGCTGTCGGGCACCGTGGTGAGTGCATCCGACGAGCGGGCGCGGGCCGTTGCCAACCGGATGCGCACCGGCACCGTCAATGTCAACGGCGGCGTGTTCTACGGCGTCGATGTGCCCTTCGGGGGATACAAACAGAGCGGGATCGGACGGGAGATGGGTGTGGCGGGCTTCGAGGAGTATCTGGAGACCAAGTCGATCGCCGAGGGCGCCCGGTGACCGAGCGATCGCTGGCGGGCAAGCGCGTCGTCGTCGTGGGCGGCTCGGCGGGCATCGGCCGGGCATTCGCCCTGAAGGCGCTCGAGGATAGGGCGAGGCTCGTCGTCGTGGCGCGACGTGAGCTACCCGCCGAAGTTCTCGCCGACGCCGCACAGGTGACATCGGTGTCCGCTGACATCCGCAATCCCGACGATTGCAGGCGCATCGGGGAAACGGCGGCGAGCACCCTCGGCCAAGTCGATCTGTTGCTGATCAGCGCCGGCTATGCGCCGCTCAAGGCGTTCTCCGACGTCGACGCCGAGGACTGGACGAAGGTGCTGGCGACGAACGTGATCGGGGTGCACCAGGTCATCCAGGCTCACCTGCCGGTTCTGGCCCCCTCGGCAGTGGTGGCCGTGCTTTCGTCCGACTCGGTGCGCCACCCGCACCGGGCGCTCGGTGCGTACTCCGCGAGCAAGGCAGCGATGGAACGCAGCCTGGTGGCCTGGCGGCTGGAGCACCCTGGCTACCGGTTCAGCTGCGTCGAGGTCGGAGCAACCGTGCCGACGGACTTCATCTCCGACTTCGATCCCGACCTTCTCGGGGTCGTTGCCGGCGAGTGGATCTCCCGAGGTCTGGTTCCTGCGACACACATGACTCCCGAGGGGGTCGCCGACATGCTGGCCGGAATCGTCGCCAGCGCACTGGACAACCCGAACGTGGGGTTGGACCACGTGACCCTCAAGTCCCCGGCTCCCCCGATGACCCTATGAGCATCTCGTTGCTGTTGGAGATGGCGCAGGGGTCGGCGCTCGCGATCGGCGCTGATGCCGCGGTCGTGTCGGGCGAACTGCGCTGGTCCGTCGAGGATTTGAACACGCTGGCGGACGGCGGTTCTGGCGTCATCGCTGCATCCGGCGCGGCGCACGTGGCATACGTCGGCGCCGGCGGGCCGATGCTGCCGCTGCTGCTGTTCGCCTCCGCACGCGCAACTGTTCCGGTCACGCCGCTCAACTACCGCCTGTCGGCCGACGGATTGCGCACCCTCATCGCGCGACTGCCCGAACCGCTGGTGATCGCCGACGACCAGTATCTCGAAGCCGTCGCTGGCGCGGGCAGGCGCGTCATCTCGACAGCGCAGTTCCTCACCGAGGCGCGCACCGCCGCGCCGGCCTGTGCGTTCGCCGACCCCGATGCGGTCGCGGTGGTGCTGTTCACCTCGGGCACAACGTCGGCACCCAAAGCCGTTGAGCTGAGTCACAACAACGTGGCCAGCTACATCATGGGGACCGTCGAGTTCGACTCCGCTCAACCGGGCGACGCCGCGCTGATCTGCGTGCCGCCTTACCACATCGCCGGAGTATCGGCGGCGCTGTCGAATCTGTACGCGGGCCGCAAGATGGTCTATCTGAGCGCATTCGACGCCGACGAATGGGTTCGCCTGGTCGACACCGAGGGCGTCACGTCGGCGACCGTCGTACCCACCATGCTCGACCGTATCGTCGGCGCGCTGGAGAACAGCTCGACAACGCTACCGACGCTGCGCACACTGGCCTACGGAGGGTCCAAGGTCGCCCTCCCCCTCGTCCGTAGAGCCCTCCGGTTGCTGCCGCACGTGGGTTTCGTCAACGCCTACGGCCTCACCGAGACGTCGTCGACCATCGCAGTGCTGGGACCTGAGGATCATCGCGACGCGTTCGGCTCTGACGATCCGCTGGTCGCACGGCGGCTCGGCTCGGTCGGCCGACCGGTGCCGTCGGTCGAGGTGCAGATCCGCGCCGACGACGGCACCGTCCTGGGGCCCGACGAACCCGGCGAACTCTACGTGCGCGGCGAGCAGGTCTCGGGCCGTTACACGGGGATCGGCTCCGTACTCGACGCCGAGGGCTGGTTCCCCACCAGAGACATCGCCTACCTCGACGCAGACGGATACCTGTTCATCGGCGGCCGTTCGGACGACACCATCATCCGGGGCGGGGAGAACATCGCTCCAGCCGAGATCGAAGACGTCCTGGTCGAGCACCCACAGGTGCGCGACTGCGCCGTCGTGGGCGCCGAGGACGCACAATGGGGCCAGAGCATCGTCGCGGTTGTCGTTCCCGCACCGGGTCCCGCACCCGCCGTCGAGGATCTCCGCGCCTTCGTACGCGCCCACCTGCGCGGCTCGCGCACTCCCGACCGGGTCGTGTTCCGCTCCGAGCTACCCACCAACGCGACCGGCAAGGTGCTGCGTCGCGAACTCGTCGAACAACTCAGCACCAAGGAGTCGGCATGATCAAGAACGGGACCCGCCTGCAGAGCCAAGTCTGCGACACCCAGGTGATCGTCGTGCGCACGTCCCACGCGCTGGACGATCTGCGCGCCGGCGGCGCCCCGATGATCGCCCTCGACGCCACCGCCGACGCCGGTCTCCGCCTTGACGATGACTTTGCCGGCGGCACGTTGATGGGCAAGCGCTACGTCGACGCCGACGGCTCCGAGATACTCGTCACCAAGGCGGGCAAGGGCACGCTCTCCATCGGTTCGACGCCGCTACAGGTCAAGGAAGCAAAACCCCTCCCGGCCAGCGATTAGGCTTCACTGTGGCCGTCGTACTCGTCACCGGGGCAACTGGTTTGACCGGTTCCAACGTGTGCCGACAGCTTGCCGAGCGCGGCGACCGGCCGCGCGCGCTGGTGCGCAACCCATCGACCGCGCAAGCCTTGGACGCCGTCGGGGCAGAACTCATCGGCGCGACATTGACCCACTCGGGGACCAGGCCGCCCTCGTCGCTCGCTCTGGACCCACGCTGGTCGCGGTGGCCAGGAAGATCGTCACCGAACCACACCCTGCCCGTCCGGTGGTCTCGAAGACGGTCAGCGCCACCGGTTACGCGCCGACACGGCGGGTTGACGGCCTTCGCACACTGGTCTCGTGGCTCCGTCGCATCGGGCGACTCGGCTGAATTCACATGGACGGGAACCGAGAACACATGACACAGGTTGAGTCGGCGTGGCCGGCATTCCCCGACTACCGCATCGACATCCGTGTGTGCGCGATGACCGGGCAGGCATGGGTCGGTGATGTGCTGGTCGCCGAGAGTGACCACTGCCTCGTCGTCACCGAGACCGATCACGTCGACAGACTCTACTTTCCCGAATCAGGCGTTCGCTGGGAGTATTTCGCGGACTCGGACCACACCACGGTGTGCCCGTTCAAGGGCGTGGCCACCTACTGGAGCCTGCGCGATACCGACGCCGCGGGTCGAGACGTGATGTGGGCGTACCGGGATCCGCTCACCGAGGTCGCCGACCTCCGAGGCCATGTCTGCTTCTACGACACCGATGTGCGTGTAGTGGTCGTGGAGCGCTGGCCTGACGGGTCCGCGGTCCCGGCGCAGTTTCCGCTCTGGGGTGACGCCGCCGAGTTGCGACGACTCATCGACGTCGAAGCATCCAGCCCCTCCCTGTTCGTCGGTCCCGCACACGGTCCGACGCAACGCGACGTGGTCGAAGGCGGCCAGTTCGCCGCACAGGCCATCGTGGCCACCTCCAAGGAGCTTTCCGATCAGCGGGTCACGTCGGCGTCGATGATCTTCACCAAGTCGGCGTCGTTCACCGAACCCGTCGACGTGGCGGTCGACGTCCTGCGGCGAGGACGGACGTTCTCGACGACTGAGGTGCGCATCAGCCAGCACGACAGTCTGCGGTGCGTCGGCCTGCTCCTGGCCGATTCAGGCGCGTCGGACGCCATCCGCGACGTGGAGCCCATGCCCGAGGTTCCCGGTCCCGACGCGGCGAGCCCGTTCGCCGGTTTCAGCATGACGGGACGCGAGCTCCGCATCGTCGACGGTGCCTACGATCCGGATCCGGCTCGCGTGGGACCGCCGAGGATCAACGCTTGGGCCCGCTTTCGGGACGATCCTGGCCCCCGTTACCTGCACCAGGCTCTGCTGGCGCAATCAACCACCCACTGGACGATCGCGGCCGGAATGCTGCCACACCCCGGCTTCGGCGAAGCGATGGCACACCGAACACTGTCTACCGGGATCATGAAGGCCACCATCGCCTTTCACGACGACGCCGACGTCACCGACTGGCTGCTGTACGCCAACCGCGCGTTCTGGTCCGGGCGCGGACTGGTGCAGGGTGAGGGCCGGGTGTACACCCGAGATGGCCGTCTCGCTGCGTCGTACACGGTGCAGGCCATGGTGCGCCACTTCCAGCGTGACCCCGCGGCGATGGGACACGACAGCAGCACGGTGATGTGATGACCCGGGCCCGGTTGTCCGCCACGTCACGGCGAGTAGCCCAGCACGTAGTGCCCGTCCTCGGGGTGGTGATACCAACCGCCCGCCGCGCTCGTGCCACCATCGACATGCAACGTCTGGCCGGTGATGTAGGCGCTCATCTCTCCCGCGAGGAACACTGCGGCACCGGCCATCTCGTCGACATGGCCCGCCCGCCCCAGCGGCACCATCAGTTTCGCGTTCTCGACCCCGGCCGGGGCCATCTTGCGGAGGCTGTCGGTGAGCGTGAAATCCGGAGCCAGGCCGTTGACCCGGATACCGTGCGGCGCCAACTCCAGCGCTGCGGTCTTCGTGAAGTTCTGGACACCGGCTTTGGCGGCGGCATACGCGGCGAAGCCGGGTGCCGCCCGCGCACCTTCGATGGTGGTGATATTGACGATGCTGCCTGCCTGACCATCGGCGATCATCTGCCTGGCGACGCGCTGGGTGCACAGCAGCACTTGGCTCCGGTTGATCTTGAGCAGGGCGTCCCAGCCGTTGACCGAGGTCTCCAACAAACCCGACCAGAACACTCCGCCCGCGTTGTTGACCAGTATCGACGGTGTGCCCAGTTCACGGACCGTCGCCTCCACCGCGGCGTCGACCTGGGCTTCTTCGCGGACGTCGGTGACCGAGGCGAACCCGCCGACAGCATCGGCCGCGTGAGCCGCAGTGTCCGGGTCTCGCTCCCAGATGGCCACCCGCGCACCGAATTCGGAGAGAGCCTCCGCGATCGCCCGCCCGATGCCCGCGCCGCCGCCGATCACCACCGCCACACGCCCGTCCAGCGCCACCGACTGCCGACTCAGCACCATCGGTCCTCCTTACGGATCGGACACCGTGACACTCATCCGCGATGCCACCGTCTTCCAGCAACAAATTGACGGCCGCGGCGGAGCTGAGCTCCGGCCTATGGCGTGTGACAACAGTACAATAACTGTTCTACTATTCATTCGGTCAAGAATGGCGCTGCAGCATCGAAACGGAGCATGCATGAACCGTCTCAAGGGCAAGGTCGCCCTCGTCACCGGAGCCGCCCGCGGGCAGGGCCGAAGCCATGCGGTGCACCTCGCCGACGAAGGCGCCGACATCATCGCCCTCGACATCTGTGCCGACATCGAATCCAACGAGTATCCCCTCGCGACCCCCGACGACCTCGACGAGACCGCGAAGCTGATCGAGAAATCCGGCCAGCGCGTGATCAGCGCCGCCGTCGACGTGCGCGACCGCGCCGGCCTGAAAACCGCGCTCGACGATGCGGTCGAGCAACTGGGTGGACTGCACGTCGTCGTGGCCAACGCCGGGATCTGTCCGCAAGGCAACCACATCCCGTTTCGGGGCTTCATCGACGCGTTCGACGTCGACTTCGTCGGGGTCGTCAACACCATCCACGTCAGTCTCGACCATCTCGGGGCGGGCGGTTCTGTCATCGTGACAGGCTCGATCGCGGGCCTCATCGACCAGAAGGACCTCGCCACCGGTGGTGGCCCGCAGGGGCCCGGCGGCGCGGGCTACGGGATGGCCAAGAAGATGGTGCGCGACTACACCAAGGCGCTGGCTCTGACGATGGCGCCGCACAGCATCCGCATCAACGCGATTCACCCCACCAACGTCAATACCGACATGCTGCACAACGTGCCGATGTACAAGGTCTTCCGGCCCGACCTCGACCAACCGACCAGAGAAGACGCCGAGCTGGTCTTCCCGGTGTTGCAGGCGATGCCGACGCCGTGGGTCGAACCCGAGGACATCTCCCATGCGGTCGTGTACCTCGCCTCCGATGAATCCCGCTTCGTCACCGGTCAGCAACTGTTCGTCGATGCCGGGGCCGGGTTGAAGCTGGGCTTCTAACCGGACGTATCACGAGCGGCGAACACGCCGTTGAGATACACGGTGACGCGGAACCCGCAGAGCACCAGGATGTGTATCAGGTACAGCCACAGCGCCAACGCCGACACCGCACCGACGATGGGTAGGCCGCCGAACGGTGCGGACCATTTGATCGGGATGGCCAGGAACAGCAGGAACCCCTGCAGGAACCCGGCCAGGATCGCCCCGGTGCCGAAAGCCCCGGCCAGCAAAGGCTTCACGCCGAACCGACCGGGCGCGATCAGCCCGTACACGCCCACCAACGCCGTCGAGACCGCGATCCACACGACGTGGAACCCGACGAACACCCCCCACACCAGCGACCACCCTTCGCCGGTATACAGCGGCGCGACGTAGGGCGCGAACGCCAGCACCGCGAGGACCAGGAACGGGGCGACCGCCGCGACGCCGAGCAGACCTGCCCGTCCGCGCCACCCGGTGAGTTTGTCTGTCTCCGGGGTCAGTTGGACGAACGCGCGGCGCAGGCCCTCCCCGTAGAGACTGGCCGGGAACAGCACTACCAGGGCCTGCCACCACGGCATCGCCAACGCGACCGAGGTCAGGGTCCGCAACGCTTCGGGTGTTCCGTGTCCGGACGGCAACCCCGAGATGGCCGTGTCCATCGAGGAGGTCACCGTGTCCTGTCCGACCAGCAGTCCGGCCGTCCACAGCGATGCCATCGCCAGCGGCACCAGCCCGATGACTCCGAAGAAGGTGGCTCCGGCCGCCCACAGCGCCAGGTCGGTCCCGGGGAACGTTCTGCTGACCTGAGAAGCCAACCTGCGCGCCCGGTTCACCGCGATGCTCATCGCCGGGTCGCAGTGTGCTGGCAAGCTGACACCATGACAGCGCAGCAACCCGCCGGCGACGGTGACGCGGGCTGGTCGTCGCTGCACAGCGGTGTGCAACCCTCGCGCCTGGTGCGGGGCTGGTTGTCGATGGTGCGAATGTTGGCCCGCGGTCCGATCGTTCGCATTCCGCCCGATGTCCTGTCGTTGCTGGGTGTGCTGGCGTTGGTGGGCGCGTGGGCGGCCGTGGCCGGCCCTGGCTGGCCGGCACTGACGGTGGCGTTGGTGCTCGCGGCCGGCGTGCTCGACGGTCTGGACGGCGCGGTGGCGCTGCGCACGGGAAAGGCCCGCCCGCTGGGCGCGGTGGTCGACTCGACCGCCGACCGTCTCGGTGATCTGCTGCTGGGCGCGGTCCTGCTGGCGTTGGGCGCGGCGCCCGGTTGGGTGATCGCGGCGCTCACGCTCGTGCTGCTGCTGGAGTATGTGCGCGCCCGCGCCCAGGCCGTCGGGATGCCGGGCGCGGGTGCGATCACCGTCGGCGAACGCCCCACCCGGCTGATCGTCGTCGGACTGGCGGCCGCGGGTGCCGCGATCTCCGGGGCCGGGGTGCCGCTCACCGGGTGGGAATGGGGCACCCTGTTCGCCGTCACGTGGGCCGCCGTCGGGGTGGTCGCGATGGCGCAACTGTGGCTCGGGATTCGTCGCTCGATCCCGGCGACGTTCCCGCCGGACCGATGAGTCCGGCGACGATCTCGGCGGACATCAGCACGAGCGGGATGCCGCCGCCGGGATGCGCCGAGCCGCCCACCAGGTAGAGCCCGGGCAGCGGGCTGCGGTTCGCAGGGCGGCGCAGCGCCGCCCGGGGGCCGTGCGACGCGGTGCCGTAGATGGCGCCTCCGGGTGCACCGGCACGACGCTGCAGGTCGGCGGGGGTCACGGTCTCCAGGACGCGGATCCGGTCGCGCACGTCGGCGCCACGGTCGGCCAGCACCTCCAGGATGTGTCGGGTGTAGCGCTCCCGCAGACCGGGCTCGTCCCAGTCGACCCCGCGTGCCGGATCGTGCGCGGGCGCGTTGACCAGCACGAACCAGCCCTCCGAGTCCTCGTCGGGCCGCAGCGCCGGGTCATCGGGTGCGTGCACGTAGACGGTGGGGTCGGCGACGGGCACGGGCCGCCGGCCGAAGATGGCGTCGAACTCGGCGTCGTAGTCGGCGGGGAAATAGACCCGATGTGCCGGGCCGGGCTCTCGCCCCGTCAGCCCGAGCAGCAGGACGAAGCCCGCCATGGAGCGCGGTGTGCGCCGTGCTCGGCGCTGAGCACCACCGACCGCGCCCCGCGGCAGCAGCCGCCCGTAGAGCACCGCGGCGTCGGCATTGCTGACGACGACGTCGGCGGTCACGTCGCGGCCGGCGACCCGCACGCCGGCGGCCCGACCGTCGCGCACGCTCACCGACTCGACCGGCGTCGCGGTGTGCACCTCGACGCCGAGTTCACGACAGCGCGCGGCGAGTGCCTCTACGATGCGGCGCAGACCGCCGGGCACGTACCACGCGCCGAACTCCTGCTCGACGAACGCGGTCACCGACAGCACCGCGGGCGTGCGGCGCGGGTCGGATCCGGAATAGGTGGCATAACGGTTCAGCCAGGTGCGCAACCGGGCGTCGGGCAGCATCCGCCGACCGAGACCGTCGATGGTCAGCCACGGCGCCACCACGCGCAGATCGGCCGGGCGGGTGCTCATGCGCGCCATCGCGGCCAGGGACACCGGGCGGCGCAACACCGGCTCTCCGACCAGTTCCCACAGCCGTCGCGAACGGTCGTGCAACCGCTGCCACGCCGCACCGGCGCCGGCGCCGAGCGCCGCGTCGAGCGCCGCCGGAACCGCGGCCGCGTCGTGCGGCAGCGTCAGGGCCGTGCCGTCGCCAAAGACGTACGAACACGCCGGATCGACTGCGGCGAGCGGCAATTCGAGCGGGGCGCCGGTGTCGGCGAACACCTGCTGCAGCACCGCGGGCAGTGTGAGCAGCGACGGGCCGGTGTCGAAGGTGAAGCCGTCGCGCTCGAGGAGTCCGAGCTTTCCGCCGACGGTGTCGGCGCCCTCGAACACCGTCACCGAGTGCCCGGCGGCGGCCAGCCGGGCAGCTGCCGCGAGCCCGCCCAGTCCGGCCCCGATGACCACCACCCGACTCATACGGCCCGACCCTTCCAGTGCAGCGAACCACGGAGCCGGCCCACCCAGGACGACGCGAGCAGCCCCAGCAGGGTCAGTATCGAGAGCGGATGCGCCACGGCATCGATCATCGCTCCGCGCTCAGCCGCGCCGCACCACCGCGACGACGGGATCCGCCCCAGCACCGCGGCGAGATAGCCGACGGCGCCGATCCGGGACCCGGTCGCCGCCGCGACCGGGGGCAACACGTAGACCACGGCCAGAGCCGCGGCGACCCCGACCGCCCCCAGCGGCGAGCCGAACGCTGCCCACAGCGACTTGCGGTACCCGTTGCGCAGTTCGCGGCCGTTGTCGTACATCCGGCAGGTGGCGATGGCGGACCCGTCGGCGACGCCCGTGCGCCCGCCGCCGGCGCGGATCCTTCGGGCCAGCGCGATGTCGTCGAGCACCTCCCCCGACACCGACTGCCACCCGCCTACCCGGGCCAGAGCGTCGGCCTCGACCACGAGGAACTGACCGTTGGCCACCGCCATCGACGGCCGCGCCGACCGCTCCGCAACGCGCAGCGGCACCGTGGTCAGCCACGACCAGGCCAGCAGCGGCTGGATAAGCCGGCCGGAGAACCCCGTCGTGAGTTGGCGTGGCCACGGACTCACGAGGTCCAGCGGTTCCGGGCCGCGCATCACCGCGACCGCGGCCGCCACGGCGTCCGGGGACAGCACCACGTCGGCGTCGACGAACACCAGGATCGCCCCGCGCGCCGCCGCGGCCAGCTGCGCGCACGCGTGCGGTTTGCCCAGCGTGCCGGCCGGCGGCGGGGTGCCGGCCAGCACCCGCAACCGGGCATCGGCCGGGGCCACACCGCGGACGACGTCGGCTGTGCCATCGGTGGAGTTGTCGTCCAACACCAGGATCTCGACATCGGTGAGGCCGCGCTGGGCCAGTAGCGACCGGATCGTCGGCGCGATGCGGTGGGCCTCGTCGCGCGCCGGCACCAGAACCGACACCGGCACGCTCACCGACGGCGGCTTGGCGGGCGGACGCCGCAGGTAACGTAGGTTGAGAAGTTCGTGAACCGTGCCCAAACACGCCAGGAACGAACCCGCCAGGACGAGCGTCCGGATGGGTTTCGGTTGTCGCGCGTGGGGCACCTGAGAACTCTACGGAGCACTCACCCCGGTCCGCCACCACCCGGCGGCGCACCCAGGGTGACGGCTTCGTCTCGAACGGAGGTGGCAGAGGTGGCGTTGGCCGTGCCGTCGCGCTCGCTGCGCGCGGTCCACCCGGCGTGGTTGCTCGTGGCGGCGGCGATCGCCAGCCAGATCCTCTACCCGTTGCTGCCCGACGGTCCGCGCACCGAGATCACGACGGCCAGCGTGGTGCTGTTCTTCCTCGCCGCCGTCGCCGACGTCACCCGCGTGCACGGCGGTAAGGGTGCGCTTCTGCTGATAGCGATCGCCGGCGGCGGCGGTCTGCTGGCCGAGGCGGTCGGCGTGCACACCGGGTTTCCGTTCGGCGCCTACGCCTACAGCGGAACGCTGGGTCCGGAACTGCTCGGTGTACCGGTGGTGATCCCGCTGGCGTGGGTGATGATGGCCTGGCCGGCGCTGGTCGTTGCCCGGACACTGGCCCGCCGGCCCGGCGCGGTCGTGGCCGTCGGCGCGCTTGCGCTGACCGCCTGGGACGTGTTCCTGGATCCGCAGATGGTCGACGCCGGGCATTGGACGTGGACGCATCCCGACCCCGGACTGCCCCTCGTCCCGGGCATTCCGTTGACCAACTATCTCGGCTGGCTGCTGGTCACCACCCTGATCATGGCCGCCCTGCACATGACACTGCCACCGCATGACCGCCCCTCGGGTCCGGCGGCCGCGCTGTATCTGTGGGTGTACTTTTCCTCGGTGATGGCGCATGTCGTCTTCTTCGGCCTGCCGGGGTCTGCGGTGATGGGCGGAATTCTGATGGGAGCCATCGCCATCCCGTTCGCGCTTGCCCTGCTGCGTCGGCGCGCCCGCGAACCGGAGCGGCCATGACGGATGCATTGAGAAGCCGCGCCGCCCCGTTGCGGATGCGGCCCCGACAGCTGGTGACACCGGATCCACTGCTGCCCTCCGACGTCGCACCCGGAGCCACGGCGGTCGTCGTCGGTGGCGGCATCGCCGGCATGTCGGCGGCCATCGTGCTGGCCGAACGGGGCGTCGCGGTCACCGTGCTGGAGGCCAACGACCATCTCGGCGGACGCCTGGGTGCCTGGCCCGAGCGGCTCCCCGACGGCACCGAGCAGTACGTCGAGCACGGCTTCCACGCCTTCTTCCGGCACTACTACACCTGGCGCTCGATTCTGCGTCGCGCCGATCCGCAGTTGTCGTTCCTGGCCCCGGTATCCAGCTACCCGGTGATCTCGGCGAGCTGGCCGGCCGAGGACCTGTCGGGGCTGCCCGCCGCCCCACCGCTGAACCTGCTGGCACTGGCGCTGCGGTCGAAGAGCCTGACCCGGCGCGAGCTGACCCGAGCCGACCCCGACACAGGTCGTGCCCTGTTGGCCTACGACCGCGCCACCACGACGGCTGAACTCGACAACATCGACGCGGCGACGTTTCTCGACGGTCTCGGGATGACCGAGCGGACCCGCAGCATGCTGTTCGAGGCGTTCGCCCGGTCGTTCTTCTGCAACCAGGGTCAGCTCTCCGCGGCCGAACTGGTGGCGATGTTCCACTACTACTTCCTGGGCAACCCCGAGGGCATCGGCTTCGACGTGCCCGACACCGATCACGCCACCGCCATCTGGCATCCGCTGCAGCGCTACCTCGAGCAGCGCGGGGGCCGGGTGCATCGGGGCACCGCTGTCACGGCTGTCGAACCGGATGGCCCCGACTGGCACGTCGACACCGAGGAGGGGCGGTTCTCGGCCCGGCACGTGATCCTGGGGCTGGATCCCGGGGCGCTGCGCTCGGTGATCGACAACTACGCGGCGACTGCTGCGGCGGCGCCGCTGCTGGCCGAG
>MDTD01202714.1_pt1 | contig 55295 bp, 56 predicted proteins | sample 811221 | NCBI WGS metagenome assembly MDTD01 (sample SAMN05326646, study PRJNA326480) | marine metagenome | isolation source: seawater | place: Pacific Ocean: South West | collected 2011 | reverse complement strand
GGCGGGCGCGGGGCCAGGCTGTCCCGCGCGGCCCCCGAAAGGGCGCGCACCTCGGTCTCGGCGATCGGCGGCGCGGGGGTGAAGCGCGCCGCCCCGTCCAGCTTCGGCGCGGGCACCGGCGGCAGGCCGCGCTCGGCGCGAATCGAGGCAAAGAGCGGCGGCGCGGCCTCCGGCTCCGCCTCGGGTTCCGTCCCTGGCCCGGATTCCGGCAAGGCCGTGCCCGGGCTCTCGGCGCTTTGCGTCGGGCCGAAGTTCGGCGCGCCCGGATAGCTCGCCGGCTCGGGCCAGGCGGTGAAGCTCACCGGGTTGAAACCGTGTTCGAGCGCGAAGCTCTCGGCCTCCTCCAGCGTCTCGCGCGCCACGGCGGCGACATGAAGCCGCGCGCCCGCCACCGTCCAGTCATAGGCCAGCTCGTCCAGCGCATAGGGCGTGGCCCCGTCGAGCGCCGCCGCCGCCGCCGCGTCGTGATCGCCATGCGGCGCAGAGGCGGCGGGCAGGTCGAGATAGCGGATCTGCTCGTCGGGGATGACAAGCATGGTGGCAAGCCCCGCCGGATCGCGCGCCAGCGCCGCCACGCGCAGCGCCGCCAGTTCACCCGCCAGATCCTCCGTGTCGAGCGGCACCGCGCCCACTTCGTCCCAGATCCCGCCCGCGCCGCGATGCAGCAGGGCGATGCCGTCGAAAGAGAGGGTCAGGGCGAAATTCGGTTCCATTGCCGATGTCTTACCACGCACGCGCCATGACCGGGAGTCACCAGTCGCACCGAAAAGTGTAGCGCAGGCGCGGTTCCGGTCCAACCGGCGAAGCCGCGCCCGCGCGCCGGATCAGCCGCCCGCCCGGGCAAGCGCCTGGTCGAGATCGGCGATGAGATCCTCGGCATCCTCGATCCCGATGGAAATGCGCACCACGTCGGGCGCGGCCCCCGCCGCGCGCTGCTGGTCCTCGGTCAGTTGCCGGTGCGTGGTCGAGGCGGAGTGGATCACCAGGCTGCGCGTGTCGCCGAGATTGGCGACATGGCTGAAAAGCTCGAGCGCATCGACGAAGCGCACGCAGGCCTCATAGCCCCCCCGCAGCGCCACGGTGAAAAGCCCGCCTGCGCCCTTGGGGCAGATCCGCGCCACCCGGTCATGCCAGGGCGAGGAGGACAGCCCCGCATAGGTCACGGCCTCCACGGCGGGATGGCTTTCGAGCCAGCCCGCGACCCGCACGGCATTCTCGCAATGGCGCTTCATCCGCAGGGACAGCGTCTCGATCCCCATGAGCGTGTAATGCGCCGCCTGCGGATTGAGCGTCATGCCCAGATCGCGCAGCCCCACGGCGATGCCGTGAAAGGTGAAGGCGAGCGGCCCGAAGGTCTCGTGGAACTTCAGCCCGTGATAGGCAGGTTCCGGCTCGGAGAGCGAGGGGAACTTGCCCGAGGCCGACCAGTCGAACGTCCCCGAATCGATCACGACGCCGCCCGTCACCGTGCCGTTGCCGGTCAGGAACTTGGTCATCGAATGCACGACCAGCGTCGCGCCATGTTCGATCGGGCGGCAGAGATAGGGCGTGGCCGAGGTGTTGTCGACGATGAGCGGCAGACCCGCCGCATCGGCAAGAGCGGCCACCGCATCGAGATCGGCGATATGCCCGCCGGGATTGGCGATCGATTCGCAGAAGATGGCGCGGGTGTCCTCGTCGATGGCGGCGCGGATCGCCTCGGCATCGTCGATATCGACAAAGCGGGCCTCCCAGCCGAACCGCCGGATCGTCTGGCTGAACTGCGTGATCGAGCCGCCATAGAGACGGGTCGAGACCACGATGTTGCGCCCCGGTGCCATCAGCGGAAACAGCGCCATGATCTGCGCCGCATGTCCCGAGGAACAGCAGACCGCCCCCGCGCCGCCCTCCAGCGCGGCCATGCGCTCCTGAAGCACCGAAACGGTGGGATTGGTCAGGCGCGAATAGATATAGCCCACCTCCTGAAGGTTGAAGAGCGCCGCCGCATGCTCGGCGTCGCGAAAGACATAGGCGGTGGTCTGGTAGATCGGGGTCTGCCGCGCGCCGGTCGCCGGATCGGGGCGGCTTCCTGCGTGGATCTGCAACGTGTCGAAACCATAGGCCATGCGGCGCTCCTCCTTGCGAAATGCCCGGCTACCGGGTTACGGCATCGCGGCGGGCCGTGCAACGGGCGCGGCGGGAGAAGAGACATGGCACATCCGTTTCACCTGGCGATCAATGTGAGCGATCTCGATGCGGCGCGGGCCTTCTATGGCGGCGTCCTGGGCGCGACGGAGGGGCGCTCGACCGAGACCTGGGTGGATTTCGATTTCTTCGGCCATCAGCTGTCGCTCCATCTGGGCCCCCCCTTTGCGACGGAGGCGACCGGCAAGGTCGGCGATCACCTGGTGCCGATGCCGCATTTCGGCGTGGTGCTGCCACTCGCGCTCTGGCGCGAGGTGGCGGCGCGGCTCGAGGCGGCGGGGGTGGCGTTCGTCATCCCGCCCTCGGTGCGCTTCGAGGGCGAACCGGGCGAGCAATGGACCATGTTCTTCCGCGATCCCTGCGGCAACCCGGTCGAGCTGAAGGGCTTTGCCGACATGGGACGGGTCTTCACGGGCTGAACGGGCGGGCCGCCTGTTGCGGTGGCGGTCATGCGTGCGGGCGTCGTCCGTGCGGGCGTCGTCCCCGCGAAAGCGGGGATCTCTCCGGGACAGGAGATCCTCCGGTCAGGCCCGAGGATGACGGGGTGTGTGTGGTCCGAGATCCTCGGGTCCGGTCCGAGGATGACATGGTGCGTGTGGTCCGAGATCCTCGGGTCCGGCCCGAGGATGACATGGTGCGTGTGGTGCCTCACCGCATCCAGAACCCGTTGCGCTTGATCGTGTTGCGGATCGCCTGTTCGCGGACCGGCAGGTTCTCGCGGTCGAAGAGCGCGCGCACCTTCTGGCCGCGGCCCTGGTAGATCATCCGCTTGATCGGCTCGTATTCCTTGAGCACCTTCTTGATCCGGTGCGGGGCCGTCACCTCTTCCAGAACCTCGACCACGCGATCGCTCTCGCGCGCATATAGCAGCGGCAGCGTGCGGTAATGGCAGGTGATCGCACCGTCGAGCAGCCCCTCGGGCAGGGTGTCACGCCCGCCGCCGAGCCCGTGGATCACCAGCGGCAGCGCCACCTGGTCGAGCCAGGGATCGAGCGGCTGACAGACAAGCTCCGGCGGCGGGTCGTCGCGGATCGCCACCGCATAGTCGAGAAAGCGCCGCCCGAAGACGCGCGGGCAGCGGTAGAAGAAGAAGCCCGCGTTGAAATAGAGATACCGCTTCCAGTATTCGTCGGGCTGACCGGGATCGAGCGAGCTTTCGTAATCGAGCCCGAACCGGTCATAGAGCGATTTCCAGATCGCGCCGTAGCCGGGGCCGTAAAGCTCGATCTGCGGCCATGTCCCCTCGCGCCGGAGCGAGGCCGTGGGGCGCGCGAAATCGAACGGCACCTGCCCGAGATCGCCGGTCACCAGCGTATCGGTGTCGAAGAACACGAAGGGCTCCCCCTCGGGCAGCGACAAAAGCGCCTCGATCTTGTTGCCGTAAGGGTAGTCATGGCCGAAATACCGGCTTTCGAAAGGCACGATCTCGGCCCCGAACCCCGCAAGCAGGGCGCGCGTCTCCTCTCCCCGGATGCGCGGATCATTGGGCCAGAGCGGACCGGGCTGCGGCTCGGCCACGAGCAGGCGGCCGCCAAGGCCCGGTGACATCGCCCTGAGCGAGGCGGCGAATATCACCGCCTCGTATTGCAGCCGCCCGCCCTGCCCGACGATGACGATGTTGAACGCACCCGGTTCGGCCGGTTTCGCCATGCCCCTGCTCCCGCCTCTTCGTGCGGCACTATAGGCAACCGGGCGTGCTGTCAGGAAGGGTGAATTTGGTGGAGCCTAGGGGGATCGAACCCCTGACCTCTTGCATGCCATGCAAGCGCTCTCCCAGCTGAGCTAAGGCCCCTTGCGCCGGTCCCGTCCGGACCGTGCGCCGCTACCTAGACAAAGCGCGGGGAGGGATCAAGTGGAAAATCCCGCGCCCGCCGCCTTACATCTCGTCGTCGTCGGCGGCCACGTCCGCGATCTCGTCGAGCGAGACATCGTCATCCTCGTCATCGTCGAGCAGATCGTCGTCAAGCTCGACCTCGACCTCGTCCTCGTCCTCGATGAGCGGGCCATCCTCATCGGCGGCCGCTGCCTTGAGCTTCTTGGTCGCGGCATCCTCGGCATCGGGTGCCATCGACCGCGACTTGCCGGTGCTCAGCTCCACGACCTCGCCCGTGTAGGGGCTGACGATCGGGTCCTTGTTCAGGTCGTAGAAGCGCTTGCCGGTGGTCGGGCAGACGCGCTTCACGCCCCATTCTTCCTTGGGCATGGGTGATCCTCGTTCAACTCGCTTGCACGCAATCCGGCTCCCCTGCCATAACCCCGGACGACTGTCAAAGGCTTTGCGGCGCGGGCGCGCGGGGCCGCGATTCGGAGCGGATATGGGCCAGCATTTTCTTCCCGGCACCCCCCCCGTGGCAATCACGCTGCGACGCAGCGCGCGCGCGCGGCGGATTTCGTTGCGCGTCTCCGGCCTTGACGGGCAGGTGACGCTCACCCTGCCGCGCGGGGTGAGCGAGGCCGAGGCCCTGGCTTTTGCCCGGAGCCGGGCGGCCTGGCTGCGGGAGCGTCTTGCCGCGCGCCCCGAGGCGGTGCGCGTGACGGCGGGCACAGTGCTGCCGGTGGAGGGCGCGGCGCGGCGGATCGTGCCGGTGCCGGGCCGTCAGGTGGTGCTGGGGGCGGGGCTCTTGCAGGTGCCGGGCCCCGAGGCGGTGCTGGCCCGGCGGCTCGAGGCCTGGCTGCGGGCGCAGGCGCGCGACCGGCTGGCGGCGGCCTCGGACCGGTATGCGGCGCTTCTGGGGCGGGGCTTTTCGCGGCTCAGCCTGCGAGACACGCGCTCGCGCTGGGGCTCCTGCTCGTCGCGCGGGACGCTGAGCTATTCCTGGCGGCTCATCCTTGCCCCGCCGGAGGTGCTCGATTACGTGGCCGCGCATGAGGTGGCGCATCTGGCCGAGATGAACCATTCGCCCGCCTTCTGGGCAGAGGTGGCGCGGCTCTGCCCCGGCTATCAGGCCCCGCGCGCCTGGCTGCGGCGCGAAGGCGCGGCCCTGCATCGGTATCGTTTCGATTGACCGGTGCGAAATTTGTGATCACATGAACCCATGCTGACCGCACCGCGTCCAGACCCCGCCCCGATGGCCCATGACCGCGTCTATCGCGGGCTGCGCGCGCGAATCATGCATGGCGAGATCGCGCCGGGCCGGGCGCTCACGCTGCGCGGCATCGCCGCCGAATACGAGGTGTCGATGACGCCCGCGCGCGAGGCGCTGCGCCGCCTCTCGGCCGAGGGGGCGCTCACGCTCTCGAGCTCGGGTCGTGTCTCGACGCCGGAACTGAGCAACGAGCGGATCGAGGAACTGGCGGCGCTGCGCTCGCTTCTCGAGGTCGAACTGGCAAGCCGCGCCCTGCCGCGCGCGCATCTGGCGCTGATCGACCGGCTCCACAGCATCAACGCGCGGATCCCGGAGGATATCGCGCGCCAGGACGCGGTGGCCTATATCCGGCGCAATCTCGAATTTCATCGCACGCTCTACCTGCGCGCGCAGGCCCCGGCGATGCTGGCCATGGCGGAAACCGTGTGGCTGCAACTCGGGCCCACGATGCGCGCGCTCTACGGGCGGCTGCGCAAGAAGGATCCGCCGCATTTCCACCGGCTGATCATCGCCGCGCTCAAGGCGGGGGACGAGCCGGGGCTGCGCCTTGCCGTGCGCTCGGACGTGACGCAGGGGCTCAGGATGCTGGTCGGCTGAGGGATGGAGGCTGCGCCGCTTCTCATAACGCTTGGCGCGCTCTTTCTCGCGGGGCTCGGCGCCGATGCGATCGGGCGGCGCACGCGGCTGCCGCGGGTGACGCTGCTTCTGGGCTGCGGCGTGGCGGTCGGCGGCTCGGGCTTCGATCTCCTGCCGGAAGAGCTGCGCGCGTTCTACGATGTCCTGGCGACGATGGCGCTGACCATGGTCGCCTTCCTGCTCGGCAATGCGCTCACCCTCGACAAGCTGCGTCTGCACGGGCGCGAGATCCTTTGGACCTCCGTTCTGATCGTGCTGAGCACCCTCGCGCTGGTGACGGCGGGGCTCTGGCTGATCGGGGTGCCCGCGCCGATCGCGCTTCTGCTCGGGGCCATCGCCACGGCGACCGATCCGGCGGCCACGCAGGACGCGCTGCGGCAGGCGGGCGGGCAGGGGCCGTTTCCCGATCTGTTGCGCGGGATCGTGGCCATCGACGATGCCTGGGGGCTTCTGGCCTTCTCCGTGGCGGCGGTCATTGCCACCGGCCTGGCCGGCGCGATGGAGGCAATGCTGCTGGCGGAGGCGCTGTGGGAGATCGGCGGCGCGCTCGGCCTCGGCGTGCTGATCGGCGTGCCCGCGGCCTTACTGACCGGGCGGCTTGAACGCGGAGAGCCGCAACTGACCGAGGCGCTCGGCGTGGTCTTTCTCACCGCCGGAATTGCGATATGGGCCGGGGTGTCGTTTCTGCTTGCGGGGATGGCCGCCGGGGCCGTGGTGGCCAATCTCGCCCGCCACCACGAACGCGCCTTCCACGAGATCGAGCATGTCCAGTGGCCGTTCATGATCCTGTTCTTCGTGCTGGCGGGGGCATCGCTGCAACTGCATGCGCTGGCCGATCTCGGCCTGATCGGCGCGGCCTATGTCGCGCTGCGCAGCCTTGCGCGGGTGGCGGGCGGGTGGCTTGGCGGGGCGCTTTCCGGAGTGCCCGCGCCCGAGCGGCGATGCCTGGGCGTGGCGCTGCTGCCGCAGGCGGGCGTGGCCGTGGGCATGGCGCTGGTGGCTGTGCAGGCGTTTCCCGCCCATCGGGACCTGATCCTGACCCTGACCATCGGCACCACCGTGATCTTCGAGCTGATCGGACCGGCCGCAACGCTCTGGGCGGTCCGGCGGGTCGCCGCGCACGCGGGCTGACCCTTCCCGCAGCAAGACGGGCCGCCGGGCAGGACGGCGGTTCGTGCCATGCCTGCGGCCCGGTTCAGGCGTCGAGCCAGACCTTTTCGTAATGCATCTCGCGGAACTGGTGCGCGCTCACGTTCTTCACCCGGTCGGTATGGTGCAGCGCCTGGTTGCGCCAGAACGGCTGGACGATCACGCCGCTGTCCTGCAGCATCGCCTGGAGCCTGGCCGAATATTCCCGCCGCTTGTCGGCGTCGAACACGCCCAGCGCCTCGGCGAGAAGCGCGTCGAATTCCGGGTTGGAATGGCCGCTCTCGTTCCATGCCTCGCCCGTGCGATAGGCCAGGGCGAGCACCTGCACGCCAAGCGGGCGCGGCCCCCAGTTGGTGGTGGAGAACGGGTATTTCGTCCAGTCGTTCCAGAAGGTGTTGCCGGGCATGACCGTGCGCTTGACGTTGAACCCCGCCTGACGCAGCTGCGCGGCAATGGCGTCGGTGGTGGTGGTGCGCCAGTCGCCGTCGATCGAGATGATGTCGAGCTCGGTCTCGCCATGGCCCGCCGCGCGGGCCATCTCGATGGCCCTGGCCGGATCGGGCTTGATCCTGGGCAGTTCGGCATATTCCGGGTGGAACGGCGCGACATGGTGGTTTTCCGCCGGAATGCCCTCGTTGTTGATCGAGATCGCCAGCAGCACCTCGTTGTCGCAGGCGAGTTGCACGGCGTTGCGCAATTCCTTGCTGTCATAGGGCGGCGTGTCCATGCGCATCCGCGCGACGATGGTGTTGGCCGTGGGCTTGGATTGCTTGATCAGGCCGAGCGCATCGTAGGATTCGATGAAATCGGCGGTTGATTCGTCGTTGATGTCGATCTCGCCGCCGTCGAAGGCCGCCACGATGGAGGCATTGTCGGTGCCGAAGTCGATGAAGCGGATCCCGTCGAGATAGACATCGCCGCCCCACCACTTGCCATCCGCTCGGCGGCGGACCTCGGCCGCGTTTCCGATCTCGATGGAGACGAGCTCGAACGGGCCGGTGCCGATGGGCGTCTTGGCCAGATCGCCGTCATCGCCGAAGCTGCGATGCACCACGAGCGCGGGATAATCCGACATGCCCGCGATGAGCGTGATGTCCGGCTTGGGCAGGTTGAGGCGCACGGTATGATCGTCCACCCGCTCGATGGCACCGTCGATCGCCTTGCCGGTATCGGGGTCGATCAGCGTGCCCATGCGCGAGGCCATGGAATTGCCCTCGACAGACTTGTCGCACCAGCGGTTCAGGTTGTGGATCACGTCATCGGCGGTGAAGGCATCGCCGTTGTTCCACACCGCATTGCGGCGCACCCTGAGCGTGTAGGTCTTGGCATCGTCGCTTACTTCCCAGCCTTCGAGAAGCATCGGCTGGAAGCTGTAATCGGTGGCCCAGCGGACCAGCGGCTCGCAGAACTGGCGGCTGATGTTTCCGGGCTCCGTCCAGGCGAACTTGCGCGGGTCGGTGATCTCGAGCACGCGGGAGGCCACGCGCAGCACGCCGCCGCGCTTGGCTTCCTCCGCCTGCGCCTGTGTCGGCACGGCCATCCCCAGAAGCCCGTAGGCCACCGCCGAGGAGGCCCCGAAGGTCGAGGCCAGCGCGATGAACTCGCGCCGATCCAGCTTGCCCGCGCGGGTATCCTCGGCAAGCCGCGCCACGACCGGTCGAACGGTCTCGTTATTCCTGGTCATCTCAGTCTCCCTGATTTTCATGACATGCCGCCGTTGTCGCTTTCAGCCGGTTCTCCCCCGAGTGTTACCAAAGACGGCCCCGTGCGCCAGAGTTTTTCTCGGCGCGCGGCGCATGTCGTTTTCGGAACACGACATATGGCAGAGCCTAGCCCGATTCCCCCCGCCTGATCGCCTGTTTGCGACAAATCCCCGCCAAACCGGCTTGAGGCGGGCACGGGGCGGGGGTAGATCGGCGGCAAAGGAGCCCGCGCATGAGCCTCAACACCTTCGGTCATCTCTTCCGCGTCACCACCTGGGGCGAAAGCCACGGGCCCGCGCTCGGCGCCACGGTGGACGGCTGCCCGCCCGGCGTGGCGATCGACGAAGCGATGCTCCAGCACTGGCTCGACAAGCGGCGTCCGGGCCAGAACAGGAACACCACCCAGCGGCAGGAGGCGGACGCGGTGCGCATCCTGTCAGGGCTTTACGAGGGCCAGACCACCGGCACGCCCATTCAGCTCATGATCGAGAACACCGATCAGCGCTCGCGCGATTATGGCGAGATCGCCCGCACCTTCCGGCCCGGCCATGCCGACCTGACCTATCACCTGAAATACGGCCTGCGCGATCCGCGCGGCGGCGGGCGAAGCTCCGCGCGCGAGACGGCGGCGCGCGTCGCGGCAGGCGGCGTCGCGCGCGCGGTCCTGGCCACGCTCGTGCCGGGGCTGGAGATCAAGGGCTACATGGTCGCCATGGGGGAGATGGAGCTTGACCGCGCCCGCTTCGACCGGGACGCCATCGACGGCAACGATTTCTGGCTGCCCGATGCCGCCGCGGCACCGCTCTGGGAAGACTACCTGCAACGGCTGCGCAAGGAGCACGATTCGGTCGGCGCGGTGGTCGAGGTCACGGCGCGCGGCGTGCCCGCGGGACTCGGCGCGCCGGTCTATGGCAAGCTCGACACCGATCTTGCGGCGGCGATGATGTCGATCAATGCCGTCAAGGGAGTCGAGATCGGCGAAGGCATGGCCGCCGCGCGGCTGCGCGGATCGCAGAATGCCGACGAGATCTTCATGGGGGAAGGCGGGCTCGAATTCGGCTCCAACCACGCGGGCGGCATCCTCGGCGGCATCTCCACCGGGCAGGAAATCGTGGTGCGCTTCGCGGTCAAGCCCACCTCCTCGATCCTGACGCCGCGCCGCTCGGTCACGGTGGATGGCGAGCCCATCGAGGTTGTCACCAAGGGCCGCCACGATCCCTGCGTCGGTATCCGCGCCGTGCCGGTGGCCGAGGCGATGATGGCCTGCGTTCTGCTCGATCACCTGCTTCTGCATCGCGGTCAGGTGGGCGCGGGGCCGCGCGGCACCATCGGCTGACACCGTTTTCCCGAAAGGAAAACGGTCCGGAATTTTTCAAGAATTCCGGTCACTCAGACCCGGCGCTGCCGCGACAGCTGCACCGCCAGGATGCCGCCCATGATCACCGCCACGCCGATCAGATCCTGCGCGCTCAGCGTCTCGCTCAGGATCAGCGCGGCGATGGCCACCCCGAGGAACGGGTTGAGAAAGTGAAAGGTCGCGGCCTTGGTCGCCCCGATCCGGTTCACGAGCCAGAACCAGACCAGCGTCGCGGCCAGCCCCGGCACCAGCGTGGTATAGGCGAAGGCCGCGACCAGCGTCCAGGACCAGGCGATCTCGACGGTCTCGAGCCCCGCCGCCGCCACCCCCAGCACCGCGCTGCCCACCAGCATCTGCAAGCCAACGATCATCAGGAAATTCCCGCCCGAGGTGGCACCGCGCACCGCCAGCGTGGCCGCCGTGAGCGCGATCACCCCCGCGACACAGAGGCTCAGCCCGTAGAGATCGACCCCGCCCTGAAGCCGCGCGCCCATGATGATCGTCACCCCGATCACCCCGGCGACAAGGCCCAGCATGCCCAGAAGGCCGATCCGCTCGCCGAAGATCAGCCAGCCCGCCAGCCCCACCAGAAGCGGCATGGTCGAGGCGATGATCGCCGCCAGCCCCGCCTCGATGGTCTGCATCGCCACGAAATTCAGCCCGAGGTAAAGCGCGTTCTGGCAGATGCCGAACACCACCGTCGCCCGCCACTGCGCGGGGCTGAGCCTCCAGTCCTGACCCAGCGCGCGGGCGATCAGCACCCCGAGCGCCCCGGAGATGAGAAACCGCAGGCTCAGCGCGGTCAGCGGCGGGGCCGAGGCGACGATGATCCGCGCCGAGGTGAAGGCCGAGGACCACATGACCGCAAAGGCAAGCCCCATGCCGAGCGCGCGCAGATCCATGCCCCTCTCCTGCCCCTCAGTCGCCCCAGGCGTAGTTGAAGCTCACGCTGATGCGGTCCTCTTCGGAGAGGTTCATCGGCACCTCGTGACGCAGCCAGCTTTTTCATATCGCCAGACGGATTACCACCTTGAGATTGAGGCCATCCGCGGTTCAGGCGTGTCACGCCCCGGATCTTGCCAGGCGTGGCCCGAACCAGGCGCAAAGCGCCTCGAAGCCCATCCGCCCGTCGGCTACGGCGACGACGAGATCGTCGATGGGCTCGTCGTCCGGGATGGTGAGGACATATCCGCTGCGCGCGATCAGCAGTTCCACCAGAAGCCAGGCGGTTCTCTTGTTGCCGTCCGTGAAGCCGTGATTGGCGACCATGCTTTGCAGAAGCGCCGCAGCTTTCCGGTGAATCGGACGATGATGACCGGAATAGGGGCGCGCAAGGGCGGACTCGATCTGTCCAAGCCCGATGACGCCGGGGCGCCCGCCATAGGTGAGGGCTTCGTCATGCGCGGCGATCGCGCCGGCAAGCGTTACCCTGTAGTGCCGCCTACCGATTGGCCAGCCGCTTCAGCGCGGCTGTGCGCTTGCGAGACGCTCCCTTGATCGTTGCGGCGGTCTTTTCGCTCGCCTTCTGCCTGCCGGCGGACGTGCGGACCTCCACCAATTGACCGGTCTCGGCATCTCGCGCGATTGTGCCGCCTTGCAGCGTGGTTCTTGTCACCTTGGACGCCATGGCGCTCTCCGAACAGATGCTGTCAATATGAAAGTCTTCGCCGGACCTGACAAGTGTCATCACGCCGTTCCGAGGCGTCGGAGCATCTTGCAGCCTCGCACTCACTTCCAGGCGTAGTTGAAGCTCACGCTGATGCGGTCCTCTTCGGAGAGGTTCATCGGCACCTCGTGGCGCAGCCAGCTTTCCCACAGGAGCACATCGCCCACCTGCGGTTTCACGTAGACAAAGCCGCGCATGTCCTGCCGCGCATCCTTGCGGCGGGGCGGGGCGGCCATCATCCGGGCCGAGCGCGGATCCTCGAGCTTGAGCGCCGAGGCCCCTTCGGGCATGGCCACATAGGTGGTGCCGGAAATCACCGAATGGGGGTGGATATGGCTGGCGTGCATCCCGCCCTCGGGCAGGATGTTGATCCAGATATCCTCGAGCCGGAGCGCCTGCTCGCCGAGATCGAATTGCAGATCCGCCGCGAAGGCCGCCACATGCGCATCGAGCGCGCGCACCAGATCGGCGAAGACCGGAAAGCGCCAGGGCAGGTCGGTGAGCGACGCATAGGAGGTATAGCCCGGATAGCCCTCGGTCTCGCACCAGGCCTGCCCAGCCGCGTCATCCTCGGCGATGGAATAGCACGAGGCTTCGAGCTCGGCCGCGTCGATGGCCGGGGCGTGCTCGCTCAGGCGGGCGCGGTAGAGACGGGTCACGAAGAGCGAGTCGATCACGGGCATGGGCAAGCTCTAGCGCAGCCGGGCGGCCAAGGCGAGGGGGCCGCTCACGCAACGGCGATATTGTCGATGAGCCGCACACCCGCCAGCCAGGCCGCGGCAAAGAGGCGCGCGGGCCGCTCGGGCGTGGCAAGGGTCGCAAGGTCGTCCTGCGCGCGCAGGTCAAGGTAATCGGTGCCGGTGAACCCGGCCCGTTCCAGCCGGCCAAGCGCCGCCTCGCGCAGCGGCTCGAAGGGCCTGCCCGCGCGCAGCCCCTCGGCGATTTCCTCCATCTCCTCGTGCAGACGCGGGGCCGTGATGCGGGCGCGGTCCGACAGAAGAAGGTTGCGCGAGCTGAGCGCCAGCCCGTCGATGTCGCGGATCGTCGGGCAGCCATGCACCGTCACGGGAAGGTCGAGATCGGCGGCCATGCGGCGCACCACGAGAAGCTGCTGGAAATCCTTCTCGCCGAAGAACGCATCCGTGGCGGCGGTCTGGGTAAAGAGCTTGGTCACGACCGTGGCCACCCCGTCGAAATGGCCGGGGCGGAACGCGCCCTCCATCACGTCGGTCAGACCGCTGACCGAGACGGTCGTGGCGAAGGCGGGCGGATACATCTGATCGGCGTCCGGCACCCAGAGCGCATCGACGCCGAACCGCTCGAGCTTGCGCGCGTCCTCCGCCTCGGTGCGGGGATAATTCGCAAGATCGGCCGGGTTGTTGAACTGCCTGGGGTTGACGAAGATGGTCACGATCACCCGCTCGCAGGCGGCGCGTGCGGCGGCGACAAGCGACAGGTGCCCGTCATGCAGCGCGCCCATCGTCGGCACCACCCCGATGCGTTCTCCCGCGAGTATCCAGGGACGGGTCGCGGCGCGCAGATCGGAGAGGCGGCGCAGGATCGGCGCGCTCAATTCGGGGCCTCGTCGGCAAAGCCGTGCTCGGGGGCCGGGAAGGCGCGGGCGCGCACCTCTTGCGCATAGGCGGCGATCGCCGCCGCGCCATCTTCCCCGAGCGTGGCGTAACGCTTGACGAATTTCGGCCTGAAGGCGGTGAAAAGGCCCAGCATGTCATCGACCACGAGGATCTGCCCGTCGCAACCGGCGCCGGCGCCGATGCCGATTGTGGGAACGGCGATTTCCGCGGTGATCCGGTCGGCAAGGCTCGACGGCAGCTTTTCCAGCACGACCGAAAACGCGCCCGCCCCGGCCACGGCGCGCGCATCGGAGATGAGCCGCTCGGCCGCCGCGCCGCGCCCCTGCACCTTGTAGCCGCCGAGCGTGTTGACCGATTGCGGGGTCAGGCCGATATGCGCCATCACCGGCACGCCGCGCGCCACCAGGAAGGCGATGGTCTCGGCCATGTGCTGCCCGCCCTCCAGCTTGACCGCCGCCGCCCCCGTCTCGCGCATCAGCCGGGCGGCGTTGCGGAAGGCCTGGGCCGGGCTTTCCTCGTAGCTGCCGAAGGGCATGTCCACGACCAGCATGGCGCGGCTCAGGCCGCGCGCCACCGCCTGCGCGTGCAGGATCATCATCTCCATCGTCACGCCGAGCGTGGAGGTCATGCCGTGCAGCACCATGCCGACACTGTCGCCCACGAGGACGAAATCGCAATGCGCGTCCATCATGCGCGCCATCGGCGTCGTATAGGCGGTGAGCGAGACGATGGGCGCGCCGCCCTTCATCGCCCGGATGTCCTCGGGCAGGGGGGCGGTCTTGTGGGCGGTGGCGCTCATGGCGGGGCCTCTGGGGTATTTTGCGATGCGGCGCAAGCTATCAAGCCGCGCGGGGAATATCCACACCCGTCGTTTTGCGCCCCGATTCCCGGGCCTGCGTCGCTTTCGGGCCGCGTTCGGTCGGATGGGCTTCGCGCCATCCGGCAGGATTGATAAACATCGCCCAGCACATACCCGAAGGGAGTCGGCTCACATGAAAACCCAGGTCAAGGCCCTTGTCGTCGGCGGCGGGGCCGTCGGCACCTCCATCGCCTATCACCTCGCGCGCGCGGGCTGGACCGACGTGATGCTGGTGGAGCGGGACGAGCTGACCTCGGGCTCCACCTGGCACGCGGCGGGGCTGCTGCCGCTCTTCAACATGTCCTACGCCACGACCCACATCCACAAGTATTCGGTGGATTTCTACAAGACGCTGGAGGCCGAGACCGGGCTCAATGCCGGGTTCTACGTGGTGGGCAACCTGCGCATGGCGCAGTCGGACGCGCGCATGGACGAGTTCATGGTCTATGCCACCACCGCCGAAACCTGCGGCGTGCCCTACGAATGGCTCAGCCCCGCGCAGATCCGGGACCGCTGGCCGCTGGTCAGGACCGAGGATCTGAAGGGCGCGCTCTATCACCCGACCGACGGCTACATCAACCCCGCCGACGTGACCATGGCCATGGCCAAGGGCGCGCGCCAGCGCGGCGTGACGATCGAGCGCAGGTGGCAGGCCGACGGCTTCGCGTGGCAGGGCGATCACTGGGACGTGACGCTCACGAAGATGGTGGAAAAGGGCGGCAATCTCGTGCCCTCGGAAGAGCGGATCGTGGTGAGCGCCGAGCATGTCGTGACCGCGAGCGGCAACCACGCGCAGCGCACCGCGCGGCTGCTGGGGATAAGGATGCCCGCGATCCCGGTCGAACATCAGTATGTCGTGACCGAGCCCGACCCGGCGCTGGTCGAATGGCGCAAGGCCGGCAATCCCGAACACCCCGTGCTGCGCGACGCCGATGCCAAGTGGTATGTCCGCGAGGAGCGCGGCGGCTGGCTCCTCGGGCCTTACGAGCGCGGCGCGCCGGCGCGGTTCGAATATGGCGTGCCCGACAGCTTCCGCGCCGATCTCTTCCCGCTCGACCTGGAACGGATCGAGGAGGAATACATGTCCATGATCCACCGCATCCCGTCCTCGGAAACGGTGGGGCTCAAGGACGACTATAACGGCCCGATCTGCTACACGCCCGACGGCAACCCGCTCGTGGGCCCCGCACCGGGGCTGCGCAACATGTGGCTGGCCGAGGGCTTTTCATTCGGGATCACTGCAGCGGGCGGCACCGGCCATTACCTCGCGCAGCTCATGGTCGAGGGCGAGGCCGAGATCGACATGGCCTCGCTCGATCCGCGCCGCTATGCCTCGACCTGGATGACCACCGAGTTCGCCGCGCGCAAGAACGAGGAAGCCTACGAGCACGTCTATATCCTGCATCACCCGGACGAGGAACGCCCCGCCTGCCGCCCGCTGCGCACCGCCCCCGCCTATGACCGGCAAAAGGCGCGCGGCGCGCAGTTCGGCTTCGTCAACGGCTGGGAGCGGCCCAATTATTTCGGCCCGCCGGACGCGCCCGACACGTTCGATCACGATGCGCGCAGCTTCCGAAGGGGCGGCTGGTGGCAATATTCTGTCGAAGAGGCCCGCGCGGTCCGCGAGGGCGTGGGCCTCATTGACGCCACCGCCTTCACCAAGCATGTCGTGAAAGGCCCCGGTGCCACGGCCTTCCTCGACTGGTTCACCTGCAACAGGCTGCCGAAGGTGGGCCGCATCAACCTGACCTATGCGCTGACCGATCACGGCACGGTGCGCACGGAATACACCATCGTGCGGATGAAGGAGAACGAATATTACCTCGTCTCCGCCGGGGCCTGGACGGAATACGATGCCGATTACCTGCGCAAGTCGGCCGAGGACATGGCCCCCGAATTCGGCCATGCCGAGATCCAGGACGTGACCACGCAATGGGGTGTCTTCGCCATCGCCGGTCCGAAATCGCGCGACGTGCTCAAGGAGGTCATCAGGGACGCCGAGCCGGCAACGGCGCTTTCCAACAGGCGCTTCCCCTGGCTCTCGGCGCGGCGGATCGAGCTGGGCATGTGCCCCGTGAACGCGATCCGTGTGGCCTATACCGGCGAATTGGGCTGGGAATTGCACCACCCCATGGAGATGCAGACCTACCTCTTCGACCTGCTGGAGCGGGCGGGCGAGACGCACGGGATGAAGCTGGTCGGCGCGCGGGCGCAGAACTGGCTGCGGCAGGAGAAAAGCTATCGCGCCTTCGGCAACGAGCTCGGCCGCGACGCCACGCCCCTGGAGGCCGACCTGCCGCGCTTCGTGGACCTTGAAAAGGCGTTCCGCGGCAAGGCGAAGCTGATCGAGACCGGGGTGCGCGTGAAATGCTGCACGCTGCTGATCGACGGGCCAGAGGATGCCGATCCCTGGGGCCGCGAGGCGCTCTATACCGAGAGCGGCGAGCGGGTGGGCCGCCTGACCTCGGGCGGCTATTCGGTGGCCTTCGGCAAGTCCATCGGCATGGGCTATGTCCGGCCCGATCTGGCGGTGGAGGGCACAAGGCTCCGGGTGAAGATGTTCGACCGGCTCCGGGACGCGACCGTGACCTGCGACAGCCCCTATGATCCGAAGAACGAGACCATCCGCAAGGATGGCTAGGCGCGCCCGGGTTCTGGCCGCCTGTCTGGCGCTGCTGGCCACCCTCGCGGCGCTGGCCTATGACCGGAACCCGCTGACCCGCGCGGCGCAGGACCATGCCGAGACGGTCGCGGCCATCAGCGCCGCGACCTATGTCTCCTTGCGCGCGGTCAACGCCTTTCTCTCGGCGGCGCAGGAGGTCGAGGTCGGCGGATCGCTGGTCGTCTCGGGCTCGGCGCAGCCGCTCAAGGTGCTGGAGCCGATCGACGACACGATCGAGCGGATCGCCGGGCTGATCTTCCTGCTGATGGCCGTCTCGGGGGTGCTGGCCGTGGCCATGGGGCCGGTGGGCGGCATCGGCTGGGCGCTCGTGGCGCTGGCGGCGCTCTGCGCGCTCGTGCCACGCGCGCGGCTGCCCGGCCTGCGCGCGCTGGCGCGCTGGATGGGGGCCTACGGGCTGTTTCTCGGCCTGGCCCTGCCGCTTGCCTTCGTCCTGGCGGCGGTCTTCGCCGATGCGATGACCGCGCGCTCCTATGCCCGGCACGAGGCGGCCGTCGCCGAACTGACGGCCGGGATCACGCCCGCCGATGTCACCGCCGAAACCGGCACCTGGCAGGATATAGACCGCTATCGCCGCCTGGCAGGCACGCTCTATTCGCAGGCCGATGCGCTCATCGCGGGGTATCTGGGGATCCTCGCGGTCTTCGTCTTTCGCATCTTCGTGTTCCCGGTGGTGCTGCTTGGCCTGTTCTTCGGGATTGCCCGGCATGTCGCCCGCGCCGGCGCGCCATAGCCCGGGCTATCTCTCATGCTGGCGCAGCCATCTGCGCCACGCCCCTTCCGATCCGCGAAACACGTTGATATCCGTGCCCCCCTCGATGCCCGGCACGATGCCGGTGCCGGTATATTGCCAGAACACCCAGGGCTGGCCCGGATAGACCCGATCGGGGGTCTCGGCGACCGAGCGCAGCCAGAACTCGGCCTGCACCTGCCCGATCCCGGTCTCAGCATAGAATTCCGGCGTGGTGTAGATGATCGGGCGCTGGCCGTAATGCCGCCCCACCATGTCGAGGAAGATCTCCGCCTGCCGCCGCACCTCCGCCCCCGGCGGGCGCTCCACGCAGGTGGGCGAGAACGGGTTCCATTCCATGTCGAGCACGGGCGGAAGCGCCCGGCCCTGGCGCGGCACGTTCTGGATGAACCAGCGCGCCTGCACTTCGGGCGGGGTGCAGAAATAGTAGAAGTGATAGGCCCCGCGCGGGATGCCGTGGCGCGCGGCAAGCCGCCAGTTGCGGTCGAACTGCGGGTCCTTCAGGTCGCCCCCCTCCGTCGCCTTGATGAAGGCAAAGGCCACGCCCGAGGCCGCCACCCGCCGCCAGTCGATCATCTCCTGAAAGCGCGCCACGTCGATGCCGTGGACGGGATGGCTCGCGGGGCCGCGCGGGCCGAAATCCACCGGGTCGTAGTCGCCGAACCGTTCGGCGGCCCCAAGCGGGGCCGCAACCAGCGCCAGGCAGGCGAGCACGGCGCGCACCGCGCCCCTTGCGTGGCGCGCGAGACCACGCAAGCCGGTCCCTGTCCGCCGGACGGGTTTCAGGAACGACACTCGATGGCACTCCTTCCGCTGCCTGTTCCCGGCAGCAGCGAAACACGAATCCGCGACAGGACAAAGGAGAAGTTTGCGCCGCGGCTCAGGCCGCGCTCAACTCGTCGTAACAGGCCAGCGCGTGGGCGGCATACATCATCGCCGGTCCGCCCCCCATCTGGATCGACATGGCGATCACGTCGCCCAGTTCCTCGCGCGTGGCCCCCGCGCGGATGAGCGCCTCGACATGCAGACCGATGCAGGGCTCGCAGCGCAGCACGATGGACATGCCGAGCGCCAGAAGCTCCTTGGTCTTGAAATCGAGCGTGCCGCCCTCCTTGACCGTCTTGCCGAGCGCCCCGAAGGCGCGCGCGGTGTCGGGCAGAAGGGCGTTGAGCGCGCGCAGCTCCTGGCGGGTCGTGTCGATCTTGTCGGTCCAGCTCATGGGGTCCTCCCTGCGGCCATGTCGGTTCCGCAGTAGCGCGCCGTCCCCGCCTGCGGCCTTGATCCAGATCAGCCGCGCGTGGCGACCAGAAAGAGGTTGTTGGCGGGCATTTCGCGCGGCGCATCCGGCGCAAGCCCGGCCGCCGACAGCCAGCCCGTGACCTGCGCCAGATCCTTGTAGCCGATCGCGGGGTCGGCCGCGACAAGGCTCGCGTGAAAGCGTGCGTCGCCCTCCGAGACGGCGCGCCCGTCGCGCAGGAAGGGTCCGTATATCGCAAGCCGCCCGCCGGGGGCCAGCGCCGCCGCCGCCTCGTCGATCAGGCACCGCGCCTCTCCGGCACTGATCAGGTGCAGGAGATTCACCACCACCACCAGCGCCTGGCCGGGATGCGCCGCGCCCCAGCCCGGCGCGGTGGCGTCGAGCGCGATGGCCGGGCGCAGGTTGGGCAGCGCCGCCTCGGCGGCATGGGCGTCGATGCTGCGCCGCCGCTCCGGGTCGATCTCGGAGGGCTGCCAGCTCAGGCCGGGCAGGGCGCGGGCGAAGGCCACGGCGTGCTGGCCCGTGCCGCTGGCGATCTCGAGCGCGCGCCCCGAAGCCGAGGCGATGGCGCAGAGCGCCTCGGTGATCGGCGCGGCATTGCGCGCCGCCGAGGGCGCAAAGAGCTTTCCCTCACCCTCTCCAACGCTCTCGGCGATCGAGGCGGAGCCGGGCAGGTTCGGACGGCGGGGCATCGGCTCCTCCTTGCCGGTCGCTGGCGCGGGCGGCACCATCGCGGCCAGACTGCCACGCAGGCGCGCGCCTGAAAAGAGGCTGTCGCCTTGCATCGGGCGGGCAGGGGGCTTAGGCGATGGAATACCGCCTGCACAGGACCGCCGCCGATGAAGATGCACGAAACCTTCCTCAAGCCCATGCACCCGGAGGGGCGCCGGTTCGTCGCGCTCTTCGCCGCCCTGACGCTCGGCCTCTTCCTGCTCTGGGAGCCGCTCGGCTGGATCGGACTCGGGCTGACCGTCTGGTGCTATTATTTCTTCCGCGACCCCGAGCGCGTGACGCCCGCGCGCCCCGGCGTCATCGTCAGCCCCGCCGACGGCATCGTGTCGCTGATCGAACCGGCGGTGCCGCCCGCCGAGCTTGGCCTGCCCGATGCGCCGCTCACGCGGGTGAGCGTGTTCATGTCGGTCTTCAACTGTCATGTGAACCGCGCGCCGGTGGCAGGCGTGGTCAAGACGGTGGCCTATCGCCCCGGCAAGTTCCTCAATGCCTCGCTCGACAAGGCGAGCGCGGATAACGAGCGCAACGGCATCGTCATCGGCATGGAGGACGGGCGCGATCTGGCGGTGGTGCAGATCGCGGGGCTGGTGGCGCGGCGGATCGTCTGCTTCGTGCGCGCGGGTGACAGCCTCGCGCGCGGCGAGCGGTTCGGCCTCATCCGCTTCGGCTCGCGGCTCGATGTCTATCTGCCGGAGGGGGTGACGCCGCTGGTGCGCGTGGGCCAGACCATGGTGGCCGGTGAAACGGTGATCGCGGAGACCCGCCGATGACCACCGCGCCGCGCCCGCCCCGCAAGGAGGTCACGCTCGCGCAGCTTCTGCCCAACATGCTCACGGTCGCGGCGATCTGCGCCGGGATCACGGCGATCCGGTTCGGCGTGCAGGGCGATTACGTGCGCGCGGTGCAGCTCATCCTCATCGCGGCGGTGCTCGACGGGCTCGACGGGCGGCTCGCACGGCTTCTGCGCAGCACCTCGGCCATGGGGGCCGAGCTCGATTCGCTGGCGGATTTCCTCAATTTCGGTGTCGCCGCCCCGCTCGTGATCTATTACTGGGGCCTTCAGGACGCGCGGCATGCGGGCTGGATCGCGGTGCTGTTCTTTGCCATCTGCTGCGTGATGCGGCTGGCGCGGTTCAACGTCTCGTCCCGTGAGGAAGCGGCCAAGGGCGGATCGGGGGCCTATTTCTCGGGCCTGCCCTCGCCCGCAGGCGCGATTCTCGCCATGCTGCCCATGTTCGTGACCTTCGCCCTGCCGGGGATGCCGTATCCGCCCGCCGCGCTCACCGGCCTCTACATGGCGGGCGTCGGCCTTCTGATGATTTCGCCGGTGCCGGTCTGGTCGTTCAAGAAGACGCGGATCTCGCGCGAGAACGTCAAGTTCTTCCTGCTGGGCTTTGCCTGCGTCGCCGCCGCGCTCACGATCTTCACATGGGGGGCGCTGATCTTGCTGTGCCTGGCCTATATCGGCGTGGTGATCTGGGCGGCGCTGATGTGGTATCCGCAAGAGAAGTGAGGTGACGTGATGGAGCTCGAGGCAGTCCGCAATTCCTATGCGCGCTGGGCACCGGTCTATGATGCGACCTTCGGAAGGATCACCGAAGCCGGACGGCGCGCGGCGGTGGCGCATATCAACGCGCGCGGCGGCGAGGTGCTCGAGGTGGGCGTGGGCACCGGCCTTTCGCTTGCCCATTATTGCGACAAGGTGCGCGTGACCGGCGTGGATTACAGCCCCGAGATGCTGCGCAAGGCGCGCGCGCGGGTGGCGCGGCTGGGCCTGCGCCAGGTCGCGGCCCTGCGGCGGATGGATGCGCGCAGGCTCGGCTTTCCCGATGCGCATTTCGACACGGTGGCGGCGATGCACGTCCTTTCGGTGGTACCCGAGCCAGAGCGCGTGATGGCCGAGATCGCCCGCGTCCTGCGCCCCGGAGGCCAGGTGGTGATCACCAACCATTTCCGCCACGAGCGCGGGGTCTGGGCGGGTCTTGCGCGCGCCGCCGCCCCGCTCGAACGGGTGCTGGGCTGGCACTCGGATTTCGAGATCGCGACCGTGCTGGGCGAGGACAGCCTCCGGGTGGTGACGCGCCGGGCGCTGCCGCCCATGGGCATGATGACCTTCCTGGTTCTGGAAAAGCGCGCGGGCTGAGGCCCGTCAGTCGAAGGTGCCCGCCACCCGGCCAAGCAGCATGAAGGCGCGCGCGGTGCGGGTATCGGAGAGATCCGAGATCTCGGCATCCGTGGCGGTCTCGGCGAATCGGGTGAACATCCGGTCGAAGAGCCGCAGGAAATGATGCGCCGCATCCCGGAAGATCGTGTCCTGCTTCATCCGCGCCGCGGTCAGCGCCAGCGAAGACCGGTCGCGGATCCCGCCAAGCGCGGCGATGGCGCGCCCCCGCTCGCCCGCGGCAAAGCGCCGCCAGATCTCGGGGCGGGCAGGATCGGGGCGCAGATCGTCCATGTAGATCCCGTCCTGCGACAGGAGGGTCAGCACGTCCTGCGCCGCCCGGATCAGCTGTGCCGTGTTCCGGTCCTTCAGCGCGCGGCGCAGCGCGGCAAAGCCGGCCTTGTCCTCCGGGCTTTCGGGAAAGTTCAGCGCGCGGATGAAATCGGACCGCTCGAGCGGCGGCACCACCTCGTCCACCGGCGTGCCGAGCGGCAGCGCCACCTGATCGCCGATGGCCGCGGGCGCGGGCGGCGCGATGCGCAGCGGGCGCGGTTCGGGCTCGCGCGCGCGTACCGAGGAAAAGGTCGCCAGCGCCGTCTCGGTCTTGCGCTGCGCGGCCGCGATCTCGTCAAGCTTCTGCGCCACGGTCTTGTCCACGGTGGCCCCGATGGACCGGCTTTGCGCAAGATAGGCGTCGCGGATCGCGTCGATCGCGGCGCGCAGTCGCGCGCTTTCCTCGCGCATGGTGCGGCTGGCGCGCGCGGCGATGGCCCCGACCCAGAACATCGCCACCGGCATGAAGATGGCGACAAGCACGGTCACGAAATGCAGCGCCGCGCCCGTCTGCGCGCCATCGCTCCCCGGCGCAAGCAGCCACAGCCCCGCCCCCGCCAGCCACAGCACCGAAAGCACCGCCGCCGCCACCTCGAACGAGGTCGGGCGCGCGCGGGGGGCGGGCTTGGGGTCCGGTTGCGGGGTCATGGGCGGGGCCGCCTGTCAGATATAGGCGACCTTTAGCACCTCGTAGGAGCGCTCGCCACCCGGCGTGCGCACTTCGACGCTGTCACCTTCTTCCTTGCCGATGAGCGCGCGGGCAATGGGCGATTTCATGTTCAGAAGCCCCGCCTCGATATTGGCCTCATGCTCGCCCACGATCTGCCAGGTGTGCTCCTCGCCGGTATCCTCATCGACCAGCGTCACCGTCGCGCCGAACTTGATCGGCCCCGAAAGCTTGGTCGGGTCGATCACCTCGGCAAGGCTGAGGATGCCCTCGATCTCCTTGATCCGCCCCTCGATGAAGGACTGCTTTTCCTTGGCCGAGTGATATTCGGCATTCTCGGAGAGATCGCCATGCTCGCGCGCTTCGGAGATGGCGCGAATGATCGCCGGACGCTCGACCGACTTGAGCTGCTTGAGCTCCTTTTCCAGCGCGGCATGGCCGCCCGCGGTCATGGGGATCTTTTCCATTCCATTCGTCCATTGTCAGAAGCGGGGCCGCGCATCCGCCGGGCCCCGTCAGTGTCTCTCGCATGTCTGCCCGAGATTGCACGATGCGCGCGCCCGATTGCAAGAGCCGATGCGCGCGGCCCCTCCTTCCGCGCATTTGCGGCACCAAACGTCGGTTTTGGCGCGGTATAACGTCGTGTTCCGATTGACTCTCGGCGCGGGCGCGATAGGCAGGACTGCAAGATTGTTGCGCGGAGGACGCTCCGCCAGAGGAGGATGACCGATGCAGGACGTGACGCGCGAGGCGATGGATTATGACGTGGTGATCGTGGGTGCGGGGCCCGCGGGCCTCTCGGCCGCGATCCGGCTCAAGCAGCTGGATGCCGATCTGAACGTGGTCGTGCTCGAGAAGGGCTCGGAGGTGGGCGCGCATATCCTGTCGGGCGCGGTGCTCGATCCCTGCGGGCTCGATGCGCTCATCCCCGACTGGAAGGAAAAGGGCGCGCCGCTCAACACGCCCGTCACCGAGGACAATTTCTACATGTTGGGCGAGGCCGGCTCACTGCGCATCCCGAATTTCCCGATGCCGCCGCTGATGTCGAACCACGGCAACTACATCGTTTCCATGGGCAATGTCTGCCGCTGGATGGCCGAACAGGCCGAGGCGCTGGGCGTCGAGATATTCCCCGGCATGGCCTGCTCGGAACTGGTCCATGGCGAGACGGGCGAGGTTCTGGGCGTGGTCGCGGGCGAGTTCGGGCGCGAGCCCGACGGCACGCCTGGGCCGAATTACGAGCCGGGGATGGAGCTGCGCGGCAAATACGTGTTCCTTGCCGAGGGCGTGCGCGGCAGCCTCTCCAAGCAGGTGATCGCGCGCTATGACCTGCAAAAGGGACACGAGCCGCAGAAATACGGCCTCGGGATGAAGGAGCTCTGGGAGATCGACCCTGCAAAGCACCGCCCCGGCAGCGTCACCCACACGATGGGCTGGCCGCTGGGCCGCAACGCGGGCGGCGGCTCTTTCATCTATCACCTTGAGAACAATCAGGTCTATGTGGGCTTCGTGGTGCATCTCAACTACGAGAACCCGCATCTCTACCCTTACATGGAATTCCAGCGGTTCAAGCATCACCCGATGGTCGCCAACCTGCTGGAGGGGGGCAAGCGCGTGGCCTATGGCGCACGGGCGATCTCCGAGGGCGGCTATCAGTCCATGCCCAGGATGGTCGCGCCCGGCGTGGCGCTGCTGGGCTGCTCGGTGGGCATGGTCAACGTGCCGCGCATCAAGGGCAACCACAACGCCATGCTCTCGGGCAAGGCGGCGGCCGAGGCGGCCTACGAGGCCATGAAGGCGGGGCGCGCAAGCGATGAGCTCGACGCCTACGAGAAGGAGGTGCGCGACGGGGCGATCGGCCGCGACCTCAGGAAGGTCCGCAACGTCAAGCCGCTCTGGTCGAAATATGGGCTGACCGCCTCGCTGGTGATCGGCGGGTTCGACATGTGGACGAACACCCTCGGCTTCAGCCTGCTGGGCACGCTCCGGCATGGCAAGACCGATGCCGAGGCCACGGGCCTTGCCGAGAACCACAGGCCGATCGACTATCCCAAGCCCGATGGCAGGCTGAGCTTCGACCGGCTGACCAATGTCAGCTTCTCGATGACCAATCACGAGGAGAACCAGCCCTGCCATCTGCGCCTGACCGATCCCGAGGTGCCGATCACCGTCAACCTGCGCAAATATGACGAACCGGCGCAACGCTATTGCCCGGCGGGGGTCTATGAAGTGGTGCGCGAAGAGGGCCGCGAGCCGCGCTTCGTCATCAACTTCCAGAACTGCGTGCATTGCAAGACCTGCGACATCAAGGACCCGAGCCAGAACATCACCTGGGTCACGCCCCAGGGCGGCGACGGGCCGAATTATCCCAACATGTGACGCGCTCGGGCGGCGCCTTCGGGCGCGCCGCATTGCCACGAGGCGGCGCACATACTACCTTTGCCGGATAGAGAGGCAGGAAAAGGCGATCCACCCGTGACATTTCGCAGCTTGACCGCGGCGCTGGCCGTGCTTCTGATGCAGGCCCCGCCGCTTCTGGCGCAAGAGCCCGCCGGGGCCTATCTTGCCGCTCAGCACGCGCGCGCGCAGGGCGATTTCGCCGCCGCCGCGCAGTATTACGCGCAGGCGCTGACGCGGGACCCGGACAACCCCGCGATGCTCGAGAACGCCACCATCGCCTATCTGGCGCTCGGTCGTCTCGATCAGGCCGTGGCGGTGGCGCGCAAGCTCGAAGCGGACGGGCTGCGCAGCCAGGTGGCGCAGATCGCGCTTGTCGCCGACGAGGCCCGGCGCGAGGACTGGGAGGCGCTGCTCGCCCGGATCGAGGATAAGCGCGGTGCCGGGCCGCTCGCCGACGGGATGATCGCCGCCTGGGCCGATCTCGGGCGCGGTGACATGACCTCGGCGCTGGCGCGGATGGATGCGATGGCCGCCGAACAGGGGCTGCGCAACTTCGCGCTCTACCACAAGGGGCTGGCGCTGGCGACGGTGGGCGATTTCGAGGCCGCCGACCGGGTCTTCGCGGGCGATGCCGACGGGCCCTTGCAGCGCACCCGTTCGGGCGTCATCGCCTGGGCGCAGGTGCTGAGCCAGCTTGGCCGGCAGGCCCGTGCGATCGAGATCATCGACGAGACCTTCGGCAGCGATCCCGATCCCGAGATCGCCGCCCTGCGCGCGCGGCTCGCCGAAGGCGAGGCGGTGCCCTTCGACCTTGTTTCCAACGCGCGCCAAGGCGTGGCCGAGGTGTTCTTCTCGCTCGCCCGCGCGCTCATGCGCGAGGCGGGCGACGAATTCGTGCTGATCCATGCCCGCGCCGCCGAGGCGATCAATCCGGCCTATGCGGAGGCCACGATCACCGTGGCCGAGGTGCTTGACGGTCTCGGGCAGCACGCGCTCGCCATCGAGGCCTACGGCCGCGTGCCGCGCGACCACCCCTCTTTCCTGACCGCCGAACTGGGCCGCGCCGATGCGCTGCGCCGTTCCGGGAAACAGGATGCCGCGGCCGAGGTGCTCAACCAGCTGGCGCAGACCCATCCCGACATGGCCAATGTCCATGTGGCGGCGGGCGATCTGGCGCGCGAGCAGGAGAACTGGGCGCGCGCCGTTGCCGCCTATGACCGCGCGCTCGCGCTTCTCGAGGCGCGCGACAACCCGCAATGGTTCGTCTATTACGTCCGCGGCATTGCCCATGAACGGCTCGATCAATGGCCCGAGGCGGAGGCCGATTTCCGCCGCGCTCTGGATCTGAACCCGGATCATCCGCAGGTGCTCAACTATCTCGGCTACACGATGGTCGAGAAGGGCATCAACCTTGACGAGGCGCTCGGCATGATCGAGCGCGCCGTCGCCGCGCAGCCCGAGAGCGGCTATATCGTGGACAGCCTCGGCTGGGTGCTCTACCGGCTTGGCCGCTACGAGGAGGCCATCGTGCAGATGGAACGCGCGGCCGAGCTGATGCCGACCGATCCGGTCGTCAACGACCATCTCGGCGATGTCCTCTGGGCGGTGGATCGGCGGACCGAGGCGCGCTTCCAGTGGAGGCGCGCGCTCTCGCTGCACCAGACAAGCCCCTCGCCCGACCTCGACCCCGAGCGCGTGCGCCGCAAGCTCGAGATCGGCCTCGACCGGGTGCTCGAGGAGGAAGGCGCCGCGCCGCTCCGGCCCATGAATGCCGCCGCCTCGGGTAACTGAGCGTGCGCCCGCCAAGGTCAACCTGACGCTCCATGTCACGGGGCGGCGGGAGGACGGCTATCACCTGCTCGATTCGCTGGTGGCCTTCGCCACGACCTGGGACCGCGTGACGGTGGCCCCCGCTCCGGTCTCGGCGCTGCGGGTCACGGGGCCGCGGGCTGCGGGCGTGCCGGAAGGGCCGGAGAACCTCGTGCTGCGCGCCGCCGCGCTGATGGGGGTGACGGTGGAGATAACGCTGGAAAAACATCTGCCCGCCGCCGCCGGGATCGGGGGCGGGTCAAGCGATGCGGCGGCCACGCTGCGCGCGCTATCCCGCCTCACGGGACGGGCACCGCCCGGGGCGCTGGTCCTCGGGGCCGATCTGCCGGTCTGCCTCCTGGGCCGCGCGGCCCGGATGCGCGGCATCGGCGAGGAGGTGCGCCCGGTGGCGGACCTGCCCGCGCTCGACGCGGTGCTCGTCAATCCCGGCCTGCCGGTGGCGACCCCGGCCGTCTTCGCCGCGCTCGCACGCCGCGACAACCCGCCCATGCCCGATCCGCTGCCGCGCTGGCCCGATGCGGCCGCGCTGATCGGATGGCTGGGCCAGCAGCGCAACGATCTGGAGGGCCCGGCCGCGGCGCTCTGCCCCGCGATCGGCGCGGTTCTCGAAGCCTTGCGCCAAAGCGGCGGCTGCGCGCTCGCGCGCATGTCGGGCTCGGGGGCCACCTGCTTCGGGCTGTTCCCGGATGCGTCGCAGGCAGACGCCGCGGCGGCGCGGATCGCGGCACGGCATCCCGGCTGGTGGGTCGCCGCGACCCGGCTCAGCTGATCCGCGCCACCACGTAACGGGCCAGCGCCTCGAGCATGTCGCGCACCGGATGCGCGGGCAGGACCGTCAGCGCGGCGCGCGCCCTGTCGATCCATTGCAGGGCCTCGGCGCGGGTCTCCTCGAGCGCGCCGCGCGCGGTCAGGATCGCCATGGCGCGGTCGAGATCGCCATCGCGCTGCTCGCCCTTCTCGATGGTGCGCTGCCAGAACGTGCGCTCCTGCGCATCCGCCCGCGCCAGCGCGCGGATCACCGGCAGCGTCAGCTTGCGCTCGCGGAAATCGTCGCCAATGTTCTTGCCGGTCGCGCCCGGATCGCCTTCGTAATCGAGAAGGTCATCGACGATCTGGAACCCGATGCCGAGCGCATCGCCATAGGTGAAAAGCGCCCTGACCTGATCCTCGGGCGCGCCCGAGATCACCCCGCCCACCTCTGTTGCCGCCGAGAACAGCGCCGCCGTCTTGCCCCGCACGATCTGGAGATAGACGGCCTCGGTGGTCGCAAGATCGCGCGCCGCGCTCAGTTGCAGCACCTCGCCCTCGGCGATGGTCGCCGCGGCATCGGAGAGGATGTCGAGCACGCGCAGCGATTCCGTCTCGACCATGAGCTGAAAGGCGCGGGCAAAGAGGTAATCGCCCACCAGCACGCTGGACTTGTTGTCCCACAGAAGATTTGCCGTGGGCCGTCCGCGACGGCTCGCGCTTTCGTCCACCACGTCGTCATGCAGCAGCGTGGCGGTGTGGATGAATTCCACCGTCGCCGCCAGCCGCACGTCATGCGCGCCCCGGTAGCCGCAGAGATCGGCGGCCGCCAGCGTCAGCATCGGCCGCAGCCGCTTGCCCCCCGCCTCGACCAGATGTGCCGTCACCTCGGGGATGCGCGGCGCGTGGCGCGAGGCCATGCGCTCCCGGATCAGCCGGTTGACCGCCTCGAGCTTGTCTGACAGATGCGCGGCCAGCGCCTCGTGCGGTTTGGTGGCGGCCTCGTCCAAGCCCATGCTTCCCCCGGGACGGCGCTCGACAAATCGGGCGCGGTGCTTTTATCTCTCTGGCATGAAACAGCTATACCGCACCACCGACATGGCCAGCATGGCCTTTGCCAAGGCGCTGCTTCAGGGCGAGGATATAGACTGCTTTGAAATGGACGTAAACATGAGCGTGCTCGAAGGTTCCATCGGGATTTTTCCGCGCCGTCTCATGGTGGCCGATGCCGATTACGAAGAGGCCCGCACGGTCCTGGCCGATAACGGGTTCGCGCTTGAGGACTGAGCCATTCGCGCCCGGGGAACTCAGCCTCGATGCCTTTCTCGGCGGGCGGCTGAGCATCGCCCAGCCTCTCTCCGGGTATCGCGCCGGGGTCGATCCGGTCCTGCTCGCGGCCAGCGTGCCCGCGCGGCCGGGCGAGACGGTGCTCGATCTGGGCTGCGGCGCGGGGGTGGCGGCGCTCTGCCTGGCGGCGCGCGTGCCCGGCCTGCGGCTCTGGGGGCTGGAGATCCAGCCGGGCTATGCCGCGCTGGCGCGGCAGAATGCCGCGCGCAACGGGCTGGCGATGGAGGTGATGACCGGCGATGTCGCCGCCATGCCCGCGGAGCTGCGCGCGCGCCAGTTCGACCATGTGATGCTCAACCCGCCCTTCTTCGACCGCGCCCGAAGCACGCCCGCGCGCGACGCGGGCCGCGAGGGGGCCATGGGCGAGGCACTGCCACTTTGCCGCTGGATCGAGGCGGCGGCGCGGCGCGCGGCCCCCGGCGGCCATGTCTGCGTCATCCACCGGGCCGGGCGGCTGGCCGATCTTCTGGGCGCGATGGCCGCGCGGCTCGGCTCTGTCGAGCTGCTGCCGCTGATTCCCCGGCGCGGCCGCGCGGCGCGGCTGGTGCTGGTGCGGGCGAGGAAGGGCGGGCGCGCCGCGCTCCGGCTCTGCGACGGCTGGCTTCTGCACGAGGGTGCGCAGCATGGGCAGGACGGGGAAAACTACACCCGTTCAACCGCCTCGGTGCTGCGCGATGCGGCAGAGCTGCCCTTCTGCCGCTGATTTGGCAAGAATACGCCGGAGAAATTTTCGAAACATTTGCGTCTGCGGCGTGACAGAATTGTAAAACTGTGCTGCACTTCCCATGTCGATTGGACAAGTCACTTTCCACCAAAGGAGGATGCCCATGAGCTTGAGTTCGCATATCGAGGAACTGAAGAGGAAACATCACGCGCTCTCGGAACAGGTGGAAGAGGCTCAACGCGCGCCGGGGGCAAGCTCGCTTGAACTGGTCGAACTCAAGAAACAGAAGCTGAAGATAAAGGAAGAGATCGAACGCCTGTCGGTCCACGCCTGACGGGCGGGGATGGGGCACGGGGCCGGGGCTGTTCCGCCCCCGTGCGCCTGTCACTCAGGCGAAGAACTGCGCGCCGTTGGCCGAGATGGTCGAGCCGTTGATGAAGCCTGCATCGTCCGACACGAGGAAGGTCACGCAGCGCGCGATCTCCTCGGGCTGTCCGAGACGGCCCGCCGGGATCATGCTGATGATCGCCTCGCGCACCTTTTCCGGCACGGCCATGACCATTTCGGTGGCGATGTAGCCGGGGCAGACGGCATTGGCGGTGATGCCCTTGGCCGCCCCCTCCTGCGCCAGGCTGCGCACGATGCCCAGGTCGCCCGCCTTGGTCGCGGCATAGTTGACCTGGCCGAACTGTCCCTTCTGCCCGTTGATCGAGGAGATCACGACCACCCGGCCGAAGCCGCGCTCGCGCATGCCGGGCCAGACCGGATGGATGGTGTTGAACACGCCGGTGAGGTTGGTGTCGATCACCTCCTGCCATTGCTGCGGGGTCATCTTGTGAAAGGGCGCGTCGCGGGTGATGCCGGCATTGGCCACCGCGATGTCGATGGGGCCGAGTTCGGCCTCCACCCGCGCGATGCCGGCCTTCGACTCCTCGTAATCGGCCACGTTCCACTTGTAGGTCTTGATGCCGGATTCCTCGGTGAACCGGGCCGCGGCCTCGTCATTGCCGGCATAGGTGGCGGCGACACTGTAGCCTTCGGCCTTGAGCGCCCTGGAAATGGCGGCACCGATCCCGCGCGATCCTCCGGTGACGAGTGCAGTTCTGGCCATGGTCTCCTCCGATCTGGCTTTATTGAAACATGGTTATCGGTTTGGTTTGAGATGCGCAACATTGTTGCGCCCACAAAATCCCTGATATCCGGGCGCGGATGTGAAAAAGGGCGCCCCTCCCGGCACCCTTCCACGTCAGACCGCCCGCGCGCCGCTCAGGGGCGCTCGACGCACATGGCAACGCCCATGCCGCCGCCGATGCAGAGCGTGGCGATTCCCTTCTTCGCGTCGCGCCGCTTCATCTCGAAGAGCAGCGTGTTGAGCACGCGGCAGCCCGACGCCCCGATCGGGTGGCCGATGGCAATGGCCCCGCCGTTCACGTTGACGATCTCCGGGTCCCAACCCATCTCCTTGTTGACGGCGCAGGCCTGCGCGGCAAAGGCTTCGTTCGCCTCCACGAGGTCAAGGTCGTCCACGCGCCACCCGGCCTTCTCCAGCGCCTTGCGGCTGGCACTGACCGGCCCGACGCCCATGATCGCCGGGTCAAGCCCCGCCGTGGCATAGGAGGCGATGCGCGCCAGCGGTGTGATGCCGCGCCGCTCGGCCTCCTCGGCGGACATCAGCAGCACCGCCGCGGCCCCGTCATTGAGGCCCGAGGCATTGGCCGCCGTCACCGAACCGTCCTTTGCGAAGGCCGGGCGCAGCTTCTGCATCGCCTCGATGGTCGCCCCGTGGCGGATGTATTCGTCCTTGTCCACCACGATGTCGCCCTTGCGGGTCTTGACGGTAAAGGCGATCACCTCCTCGTCGAACCTGCCGGCCTTCTGCGCCGCCTCGGCCTTGTTCTGGGAGGCGACGGCGAACTCGTCCTGCTGTTCGCGGGTGATCTGCCACTTGCTGGCGACATTCTCGGCGGTCTGGCCCATGTGATAGCCGTTGAACGCATCCCACAGACCGTCGCGGATCATCGTGTCGATATAGGTCATGTCGCCCATCTTGTGACCCGCGCGCAGATGCGCGGCATGGGGGGCAAGCGTCATGTTCTCCTGCCCGCCCGCGCAGACGATGGCGGCGTCGCCAAGCTGGATGTGCTGCGCCCCGAGCGCCACGGCGCGAAGGCCCGAGCCGCAGACCTGGTTGATCCCCCAGGCCGCCGATTCGATCGGCAGACCGGCATTGACATGGGCCTGGCGGGCGGGGTTCTGGCCCTGCGCGGCGGTGAGCACCTGGCCCAGGATGGTCTCCGAGACCTCGGCCTTGTCGATGCCCGCGCGCGCCACCACGGCCTCGAGCACGGCGGCCCCCAGGTCATGGGCCGGCGTGGTGGCAAAGGCCCCGCCAAAGGAGCCGACAGCGGTGCGGGCTGCGGATGCGATTACGACATTGGTCATTGGGGTCCTCCACCATGGGTTGCGCGGCCCTCTGACCCGGCTCCCGTCGCGGGGATCGAGCCGCCTTTCCCAGCCTCATATCGCATTCGCCGCATCGCGGCAACGTCTGACATGGCTCCGCGGCCGCTCAGCCCGAGGCGCGCGCCAGCCCGGCATCGAGCCAGGGCGGGCGCAGCGTGGGCGCGCCGAAGTAATAGCCCTGGAGGCAATCGATCCCGAGCGCGGTGAGATAGACCGCATCCTCCGCCCGCTCCACCCGTTCGGCCACCGTGACCATGTCGAACTGCCGCCCGATGCTCAGAAGCGCGCCGGTCAGCACCTGGTTGTCGGCATTCCCGGCGATGCCCTGGATGAACTGCCCGTCGATCTTGAGGATGTCGAAGAAGAAATCCTTGAGAAACCGGAAGGAGGTATAGCCCGCGCCGAAATCGTCGAGGGCAAAGCCCACGCCCGCGCGTTGCAGTTCGGCCATGAATCCCACCACCAGCTCGGGCACGAGCATGGCCGAGCTTTCGGTGATCTCCAGGATGAGCCGCTCGGCGATGGTGGGATCGGTCGCAAGCCCCTTCTTCAGCGTGCGCGTCCAGCGGGTATAGCCGATGGAGCGGGCCGACATGTTGATCGAGAGGCGCAGATCGGGAAATTCCGCCAGCGTGGCCAGCCCCTTCTCCAGCGCCAGACAGTCGATGATGCGGCCGGTCTCGCGGCTTTCGATCTGGCTGATGAACTCGCGCGCGGGGATCACGCGGCCGGTGGCGTCGGTCACGCGAATCAGCCCCTCGTAGAAGGCGGGCTTGTCTGGCTGCCCGGCGGTGACGACGGGCTGAAAGGCGAGCAGGACCTGCTTGTGCTGCACGGCGGCCTCGACCATGTCTATCACCGAGCGGTCGCGTGCCGAGACGGCATGGTTGAGCGGGCTGTCCTGCCCCGCCGGAACGTCCGCCCATTTGTCCCTGCGCGCCATGTCGCCCTCCGATCCGGTTGATGCGCTTGCAGGATGCGCGCTTTCCCTTAAGGATCGTTTAAGGCGCAAGACGGGGGCAAACGGGCGATGGAACGCTGTGGCTGGGCGGGGCCGGACCCGCTCTATCTGGCCTATCACGACGAGGAATGGGGCGTGCCCGAACGCGACGGCCGCGCGCTCTTCGAGAAGCTCGTGCTCGACGGGTTCCAGGCGGGGCTGAGCTGGCTGACCATCCTGAAGAAGCGGGAGAATTTTCGCACGGCTTTCCAGGGGTTTGACCCGCATGTGATCGCGGGCTGGGGCGCGGCGGAGGTGGCCCGCCTGCTGGCCGATCCGGGCATCATTCGCCATCGCGGCAAGATCGAGGCGACGATCACCAACGCCCGCGCCTGGGCCGCGATCGAGGCCGGGCCGGGCTTTGCCGCCTATCTGTGGGATTTCGTCGATGGCAGGCCGATCCGGAACCGGTTCGAGACCCTGGCCGAGGTGCCGGCCGAGACGGAAATCTCCCGAAAACTTTCGAAGGATCTGAAACAACGCGGCTTCCGCTTCTGCGGGCCCACGATCACCTATGCCTTCATGCAGGCGGTGGGGATGGTCAACGACCACCTTGTCACCTGCCCCTGCCATGAAAGGGTGGCCCGGCTGGGATCAGGTGAATAACGCCCTGGCATTGCATCGGCGGAAGATTCGGGGGTGGACCGGTCAATCCGTTGGCGGATCGGCCGATTTGGACTCCGATGTAGAGCCCTGTTCGGTTGCGGATTGCGGCTTCGGGGTTTTTGCTTGAGAGGCCTTCTTGTCGGCTGCCTCTTTATTCACCAAGTCGTTGAACGACACTCTGGCTTTCCTTTGCTCGCCGCCGGAGTATCCGACAGCTGGTCATCCTTAGGGCATCGATGCCTCTTTGGCAAAGGAAACATCGACAATCGGACGACGTGCCCCTTGCAACCCTCCGGGACAGATGCCACATACGCAGGGCTGCTGACTGCCGTTCGACCCTCTGTTTTCCTTCACCGGCTCACAGAAACTGTCACTGTCGTGAGAAGCCGGGCTGCCGCATGTCGTGGGCAGCGATCAGACAAGGAAAATTCACATGGCCAATGGCACAGTGAAATGGTTCAACGCCACCAAAGGCTTCGGCTTTATCGCACCGGACTCGGGCGGGAAGGATGTGTTCGTGCACATCTCCGCACTTGAACGGGCAGGCATGACCACCGTAAAAGACGACCAGAAGGTGACCTTCGACGTCGAGTCCGGCCGTGACGGCCGTGAAAGCGCAACCAACATCGCGCTCGCCTGAATCTTGCAAGGGGCGCTCTCAAGGAGCGCCCTGTCGCCATGACCGAACCCGCCACGACGACCCAGCCGCAACTCCATGCCTCGGAATGGTCACGCCTTATGGCGCGGTACCGCACTCCGGATCCGGCCCGAAGCCTTTTCGAGCTGTTTGTTACGGTTGCGCCTTTTGTTGCGATCTGGGCCGTGGCGTGGTGGATGTTGTCGGTCAGCACAGTGCTGGCCGTCGTTCTGGCGTTGGGAAACGCGGCCTTCCTGGTTCGCCTGTTCATGATCCAGCACGATTGCGGTCATGGATCCCTGTTTCGCAGTCGGCGCACCTGCGACTGGGTGGGACGTATCATCGGCATCGTGACACTGACGCCCTATGATGTCTGGCGCAAGACACATGCGACCCACCATGCGACAACGGGCAATCTGGACCGTCGTGGCGTTGGCGACATGCCAACGCTGACCGTCCGGGAGTTCCGGGAAAAGGGATGGGTCGGCCAGTGCCTGTATCGCCTTGTCCGCAATCCGGTCTTCCTGTTCGGGGTCGTGCCGTTCTACACTTTCTTCCTCCAGAACCGGCTTCCGGTCGGCTTGATGCGATCAGGGTGGCGCTATTGGCTGAGTGCGCTTGCGACGAATGCCGCGATCGCTGCGGTTCTGGCGACACTCGTCTGGCTCGGCGGTTGGCAGGTCGTGTTGTTCGTGTTTCTGCCGACGATGCTTCTCGCCGCGATGGCCGGCATGTGGTTCTTCTACGTTCAGCACCAGTTCGAGGAAACCAGTTGGCGGCGCGAAGAGGACTGGAACATTCAGGTTGCAGCTCTTGAGGGCAGTTCACATTATGCACTGCCCGGAATTCTGCGCTGGATCACCGGGAACATCGGCATTCACCACGTTCATCACCTGGCCAGCCGAATCCCGTTCTACCGTCTTCCCGAAGTCCTTCGGGACCACGAGATCCTCGCCAATACCCGGCGCCTTACCCTTCGCGACAGCCTTCACTGCGCAAGCCTGGCGCTCTGGGACGAAAGGGATCGACGGCTCGTCTCCTTCGCCGAGGCGCGGCGGCTGGCTGCGTAAGCCGGTCACGGCGATTCGCGGCGGTGCTTCGATTGGAGGTCAGCTCCAGACTCGTCGCCCCATGTCCATGTTTCATGCAAGTCCACATTGCGGCCGGGGGCGATCAAAATGGTGCCGCACCCGCGCCCCGGTGCAGAGAGATTTTGGATTCGCCGCAAGACTCCTATATGACAGGGCATTGCCTGGAGACGCGACAGAGCCATGACCCCCACCGCCCCGATCACGCAGGACGTGCTGACCCTCCCCCGCAAGCTGCCGGAGGGGAAGGTGAACCTTGTGGGCCTCACGCGCGAGGGGCTGCGCGCGGCGCTGATCGCGGCGGGGACGCCCGAACGCCAGGCCCGGATGCGGGTGAACCAGATCTGGCAGTGGATCTATCAATGGGGCGTGCGGGATTTCGCCGCCATGACCAATCTCGCCAAGGGCTACCGCGCCGATCTGGCCGGGCGCTTCGTCATCGAGACGCCCGAGGTGGTGAACCGGCAGGTGAGCGCGGACGGCACCCGCAAATACCTGGTTCGGATCGCGGGCGGGCACGAGGTGGAGGTGGTCTATATCCCCGAGACGGATCGCGGCACGCTGTGCATTTCCTCTCAGGTGGGCTGCACGCTGACCTGTTCCTTCTGCCATACCGGCACGCAGAAGCTGGTGCGCAACCTGACCGCGGGCGAGATCATCGGGCAGGTCATGCTCGCGCGCGATGACCTGGAGGACTGGCCGCGCCCGGGCGAGGGGGCGGGGGAGCGGCCGCGCCTCATCTCCAACATCGTGCTGATGGGCATGGGCGAGCCGCTCTACAATTTCGAGAACGTGCGCGACGCGATGAAGATCGCCATGGATGGCGAGGGGATCTCGCTCTCGCGCCGCCGGATCACGCTCTCGACCTCCGGTGTCGTGCCCGAGATCGCGCGGGCCGCCGAAGAGATCGGCTGCCTGCTGGCCGTCAGCTTCCACGCCACCACCGATGCGGTGCGCGACAGGCTGGTGCCGATCAACAAGAAATGGAACATAGAGACGCTGCTCAATGCCTTGCGCGCCTATCCGCGCCTCAGCAATTCCGAGCGGATCACGTTCGAATATGTGATGCTCAAGGGCGTGAATGACAGCGACGAGGATGCCCGCCGCCTGGTTCGGCTGATCGCGGGGATCCCGGCCAAGATCAACCTCATCCCGTTCAACGAATGGCCCGGAAGCCCCTATGAACGGTCCGACTGGGCGCGGATCGAACGCTTTGCCGACATCATCTACAAGGCGGGCTATGCCAGCCCCATCCGCACGCCGCGCGGCGAGGATATCATGGCCGCCTGCGGACAGCTCAAATCCGCCACCGAACGCGCCCGCAAGAGCCGCCGCGAGATCGAGGCCGAGGCGGGGCAGTGAGCCGGTGAGCGGCTTCGCCCCCCTGCCGCAGCCGCTGACCGACGGCGGCAAGCCGCGCCGCGTCGGCGTCGAGATCGAGCTGGGCGGCGTCTCGGAGGCCGAGGTCGCGCGGCTCTGCGCCGGGGCTCTGGGTGGCGCGGCCGAGCAGAAGGACAGCCATGTCTGGGCGGTGCGGGGCACGGAGATCGGCGATATCGAGGTCTATCTCGACATATTCCTGCGCAACGCGACGCGCACGCGGCTGCGCGATCTGGCGCTCGATCTGGGGCGCGAGGTGGTGCCGGTGGAGATCGTGACCGCGCCGCTCGACCCGGCCGGGCTCGCCCGGCTCGACGATCTGCGCGAAAGGCTGCGCGCGGCCGGCGCGCTGGGCAGCGGGGCGGGGCTGGTCTTCGGCTTCGGCGTGCATTTCAACATCGAGGTGGCCAGCCGCGCGGATGCCGACACGGTGCGCCCGCTGCTGGCCTATGCGCTGATCGAGGACTGGCTGCGCAGCGCCTATCCGATCGACGAGTCGCGCCGCCTGCTGCCCTTCACGGACCCGTACCCGACCGAGTTCGTGCGGGCCCTGATCAAGGCGGGGCCGGGGGCCGCGCGCGCGGCGGTGACGGGCCTGTACCTGGCGCATACGCCGAGCCGCAATCGCGGGCTCGACATGCTGCCGCTCCTTGCACATTTCGAGCCGGGCCGGATCGCCGCGGCGATCGAGGACAAGACCTCCGCCCGCCCCACGTTCCATTTCCGCCTGCCCGATTGCCGCATCGACGAATCCGACTGGACGCTCGCCCGGGAATGGCGGCGCTGGGTTATGGTGGAGCGGGTGGCGGGTGACGGCGCGCTCCTGCGCCGGCTGTCGGACGCCTGGGAGGACGATCACGGGCTCATCACCCTCTCACGCCAGAGCTGGGCCGCGCGGGCGGGCCGCATTCTTGCGACGGCCGGGATCGACCGGGCATGAGCCAGCGCCCGGTGATCGGCGTCACCGTCTCGGCGCGGTCGGGCTGGCGCATCTTTCCGCTGATCGCGCTCAATGTCTGGCTGGCGGGCGGCCATGCGCGGCGCTGGCAGGCTGGGCGGGCGGCGGAAATCGCGGCGGTGGACGGGGTGATCATCGGCGGCGGCGATGACATCTCGCCCGATCTCTATGGCGGGCGGATCGTCACCTCGGCGCGGCTCGACCCGGAGCGTGACGCGCTGGAGCGCGCCGTGGTGCTCGACGCCTTCGCGCGGAGCGTGCCGGTCCTGGGGATCTGCCGGGGCAGCCAGATGCTCAACGTGGCGCTCGGCGGCTCGCTGCACCAGGACGCCTATGCCAGCTATGCCGCAAGCGATCACCGGCGCACGATCCTGCCGCGCAAGTGCGTGCACCTGGAGCCCGATACGCGGCTGGCGCGGCTGGCGGGGGCCGGGCCGATGAAGGTCAACGCGCTGCACAGCCAGGCGGTGGACCGGCTGGGCGCAGGGCTGCGGGTGGCGGCGCGCGACACGGGCGGCATGGTCCAGGCCGTCGAGAGGGTGGAGGAGCCCTTCGCGCTCGGCGTGCAATGGCACCCCGAACACCTGTTCTACGCGCATCGACAGATGGGGATCTTTCGCGCCCTCGTGGCCGCCGCCCGGGCCTGCCGCGAAAGCCGGGCGCAACTGCCCGGCGTCGATGCCGCCGCGCCCTGACAATTCCATTTCCCCGCCGCAATCCGGAACGATTGCCGCCACAGGCGGCAACTATCGCTGGATCATCGAGGAACTGTAACAGGGGTGGAAACGATGATCCTGGAGAGCACAGAGGAGATCCGCAGGCTTGTCCTGAGCGAGCGGAACAAGGCCGTCTCGGACCGCGAATGGCGTCACCGGGTGCGCGGCTACGGCTATGCCATCCGCGACGATGCCGAGGGGCTTTTCGTCACCTCGATCCTGCGCGGCGGGGCGCTCTGCCGTCTGAACTGATCGCGCGTCCCCGAAAACGACAAACCCCCGAGGCGTCCGCCCGGGGGTCGTCACTTGCGTGTCCGAAGTCCTTGCGGCGACAGCCTCAGAGAAGACCTTCGCGCTGCGCCTTCTTGCGCGCCAGTTTCCGGGCCCGGCGAATCGCCTCGGCCTTCTCGCGCGCCTTCTTCTCGGACGGTTTCTCGAAATGCTGCTTGAGCTTCATTTCGCGGAAAACGCCCTCGCGCTGCAATTTCTTCTTCAGGGCACGAAGCGCCTGATCGACATTGTTGTCGCGAACACTAACCTGCATATGGTGTCACCACCTTCCTAAGTTGAGTTGCAAGATTTGCAGGAAGACCCCGTATAGCAAAGCGCCCCGATCTTGTCTAGGGTGCCGGAGCGGAGGATTGCCCATGTCCGAGACCGAAACCGATCTGAGATCGCGCCTCTTGCAGGCCGCCAAGCCCCATGTCCCCTTCGACGGCTGGAGCGCGGCCACGCTCAGGCTTGCCGCCGAGGAGACGGGCACGCCGCCCGCGCTCGTGGCGGCGGTCTTCCCGCGCGGCGGCGTCGATCTGGCGCTGGCCTATCACGCGGAGGGCGATGCCGCCATGCTGGCGCGGCTGGCCGGAACCGATCTGGGCGCGATGCGGTTCCGCGACCGGGTGGGTTTTGCCGTGCGCGCGCGGCTCGAGGTGGTCGAGGATCGCGAATTGGTGCGGCGCGGCATGACGCTTTTCGCCCTGCCGCAGAACGCCCCCGACGGGGCGCGCGCGCTCTGGTCCACGGCGGACCGGATCTGGACCGCGCTGGGCGACACCTCCGGGGATATCAACTGGTACACCAAGCGCGCGACGCTCTCGGGGGTCTACGGGGCCACCGTGCTCTACTGGCTGGGAGACGAGAGCGCGGGTTACACGGCCACCTGGGACTTTCTCGACCGGCGGATCGAGGATGTGATGCGGATCGAGACGGTGAAGGCGAAGCTGCGCGAGAACCGGCTGGTGGCGGGGCTGATGGCCGGGCCGCTCTCGGTGCTGGGACGGGTGCGCGCGCCGCGCCCCGGCCAACAGGCCGGGATGCCGGGACGCTGGAGCCGTCAGGGCTGAGGAAAGGCAGGAGATGACCGAAACGATGCAGGCGGTGGAAATCGCGCGGCCCGGCGGGCCGGAGGTATTGGTGCCCACCACGCGGCCCCGGCCCGAGGCGCGGGCGGGCGAGGTGGTGATCCGGCTGGCCTGGGCGGGGGTGAACCGGCCCGACGCGCTGCAACGGGCGGGGCTCTACGCGCCGCCGCCGGGGGCCTCGGACCTGCCGGGGCTAGAGGGCGCGGGCGAGATCGTGGCGCTCGGTGCCGGCGTCAGCGGCTGGCAGGTGGGCGACAAGGTCTGCGCGCTGCTGCCCGGGGGCGGCTATGCGGAATACGCGGCCACGCCCGCCGCGCATTGCCTGCCCGTGCCCGCCGGGATGGCCCTGCGCGAGGCCGCCTGCCTGCCCGAGACCTTCTTCACCGTCTGGTCCAACGTCTTCGGGCGCGGTGGCCTCCGGGGCGGGGAGCGGTTCCTGGTGCATGGCGGCTCGTCGGGCATCGGGACAACGGCGATCCAGCTGGCAAGCGCCTTCGGCGCGCGGGTCTTCGCCACCGCCGGATCGGCCGGGAAATGCGCGGTCTGCGCGGATCTGGGCGCGGAACGGGCGATCAACTACCGCGAGGAGGATTTCGTCGAGGTGCTGCGCGCCGAGGGGGGGGCCGATCTCATCCTCGACATGGTGGGGGGCGACTACCTGCCGCGCAACGTGAAGGCGCTCGCCGATGACGGGCGGCTGGTGCAGATCGCCTTTCTTCGGGGCTCGAAGGTCGAGCTCAACTTTGCCCAGGTGATGATGCGGCGGCTGACCATCACCGGCAGCACGCTGCGCCCGCAGAGCGACCTGGCCAAGGCGCGCATCGCGGAAGGCTTGCGCGCCCAGGTCTGGCCGCTTCTCGAGGCGGGGCGGGTGGCCCCGGTGATGGATTCGGAGTTTCCCCTGGCCGAGGCATCGGCGGCGCACGCGCGGATGGAATCGAGCGCGCATATCGGCAAGATCGTGCTGAAGGTGGCCTGAGGCGCGGCCGGCTTCGGCACCGCGTTTCGAGCATGTGCAGCAGGATGAAGGCTCAGCGCACGGGGGCGAAAAGCGCGTCGTCCAACTGGCAATCGCGCACCACGTCGCGCCCGCAGGGCACCGGGTCGAGCGATCCGGAAAGGCACAGCCGCGCCTCCTCGATCCGGCCGTCCCGGCAGGTGATGGTGAGCATGTCGGCCTGCCAGCCGGGATTGGCCTTCAGGAACGCCTCTTCGATGACACGCGCGGACAGTCTCACCGGGGCCTCGAGCCTGCGCAGGACCTCGGGGCGGCTCACCGCCTCGTAGGCGCGGCGCGCCAGCGCGAAGTAATCCTCCGGCGCAAGGCCCGAGCAGCTGCCGTGTTTCTTCCACTGATGCCAGGCAAGGCCCTGCGATCCCATGATGTCGGCCATCGAGGCGGTCAGCGCGCGCGACGGCGCGCGGTGCGGGCTCTGGCAGTAATCGGGCCAGCCGCGATCATATTGCGGCCAGAGCCCGTGGAGCGTCCAGCCCTGCGCGCGCTCGCATTGCGCGGCATCGCGCGCCTCCCCCTCGAGCGCGCACCAGCTGGGCTGCCAGCTCAGGCTCAGCACGTAATAGTCGAAGGTACCCGCGCGCTCGGCGCTGAGCGGCGCGGCCAGCACCAGCGACAGCAGCAACAGAAGGGCAGGGCGCATCGCGGGGGCTTTCCTTTTCCGGCGGTCTTGCGTATATGACAGCAGATTTCCCCGACAATGGAAACTCTTCCGGTCCGCCGGAACCGCCCTTTCCGGGCCACGGGGAAGATTTGAGCGAAGGAGACGCCAGCATGTCCATGCCGATCATGGCCAAGGCCACCGCCGTCTGGCTGGTGGACAACACGACGATCAGTTTCAGGCAGATCGCCGATTTCTGCGGAATGCACGAGCTTGAGGTGCAGGGCATCGCCGATGGCGACGTGGCCGCGGGCGTCAAGGGGTTCGATCCCATCGCCAACAACCAGCTGACCGAGGAGGAGATCGCCCGCGCCGAGGCCGATCCGAACCACCGGCTGCAACTGAAGTTCAACCCCGCCGCGCAGGGCGAGGAAAAGCGGCGCGGGCCGCGCTACACGCCGCTCTCGAAGCGGCAGGACCGCCCGAACGCGATCCTGTGGCTGGTCAAGTTCCACCCCGAACTGGCCGACAGCCAGATCGCCAGGCTGGTGGGCACGACCAAGCCCACCATCACCTCGATCCGCGAGCGCACGCATTGGAACATCGCCAACATGCAGCCCATCGACCCGGTGGCGCTCGGCCTGTGCAAGCAGTCCGAGCTTGACGCCGCCGTGCAGAAGGCCGCCGCGAAGAAGGCGGCGGAGGGTGCCGCGCTCAGCGATGACGAGCGGCGCAAGCTCCTGAGCACCGAGCAGAGCCTCGAGGCCGAGGCCGAGCCGCGCATCCCCACGGCGATCGAGGGGCTCGAGACCTTCACCCTCGGCGGCGGCGCGCGGGAAGAGCCGCAAAAGGACTATGACGCCGACAGCTTCTTCAACCTCCCCGATGACGCGGACGAGGACGAGGACGACCGGCGCTGATCGGGCCGCGCGCCGGCACCTCCTGCCGTCTTGACGCCGGGGCGTTTCGCGGTGCTCATGCGGCAGGGACGGCGAAGGGGGGCACATGGAGATTGCGGTAATCGGCCGGGGGATGATCGGCGCGGCGGCGGCCCGGCACCTGGCCAGGGCGGGGCACGCCGTGGCGCTGATCGGCCCGGATGAGCCCGCGGCGATACCCGCGCATCGGGGCGTGTTCGCCAGCCATTACGACGAGGGGCGCATCACCCGCGGCCTCGACCCCGATCCGTTCTGGAGCCGCGCCAGCCGCGCCTCGATCGCCCGCTATCCCGAGATCGCGGCCGAGGGCGGCCTTGACTTCCACACCGAGCGCGGCGTGGTCATGGCGGGACCCGAGGGCAGCGCGGCGATGGCCCGGATCGGGGAGGTTGCGGCGCGGGAGGGGATCGCCTGCGACCGGCTGGACGATGCGGGGCTGGCCGCGCGCTTCCCCGATTTCCGCTTTCCCTCCGGAACGGTTGCCTGGCACGAGCCGCGAAACGCGGGCCATGTCAGCCCCCGGCGCATGGTCGCCGCGCAGAGCCGCGCCGCCGCGCGCGCGGGCGCGCAGGTGATCGCCGCGCGGGTGCTGGCGCTGGAAGAGACCGGCGGGGGCGTGACGGTCCGTCACGAGGGCGGCGAGACCCGCGCGGCGCGGGTGCTGGTGGCGGCGGGGGCCTATACCGGCACGCTCCTGCCCGAGGCGCTGCCGCTCACGGTGATGGCGCGCACGGTGGCCTTCTTCGAGGTGAGCGAAACGGAGGCCGCGCGGCTCTCGGCGCTGCCGCCGCTCATCTACCTGCACGCGGATGGCGACGGCCCCTATCTCCTGCCGCCGATCCGCTACCCGGACGGGCGCTGGTATCTCAAGCTGGGGGGCGATCCCGCGGACGTGCCGCTTGGCTCGGGCGATGAGATCGGCGCCTGGTTCCGCTCCGGCGGCAGCGCCGAGGTGGCCGCCCTCCTGGAGGCCGAGATGCGCGCGCGGATGCCGGGGCTGGCGATCCGCGGCGTGAGCCGCGCGGCCTGCGTCACCACCTTCACGCCGGAGGACCGCGCGCGCATCGCCATGATCACGGATCGCATCGGCGTGGCCACGGCGGGCTGCGGGCGCGGTGCGAAATGCTCGGACGAGCTGGGCCGGCTCGGGGCGCTGGTCATCCTCGGCAAGGATCTGCCGGACTGGGCGCGCGCCGCCTGAGACACGGTCGCGGATCATGTTTCGCGGCCCCCAGAATTGTCTTGCACGACTCGGCGCATGATCGTAAGAGCGCGCTCATAGACGCCAACGCACGCGCCTCTGGCCGGTGGGACATCCACCCGTGTTCACGTAGCGACGGTAACGTCTCCTTTTGGACCTTGACGGGCCTTCGCCCGCGACTGATCGGAGATGACCATGAACGCCTACGTGAACCCGCTTGCGGGCGGCGACGCCGTTTTCGCGCACGCCCCCCTTGTCGATTACATCCGCTCCCGCGCCTTCGACCGCCCCACGCTGGTGCTCCACCGGGAGACCGTGGCGCGGCAGTATCGCGCGCTGAAATCGGGGCTGGGGCGCGCCCATATCCATTATGCCGTCAAGGCCAACCCGGCGCGCGAGGTGATCGCGCTGCTGATCAGTGAGGGCAGCCGGTTCGACGCCGCCTCGCGCGGCGAGATCGAGCTCTGCCTCGCGCTCGGCGCGGCCCCCGGCACGATCTCCTTCGGCAATACCGTCAAGCGGGCCTCGGACATCGCCTTCGCGCATCGGGCGGGGATCACGCTCTTCGCCGCCGATTCGGAGATGGAGCTTGACAAGATCGCCGAACACGCGCCGGGGGCGGAGGTCTATATCCGGCTTCTGGTGGGGGCGACCGGCGCGGACTGGCCCTTGAGCCGCAAGTTCGGCTGCGCGCCGGAACGGGCGGTGGGGCTGATGGATCACGCGGCGGCGCTTGGCCTGCGGCCCGTGGGCCTCTCGTTCCATGTCGGCAGCCAGACCCGCCGCGCCGCGATGTGGCGCGAGACGCTCGACCGCGTTGCCGCGGTCTGGGCAGGCGCGCGGGCCGCCGGGCACGCGCTCTCGCTGATCAATATCGGCGGCGGCTTTCCGGCCTTCTATGGCGAGGCGATCGAGCCCCCCGAAACCTATGCCGCCGACGTCATGGCGATGGTCGAGCCGCGCTTTCCCGGTGCCAGCCGCGTCATGGCCGAGCCGGGGCGCGGCCTGGTGGCCGAGGCGGGCATGATCGCCGCCGAGGTGCTGCTCGTGAGCCGCAAGGCCGAGGACGATCTCTGCCGCTGGGTCTATCTCGATATCGGGCGCTTCTCCGGGCTGGCCGAGACCGAGGGCGAGGCGATCCGCTACCAGTTCGTGACCGACCGCGACCACGAGCCCACCGGCCCCTGCATCCTGGCCGGTCCCTCCTGCGACAGCGCCGATGTGCTCTACGAGAAGCGGCCCGTCGCGCTGCCGCTCGGCCTGCGGGCGGGGGACCGGATCATCATCCGCAATTGCGGGGCCTATACGTCAAGCTATTCCTCGGTGGGCTTCAACGGCTTCCCGCCGCTCGACGTGGTGGTGATCTGAGCGCGGGGCCGCGCCCTCACCGCCGCCGCCCCCGCCTGCCCAGAAGCGGCGCGATCATCGCCTCGTAAAGCCGGAAGAGATGCTCGACCCGCTCGCGGTCGGAGTCGAACCCGCCCCGGCGATACATCGCGTCCACCGCCCGGTCGAGCGCGCGATGCGCGCGGCGCAGGTCGGCGGGCATGAGATCGGGATCGTAGAGATCGGCCAGCGTGGCGCCGGGATGGTTGGCGCGCGCGTCAAGCACCGCCTGCGCGTGGGGCTCCAGCTTCGTCAGGTCGCCCCTGGGGAGGGGGAAGGTGTTGTAGACAAGGCCGATGGAATAGCGATACCGGCTTTCGAGCCGCCCGCCGATCTGCCGCAGCCAGGCCATGTGCATGGCGGAGGTGAGGAGGGCGAACAATCCCTGCCGTTCATCTTGGCAAACGAACAGGAGGTCGCTCGCAACCGTTGGCGGCTCGATGTAGCCAATCGGAGCATATTGACGCCGCTCAGAACTGACTTTCGGCAGAACCAGAAACGGCCTGTCCGGCACCACCGTCACATGAAACTGCGTGGGCGTCTCGGCCAGTTGGCGCGATGAAAGTCCCGGCGTCTTGATCGTCCCGGGTGCCTTGCCCTTGGCAGGGATTTCCCCCAGCCGGTAGGCGCGCACCTTGCGGATGACCTCGCGCACCCTGGGAAGCCGCGCCAGATCGGCGGGCGCGGCGTCGCCCAGATAAAGGATGTATCGCAAGCCTCCGTGCAGGAACTCGCGCGCGCCAATGTAGGGGCGCATATAGGGTTCCGCCTCCGGCTCCTGCGCCAGAAACAGGTCGCGCTCTTCCTCGGAAAAGATGAAGTAACCGCCGTCGATGGGTTTCGAGCCGATGACGATCCGCTCCAGCCCGTTGATCGGCCGGCTTTCCTCGCGCACCACCAGATGCGGGTCGCTCAAGGATCCCGCGTCGAAAAGATAGGGAGAGATCGCCCTGTGCCGTGTCTCCACCGGGTCGCCCTTGGGATCGGGATAGGAGAAAAGCCGCCGCTCGGTCCGCACGGCCTCTCGCCGGTCCAGCCCGATGATGACCACATGCACATTGGCCTTGCCCCGCGCCTCCGACCCCCAGGGAAAGGTGCGATGCGCAAAGGCAATCTCCAGCCCGCAACGGTCGAACAGAACCGGCCAGAGCTGCGCCACCTGCTCGCCCTGCGTGATCGAATTGGTCGAGACAAAGCCGATGCGGGGATATCCGTTCCCCCCATCGCCCCCGGCCGCGCGCCCTGTGTAGTCGCCCGCCTTGATGAACCACGCGCAGACGTAATCGAGCGTGCCGCCGGATTTGCCCAGATCCGCGATGCGCCGCACCTGTTCGCGCTGTTTGGTGCTCTGGTATTTCGCCCCCACGAAGGGCGGATTGCCCAGCACATGGGAACACCGCTCCGGCGGCAGCACCTGCGCCCAGTCGGTTTCCAGCGCGTCGCCATGCACGATGGTGGGGCTTTGGCGCAGGGGGATGCGGGTGAACACCTCGCCGAACTCAAGGCTCAGGCGGTTGTTCATGATGTGGTCCATCATCCACAGCGCCGTCTCGGCGATGCGGGCGGGAAACTCCTCGTATTCGATGCCGTAGAACTGGTTGACGTCGATGGTCGATTGCAGCAGCGCCAGCTCGCCCATCGCCTTCAACTCGCGCATCACCTCGATTTCGAGCAGGCGCAATTCACGATAGGCGATGATCAGGAAATTGCCGCAGCCGCAGGCCGGATCGAAGAATGTCAGCCCCGCCAGGTGCCGCTGGAACGCTTCCAGCCGCCGCCGCCTGTCGCGGCGAAGCGCCTTGAGCCGCGCGAACTCGGCCCGCAGATCGTCCAGAAACAAGGGCTCGATCACCTTGAGGATATTCTGCTCGGTGGTGTAATGCGCCCCCTTCTCGCGCCGTTCCTGCGGGTCCATCACGGACTGGAAGAGGCTGCCGAAGATCGCCGGGCTGATCGGCGTCCAGTCGAAGCGGCAGGCATTGAGAAGTGCCGCGCGCATGTCCGCATTGAAGACGGGGGGCGGAAAATACTCGGCAAAGAGCGCGCCGTTGACATAGGGAAACTGCGCCAGATCCTCGTCCAGATGGGGCGAACGCGCGTCCTCGGGCGTGTTGAGCACGTCGAAAAGCTGCGCCAGCAGCGGCCCCATGTCCGACCCGTCCGGCCGGGTGCGCGTCTCCAGGTAATCCCACAGGATATCCTTGGGCTGGAAGATGCCCGTATCGTCCGCGAACAGGCAGAACACGATCCGCACCAGGAACTGTTCGAGCTTGTGCCCCTCGTAGCCGCTGGCCTTGATCGCGTCATGCAGAAGGCCCACGAGCTCGGCGGCCTTGATGTTGACCGGATCCTGATCGCGGAATGGCCGGTGTGTGATACCCAGCATGAAGCCGAAGCGTTCGACATGCTTCGGCAGGTCGGCCAGCGCGAAGGCCACGCTGTCGCGCGTCTCCAGATCGGTCAGCCGGAAGGTCTGGAAATCGCTGACAAGGACAAAGCGCGGCTGTTCGTGATCGGCGATGTCGCTCAGGTAGTCGAGCGCCTGTTGCTCGGCCCTGAACAGATCGCGCCCCTTGGATTTCTGCTCGACAATCAGGGTGCGCGGCCAGAACAGATCGACAAAGCCCTTGGCGCGCCCGGTGCGCGCGACCGACATCTCGTAACGGGCAACCGCCTTGCGGTCCTTTCCGAAGATGCGGAAGAAGGCGTTGTAGAAACTCTGCGTCTCGCCCTTCTCGTAATGCGCATCCCGCCAGTCCTCGGCGAAGGCGGCGGCGCGGGCGCGGATCTCGTTCCAGGTCAGTCGCATGACCTATCCATGCCCCGCCCGCGCGGCTTTGGCCAGCCTGATCGGTGCCGCCGCCCCGCGCCCGCCCCGTCATCCCCGCCACGCCCGGTCATCCCCGCCACGCCCCGTCATCCCCGCCACGCCCCGTCATCCCCGCGAAAGCGGGGATCTCTCCAATCCCGCGCCGGACCCGTGTCCACAAACCGTGTCCACAGGGCACGGAAGGGACACGCGCCTACCCTCGCCGGCGCCTGCGCCCGCCCGTGTCGCCGCCGGTATTGAAGCTCACATCCGGCAGGGTGACGATCTTGCGCAGCTCGGGAAAGGGGTCTGTCTTGTGGGGGATGGCATTGGCGGCCACGAAATGTTCCTGGAACTTCGGCTCGATGGCGGTCTCGACCTTGGTGATCCCGCGCACCACCCGCTCGACCTCCCGCCGCGCCCCCACATTGCAAAGCGCGATCCGCGCCCCCGTCCCCGCCGCATTCCCCGCCGATGTGACCTTTTCCAGCGGCACATCGGGGATCATGCCGAGCACCATCGCGTGCCTGGGCGAGATATGCGCACCGAAGGCCCCGGCCAGCACCACCCGGTCCACCCGGTCCACGCCGCGCGTGTCCATGAGCAGGCGCGCACCCGCGTAAAGCGCCGATTTCGCTAGCTGAATCGCGCGGATGTCGCCCTGGGTCACGGTGATGCGCGGCCCGCCCGCGGCGCTGCCGTCATGGATCAGGTAGGCATGGGTGCGCCCCTCGGGCTCCATCCGGGCGCAGCCCGTGGCCTCGGCCGAGCCGAGAAGCCCGCTCTCGTCCATGAGTCCCGCCATGCGCAGTTCCGCCACCGCCTCGATGATCCCCGAGCCGCAGATGCCGGTGATGCCCGTGGCCTCGGTCTCCTCGGCAAATCCCGCCTCGTCCGACCACTTGTCAGCCCCGATGACGCGGAAACGCGGCTCCTTGGTCTCGGGGTCGATGCGGATGGCCTCGATCGCCCCCGGTGCCGCCCGTTGCCCGGAAGAGATCTGCGCCCCCTCGAAGGCCGGCCCCGTGGGCGACGAACAGGCCAGCACGCGCGTCCTGTCGCCCAGCAGGATCTCGGCATTGGTGCCCACATCGACGATGAGCACCAGATCCTCGGACTTGCCCGGTTCCTCCGAGAGAGCGACAGCCGCGCAATCGGCCCCGACATGGCCCGCGATGCAGGGCAGGATATAGACCTGCGCGCGCGGATTGAGCGTGCCGAGGTCAAGCTCCTTCGCACCAAGCGACAGGCTTTGCGAGGTGGCCAGCGCAAAGGGCGCCTGGCCAAGTTCCACCGGGTCGATCCCCAGAAGGAGATGGTGCATCACCGGATTGCAGACAAAGACCGCCTCGACGATGAGGCCCGCGTCGATCCCGGCCTCTGCGGCAATCTCGCCCGCAAGCCTGTCGATGGCCTCGCGCACCGCAACCGTCATCTCCCGGTCGCCGCCGGGGTTCATCATCGCATAGCTCACGCGGCTCATCAGATCCTCGCCAAAACGGATCTGCGGGTTCATGATCCCCGCCGACGCCTTGACCTCGCCGGTCACGAGATCGGTGAGATGCGCCGCGATGGTGGTGGAGCCAAGGTCGATCGCCAGCCCGTAAAGCCCGCCCTCGTGCAGCCCCGGCCAGATCTCCAGCACCTGCGCGGCGTCGCCCTCATGGGCGCGGTGCAGCGCCACGGTCACCTGGAATTTCCCCTTGCGCAGAACGGGTTGCAGCTTTGCCATGAGCGAGAGATCGGCGCGGATTCCGTCGATCCCCCATTCGCGTTTCAGCGCGCGCGCCAGCCGCTCGAAATCGCCCGAGGGCTCGTGCATGTCCGGCTCCTCGACCTCGACGAAATAGAGCCGCGTCGCCGGGTCCATCTCGATCACGCGCGCCGAGGCGGCCTTGCGCACCACCTGCTTGTGGACCTGGCTCTCGGGCGGCACGTCGATCACCACGTCGCCCATGATCCGCGCCTGACAACCGAGACGGCGGCCGGGTTTCAGCCCGCGCTTCTTGTGATAGCGTTCCTCGACCGCGTTCCATTCGGACAGCGCATCCGCCTGCACGGTGACACCATGCTTGGAAAACTCGCCATAGCCCGGCGTGATCTGGCACTTGGAGCAGATGCCGCGCCCGCCGCAGACCGAGTCGAGATCGACGCCAAGCTGCCGCGCCGCCGTGAGAACCGGCGTGCCGGGGGCAAAGCGGCCGCGCTTGCCCGAGGGGGTGAAGACGACGAGAGGGTCGGTGGACATGGGGGCGGTTCCTTGCTGCGCTCGGGCGGAACATAAGCCATAGGCGCGCGCCCGACAGCCCGCAAGCGTCAGAAATCCGCCCGCCCGCGGCATGGACGCTCAGCCGAAGGGAGGCCCCCATCCGAACAGCCAGACCGCCAGCGGGACGGGGGCGGTGGCCAGCGCGATGGCGAGCATGGCAAGCGGCGCGCGGAAGGTGCCCGAAAGACCCGATACGAAGGCGATCCCGCCGCCGCCGCCGATCACCGAATTGCCGGGAAGGTTGATCAGAACGGCAAGGTTCACGTAGCGGTATCTCACGATCCAGGAATAGTATTTCCTGGGCAGAAACGCGTTGACAAAGGCCACGCGCCCCTTGGGCGGCAGCGCCTCGAACCGCGCCACCACCTGCGCCGCGCCCGTCAGATGCAGGTCGAGCAGCACCTTTTGCAGCCAGGCAAGCGGCACCAGCCCCCCGCCGCATAGGCGAGCGTCAGCCCGCACGCCGTGGCAAGCCAGACGAGCGGCGCAATCTCCGCCCCGCCCGCCGCCAGCACCGACAGGCCGATCTCGACGCCGGGAACGAAGGGAATGGCGATGAGCACCGCATGGATCAGCAGCACAAGGGCAAGAAACCCCGGCATGGCCCAGCCGTATTCGTTCTGCGTGATCCAGCCCTCGGCCCATCGGAACAGCAGATGCAGCGCCAGCGCGAGCACCGCCACGCCCGTCAGCCGGACCAGCGTGCGCCGCAGCCCCACCTTCAATGGCGGCGGCGCGGGAAGTGCCGGAGGGGCTGCGGCGTGATCCTTCATGACGCAAGTCCAGGCCCAACCCCCCGTTCAGGCCAATGCGCCTCACGCGCCGTTCACGTCCTTTTGCAGCCAGTCGAGGATGTCGGCCCGGTCGCCATCGAGCGCGGGGGCGGGCGGGCGCGTGGCCGGATCGGCCATCCCGCTCAGCTTGATCGGGTTGCCGGCGGCGACGAAGGCCGGCCTGCCATCCGGCCCCAGCACGTCCACCACCATGTTGCGCGCGAGAATCTGGGGGTCGTGCAGCACCTCGGCCACGGTCTGGATCGGCCCCGTGGGCACGCCCGCAGCCTCCAGCCGCTCGATCCAGTGGGATTTCGGGTGCTCCAGCGTGATCGCCTCGATCAGCCGCTTGAGCGTGCGCGCATTCTCGCAGCGCGCGGGGTTGGTGGCAAAACGCGGGTCATGGGCGAGCGGCAGGCCGAGAACATCGCAGAGCCGCGCGAAGAGCGCATCGTTTCCGGCGGCGATGACGAAGAGCCCGTCGGCGGCGTGGAATGTTTCAAAGGGCGTGATGGAGGGATGCCGCGCGCCCGAGGGCGCGGGCGGCGTGCCGGTTGCGGTGGTGATCGCTACCGCATGTTCGAGAATCGCCAGCTGGCTGTCGAGCATGGCGACATCCACCTTGCGTCCAAGCCCCGTCTTCTCTCGGTCGAGGAGCGCCGCGAGCACCCCCTGCACCAGATACATGCCCGCCACGATATCGCCGATCGAGGCCCCCACGCGCACCGGATCGCGCCCCGCCTCGCCGGTGATCGACATGACCCCGCCCCGCGCCTGAACCACCATGTCATAGGCGGGCCGTTCCGCATCCGGCCCGGTATGGCCAAAGCCGCTGACCGCGCCATAGATCAGCGCCGGGTGGCGGGCATGAAGCGCCTCCCAGCCGTAGCCGAGCCGCTCCATCACGCCGGGGCGATAGTTTTCCAGAACGATATCGGCGCGGGCGAGAAGCGCCTCGAAAACGGCCCGGTCATTCTCGGCCCGCAGGTCGAGCGCGATGGATTGCTTGCCGTGGTTGAGCGCCGCGAAATAGGCGCTTGCGCCGTCCTTGAAGGGCGGAAAGGCGCGGGTGTCGTCGCCGCTGCCGGGCCGCTCCACCTTGATTACCCGCGCGCCCAGATCGGCGAGCGTGAGCGAGGCGAAAGGCCCGGCGAGCACATGGGTCAGGTCTAGCACGGTCACGTCATCAAGCGGTGCGGTCATGGGGCCTCCTGCGGTCGGGTCGGGTTGCATCCTGCCATGCCCGCCGCGCCCGGTCCCTGACACGGATCAAACCCGACGAGACCCGCTGTCAGACCCGGCCTTGCCACGGCACCAGCCATTTCTCGGCCTTGCGCATCAGGATGTCGATGCCATGGCCGATGACCCCGATGAGGATGATCGCCATGATCCAGAGCGCGGCGAGAAAGAGCAGGACGATCTTGCCGGTTTCGCCGATCCCCGCCCAGATGATCACCAGCGGGATCAATGCCGGCGGCGGCATGGGGCGCATGAATTCCACGATCGGATCGAACCAGCCCCGGAACCAGTCGGAAAGGCCCATGGCATAGCCGAACGGAATGCCCACCAGCGCGCCGGAGAAGAATCCGATGATGACCCGGCAGAGCGACCAGCAGAGATGCTCCCACAGGGTGAAGTTCTGATAGCCGTCCCGCGCCACCTCGGCCACGCGGAACACGCGCACATGCACGGTGGCATCGTCGCGCTGCCCGTCCGGGGTCTCCAGCGTGTAGGTGAAGCGCGTATCGCCCGCGAAGGGGCCGGCGCATGGATGGGCACCCATCGAGAGACGGTGAACGCCCCCCCCGGAGCAGGAAGACGGTGAGCAGCGACAGGACGCTCGTCCATCAGGATCACGTCCGGGTCGTTGCCAAGGCAGCGCGCCAGCGCCTGGTTGGGCTCTCCCGCTGTCCCTCCTGAGTCTGGATATATCAAACGCATGATTCTGGTCCTGTCACCCTGCCCGGAATTGCGGCGAGATCGAAGTCAGGACATACTGGTCCTGCCCCGGCCCCGCGCCCCTCGCGCGCCGGGTTCATCCACGATGGAGCATCCCATGGACGGAAAACCCCTCGACAATGACATCGCCCGCGTGGTCGAGGCCGACCGCGCCCATGTCTGGCACCACCTGATCCAGCACGCCCCCTGGACCGGCCCCGATCCCAAGGCCGATCCGCGCATCATCATCGAGGGGCGCGGCATGCGCGTCTGGGACCAGAAGGGCCGCGAGCATCTCGACGGCGTTTCCGGCGGGGTCTGGACGGTCAACGTGGGATACGGCCGTGAACGGATCGCCAACGCGGTGCGTGACCAGCTCATCCAGTTGCCCTATTTCGCGGGCTCGACCGGCTCGATCCCCGGTGCGGCCTTTTCCGAACGGCTGATCGGGAAGATGCCCGGCATGAGCCGCGTCTATTTCTGCAATTCCGGCTCCGAGGCGAACGAAAAGGCGTTCAAGATGGTCCGCCAGATCGCGCACAAGCGCCATGGCGGAAAGAAACACAAGATCCTCTACCGCGACCGCGACTATCACGGCACCACCATCGCCTGCCTCTCGGCGGGCGGCCAGGACGAGCGCAACGCCCAGTATGGCCCCTACACGCCCGGTTTCGTGCGGGTGCCGCATTGTCTCGAATACCGCGCGCAATGGGATCTGGAGGGCGAAGCCTATGGCGAGGCGGCGGCCAACGCCATCGAGGAGGTGATCCTGCGCGAAGGCCCCGATTCCGTCGGCGCGCTCTGTCTGGAGCCGGTGACGGCAGGCGGCGGCGTCATCGTTCCGCCCGAAGGTTACTGGCCCCGCGTGCAGGAGATCTGCCGCAAATACGACATCCTGATGCATATCGACGAGGTGGTCTGCGGCATCGGGCGCACCGGCACCTGGTTCGGCTATCAGCATTACGGGGTCGAGCCCGATTTCGTGACCATGGCCAAGGGGGTGGCGAGCGGTTACGCCGCCATCGCCTGTTGCGTGACCAATGAGAAGGTCTTCGAGCTTTTCCGCGACGATGCGACCGATCCGATGAACTATTTCCGCGACATCTCCACCTTCGGCGGCTGCACCGCGGGTCCGGCGGCGGCGCTCGAGAACATGGCGATCATCGAGGAGGAGGGGCTGCTCGAGAACACCGTGGCCATGGGCGAGTACATGCTCGACCAGCTGCGCGCGCTTCAGGACAGGCACGCGGTCATCGGCCATGTGCGCGGCAAGGGGCTGTTCCTTGGTGCCGAACTCGTGGCCGACCGCAGCACCAAGGAGCCCGCGCCGGAGAAGATGGTGCAGGCCGTGGTGGCCGACTGCATGGCGCAGGGCGTCATCATCGGCGCGACCAACCGCTCGCTGCCGGGTTTCAACAACACGCTGTGCTACTCGCCCGCGCTGATCGCCACGAAGGACGATATCGACACGCTCGTGTCGGCAACCGATGCGGCGCTGTCGCGGGTGTTCGGCTGATACCCGCGTCGGAACGGCCGCGGACTCGACGAGTGGCGGCGGGCGGGGCGCGCTTTTCCCGGCCGCCCGTTCGTCGTGAACCGTTGCCTTGTCACCGCGACACCTTCTAGCCGCGCATCCGCGCCGATGCCGGGTCGTAAAGGGGCCGCAGGCTCGCCTCGGCGCGCACACGGGTGCCCGCCACGTCGATTTCATAGGCCGAGGCCAGCACCTGATCCGCGCTTTCGCCCGCGCAGGGCACATATCCCATGCCGATGGCCCCGCCGAGGTGATGGCCATAGGCCCCCGAGGTGAGATGACCCACGATCGCACCATCGCGCAGGATCGGCTCGTTGTGATAGAGCATCGGCTCGGGATCGGACAGGCGGAACTGCACCAGCCGCCGCTCCAGCCCCGCCTCGCGCCTGGCGAGCACCGCGTCGCGCCCGATGAAATCGGGCTTCTCGGTCCTGACGGCAAAGCCCAGCCCCGCCTCCAGCACGTGATCCTCGCAGGTGATGTCATGGCCGAAATGGCGAAAAGCCTTCTCGATCCGGCAAGAATCCATCGCGTGCATCCCGCAGAGCTTGAGGCCGTAATCCTGCCCGGCGTCCCACAGCACCTCGAAGACATGCCCGGCCATGTCCGCGCTCACGTAAATCTCCCAGCCGAGTTCTCCGACGTAAGACACGCGATGCGCCCGCGCGAGCCCCATGCCGATCTCGATCTGCCGCGCCCAGCCGAACGGGTGCGCCTCGTTCGAGAAATCATCGGGCGAGACCGCGCGCATCAACTCGCGCGCGTTCGGCCCCATGACGGCCAGCACGCCCTCGGCGGCGGTCACATCGGTGATCAT
>MDTD01177983.1_pt1 | contig 55295 bp, 56 predicted proteins | sample 811221 | NCBI WGS metagenome assembly MDTD01 (sample SAMN05326646, study PRJNA326480) | marine metagenome | isolation source: seawater | place: Pacific Ocean: South West | collected 2011 | reverse complement strand
TTCCGTCTGTCCATTCGCGCTTCTCCATGGTTGGTGTGCAACTCCATGGAATACCAGAATGGGCAGCCCCTGCCGGGGCGCACCCCGGCAGGGGCTCATGGCCCCAACCTCGAGTGAATTTCCAGACCTGAAGGTACAGTACCGTAGAAAAGCGACTGCATTGCATACTTCAACGAAGTGATAAATGCCGCATATATCACAACACATACCTGCTCAGATCCGCCGACCGCATCAACTCGCCCAAATTCGCCTCCACGAAATCCGCATCCACCACCACCGCCTCGCCCGCGCGGTCGGGGGCGGTGAAGGAGAGCTCCTCGAAGACCCGTTCCATCACCGTGTAGAGGCGGCGGGCACCGATGTTCTCGACCGACTGGTTGACCTCGGCGGCGATGCGGGCGAGGGCGGCGATGCCGTCCTCGGTGAAGGTGACCGCCACCTCCTCGGTGCCGAGAAGGGCGGTGTATTGCCGGGTGAGCGCGTTGTCGGTCTCGGTCAGGATGCGGATGAAATCGGCCTCGGTCAGCGCGCGCAGCTCCACCCTTATGGGCAGGCGGCCCTGTAGCTCGGGCAGCAGATCCGAGGGCTTGGCGATGTGGAAGGCGCCGGAGGCGATGAAGAGGATGTGATCGGTGCGCACGGGGCCGTATCTGGTGGAGACGGTCGTGCCCTCGATCAGCGGCAAGAGGTCGCGCTGCACGCCCTCGCGGCTCACGTCGCCGCCGCGCGCGTCGGCGCGGGCGCAGACCTTGTCGATCTCGTCGAGAAAGACGATGCCGTTCTGCTCCACGGCCTCGAGCGCGGTGCGGTTGACCGTCTCGTCGTCGAGCAGCTTGTCCGCCTCCTCGCCGATCAGCAGATCGTGGCTCTCCGCCACGGTGAGGCGCCTGGTGATCCGGCGCTGGCCGAACGCCTTGCCGAAGATGTCGCCCAGGTTCATCATCCCCATCTGGCCGCCGGGCTGGCCGGGAAGGTCCATCATGCCGAAGGGGTTGGAGGTATCGGGCAGCGAGACCTCGATCACCGTATCGTCAAGCTCTCCGGCGCGGAGCTTCTTGCGGAACATCTCGCGGGTGGTCTCGCGCGCATCCTCGCCGGCGATGGCGGCGATGACGCGATCCTCGGCGGCCTTGTGGGCACGGGCCTTGACATCCTCTCGCATCCAGTCGCGGGTCTGGGCGATGGCGGTATCCACCAGATCACGGATGATCTGCTCCACATCGCGGCCGACATAGCCCACTTCGGTGAATTTCGTGGCCTCGACCTTGAGAAAGGGCGCGCGGGCAAGGCGGGCGAGGCGGCGGCTGATCTCGGTCTTGCCGACGCCGGTTGGGCCGATCATCAGGATGTTCTTCGGGTACACCTCGTCGCGCAGATCGGGGGCAAGCTGCTTGCGCCGCCAGCGGTTGCGCAGGGCCACGGCAACGGCGCGCTTGGCGTCATGCTGGCCGATGATGAAGCGGTCGAGTTCGGAGACGATCTCGCGCGGGGTGAGGTCGGTCATTGGGACATCCTTTACAGGTTTGCGGCAGAGATACGCATGGGGCGAAGGGAATTGAAGGGGGTTGCGGTTTGTAGATGCATTTTGTATATACAAAAGACGAGGGGGGCGGATGACCTTCGAATGGGACGAGGCGAAGCGGCAGGCCATGATCAGAAAGCACAGGATCGACCTTGCCGATGCCGTCGAGGTGCTGCTGAATGACCCGATGATCCTGCCCGCGCACAGCGACATCGAGCAACGGTTCATCGCCGTCGGTCCCCTCGCGGGCACAGTCGTTGCCGTTGTCTACACGATGCGGGGCAATACGGTGCGGATGATCACGGCAAGAAGGGCACGCAAGGATGAGCAAGAGCGATATCAGACGCTACACGCTGGCGGAGGTCCGCGCGATTAAGGGCGAGACGGACTGGGAGGCGCTGAGAAATGCGCCGCCATACGAAGGGGAACAGGAATTCGAGGTCGACTGGTCCAAGGCGCGGATCGGTCAGCCAGAGCCGAAGGCGGCGGTTTCGATACGGCTCGACCGCGACGTGCTGGAGTTCTTCCGCAGCCAGGGCAAGGGCTATCAGACCCGGATGAACGCTGTCTTGCGGGCCTATATGGAGGCCAGGAAATCCGGTCAGGCCTGAATGGTCTCCACGGTCAGGCTGCCATTCGTGTAGACGCAGATATCCGCCGCGATGGCCATGGCCTTGCGGGCGATGTCCTCGGCGGTGATCTCCGGGTTCTCCGACAGGCCGCGCGCGGCGGCCAGCGCGAACATGCCGCCCGAGCCGATGGCGGCGATGTCGTGTTCGGGTTCGAGCACGTCGCCCGCGCCGGTGATGACGAAAAGCTGCGCGCCGTCGGTGACGATCAGCATCGCCTCGAGTTTCTGGAGAAACTTGTCGGTGCGCCAGTCCTTGGCGAGATCGACGCAGGCGCGCTGCAACTGCCCCGGTGTCGCCTCGAGCCGCGCCTCGAGCCGTTCGAGCAGGGTGAAGGCATCCGCCGTCGATCCGGCAAAGCCCGCCACCACCTCGTGGCCGCCGGGGGACAGGCGGCGCACCTTGCGGGCGGTGCCCTTGATCACGGTCTGGCCGAGGCTCACCTGCCCGTCGCCCGCGATCACCACCTCGCCGCCCCTGCGCACGCCGATGATGGTGGTGCCGTGCCAGCCGGGAAAATCGCTCATGCCGTCGCCTCCGTTCTGCCGGGCCAATATGGAAGGCCACCGGAGCGGGTGCAAGGGCGCGCTCAGCCCAGCAGGTCGCGCGCGATCTGGGCGAAGATCCGCGTGCCGACCGGCAGAAGCGCGTCGGGAAAATCGTAATCGGGATTGTGAAGCGCGGCGTGATCCTCGCCCGAGCCAAGAAAGAACATGGCGGCGCGGGCCCTGTGGCCGAAGCGGCCGAAATCCTCGGAGGCGCGCATCGGCAGGCCACGCGCGTCATGCGAAAGGCCAAGCGTGTCAAGCGCGCGCGCGATGATCGCGGTCGCCTCGGCACCGTTCTCGCAATGGGCGAAGATGTCGTGCCAGGCGATGTCGACGCGCAGATCCTCGGCGGCGGCGGTGTCGCGGACGAGCCCCTCGGCGGCAGCGCAGAGCGACGCCATGCGATCATCGGTGAGGGTCCGCAGCGTGGCATGGAGCGTGGCCTCGCCGGGGGCGATGCCGAAGGCGGGCGCACCCATCTTGGCATGGGTGATGGTGACGAGGGCGAAATCGCGCTCTGCCGTCGTGCCGTGACCGAGCGCGGTAAGTGCGGGCATGAGCCGGGCGAGCGCGGCCATGGGCGAGGTGCCGTTTTCCGGCTCCGAGGCATGGGCGGACTTGCCGGTGAGCGTGACCGCCATGCCGCGCGAGGCGCAGTTGACCGGGCCGGGGGCAAGGCCGACATGGCCGAGCGGCAGGCCGGGAAGGTTGTGCAGCGAGAAGGCGTAATCCGGTGAAACAGTCTCGAATCCCGGGTCGGCGATGACGGCGGCCGCCCCTGCGCCGGTCTCCTCGGCGGGCTGGAAGAGAAGCACGGCACGGCCCCGCGCGGGGCGCTGGCGCGCGAATATCCGCGCAAGGCCCACGAGGATCGCCATGTGCCCGTCATGGCCGCAGAGATGCGCCTTGCCGGGGATGCGCGAGCGGTGGGGCGGACTGCCGCGTTCCTCGATGGGCAGCGCGTCCAGCTCGCATCGGAAGAGCACGGTGGGGCCGGGGGCGGCACCGGCGAAGACGGCCGCCAGCCCGTGCCCGCCAAGCCCGGTGAGCAGCGCATCGGGAGCAAGAGGGGTGAGCACCCCGGCGATGCGCGCGGCGGTCTCGGCCTCTTCGCCAGACAGGTCCGGCGCGGCATGGAGCGCGTGGCGCAGCGCGGTCAGCTCGGCGATATCGGTCTGGCTGAGGGTCATGCGGCGATCATGCCGATCACCCGTCAAAAGGAAAGGGGCCGCGTGCTGCGGCCCCTTAGTGATACACCCTTCTGCCTTATGCGTACCGGATCAACTTCCAGGTAACCGCGCGGCGATTATGAGGAGGCATCACGTTGCCCTTGGCAATCGGTGCAGTCGTCGAAGGAACGTCCTGCGACCTCCAAACACCACTTTCAGGGCACCGTTCTCCAGTGCGTGCAGTCGTACCGATTGGCATTTTCATAGCCATCATCCTTTCATGGTTAATGAAAGGACACGTTGGCTAAGTGCAACCTTGATACGCAACGCGTCCTACCCACATCCTATTGTAGGTCCGCCAAGTATCGGAGCGGATATATAGCGTGTCAAGCAAACATGTGGGCGATTCTGCCCAAAAACAACAAGCACCCGCTCACGAGAACGGATGCTTGTCATCTGATACGCGTTGCGAATCAAGGTTGCGCTTTAAAGATGCCATTATTCCTGCAAGCACCGCAATACCGAATATCTCTTTTAAAACAACACGTTGAATAAAAAAAATAATGTCAAGATAATTTTTTTGTTGATTCAGGCCTTACGTAACAATGAGAATCACATAAACGGTTGAAATCGTGAGGTTAATTAGCACATAAACCTCACGACCCTTGCGAATCAGATGCTGTCCTCGATCCAGCTTTGCAGCGCGGCCTTCGGGGCGGCGCCGGCGCGGTTCGAGACGACCTCGCCATTCTTGAAGATGAAGAGGGCGGGGATGCCGCGCACGCCCATGGCGACGGCGGAGTTGGGGTTCGAATCCACATCCACCTTGGCGATCTTGACGCGGCCTTCCATCTCTTTCGAAATTTCCTCGAGCGCGGGGCCGATCTGCTTGCAGGGGCCGCACCATTCGGCCCAGAAATCGACGACGACGGGGATATCGGACTTCTTCACCTCGGCATCGAAGGTGGCATCGGTGACGGCGACGGTGGCCATGGGCTCTCTCCTGTGATCGGGCGTTCGGAGGGAACCTATGGAGTGCAAGGGCCAGCGTCAAGGACCGGTGGCGCGGGCGAGGGCGGCGCTCACGAGCGCGTGTGGCAGGGGCATGAGCGTGGCGGTGCGCGTCCAGAGAAGCGCCGTGTCGATCCTCCGGTCGGGATAGAGCAGCGCGAGCGCATGCGCATAGGCCCCCATCTGGCGCAAGAGCGCCTCGGGTGTATCCTCGGGGCGGTCGGGCAGCTCGGCATTGGTCTTGAAATCGACGGCCAGGATGTGGTCGGGGGCAAGGATCAGCCGGTCGATCACGCCGTGCAGGCGCTGCGCGCCGAGGGGGGCGGATATGGGCACCTCGACCAGGGCATCGGAGGCGAAGAGCGGCGCGAGCGCGGGCTTGTCGAGCACCTTCTGCGCCTCGGCCAGCAGGAGGGCGGTTTCCTCCTCTCCGGCGGCGTCGGGGCCGCTGCCGAGAAGCTGCGCGGCCCGCGCCGGCCAGTCGGCGCGCGGCAGATCGGGCAGCAGCTCCAGCAGGCGGTGGATCTGACGGCCGCGCCGCGTGGCGGCAGCCTCGTCGAGCCCGCGCTCGCCCGGCAGCGCCTTGGCCCCGCCGAGATCGGAGGGGGAGAGGGGCCTTGCGCGCGCGACGGCGGGCGCATGGTGCCGGAAGTGAGGCGCGAGAGGGGGCGCGGGCGTCACATGGACATGAGAGATACCAGGGACTGTTTCGGCCCAGGTGCCGCTCTCCACGCGCAGGCCGGGGCCGGTTGGGAAGCCGTGTTCGGTGGCGCCGACCGCCTCCATCCCGCGCCGCACGCGGTCATGCCAGGCGAGCGCGTTCCTGTCCGGCTCGCCCGCCGCGGCAAGGATGAGCCAGCTCTCGGCCCGCGTCATGGCGACATAGAGCAGGCGGTCACGCTCGGCCTGCCCCGCGGCCCGGCCCTGCTCGACGGCGGCGGCGATGAGGGGGGGCATGTCCTCGGTCCTGCCGCGCCAGAGGGGGATACCGTCATGGGTGACGATCTCGGGCGGATCGGGCGGCTTCCAGAAACCGGTTTCGGGCAGGATCACCACCGGGGATTCGAGCCCCTTGGCGCCATGCACCGTCATCACCCGGATGCGGTCGCCCGCGCTGTCCATCTGGCGCTTGATCTCCAGATCGTCGGTCTCCATCCAGACGAGAAAGCCGGTGAGGCTGTCCACCGCGCGTTGCTCATAGGCAAGCGCCTGGGTAAGCAGCGCGTCGATGCCGTCCTCGGCCTCGGCCCCGAGGCGGGCGAGCAGGCGGCGGCGGCCGTCATGGCGCGTGAGCAGCCGCTCGATCAGCTCATAGGGCCGCAGGAAATCGACCTGGCGGCGCATATCGTCCAGGATGGCCAGGGTCTCGGGCCTGTCCTCTCTCTCGCGCAGCACCTCCCAGAGGGTGCGGGGACCACGGCCCTGCGCGAGGGTGAAAAGATCGGCCTCGGACCAGCCGAAGAGCGGCGAGCGCAGCGCGGTGGCGAGCGCGAGGTCATCCTCGGGCGTGGCGAGGAAAGAGAGCAGCGCGGCGATGTCGCGCACCGCAAGCTCTCCGCCGACCTTGAGCCGGTCCGCCCCGGCGATGGGCAGCCCTTCGGCCTTGCAGGCACGAATGATCTCGTGAAAGAGCGCGGAGCGGCGGCGCACGAGGATCAGAACGTCGCCCGCCGTCATGGGGCGAAAGGTGCCGGGCGCATCGCGCAAGGGCAGCGGCGTGCGCGCGTCGATCAGCGCGCGGATATGCGCGGCTATGCGGCCCGCAAGGATCACCGCCGGATCGCTCTCATGGCGGATATCGACCGGGTGGTGCCAGGGCGGCGGATCTTCCCTGTCGGGCTTGGGAACGAGCGGCCAGAGATCGACGCGGCCGGGCAGCGTCTCGAAGAAGGCAATGTGGCTCTGATCCGGCGTGAAACCGCTTTCTTCGGCATCTTTGAAGGTTGCGTCCACGGTGGCGAGGATCGCGGGCGCGGAGCGGAAGGAATGGGCCAGCACGCGGCTCTGGAGCGGGGTTTCGGTGGCGGCAAGGCGGGCGGCGAACTCCGCCTGCATCCGGTCGAATTCGCGCGGATCGGCGCCCTGGAAGGAATAGATCGACTGCTTGCGGTCGCCGACCACGAAGATCGTGCGGCGGATGTCGCTGCGCGCGCCCGCGCCGGAGGTGAATTCCTGCGCCAGCCGCTCGATCACCTGCCATTGCTCGGGGCTTGTGTCCTGGGCCTCATCCACGAGGATGTGATCTATCCCGCCGTCGAGCCGGTAAAGCACCCAGGCGGCGACGGCCGGATCTGTGAGCAGATCGCGGGCGCGCAGGATCAGATCGTCGAAATCGAGCAGGCCGCGCCGCAGCTTTGCGCCTTCCCAGGCCCGAAGGAAGGCCGCGGCAAAGGCATGCAGCGCGGCGCTGCGCTCGATGGCGAGAAGTGCGAGGCGGGTGTCGCGCGCCGCCTCGACGCGGGCCATCCAGTGCTCGATCTGCGGCATGAACGGGCCAAGCCTGGCCTGGGTCGCCTTGGTTGGAAAAGACCCTATCTTGGCAGAAAACGGTGCTTTCGCCTTCTTACCCGTGAGAAAGACGTTCTCCAGAACGGGCAGGGCGGCAAAATCGAGCGCGGCGATGCGGCCCAGCTTCTCGGCGGCTTCGAGGTCATTCGCGGAGCCGGTGCGCAGGGCCGGCAGGAGCCGGTCCAGAAGTGCGCCTTCGTTCCCCAGAAGGACCTGCGCGGTCACGCGCTCGCGGCTCAGGTCCGGGGGTTGGCCGAAGAGCGCGCAGAGGGCGGCGCGATCCCTGGGCCGGGCGAACCCGGCCTGGTGCCTGAGGATCTCAAGCGTCAACTTGTCGAGAGTTTCGCCGGAATAGTGCCTTGCCACGTCGTAGAACAGGGCCGCGTCAGGCCCGGCGGCAATCTCCTCGACGATCTCGGCGCGCAGAAGGCGGGCGGTCTGGTCGTCCATCTCGGTGAATTGCGGGGTCACGCCCGCCTCAAGCGGAAAGCGGCGCAGGAGGCTGGCGCAGAAGGCGTGGATCGTCTGGATGCGCAGCCCGCCCGGTGTCTCGATCGCCTGGGCGAAGAGGCGGCGGGCGCGGCGCAGGGCCGCGGCATCGGTTGCGCCCTCATGGCCGAGCGCGCGCAGCGCCCCGATGAGCGCCGCGTCCGGCTTCATCGCCCAGTCCCCAAGGCGGGCAAAGAGCCGGTTCTGCATCTCGCTCGCCGCAGCCTTGGTATAGGTGAGGCAGAGGATATGCTGCGGGCTCACCCCGTCGAGAAGGAGCCGCGCCACCCTGTCGGTCAGCACGCGCGTCTTGCCCGACCCGGCATTGGCGGCAAGCCAGGTGGAGCGGTCGGGACGCGCGGCGGCAAGCTGTGCCAGGGTGGCGGCGTCGGTCATGGGCCGACCCTTTCGGGCAGCGGCGGATCGGTGATGTCCCATTCGCCGAAACGCGCAAGCTGGTCGTAATCGCCGCGCTCCTTTTCGTTGCGCGGGGCGCGGCGGGCGACATAGCCCCTGTCGCGCGCGGCATAGGCGGCGATCAGCTCGGCCAGTTCGGCGATGATCCGGGCGGCCGGCGTCTCGTCGAGCGGGGCCTCGACGATCGCGGGCGGGCTGCCCAGACCGATATAGGTCGCCTGCAGGACCGGCAGGGGGCCGAGACCTTCGAAGCCGCCACGCTCGGCCATGGCCGCCTCGAGCAGGAGCTGCTTGTCGAATCGGGCCTGTTCCTTTTTCGAGGGCGGCGTGCCGGTCTTGTAGTCGTAGATGCGCGCGCGCCCCTGTGCGTCCAGGTCGATCCGGTCGGCCTTGGCCGTGAGGGTGAAGGGCGGGGTGTGCAGGCTGAGCGACCCGCGCCGCTCGAGGGCGGCGGGCTCTGCGTCCTGGCGGCGCGCGGCCTCGCCCTCGACGAACCAGGCCGCGATCCGCTCGATCCGGGCGAGCCAGAGAGCGCGCGCCTCGGCCCAGGGGACGTTTTCGGTCAGAACAGCCTCTGTTACGGCCAGAAGGCGCTTGGTCGTGAGATGGCCGGGATCGGCGCGCGTCTCGGCGATGAACCGCTCCATGATCGCGTGAAGCACGGTGCCGCGCATCAGCGCATCGGGCAGCTTCATCAGCGGATCGAGAGGTTTGAGGCCGAGGATGTGCTTGGCATAGATGGCGTAGGGGTCGCGGATCAGCGTGCGGATCTCGGTGACGGAGAGGCGGTCGGGGCGCAGTGCCACGGGCGGGCAGGGCGCGGGGCGCGGCGCGCGCGGCAGCTCGCCCGGATCCTCGATCTGCCCGGCGCGGAGAAGCCAGGCCACCCCCCGCGCGCGCATGGCGGCAAGCGTCTCTGGTCCCGCGTGGTCGGGCAGACCGGCGAGAAGATTCTGCACCCGGTTGAGCCAGCGCGAAACCACGGTCTGCGCCTCCGCCGAGCGCACGGACCGGGTGAGCCACACCTCCCGCGCGGCGACGGCCTGCTGGAAATCATGCGCCTGAAGGCCGATTCGCCTTTCCGGCAGCAGAAGCCTGGCCTGCGCGCGCAGCGCGCGGTTGAGCCAGGGATCGGGGGCGGCGCTCTCGGGCCAGGTGCCTTCGTTGAGACCGCCGAGAATGAGCAGGTCGCAGCCCTGCACGCGGGCCTCGAGCGTACCCCAGATGCGGATATGGGGATGTGGCTCCAGCGGATCGCGCACCTCTCGCTGGCGTAGCAGGGCATGGACCAGGTGGGCGTAATCGGGCGCGGAGATCGGGCCGCCATGGGGCGCCTCGGCGCGCAACTCGTCCATCGCGGCGCGCGCCTCCTCGCCCGCCTCCTGCTCCCACAGCGTGCCGCTGCCCTCGCCCCGGTAGCCGCGCGCGATGCGCTCGGCCAGAAGAAGATGCTCGGTCACGCGCTCGGCCAGCGGGCGGTCGCCCGGCCGGTTGCGCCCGATAAAGCAGGTGCAGAGCCAGCGCACCCAGTCGGCGGCGAGCGGCTCTGTCCGGGTCTCGCCCCAGGCACGCAGGCTTTCGGCATCCGGGTAGGGCGGGCCGTGGCGGCGCAGGTGAAGTTCCAGCCGTGCGGTGAGGTGGTGATGCGCGCCGCGCCCCTCGCCCTGATGGGTGAGCGGGTGCTTGAGCAGGGTCAGAAGCGATTCGGCGCTGAGCCGGTCGGCGAGGATCCGGGCGACATGGCGCAGGAACCGGCCCGGCGGCGAGAGGTGGAGCGGCTGGCCCGCGCTGTCATCGGGGCGGATGCGCCAGCGGTCGAGCGCGGCGGCAACCTGGCGGCCGAGCGTGCGATCGGGCGTGATCAGAGCCGCAACCGTCCCGTCCTCGGCCGCCTGGCGAAGGCGCAGCGCGATGGCAAGCGCCTCCTGCCGGGTGCTCTGGGCCTCGAGCAGCGTGACGTTTTCCATCGCGGCGGAAATGCCGGTGAGCGCGGGACCGTCACGCAGCCATTGATCGGTGACGGGCGCGGGGCGCAGCGCCAGCGACAGCAGGCGGTTGCGCGCGGCGCTGGGCGGTGGCGCGTCGGTCCAGGGGCGGATGGCGGCAGGGGCGATGCCCGCGCCGTCGGCGAAACGGGCAAAGCGGAACTGCGGGTGATCCTCGGCGGTGAGCGGATCGGCGAGTGTTTCCCAGACCGCGGCGGGCATGTCGAAATCGAAGCCTGGCAGGATCACGGCCCCTTGCGGCAGCCGCGCAACCGCCTGCATCAGAAGCTGCGTCGCCCCGCGCGAGCCGGTGGAGCCCGCGACGATCAGCGGATGCGGCGGCGGATTCTGCTGCCAGCGGGCGACCAGATGCTCGATCACCCTGCGCTGCCGCGTCTCGGGATCGGGCGCGGTGGCGGCGGCGTCGAAATAGGGTCTGACAATGCCCAGAAATGCCTTGATCCGTGCCCAGTGCCCGGACTGGTCGGTGATGTCGAGCGCCTCGATGGCTTCCGGGGACACGCCTTCGCCGTGCATTTCATCCATGAGCGCGGCAAGGCTGTCGGCAAGGTCGAACGCGGCGCTGCGGGGGGCGAGATCGGGCTGACGGTCGATCAGCGCGGTGACGAGTTGCACCAGTTCCAGACGCCGCCGCAGCCTGGGCGCGGGGGGTGGTAGGTGGGCGAGATCCCAGCCCTCGCCCAGGTCGGTGACAAGACCGATCCGGGGCAGGAGGCAGGGTGGCCCGGCGTCGAAGATCTCGCGCAGGCGGCGGGCCATGCGGCGCGTGTTGACGAGGATCTGCACGCGGGCGAGCGCCTCGGGCGGGGCCTCGCCCAGCCGGGCGCGCAGCCCGTCGACGAGCGCGCGGGGGAAATCGACGCCGGGGGCGAGGGCAAAGACGTGGGGTGTTTGATCAGTCTCGAACATGGCCGGATCCAAGCATTTCCTCGGCCAGGACAATCCCCTCCGGGCGGCCTACGTCGCACCAGTGGCCGGGATAGACGGCCCCGAAGAGCCGGTCCTCGGCAGCGATCCGGTCCCAGACACGGTTGAGCGAGAACCGCGCCTCGGGGATGGCGTGGAGCGGCTCGGGCGCGATGATCTGCACGCCGGAATAGACAAGGCCCGGCCCGCGCGTGAGACGGCCCATTGCGTCCAGCGTGAAATCGCCCGGGCCCGCGTGTCCGAGCGCGGCCTCTGGTGGCAGGCACAGCAGGAGCGCGTCCATGCGCGCGGGATCCCAGAGCGGCGCGAGGAGCGTGAGCGGGTTCGGGCCGCGCCAGACCGCATCGGTGTTCATGGTTGCCACGGGGCCGGGGCCGAGCAGCGGCAGCGCCGCGCGCAGGCCGCCGCCGGTCTCGAGGATCTCGGGTGTCTCGTCGGAAAAGAACAGGTCGCGCCCCGCGAGATGAGCGCGGATCTGGTCGGGCAGATAGTGGAGATTGACCACGGTTCGCGGCGGCGCGTAATCGGCCACGAGATCGAGCGCATGGTCGATGAGCGCCCGGCCCGCGACCTCGATCAGCGGTTTGGGGCGCGTGGCGGTGAGCGCGCCCATGCGCGTGCCGAAGCCGGCGGCAAAGAGCATCACCGGGAAGGTCATGCCGCGCACCTGGACTTGAGGCGCGACAGGATCTGCGGCGTCGGGGCGGGCAGCTCTGCCGCGACCAGCGCGGCAAGCGGCGCAAGCGCCGGGTGGCGCAGATCCTGGGTCAGATGCGCCCAGACACGCGGGATGAGATCGACATACTGCGCCTTGCCGTCGCGCAGGCAGAGCCGGGCGAAGACCCCGAGGATGCGCAGGTTGCGCTGCGCGCCGAGGCAGGCACAGGCCGTGGCGAAGCGCGCGGGGTCCGTTCCGGTTGCGGCGACGTAGCGGGCGATCATGGCACGGGCCAGGGCCGGGGTCACGTCGCGGCGCGCGTCCTGGAGAACCGAGACGAGATCGTAGGCGGGATGGCCGCGCATCGCGTCCTGGAAATCGAGAAGGCCGACGCGCGCGACACCGTGGCGTTCTGGCAGCCAGAGCAGGTTCTCTGCGTGATAGTCGCGCTGGATGAGCACCGAATCGAGATCGGGGAGATTGGCAAGAACAGTCTCTGTTTCAGCGTAAAACCTGTCCCTGGCGGCGTTTTCGCTGCCGGTCGCGCCGGGGCGGTACCAGTCGAGCGCAAGGCAGGCGAGATCGGCCATGCGCGCGGGCGTGTAGGCAGCAAGGCCCGCGGGCGGAGCATGACGGTGGAGCGACACCAGAAGATCGGTGGCAGCCTCGTAGAGCGGCCGCTCCATGTCCGGCGACCGTTCCAGAAGCCGCGCAAAGAGCGAATCGCCCAGATCTTCGAGAAGGAGGAGTCCCGCCGCCTCGTCCCCTGCGAGGATCGCTGGGGCGGAGAGGCCGAGGCCGGCGAGATGGCGCGCGATGCGGACAAAGGGGCGCACGTCCTCGCCGCGCTCGGCGGGCGCGTCCATCAGAACCGCGCGGCTGCCGTCGGGCCGGGTGAGGCGCAGGTAGCGGCGGTGCGAGGCGTCACCCGCGAGCGGGCGCGCCTCGGCATCGGTCCAGCCCGAGGCGGAGAGGAAGGCGGCGATGACGGCACTGCGCTCAGGCATCGGCGATCCCTTCGAGGCGGGAGGTCCAGCGCGGATCGGACCAGCGCAGGGTGAGGCGGCGCGCTTCGTCCGCGTCACCGGGGGCGAGGTCGAGCGAGAGGGCATTTGCCGGCACAAGATCGCCGAGGCGGTCGGGCCATTCGACAAGGGTGATCGCGGTGTCGAACGCCTCTGTCAGGCCAAGCTCGACCAGGTCGAGCGGGTCGGTGAGGCGGTAGAGATCGGCATGCCAGATCTCGGCACCGGGCACGGCATAGGTCTGGATCAGCGTATAGGTGGGCGAGGGCACATCCTCCGGCACGGACAGAAGGCCCTGGATCAGACAGCGGGCGAAATGGGTCTTGCCCGCGCCAACGCCGCCCGAGAGCAGGAGCGTGTCGCCCGGGCCAAGGCCGGGCGCAAGGCGGCGGGCGAGGGCGCAGGTCTCGGCCGGGCTGGCAAGGATCAGGGTGCGCGCGGTCATGGCCGCGAGACTACACGCCGCGCCGTGACCTGCAAGCGCGATGCGGGGTCAGGCGCTGAGGGCGGACCGGCCGCTTTGCGCCGGCGCGCGGCGGAGCGCAAGCATGGTGCGGGCCTGGCCGAGCGGCATCAGGCGCAGGTCGAGCGTGGCATCGGGTCCGAAGGGCAGGCGTTCGGCCAGCCCCTCCCCTGCGCCGTTGCGCAGGCGCGCCTCGACGCTTTGCCACAGCCGGTCGGCGGGCAGGCGGGCGCGGCAGGCCGCAAGCAGGTCCGGGAGGGGCAGGCCCGCGCGCGTCTCGGGCGGCAGTCGGAGCAGCGTGGCGAAGCGGCGATTGCAGAAGATCAGGGTGCCGTCGCGGTCGAGCACGGCGACCCCCTCGCCGATACGGTCGAGCGCGGCTTCGCGCAGGTCGCGCGCGGCACGCAGGTCGCGCGCGCTCGCCATTTCGTCAGAGATATCGGCAAGGAGAAAGGCCACCGCCCCGTCGGGATGCGGGCGTCCCGTGACGCGATAGGTGCGTCCGTTGGAAAGGCTCCAGACCTCCTGATACTGGCCGTCGCCAGCGGCACGGATCATCGCGTCGATCTGCCCGCGCCAGGAGGCATAGCTGCGGGGTTCGGGCATCACCTGCCGGTCGCGCAGCCGGTCGAAGAAATCGAGGATCGCGGGACGGCTGCTGAGAAAGACGGGGTCGAGCCCGGTCAGATCCGTCAGGGCCGGGTTGAACATTGCAAGGGTGCGGCCCCGGTCGAAGACGGCGAGGCCGGTCGGCAGGTCTGCAAAGGTCTTGCCGAGCGTGTGAACGAAATCGCGCTGCGCCTGAGCGGCCTGCACCGTGGCGCTGACATCGGTGGCATAGAGAACCGTGCCCCCGGCGCAGGGCGCGCTCAGGAGGTCATGGCAGCGCGTCGGGGTGTCGAGCACGACGCGCCCCGGATCGGTCGCGGCAAGAAGCTGAACGCGCTCTGCCTCGGGCAGGGCACGGGCGGCGCGGTTCTGCCAGGACACGCGGCCATCGGCATCGCGCAGCCATACGGGCAGCGGCGCGGCCGTCAGGGCCGCGTCCAGGCGCTCGGCCCCGGCGAGGCGGGCGAGCAGATCGTGACGCGCCCCCGCGCAGGCCGCCGGATCGGCGAGGGTGACGCGCAGCTTGCTCCCTTCTGGTGCGAGGGTGACATGCGCGGCACCGTGCGAAACCGTGATCTCGTCCTCCGCAGTCTCGGGCAGATCGAAGCGCGGCGCAAGCCAGCGGCGAAAGCGCGCCCAGTCGCCTTCGTCCGGCGCGCACGGGTCGGGGAGGGTGAAATCGGGCATGTCGGTATCGACGAGCGTGCCGTCACGGAAGAGAAAATGGCGCTCTGCCCAGCCCGGTTGCGGGGCATGGGACGGGGTGACGCGCGCAAGAAAGCGCCCCGAGAGCCAATGCGCGATGAGCGAAAGCACCAGGGCAAGCCCGCAAATGGCCGCCAGTTCGAGCGCCGTCATATCTGCCATGCCGCCCCTCCGTGCCGGTTCCGGCCCGACGGTGGCGCAGAGAGGTTAAGAGGCGATTAACGGGGACCGACCGGGTCAGCCGGCGATGGGGCGGTTCTCGCCGAGGCCGGGGGGTTCGGGCACTTCGAGGGACGCGCGTGGCCAGCTTACCTCGACCAGCGCGCCCACGGTGTCGGTGCCGTTTGCAAAGGTCAGCTCGGCACCCGAGCGTTCCAGCAGGGTCTTGGCGATGAAGAGGCCGAGGCCCATCCCCTCGTAGCCGGGTCGTCTGGGGTCCGGGGCGGGCGCGTGGCGCCGGATGAAGGGCTCGCCGATGCGCCCGATCATGTGGGGCGGAAAGCCGCGCCCGTCATCCATGATCCGCAAGGTTATTCGCTCCTCGGTCCAGCGGCTCTCGACCGAGACGCGTTCGCGGGCGAAATCGACGGCGTTCTGCACGAGGTTGCGCAGCCCGTGGATGATCTCGGGGCGGCGCAGAACGGTGGGCTGCGTCATCGGATCGGCACCGCCCCCGTGATCGAAGCGGATCTCCTTGCCGCGCCCGAGATGCGGCTCGGCGGCCTCCTCGACCAGGGCGGTCAGCGGGGCGCGACGCAGGTGCAGGTCTTCCTTGCCGGCGCGGCCCATGGAGCGCAGGATGTCGCGGCAGCGATCGGCCTGTTCGCGGATCAGGAGCGCATCCTCGCGCAGGTCGGGGCGATCATCGAGCTCTTCTGCCAGTTCGGCGCTGGTAAGCTTGATCGTGGCAAGCGGCGTGCCGAGCTCATGCGCCGCCGCCGCCACCACGCCGCCCAGATCGGTCAGCTTCTGCTCGCGCGCGAGCGCCATCTGCGTGGCCTGGAGCGCGTCGGACATGGCGCGCATCTCGGCGACGATCCGGCGGGAATAGACCCCGAGAAACACCACCGCGATGACGATGGCGACCCAGTTGCCGAAGCGGAACACGTCCGGCACGGCGAGCAGCTCGCCCCCGGTGGTGCGCAGCGGCAGGTAGAACTGCATCAGCAGCGTCACGATCACGATGGCCGTGACGCCCAGGAACAGGGTGGCGCGCCCAGAGAGCGCCGAGGCCGAGACTGTCACCGGCCCGACGATCAGGATGGAAAACGGGTTGTGCATTCCGCCGGTCAGGTACAGCAGCAGCCCCAGTTGCAGCATGTCGAAAAGCACGACAAGGAGCGTGTCCTGCTCCGACAGGCGCTTGGTCTCGGAAAAGACGAAACCGGCGACGAGGTTCGAGACCACCGAAACACCGATCACGAGAAAGCACAGGCCAAGCTCCAGATCGAGGTGATAGACGCGGTCTGCGACAACCAGCGCGCTCGCCTGCCCCACGATCGCCCACCAGCGCAGCAGGATGAGCGTGCGCAGCCGGATGAGGGGGCTTGCCGGGCGCGGGGCGAAGGTATCGGGGGAAAGATCGGTCATCTGCGCGCAGGTGTCCCGTTGTGTCTGGGCTTGGAGATGTTAGATAGAGCTTGCACCCGGACCGCAAGGAGGCAAGCCGTTCCGATGAACCGGATGATCGCCATCGTCGCAGCCGTGATCGTCGTTGCTGTCCTGGGCGCGACCTATCTTGTGACGCTGCGCGGCGGGGAAGAGGACCGGTTCGCGCAATGCCGCGCCTCGAACGTGGCCGGGGGCGCTGCGCAGATCGGCGGGCCGTTCGAGCTGGTGAGCGAGACCGGCGAGACGGTGACCGACGCGCAGGTGATCGACGAGCCGAGCCTGATCTATTTCGGCTACACCTTCTGCCCGGATGTCTGCCCGCTCGATACGGTGCGCAATGCCGAGGCGGTCGACCTGCTCGAGAGCCGCGGCTACACGGTGAAGCCGGTCTTCATCTCCATCGACCCGAAACGCGACACGCCCGAGGTGCTGGCGGAGTGGACCGGTTACATCCATCCGCGGATGCTGGGCCTCACCGGCAGCGAGGAGCAGGTGCGCGCGGCGAGCCGCGCCTATCGCACCTTCTATCAGGCGCATCCGCCCGAGGAGGGCGCGGAGGACTTCTATCTCGTGGATCATTCGACCATGAGCTATCTGACCTTGCCGGATCACGGCTTTGTCGAGTTTTTCCGGCGCGACGCGACGCCCGAGGACGTGGCGCAGCGTGTGCAATGCTTTCTTGACGCGGCGAAGTGACGCGATTGTTTTGACGCGGGAAAATCCTCGGGCTAGAACCTCTTGCACCAAGACGCGCAAGGGGGAGGCCCGCAATGACCGGCGAGACGCTCGATCCAGGCGAGGACAACTCGCTTCTGCTGGTCGATGATGACGAGGCTTTCCTGAAGAGACTGGCCAAGGCGATGGAAAAGCGCGGCTTTGCCGTGGAAACCGCCGGATCGGTGGCCGCCGGGCGCGCCAGCGCCATGGCGCGGCCGCCTGCCTACGCGGTCTGCGACCTGCGGCTGGAGGATGGCAACGGGCTCGACGTCGTGGAGACCATCCGCGAGAAGCGACCCGATGCGCGGGTCGTCGTCCTGACGGGTTACGGGGCGATCGCAACTGCGGTCGCGGCGGTCAAGATCGGGGCGACGGATTACCTCTCCAAGCCCGCCGATGCGACCGACATCACCAACGCGCTTCTCTCCGACGGCTCGGAACTGCCGCCGCCGCCCGAGAACCCGATGAGCGCGGACCGGGTACGCTGGGAGCATATCCAGAGGGTCTATGAGCTGTGCGACCGCAACGTGTCCGAAACGGCGCGGCGGCTCAACATGCATCGACGGACCCTGCAACGTATCCTTGCAAAGCGGTCGCCGAAATAGCGCGTGACCCATCAATGTTGCCAAAACAGCAACATTTCGATTGATCTTGGTATTTCGTTCGGCTCAAGGGCTGTATTAACCTGTTGCGAATAATGTCGAGCGCGGAAATCCGCGCGGAGGACGGGGCAGTTGGGAATCTGGCAGTCATACCGGATGCGGCTTCGGCGCAAACGGGCCAAGATCCGCGCGTTTCGCAAGCATTTCTCGCTCCGCCTCGTGGCCGACCGCACCGCGCAGATCCGGCCCGGCGATGTGCTGCTCTTCTCGACGCTGCGCGACGAATACGTGCGTCTGCCCTATTTCCTCCAGTATTACCGCGATCTCGGGATCGGTCATTTCCTGATCGTGGACAATGACAGCGGCGATGGCGGCACCGACTACCTTGCGCGGCAGCCCGATGTCTCGCTCTGGACCACGGGCGCGAGCTACAAGCGCGCGCGCTTCGGCGTCGACTGGCTCAACTGGTTGCAGGGGCGTTACGGTCACGGGCACTGGACGCTGGTGGTCGATCCGGACGAGTTCCTGATCTACCCGTTCTGCGACACGCGCCCCATCCGCGCGCTGACCGACTGGCTCGACACGAGCCATGTCAAGAGCTTCGGCGCGATGCTGCTCGACATGTATCCCAAGGGGCGCATCGACGCGGTGTCCTATCGCGCGGGCCAGGATCCGATCGAGATCGCCGCATGGTTCGATCCGGGCAATTACATGATCGAGAAGAACAGACTTTACGGCAATCTCTGGATCCAGGGCGGGCCGCGCGCGCGGGTGTTCTTCGCCGACAACCCCAGAAAGGCACCCGCCCTCAACAAGACGCCGCTGGTGCGCTGGGACCGGCGCTATGCCTATGACAGTTCCACCCACATGCTGCTGCCGCGGGGCCTCAACCTCACCTATGACGAGTGGGGCGGCGAGAAGGCGAGCGGCATCCTGCTTCATGCCAAGTTCCTCGACACCTTCGCGGCCAAGGCCGAGGAGGAACTGAGCCGCCGTCAGCATTATTCGGGCAGCGTCGAATACAAGGCCTATGCCGAGCGCGTGCGGGACAACCCCGAACTTTGGTGCAAGTGGTCGGAAAAATATATAAACTGGCGACAATTAGAGATCCTTGGGTTGATGTCCAAGGGCAACTGGGCCTGAGGCGGGGAGCGGTGGGAAGATGAGCCTTGGCATCGTCATGCTGGTTCACACGGCCTTTGGCCGCGCCGAACAGGTGGCGCGGCACTGGGCGGCCTCTGGCTGTCCGCTGGTGATCCATGTCGATCGCGCGGTGCCGACCCGGGCCTATCAGAGCTTTGTCAGGTCGCTGTCGGATCTGCCGGATCTGCGCTTTGCCCGGCGGCATCGCTGCGAATGGGGCATGTGGGGGCTGGTGGCGGCGACGCAGGACGCCGCAGAGATCATGCTGCGCGACTTTCGAGAGGTGCGGCATGTCTATCTCGCCTCGGGGTCCTGCCTGCCGCTGCGCCCGGTGCAGGAACTGATCGACTATCTTGCCGCGCGCCCGCACACCGATTTCATCGAGAGCGCGACCACGGCGGATGTGCCCTGGACGATCGGCGGGCTGGACGAGGAGCGCTTCACCCTGCGCTTTCCGTTTTCCTGGCGCAAGAACCGCTATCTTTTCGACAGATACGTGGCCCTGCAACGCGCGGTCGGTTTCCGGCGGCGCATCCCCAACGGCATCGTCCCGCATATGGGCAGCCAGTGGTGGTGTCTCACGCGCCAGACCCTTTCGGCCATCCTCGAAGACCCGGAGCGTCCCGCCTATGACCGGTATTTCTCGAAGGTCTGGATCCCGGACGAGAGCTATTTCCAGACACTCGCGCGGCAATATTCGCGCCAGATCGAGAGCCGGTCGCTCACGCTCTCGAAATTCGACTACCAGGGAAAGCCGCATATCTTCTACGACGATCATCTTCAGCTTCTGCGGCGCTCGGACTGTTTCGTGGCGCGCAAGATCTGGCCCTTCGCCAACCGCCTCTACGAGGCTTTCCTGACCGATCAGGCGGGCGCGATGAAACGGACCGAGCCGAACCCGGGCAAGATCGACCGGATCTTCGCCAAGGCGGTGGAGCGGCGCACACGCGGGCGGCCGGGCCTCTACATGCAGAGCCGCTTTCCGGTCGAGGGGCGCGAGAACGGGCTGACCTGCGCGCCCTATTCGGTGTTCGAAGGCTTTGCCGAGCTCTTCGAGAATTTCGAGCCCTGGCTCGCGCGGATGACGGGGATGCGGGTGCATGGCCATCTCTTCGCCCCCGAGCGCGCCGAGTTCGCCGATGGTCAGCGCATCATGGCCGGCGCGCTCTCGGACAGCGCGGCGCTGCGGGACTACAACCCGCATGCCTTTCTTGCCAGCCTGATCTGGAACACGCGGGGCGAGCGTCAGTGCTTTCAGCTTGGCCCGAACGATGTCTTCGACGAGGTGGAATGGGCCATCGCCAAGGATGCGAATGCGCAGATCTCGGTGATTTCCGGGGCCTGGGCGGTGCCGCTGTTTCAGTCGAACGCCAATTTCACGGAGATCCGGCGCGAGGCGGCGCGGCTGCAACAGCGCGAGGCCGAGCATCTCAAGGTGCTGCGCTCGCAATGGGCACGGGCAAGGGTGCGGATCTGGACCATGGCGGAATTCATCGAAGCGCCGATGGAACCCCTGCAGACCATCATCGACGAGATCGGCAAGGCCAATCCGCGCGGCCTTGCCGAGGTGCCGCGCATGGCGGATCTGACGGGGTTCGGCCAGTTTCTCCAGAATCTCAAGAACCAGGGGATGCACCCCTATCTGATGGGCGATTTCAGCGCCGAGGCAGGGCTGCACCAGCCGCCCGAGGGCCTGCGCAAGCCCTATCTGGTGCGATAGGCGCGCATGTCCGGCCCGTTCGATTACTTCGTGATCTTCGCCGAGATGCGCACGGGCTCCAATTTCCTTGAGGCCAATCTCAACGCCTTCGACGGGATCACCTGCCATGGCGAGGCGTTCAACCCGCATTTCATCGGCTATCCCAACCGGACCGAACTTCTGGGGCTGACGCAGGCCGAGCGCGACGCGGAGCCTGCGCGGCTCATCGGTGCGATCAGGGGGCAGACGGAGGGGATCGGTGGTTTTCGCTATTTCCATGACCACGACCCGCGCGTGCTCGACCTGATGCTCGACGATCCGCGCTGTGCCAAGATCGTGCTGACGCGCAACCCGTTGGACAGCTACGTCTCGCGCAAGATCGCGCAGGCGACGGGGCAATGGAAGCTGACCAATGTCAAGCGGCGGCGCGACAGCACGGTGATCTTCGATGCCGCGGAGTTCGAGCGCCATCTGGCCGAATTGCAGGCATTCCAGGTCGCGCTTCTCAACCGGCTTCAGATGCGCGGTCAGGCGGCGTTTCACGTCCATTACGACGATTTGCAGAGTGTCGAGGTGATGAACGGGCTGGCACGCTATCTGGGATGCCCGGCGCGGCTCGAGGCGCTGGACGCCTCGCTCAAGCCGCAGAACCCCGAGCCGCTGGAAAGCAAGGTCGAGAATTACGAGGAGATGGTGCGCGCGCTGGCGCGGCACGATTTCTTCGATCTGTCGCGCACTCCGAACTTCGAGCCTCGACGCGGGGCCGCGGTGCCCGGATTCCTTGCCGGTGCGCGCGCGCCGCTGCTCTACATGCCGGTGCGCTCGGGCCCGGAGGCCGCAGTGCGCGCCTGGCTGGCCGCGCTTGACGATGTGCCGGAGGAGACGCTGCCCACGAAGCTCAACCAGGGGGCGCTGCGCCGATGGATGCGGGCCAAGCCGGGGCATCGCCGCTTTACGGTGCTGCGGCATCCGGTGGCGCGCGCCCATGCGGCGTTCTGCGACAAGATCCTTGTCAAGGGGCCAGGCTGCTACCGGGACATAAGGCGCACGCTGCGCAAGTTTCACAAGCTGCCGATCCCCGGCGGCTGGCCGGATGAAGGCTATGACCTCGTGGCGCACAGGGCCGCCTTTGCCGCCTGGCTGGACTTCCTGCGCGCCAATCTTGCCGGGCAGACCGCGCTGCGCGTCGATGCGCATTGGGCGACACAGGCCGCGGTGATCGAGGGCATGGCGCAGTTCGGCGCACCCGACATGATCCTGCGCGAAAGCGAGATGGCAGAGGGTCTTTCGGCCCTGGCGCGGCAGGCAGGCTATGCGCGCGCGCCCCTTCCGCCCGCGCCCGCGCCCGCCCCTTTCGATCTGGGGGCGATCTACGATGCCGAGATCGAGCAACTCGTGCGCGCGGTCTATCTGAGGGACTATGTGCTCTTCGGCTTCGGCAACTGGCGCTGAACGGGGTCAGGCGGCCTGGGCGGCCTGCGCCTCGGTCACGATGGTGTAGAGCGTCGCGGGATCGGAATTCGCCCGCAGCTTGGCGCAGAGCGACGGTTCGCGCAGGGTGCGCGAGACGAGCGCGAGCGCCTTGAGATGCTCCACCCCGGCGTCAAGCGGCGCGAAGAGGCCGAAGGCGAGATCGACCGGCTGACGGTCCACAGCCTCGAACTCGATCGGGCGGTCGAGAACCACCAGCACGCCCACCACCCTGTCGAGCCCGTCAAGCCGGGCGTGCGGCAGCGCGACACCGTTGCCAACGCCCGTGGGCCCAAGGCTTTCACGTTCGAGAAGTGCCTCGACAGCGGCGGAATGAGAGACGCCATAGGCCGCCTCGACGAGCGCGCCCATCTCGTTCATCAGGCGTTTCTTGCTGGTCACGCCGGACAGGGCACGCACCGCCTCGGGCTTGAGGAGCATCGGGATATCCATGTTGAGTGTCGCTTCGACGGGCCGCCGGCCCGTCACCTCCGATCAGGGGTCAATCCAGCCGATGTTTCCGTCCTCGCGGCGATACACGACATTGACCGTTTCCTTGCCTTCCTTGCGAAACACGAGAACCGGCGCGCCCGCAAGCTCCATCTGCATCACCGCTTCGCCGACCGAAAGAGAGGGAATCTTGGTTTCCATCTCGGCCACGATGATCGGTTGCAGGCTGTCGGGCTCCGAATCCGTCTCTTCGCTGTCAGCGGCGAGAATATAGGAGGAGGCACCGAAGAGTTCAACCGGTTCCGCGCGCTCGCGGTGGTGGTCTTTCAATCGGCGCTTGTAGCGGCGCAACTGCTTTTCCATCTTTTCGGCGCAGGCGTCGAAGGCGGCATAGATCTCGTGGGCCTTGGCGCGGGCCTGCGCGGTGAGCCCGGTGGACAGATGCACCACCGCCTCGCAGGCGAACTCGCTCGCGCTTCTGGAAAAGGTGATCTGCGCATCGGTCGGGCGTTCGGCATACTTGGCGACGATGGTGCCAAGCTCGTCCTTGACATGGGTTTGCAGTGCCTCGCCGATGTCGATCTGTTTTCCGCTGATTTGATAGCGCATCTTGCCTCCTTCATTTGACACACCGGTTGCGCCGCGGCCCCTCGGGGCCGCCCTCAGACCCGGTTTGCGATGCTGATATGGGAGGGGTTCCGCGCCGCTGCCAGCCCCGGCGTCCGGCCCGGGCGCGATCCGGCAAACGGGGCGCGAACACCTCTTCTCATGCCTCAATTGACGCCCGGTGCGGTCTCTTTGTCAATCTCTTTAAGGTTTCATGACGGCGATTGCGCGGGTGCGCCATCAGGAGATGCGGAAGCTGTCACCAAGATAGACGCGGCGGACGTTCTCGTTCTCGACCACGTCGGCCGGTGTGCCGGACATGAGCACGCGGCCGTCATGCAGGATATAGGCACGGTCCACGATCTCGAGCGTCTCGCGCACGTTGTGATCGGTGATCAGCACGCCGATGCCCCGGTTCCTGAGGTCGGCGACAAGGTGGCGGATATCGCTTACCGAGATCGGATCGACCCCGGCGAAGGGCTCGTCGAGCAGCAGGTAGCGCGGTTTTGCCGCAAGACAGCGCGCGATCTCGACCCGCCGCCGCTCCCCGCCCGAGAGCGCCATCGCGGGCGCGCGGCGCAGGTGCTCGATGGAAAATTCCGACAGAAGCTGTTCAAGCCGCTCGCGGCGGCGCGCGCGATCGGGTTCGGCGATGTCGAGGATCGCGAGGATATTGTCCTCGACCGAGAGGCCGCGGAAGATCGACATTTCCTGCGGCAGGTAGCCGATGCCGAGCCGGGCGCGGCGATACATCGGCAGCGTGCTCACCTCGCGCCCGTCGATGTAGATGTGCCCGCCTTCGGGATAGACGAGCCCGGCGATGGCGTAGAAGGTCGTTGTCTTGCCCGAGCCGTTGGGGCCAAGCAGCGCCACCACCTCGCCCTGGTCGAGCCGGAGCGAGACATCGCGGATCACGATCTTCTTCTTGTAGCTCTTGCGCAGGTTGGCGACCCGAAGGCCCGCCGCGTCATTGCTGTGCGCGAGGGTAAGGACTGCGTCGTTCACTGGTCCTCCGGCGGCTGCAGGATGGTGCGCACCCGGCCGTTGACCTGGGCGGTGCCGGCGTTGGTATCGACGATCACGGTATCGCCGGAAATGGCGCTCTGTCCCTGAACGAGCAGCACGTCGCCGCGCAGCTCGATCATGCCGGTATCGAGATTGTAGGCCGCGCTCGCCGCCTCGGCGGCATCCTCGCCGCTGGTCAGCGTGACCCCGCCCGTGGCCTCGAGCGATTCGATGCCGCTGCGGTCGGGCAGGTAGACGACCCGCACGCGCGGTGCCGAGAGCCGCATCGCGCCCTGGGCAATCACCACGGACCCGGTGAAGAGGGCGGAATTGTCGTTCTGATCGACGCTGAGCGTGTCGGACGTGACCTCGACCGGGGCGGAGCGGTCACGCTGCACCTGGCCGAAGGCAAAGGCCGCCCCCTGTGCCAGTGCCATGACCGGCAGGCAGGCAAGTGCGATGACGGAGGCGATCCGGCTCAGGTTGGTCACTGATCTGTTTCCCCAGGTGTTCGCGGTCGGTATACCAGCACCACGCCCCCGGTGAAAAGCATTTCGGCGGTGTCCGTGACGTCGTTGTGACGAAGCTGCATCCCGCCCGCCTGAAGCGACCCGATGGGCCCGGTCGCGCGCACCGGCCCGGCGCTGCGCGCGTCGAGCACGTCAAGCCGGGCATCGAGCCGCTCGGTCTCGACCGTGTAGCCGGTGCTGGTGGTGATCCGCACCCCGCCCGAAAGCGCGGCGGTCATCGCGTCCTGGTCAAGCCGCGCCGCGTCGGCGCGCAGGTTGACCACCGTTCCGCCCGAGAGCCGCATCTCGCCGCGCACCGTCTCGGCGCTGATCCGGTCGGCCAGGTCGGGATCGGGGCGGGCCATGTCGGCCTCGATCATCACCTCGTCGCCCTGAGCGGTCACGCCAGCGAAACTTGGGTTGGTCACGCCCATCTCCTGCGCGCGGCGTTCCAGGTCGATCTCGGCCAGGGGGACGGATTTCGTCGGATCGACCGTGCGCGAGATGAGAAACAACGTCGAGAGAAGCCCGAGCGCGGCCAGCGGCAGCAGGATCTTGGCCCCCGCCACGATCCGTGAATAGGTATTGTCCGCCCGCGCCATGGCCTAATGTGCGAAGATGTCGGTCTCGGACCAGCCCGCGAGATCGAGCCGCGCGCGGGCGGGCAGGAAGTCGAAACAGGCGCGGGCCAGTTCGGTGCGCCCCTCGCGGGCGAGCATGGCGTCAAGCTGCGCGCGCAGGGCGTGAAGGTACAGCACGTCCGAGGCGGCATAGTCTATCTGCGCGGCGCTGAGCGTGTCGGCCCCCCAGTCCGAGCTTTGCTGCTGCTTGGAGATGTCCACGCCCAAGAGTTCCTGAAGCAGGTATTTCAGCCCGTGCCTGTCGGTATAGGTGCGCACGAGTTTCGAGGCGATCTTGGTGCAGTAGACGGGGGCCGCGAGCGCGCCGAAGGCATGACAGAGCGCGGCGATGTCGAAACGGCCGAAGTGAAAGAGCTTGAGCACCTCGCCGTCTGTCAGGAGGCGTTCGAGATTGGGCGCGCGTGTCTGTCCCTTCGCCACCTGCACCAGGTGGGCATCCCCGTCGCCTCCCGAAAGCTGCACCACGCAGAGCCGGTCGCGCAGCGGGTTGAGGCCCATGGTCTCGCAGTCGATGGCCACGACCGGTCCGAGATCGAGCCCGTCGGGCAGATCGCCCTTGTGAAGATGGTTCGCCATGAGATGCCTTCTTGCCCGTTCCCGGGCGCTATGGAGGAGAATATGTCCCCGTTGATTAGGCGCTTTCCGGCGCTGTCTCAAGCCGGTTATGGGACGCGCGCTCGAATCGCCGAGGGCGCGCGGCGATCCGGCTTGCGGAGCTGCGGCCACTCGGCCACAACGGGGCGCGACCGAGCCGAGGACCCCGCCATGAGCCGCCCCGAGACCACGCCCCCCCGCGCCGCCGATCACCTCGCCCGGCGGCTTTACGAGGCCGGGTGCCGTCATGCCTTCGGGATGCCGGGGGGCGAGGTTCTGACGGTCATGGATGCGCTTGATCGCGCGGGGATCGGGGTGACGCTCGCGCGACACGAGAATGCCGCTGCCTTCATGGCCGAGGGTGTCTGGCATCGCACGGGTGCGCCGGGGATCCTCGTCGCGACGCTGGGGCCGGGGGTGCTCAACGGCGTCAACGCCATCGCCAATGCCCATCAGGACCGTGTGCCGCTGATCGTCATCTCGGGCTGCATAGATGCCGACGAGGCGCTGACCTATACCCATCAGATCCTCGATCATCAGGCGGTTCTGGCACCGATCACCAAGGCCACCTTTCGCCTGACCGCCCCAGGCGCCGACATCATCGCCGACAAGGCCGTGGGTCTCGCCACCGAAGGCCGCCCCGGCCCGGTGCATATCGACGTGCCGATTTCCGTGGCCGACGTGCGCGTGAGCCTGCCACGCCTGCGCCGCCGCCCCGACGCGGTGCCGATGGTGCCCGCGGCCCCGAAAGAGGCGCGTGACTGGCTGGCCGGGGCAGAGCGGCCGGTGATGATCGTCGGCCTCGACGCGGTGAACGAGGCGGCGGGGGCGGTGATCCGGGAGATCGCCGAACGCCTGAACATCCCGGTGATCACCAGCTACAAGGCCAAGGGACTCATCCCCGAGACGCATCCGCTGTGCCTTGGCGGGGCGGGCCTGTCGCCGCTGGCCGACAGCATTCTCGTGCCCTTCGTGCAGCGCGCCGATCTGATCCTCTGTGTCGGCTATGACCCGATCGAGATGCGTCCCGGCTGGCGCGAGATCTGGGATCCGGCCGAGGTGAAGGTGATCGACATCGCCGCCGTGCCCAACGATCATTACATGCACCAGGCGACGCTCAACATCGTCGGGGCCTGCGGCCCGTCGCTCGCCGCCATTGCGGAGGGGGTCGCGCCGCGCGCGACCTGGCCCGGCGGAGAGGTGGCGGAGGCGCGCGCGGCGCTGGCGCGGGCCTTTCCCGGCGATGACGACTGGGGCGCCGCGGCGGTAATCTCCGAGGCGCGCGCCGTGCTGCCCGAAGATACCATCGCCACCGTGGACAGCGGCGCGCATCGCATCCTCTTGTCGCAGTTGTGGGTGGCGCATCATCCGCGCTCGGTGCTGCAATCCACCGCGCTTTGCACCATGGGCTGTGCCGTGCCGCTGGCCATCGGGGCCAGGCTCGCCTCGCCCCAGGCCACGGTGGTGAGCTTCTCGGGCGATGCCGGGTTCCTGATGGTGGCGGGGGAGCTTTCGACCGTGGCCGAACTCAAGCTGCCGGTGATCTTCGTGGTTTTCGTCGATGCGAGCCTCGCGCTGATCGAGAAGAAGCAGCGCGAGAGGCAGATGACCAATCTTGCCGTCGATTTCGACCGGCACGATTTCGCCGCCATCGGACGCGCCTTCGGCGGGCATGGCGTGCGGGTGACGAACCGCGCCGAGTTGCGCGCCGCGCTGGAAGAGGCGCAGGCGGCCGACCGGTTTACCGTCATCGCCGCCGAGATTGGCCGCGGCTCCTACGACAACCGCATCTGAGGAGGTGCCCATGCCCGGCCCGCTGGACGGACTCGTGATTCTCGACCTAACCCGGATCCTCGCCGGTCCCACCTGCACGCAGCTTCTGGGCGATCTGGGGGCGGAGGTGATCAAGATCGAAAGCCCCGAGGGCGACGACACGCGCGGCTGGGGCCCGCCCTTCGCGCTCGACGCGGCGGGCAGGCCGACCGATCTCTCGGCCTATTTCCTGTCCTCGAACCGCAACAAGAAATCGGTGGCCGTCGATCTCAACGATCCTGCGGTGCGAAAGGCGCTCCATGCGCTCGCGGGACGCGCCGATGTGGTGATCGAGAATTTCAAGCCGGGCGGTCTGCGCAAATACGGGCTCGATCACGAGACGCTCTGCAAGGCTTATCCGGGCCTTGTCTACTGCTCGATCTCCGGCTTCGGCCAGACCGGGCCGAACCGCGACAAGCCGGGATACGATCTCATGGCGCAGGGCTATGCCGGGATCATGTCGATCACCGGCGAGGCGGGGCGGGAGCCGATGAAGGTGGGTGTCGGCGTGGCCGATATCGTCTGCGGTCTCTATGCCGCGACCGGGATCCTTGCCGCGCTGCGCCACCGCGACGTCACCGGCGAAGGGCAGCATATCGACCTTGCGCTGGTCGATGCCACCATGTCCTGGCTGACCAACCAGGGGCTGAACTATCTGACCTCGGGCGTCTCGCCCACTCGCGCGGGCAACGCCCATCCCAATATCGTGCCCTATCAGGTCTTTTCCACCGCCGATGGTTACGTGATCGTTGCCGTGGGCAATGACAGCCAGTATGCCCGGTTCTGCGACTATCTCGGGCGGCCCGACTGGGCTACCGACCCGCGCTTCGCAACCAACACCGCGCGATTGGCGCATCGTGACACGCTGGTGCCGATGATCGCCGCTGCGCTGAAGACCCGGACCATGCAGGACGTGATCGAGCGGCTGGAGGCGCGCAAGGTGCCGGTGGGGCCGGTTCATACCGTGGCACAGGCGCTGGAGAGCGATCAGGCGCAGGCGCGCGGCATGACCATCACCCTGCCCGCGCCCCAGACCGGGGCGGGCGAGGTGCGGCTCATCGGCAACCCGCTCAGGTTCTCGCGCACGCCGGTGAGTTACCGCAGCGCCCCGCCCTCGGTGGGAGCAGATACCGAGGCGGTGCTGGGGCGGCGCGGCGAGGAGGTGTAACCTTCGCTCGCAGCCTCGTGACTTGCCGCGACTCGGGACAAGGCGTAGCCCTTCGTGCGTCAAACGGAGGTCCATTCATGCAAAGATTTCTGAAACTTCTCGCCATTCTCCTGCTGGTGTCCGGTGCGGCGCAGGCGCTTGAGCCGCGCGAGGGCTGGGTCGTTCTGCACAGCGACAAGTCCTTCGATGCGCTGGTCGCCGCCGTGCGGGACGCGGTGAAATCCGCCCCCATCGCGATCGTCACGCAGGCCAGCGCCTCGGACGGGGCGCGCGCGCAGGGCATCACCATCCCCGGCAACCGTGTCTTCGGCCTCTATCGCAACGATTACGCGCGCCGGATGCTCGATGCCAGCATCGCCGCCGGGATCGAGGCACCGATCCGGCTCTATGCCACCGAAAATGCCGATGGCAGCGCGACGCTTTCCTACAAGATGCCAAGCCATGTCTTCGCCCCCTATTTCGACGAGGGCGGCGCGGCGCTGCGCGATCTGGCCGTCGAGCTTGACGGCGTGTTCGATGCCGTGGCGCGGGCGGCTGTGGCGGACTAGGAGCGGGCCGTCTCCGCCGATGGCCGCAGCAGGAATGCGCTCTCGATGGCCGGACAGACTCCCTTGAGCCCGCCGGGCACCTCTGCCTCGGCAAGCCGCTCGATCTCGAACCGCGCGTCGTGACATCGGCGCAGCCCGGCCTCGTCAACGGCAAAGGGCGGGCCGTCCATGACGCTCTGATCATAGTCGAACGTCACGAGCAATTGCGGCGCGCGCCCGGTGATCGCCGCCAGATGCGCCGCGTAGAGTTCGCGCATCCCCTCGGGCAGGGCGACCAGCGCGGCGCGGTCATAGACCGCATCCACGGGCCCAAGCGTCTCGGCCGTCAGCTCGAAGATGTCACCGGCGAAAATCTCCACGCCGCTGGCCGAGTAACGGCGATGCGCGCCTGTCTCCGTCACCTCCGGCACCACCCCCATTTCGGCGAAGAGATCGCGCAGGGCGATCTCGCTCAGCTCGGCCCCGGCCACGCGATAGCCCTGCGCCAGAAGCCAGGGGATATCGACCGTCTTGCCGCAAAGCGGCAGGAATACCCGCTGCCCCGGCAGAAGGCCGAGCGCGCCGACATGCGCCTCGAGCATCCGGTTGACCCGGCCCTCGTGAAATCCGAGACGCCCCTCTTGCCACCTGTCATGCCAGAATTGCGCGTCCATCGCCCGTTCCCCCTGTATCGCCTGCCCCGCTGTGGTAGCAGAGATGCAGGCAAAGCCAAGCCTTTGCCGCTCACGAAACAGGGAGAGGGCCGAAGATGCGCATCGCCATGTGGTCAGGTCCGCGCAACCTCTCGACCGCGATGATGTATGCCTTTGCCGCGCGCGGCGATTGCGCGGTGATGGACGAGCCCTTCTATGCCGCCTATCTCGCGCGGACAGGGCTCCTGCATCCGATGCGTGACGCGATCCTTGCCGCGCAGCCCACCGATCCGGCGCGCGTGGTGGCGCAGCTCCTGGGCCCTGTCCCGGCGCAAAAGACGCATTTCTATCAGAAACACATGGCTCAGCACATGATCCCCGGCATTCCGCGGGACTGGATCCTTGAGGTGACGAATGTCTTTCTCATCCGCCACCCGGCGCGTGTCGCCGCCAGCTTTGCCGCGAAATATGACAGGCCCGTGCTTGCCGATATCGGCTTCGTCCAGCAGCTTGATCTGTACCGGTATCTCAAGGCGGAAGGGCAATCGCCGGTGGTGATCGAGTCCGCGGATATCCGGCGCGATCCGGCGGTGATGCTGCAACGGCTTTGCGCCGCGATCGGGCTGGACTTCACCCCCGCCATGCTCTCCTGGCCGCGCGGCGGGCACCCGCAGGACGGGGTCTGGGCCCCGCACTGGTATGGCGCGGTCCATGCCAGCACCGGCTTCGCGCCTGCCGAGGGACCGCTGCCCGCGCTCGACGGCTGGCGCGCCGGGCTGGCACGGGCGGCGATGCCCGCCTATGAGGCGCTGCGCGCGGTCGCGCTTCCGCTCAGCCCCCGAGACGACGCTTCCGCGCCGCGATGAGCTTCAGCCGCAGCGCGTTGAGCTGGATGAACCCGGCGGCGTCCTTCTGGTCATAGGCGCCGGCATCTTCCTCGAAGGTGACATGCGCCTCGGAATAGAGGCTGTGCCCGGACCAGCGGCCGACGCAGGCGACCTGCCCCTTGTAGAGCTTGAGCCGCACCGTGCCGGACACATGCTCCTGCGAGAGATCTATCGCCGCCTGCAACATCTCGCGTTCCGGGCTGAACCAGAAGCCGTTATAGATGAGCTCGGCATAGCGCGGCATGAGCGAATCCTTGAGATGGCCCGCGCCGCTGTCGAGCGTGATCTGCTCGATCCCGCGATGCGCCTCCAGCAGGATCGTGCCGCCCGGCGTCTCGTAGATGCCGCGCGATTTCATGCCCACGAAGCGGTTTTCCACGAAATCGAGCCGCCCGATGCCGTGCTTGCCACCCAGGTCGTTGAGCCGCGTCAGGATGGTCGCGGGGCTCATCGCCTGGCCGTCGATGGCCACCGCGTCGCCACGCTCGAACGTCACCTCGACGAACTCGGGCGTATCGGGGGCCGCCTCGGGGCTGACCGTGCGCTGATAGACATAGTCGGGCGCGACCTCGGCCGGATCTTCCAGAACCTTGCCCTCGCTCGAGGTGTGCAACAGGTTCGCGTCCACGGAGAACGGGGCCTCGCCGCGCTTGTCCCTGGCGATCGGGATCTGGTTTTTCTCCGCGAATTCCAGAAGCCGGGTGCGGCTTGTCAGATCCCAGAGCCGCCAGGGCGCGATCACCTTGATTTCGGGGTTGAGCGCATAGGCCGCCAGCTCGAAGCGCACCTGATCGTTGCCCTTGCCGGTCGCGCCATGCGCCACCGCATCCGCCCCCGTCTCGGCCGCGATCTCCACGAGCCGCTTGGAGATCAGCGGCCGCGCGATCGAGGTGCCAAGCAGATACTGCCCCTCGTAAAGCGCGTTGGCGCGGAACATCGGGAAGACGAAATCGCGCACGAACTCCTCGCGCAGATCCTCGATATAGATGTTCTCCGGCCGGATTCCGAGAAGCTGCGCCTTCTGTCGCGCCGGTTCAAGCTCCTCACCCTGTCCGAGATCGGCGGTAAAGGTCACCACCTCGCATCCATACTCGCTTTGCAGCCATTTGAGGATGATCGAGGTATCGAGCCCCCCCGAATAGGCGAGCACGACTTTCTTCGGTGCGGTCATGACGGTCCCTCTCGCGGATTTTCCGCGCGATTACCCGGTTTCGGACCCCTTCGCAAGCCGCGCCCCTTGCCAGCGGCCCGTGTTTGCGGCACTGACGACGCCATGTCCGATTTCCGAGAGTCCGCCCGCGCCGCCGAAGCCGCCATGCGCGCCGTCTTCGAGCCGACGCCGCTCCAGCGCAACGACCATCTGTCCGAGCAATACGGGGCCGAGATTTACCTCAAGCGCGAAGATCTCAGCCCGGTGCGCTCCTACAAGCTGCGCGGGGCCTTCAACGCCATGCGCAAGCTGCTTGCCGCCCGGCCGGAGACGACGCAGTTCGTCTGTGCAAGCGCCGGCAATCACGCGCAGGGCGTGGCCTATATGTGCCGCCATTTCGGGGTGCGCGGGACGATCTTCATGCCGGTAACGACGCCGGAGCAGAAGATCGGCAAGACCGCGAAATTCGGCGGAGACGCGGTGACGATCCGGCTCACCGGGGATTATTTCGACGACACGCTCGCCGCCGCGCAGGCCCATTGCGCCGAGATGGGCGCGCATTTCCTGTCGCCCTTCGATGACGAGGACGTGATCGAGGGGCAGGCCAGCGTGGCCGTCGAGATCGAGGCGCAGCTTGGCGGCGCGCCCGATCACCTGATCCTGCCGGTGGGGGGCGGCGGTCTTGCTGCGGGAATCCGCAGCTATTTCGGCGCGCGCGCCGCGCTCACGCTGGTGGAGCCCGCGGGCGGGGCCTGCCTGGCCGCCGCGCTTGCCGCGGGTGCGCCCGTGCGCCTGCCCCATGTGAACACTTTCGCCGATGGCGCGGCGGTGGCGCAGATCGGCGCGCGCACCTTCGCCCGGCTTCGGGACATTCCCGCGCAGCAGGTCCGCACCATCGACGAGGATCGGCTCTGCACCACCATGCTCGAGATGCTCAACATCGAGGGCATCGTGCTCGAACCCGCAGGCGCGCTTTCCGTGGATGCGCTCAAGGACATGGCCGAGACGATCCGGGGCGCGCGCGTGGTCTGCGTCACTTCCGGCGGCAATTTCGATTTCGAACGCCTGCCCGAGGTCAAGGAGCGTGCGCAGCGATCCGCCGGGCTCAAGAAATACTTCATCCTGCGCATGCCGCAGCGCCCCGGCGCGCTGCGCGAGTTTCTCGCCGTTCTCGGGCCGCAGGACGACATCGCCCGCTTCGAATATCTCAAGAAATCCGCGCGCAACTTCGGGTCTGTCCTCATCGGGATCGAGACGACACAGCCCGAGAATTTCGGCACGCTCCTGCGCAAGCTCGACAGGACCGGGTTCCAGTATCGTGACATCACCCGCGACGAGGTACTTGCCGAATTCCTTATCTGAGCCGCGCCCGGCGGGGCCGACGCTGTTCTCCCGCGGCAAGCGGCGATCAGGCCGCCATGGCCTTGCCGATATCGGCCAGAAATTCGGCCCGCGATCGGTCATAGCAGGCCCGAATCTCTTCGGCATGCGCGCCGCACAGCCCGCGTTCGACCGATTGGCACAATTCGGCAAAGACGATGAAGCCGAGATTGAGCGCACAGCCCGCCAGGAAATGCAGCCGTTCGGCGCGCTCGACGGTGCTCATGTCATCACGGATCGCCTCCAGCCCGGCCTCGACCTCCTCCAGGAAAAGGTCGATCACCTCCTCGAAAGCCTCAAGGCCGATTTCCTGTCGCAATTCGCGCACGCGGTCCCAGTCGATCATCGCTCATTCTCCTCGATGGCCCGAGCCTGCGCGCCTTTCGTTCAGATCGGGTTAACGTGCGACGGGGAACATCGAAAATTCGATGCTTCACCGAATATTAAACCCGCAAGGGCAAGGGTTGAGTCGTTTCGAGCGAGAGGTGAGCATGTGCGCGTGTCGAACATCAGGGAAAGCGAGTGTCGGCCGGAACGCGCGGCACCGATCCGCGCGCTGGTCGTGGATGACAGCAGGGTTCAGCGCCGCATCGTGAGCACCTGTCTCCGGCAATGGGGCTTTGCCGTCGCGGAAGCACCGAGCGGCGAGGCGGCGCTTGCGCATTGCCGCGAGACCCCGCCCGATATCGTCCTGAGCGACTGGATGATGCCCGGGATGAGCGGGGTCGACTTCTGCCGCGCCTTCCGGGCGATGGAGCGGGCCAATTACGGCTATTTCATCCTTCTGACCACGAAAAGCGACAAGGAGGAGGTGGCGCTCGGCCTCGATGCGGGGGCCGATGATTTCCTCACCAAGCCGGTCAATGCCGCCGAACTGCGCGCGCGGCTTGCCGCCGGCCGCCGCATCCTGGAGATGGAGCGCGAACTGACCGAGAAGAACCGGCTGGTCAAGAGCACGCTCGACGAGCTGCAGGCGCTCTACGATTCGCTCGATAATGATCTGATGGAGGCGCGCAAGCTCCAGCAATCGCTGCTCAGCGAACGCTACCGGGATTTCGGCGTGGCGCAGCTCTCGCTTGGCCTGCGGACGGCGGGCCATGTCGGCGGCGATCTCGTCGGAAGCTTCCCGATCTCGGAGCGGCGCATCGGGATCTACGGGCTGGACGTGTCCGGCCACGGGGTGAGCTCCGCGCTGATGACCGCCCGGCTGGCCGGCTATCTCTCCGCGACGGTGCCCGAGCAGAACCTCGCGCTGCGCGAGGTCGCGCCGGGGCGGTTCGCGCCGCGCGACCCGGCCGAAACCCTGGCGCGGCTCAACCACATCATCCTGTCCGATATCGACACCGATCACTACTTCACCATCGCTCTGGCCGAGGTCGGTCTGGCCTGCGGGCGGGTTCGCCTTGCTCAGGGGGGGCATCCGCACCCGGCGGTGCAGCGGCGCAGCGGCGCGGTGGAGTTCGTGGGCAAGGGCGGGCTGCCGATCGGGCTGATCGGCGCGGCGAGCTTCGATCAGGTGGAGGTGGCGCTCGGCCCCGGCGATCGGCTTCTGATCTATTCCGACGGGCTCACCGAATGCGCCGCACCCGACGGCACGCTGCTTGACGAGGCCGGGCTCGCGCGGCTGATGACGGAGCTGCGCCAGACGCGCGGACCGGCCTTTCTCGAATCGCTGTTCTGGAAGCTTGCGGACCATGCGCAGGATGCCGATCTTGCCGACGATGTCTCGGCCATCCTGCTCGAATTCACCGAAAGCCCGCGAACCGGCTGACGAAATGCCGGTCCCCGGCATTGCCGAGCAGCGCCGCGGCCGCGCGCGGCGACAGCCATTCGGCACGATGCCCCGGCTCGCTCGGCGCGCCCAGGGGCAGAACCGGGCGGGCGCGGTAGATCAGGCACAGCTTCTCGGCCCAGAGGTCGTATTCCGGCATGTAGGTAAAGCGCCGGAACGCACCAAGCCTGCGCGGCCGCGCGATGCGCCAGCCGGTTTCCTCGCGCACCTCGCGATGCAGCGCCTGCAAGGGTGTCTCGCCCGGATCCATGCCGCCGCCGGGAAGCTGGTATTCCGGCACCGGCGCGGCCTGATGCGTGACCAGAAGCCGCCCGTCTCGCGGCAGGAGGGCATAGACGCCAGGCCGCAGACGATAGCGGACATCCCGTTTCGGTGGCTCGCCAAATCGTCGGATGATGTGTGCCTCCCGGCCCTCGGCTTGTCGCGCCCTCATGGACGCGATATGCCGGAGCCCGTCACAAAAGGAAACCCCATGAGCCTTGGACAGCGAATCGCCTGGGATGACACGGTGCTGCCGTTTCAGCTCGACCGCGCCGATATCCGGGGCCGCGTGGCGCGGCTGGACGGCGTGCTCGACACGATCCTTGCGCAGCATGCCTACCCGGCCCCGGTGGAGGCGCTGATCGCCGAGATGGCGCTCCTGACGGCACTGATCGGCCAGACGGTCAAGCTGCGCTGGAAGCTGTCGCTCCAGGTTCAGAGCAAGGGGGCCGTGCGCATGATCGCCACGGATTACTTCGCCCCCGAGGCCGAGGGCGAACCGGCCCGCATCCGCGCCTATGCCGGTTTCGATGCCGCGCGGCTGCGCAATGCGCGGCCCTTCGACCAGCTGGGCGAGGGCTATTTCGCGCTGCTCATCGACCAGGGGCCCGGCACCACGCCCTATCAGGGGATCACGCCGCTTGCGGGCAACGCGCTGCACCGCTGCGCCGAGGCGTATTTCGCCCAGTCCGAGCAGCTTCCGACGCGCTTCGCGCTTCGCTTCGGCAGATCCACCATGCCCGGAGAGCGCGAGCGCTGGCGCGCCGGGGGCGTGATGCTTCAGCACATGCCCAAGGCCTCGCCCTTCGCCAGCGGCGGCGGCTCGGGCGAGGGCGGATTGCTCGAGGCGCGCGATCTGGTCGATGGCGACGATGCCGAGAACTGGAACCGCGCCAATCTCCTGCTCGATACGGTCGAGGATCTGGAGATGATCGGCCCCTCCGTCTCGCCCGCGGACCTTCTCGTGCGGCTCTTTCACGAGGAGCGGCCGCGCGTCTTCGAGATGCAGCCGGTACGGTTCGGCTGCACCTGTTCGGAGGAGCGTGTGCGCAACAGCCTGTCGATCTACTCCGCCCGCGACATCGCCCGGATGACCACCGAAGCGGGCGTCGTGACCGCCGATTGCCAGTTCTGCGGCGCGCATTACGCGCTCGACCCCGCCACGCTCGGCTTTGACGCCCCGGAGGATCCCGGTGAGCAGGGATGATCCCATCGCGGCGATCCTGGCGGGCCTCGGCAGGGGCGAGAGCGGCACCTCGGACCATGATCTGAACCCCGGGACCCGCCTGCCGCCCGGGCGCAGGCTGCGGCCCGCGGGCGTTCTCGTGCCGCTGGTGGGCACGGGCGGCGCGGCGCGCGTGATCCTCACCAAGCGGTCCTCCGCGCTGCGCCACCATCCGGGCCAGATCGCCTTTCCGGGCGGCAAGCAGGATGCGCAGGACGCCGATATCCGCGCCACCGCCCTGCGCGAGGCGCGCGAGGAAATCGGGCTCGACCCCGCGCAGGTTGCGGTCCTCGGCTTTCTCCCCCGGCACGAGACGGTCACGGGCTTTGACGTGACACCGGTGCTGGCGCGGGTGCAGGGCGGCTTCACCCCCGTGCCCGATCACGGCGAGGTGGCGGAGGTGTTCGAGGTGCCGCTCTCGCATCTGCTGGATCGGGGCCGATACAGGGTCGAACGGCGCCGCTGGAAGGGCGATTGGCGGCGCTACTACGCCGTGCCCTATGGCCCCTATTACATCTGGGGCGCGACGGCGCGGATCCTGCGGATGATGGCCGAGCTTGCGGGGCAGCCATGAGAATCACCGGAGACTGGCTCACCCGCCCCGAGACGCGCCTTGTCTGCGATACGCTCACCGGCGCGGGGTATCAGGCGCTTTTCGTTGGCGGATGCGTGCGCAACGCCCTGCTTGGCGCGGCGGTCGGCGATGTGGACATCGCCACCGATGCGCATCCCGAAACGGTGATCGCGCTTGCGCGCGACGCCGGTCTCAAGCCCGTCCCGACCGGTATCGAGCACGGGACGGTGACGGTTGTCTCGGGCGGCGTTCCGCATGAGGTGACAAGCTTTCGCGCCGATACAGAGACGGATGGGCGCCATGCGCGCGTGGTCTTCGGGGCCGATATCGCGGCCGATGCGCGGCGGCGCGATTTCACCATGAACGCACTCTATGCCCGCCCGGACGGCACGCTGGTCGATCCGCTGGGGGGGCTTGCGGACCTGCGCGCGCGCCGTGTGCGCTTCATCGAGGATCCGGCCCGCCGCATCCGCGAGGATTACCTGCGGATCCTGCGCTTCTTTCGCTTCCATGCCTGGTATGGCGATCCCGAGGCGGGGCTCGACCCGGCCGGATATGCCGCTTGCGCCGAGGCACAGGAGGGGCTTGGCGCGCTCTCTCGCGAGCGGATCGGGGCAGAGATGCGCAAGCTTCTTTCCGCGCCCGATCCGTCGCCCGCCCTTGCCGCCATGCAGGCGGCGGGCATCCTGCACCGCGTCTTGCCGGGGGCGGAGGCGGGCGCGATGGCATTTCTGGTGCATCTCGAATCAGAGACAAACACGCCCGCCGATGCCCTCCGGCGCCTCGCGCTTCTCGGCGGCGAGGCGGCGGAGGACCGCCTGCGCCTGTCGCGCGCCGAGGCTCGCAGGCTCGCGCTTCTGCGCGCAGGTCTTGCCGGGTCCATGCCTGCCGCCGAACTCGGCTACCGCTTCGGGGCGCGCGACGGGGGCGACATCCTGCTCTTGCGGGCCGCGCTCGGCGGCAGCCCGCCCGATCCCGCAGCCTGGCAGGATCTGGCAAGGGGGGCGGCGGCGGTCTTCCCGGTCCGGCCCGCCGATCTCATGCCCGCGCTCAGCGGTCCGGCGCTCGGCGCGCGGCTGCGCGCGCTCGAGGCGCGCTGGATCGCTTCCGGCTTCACCCTGCGCCGCGAGGATCTTCTGTGAGCACGCATCGCATCCTTCGTCTCGACGCGCGGGGCGACGGTATTGCCGAGGGTCCGATCCTTGCCCCCCGGACCCTGCCGGGCGAAGAGGTGAGCGGCACGCCCGAGGGCCGCGTTCTGCGCGACATCCGCATTCTGACGCCCTCTCCTGACAGACGGTCGCCGCCCTGCCCGCATTACCGGGCCTGCGGCGGCTGCCAGTTGCAGCATGCCAGCGACGGCTTCACCGCCGAGTGGAAACGCGGTCTTGTCGAGGCCGCTCTTCGCCGCCACGGCCTTTCCGCCGAAACCGGCCCTGTCATCACATCGCCTGACCGCTCCCGCCGCCGCGCCACCTTCGCCGCGCGCCGCACGAAGACCGGGACGATGGCGGGGTTTCATGCCCGCGCCAGCGACCAGATCATCGAGATCCCCGATTGCCGCCTGCTGCATCCCGATCTGATGCGCGCGCTGCCCGTGGCGCGTGACCTGGCCCGTGTCGGGGCAAGCCGCAAGGGCGCGCTCGCGGTCGCGGCCACGCTCTCGCTCGGCGGGCTCGATCTGTCCGTGACCGGGGGCAAGCCGCTTGACGGCCCGTTGCGCCTGGTCCTGGCCGATCTCGCCTCGCGCCATGATCTTGCACGGCTCGCCTGGGAGGCAGAGGTGATCGTGACACGCCGCCCGCCGGAACAGGACTTCGCCGGCGTGCGCGTGGTGCCGCCGCCCGGCGCGTTCCTGCAGGCCACAGCAGAAGGCGAAGCGGCCCTTTGCGCCCAAGTAGTGACAATTCTTGACGGCGCGCGCCGGGTGGTCGATCTTTTCGCGGGCTGCGGCACCTTTACCTTTCCCCTCGCGCGGCGGGCCTCTGTCCATGCCGTCGAAGGCGCGGCAGAGATGATTGCCGCGCTCGACCGGGGCGCGCGCCATGCCGAAGGGCTGCGCCCCGTCACGAGCGAGGCGCGCGATCTCTTCCGCCGCCCGCTCCTGGCCGAGGATCTGGCCCGATTCGACGCCGCGGTGATCGACCCGCCCCGCGCCGGGGCCGAGGCACAGATCCGCGAGCTGGCCCGCGCCCGCCTGCCGCGGATCGCCCATGTCTCCTGCAACCCGGTCACTTTCGCCCGTGACGCTGCGGTGCTGGTCGCGGCGGGTTACGTGCCCGGCCCGGTGCGTGTGGTCGATCAGTTCCGCTGGTCCGCGCATGTCGAGATTGTCGCCGGGTTTGCCCTGAAAACCCCGTGAGGGCGCGAAAACCCGCTACCCCGAACGCGGCGATTGCGCTATTCTCCGGGAAAAATCGGGCAGGAAACGAGCGGACAGAGCCATGCGGATGACACGGCGAATGGCGCTTCTTGCGGGGGCGGCGGCGCTCTCGGGTTGCGCGGGACGATCGAAGTTCAAGACCTATCGCGGCCCGGAGGTGACGCGCATCCATGTCGCCAAGGGCGCGCGCGAGATGTTCCTTCTGCATCACGGGCGCGTTCTCGGACGCTACGATGTCGGTCTTGGCTTTGCGCCCGAAGGCCACAAGCGGTTCGAGGGCGACGGCAGGACGCCCGAAGGCGAATATCACATCGACCGGCGCAATCCCGACAGCGCCTATCACCTGTCGCTGGGGATCTCCTATCCCAACGAGGCCGATATCGCCTTTGCCCGCGCGCATGGCAGATCGCCCGGCGGCGATATCTTCATCCACGGCGAGCCGGGCGCGCTGGCCAGGCTCAAACCGGACTGGACGGCCGGTTGCATCTCTGTGCGCAACCCCGAGATCGAGGACATCTATGCCATGGTGCGCCTCGGCACGCCGATCACGATAACTGCCTGATCAGGTGCCAAGCGTCAGCGTCCACCAGATCTTGCCGCTGGGATCCTGATGCCAGGCAAAACCCATGTTCCGCGCCTCGGGCGACAGGATCACGCTGCGGGTGCTTTCCTCTTCCATCCAGGCGGCCAGCGTCTCCAGCTCGGTCTCGTAGGTCTCCGAGATTGCCTCGCCGATGAGCCTCCCGGTATAGCCGACGCGCCGCACCCGATCCACCGGCGAAGAACCGTCCGATCCGAAATGCCAGGGCCGGTTCTGCACCGACATGTCGCGCGAATGGGTGGCTGCGGCGGCGGTGAGGCGGTCATCGAGGGTGAGCGGCGCGGCCCCGGCGGCCTGACGCAGCGCGTTGACCGAATCGAGCATGCGGAACTGGATCTCGCGCGTCTCGCCCGGCTTGATCCGGTAGAGGCGTGGCAGCGGCTTGCCATCCGCCCCGATCTGCGGCGGCGGTGGGGCGGCGCAGGCAGAGAGGATCAGAAGAGCCGACAAGCATAGACCAAGAAGACGCGCCATGAGCACAAGCCACCCGATGAGTTGTTTCAGCCGCTTTATCGCGGAGCACCGTATTGTTCAAACCGGCATCTGCAAGACTTTGCCTTCTGACGTGCGTTTGAATTGCGACTGCGGCCTCAAAGCCATATATTCCGGGCATCGTGGCAGGATTACCGGAGACAGACGATGACCTTCAGCTTTCGGGACAAGTGGAACCGCCGTGCCTTTCTGGCCGGGGGCGCGGCGCTGATCGGCGCACCGGCGCTGGCGCAGAATGTCGATGGTGCCGACACCGTCGAGATCGAGCGTGACGTGACCGAGACCGTCCGCCGGAACATTTCCGCCTTCCAGTCGCGTGACTGGCGCCCCTATTTTTCCAATCTCAAGAACGGCGCGATCCTGTGCGACATCGATTCGCGCGCGGTTCATTTCTGGAGCGAGGATGGCGAGATCTACAAGCTTTATCCGTCTTCCGTGCCGCTTAGCGAGGACCTCACGCGCCGTGGCCGAACCTCGGTCGTGCGCAAGGTCGAAGGGCCGAGCTGGCGTCCGACGCCCTCGATGCTCAAGCGCAATCCTGAATGGCCGGCCTTCGTGCCGCCGGGTCCGGATAACCCGCTCGGGACACACGCGCTTTACCTGAGCTGGACCTATTACCGGATTCACGGCACCCATGACACGCGCAAGATCGGGCGGCGATCCTCGAACGGCTGCATCGGACTCTATAACGAGCACATCCAGGAACTCTTCGCGCTGAGCAGAGTTGGCACACAAGTGTTGCTAATTTGACGATAAAACGTGCCTCTGTCGGTCGCGATGTGAAACTTGGGTTTGCATTTCGGCGGATTTGCTGATTATTCGGAAGTTACGAAGAAGCCCTGGGTCCGGGGCCAATGCTGTAATGCGTCCCGGCTCGAATATGGAGGTTAACATGAAGAAACTCGTTCTCGCCGCGGCACTCTCCGCTGCTGCTACCACCGGCTTTGCCGGCACTCTCGCCGAACCCGTGATCGAGGCGCCGGTTATCGTGGAAGAAACCAATGCAAGTTCTTCTGCTGCGGCGGTCTGGGTTCCGCTCCTGATTCTTGCGATCGTCGCCGCGGCCATCGCCGCCGACTGATATCGTCAGGGTTTGAATGAAGGAAGGCGGCGCCGCCGCGCCGCCTTTTTTGTTTTCGCGGTGGCAAGGCTCAGTCCAGCCAACCCCTGAGATTTGTTTCGACAATGGCGGAAAGCGCCGCGATATGCGCGTCATCGTCGTTGAGGCAGGGGATATAGGTGAACGCCTCGCCGCCGGCTTCCTCGAAGCTTTCGCGGATCTCCTCGTTGATCTCTTCCAGCGTCTCGATGCAATCGGCGGAAAAGGCGGGAGCGATCACGGCGATTCGCTTCTTGCCCTCCTCGCGGGCCAGCCGCGCCACCTCGTCTACCGTATAGGGCTTGAGCCATTCCTCGGGGCCAAAGACCGACTGGAAGGTTGTCGTGATCTCGCTTTCCGTCCAGCCGAGACGCTCGCGCAGCAGCCGGGTCGTCTTCTGGCACTGGCAATGATAGGGATCGCCCTGCATGAGATAGCGTTTCGGCATCCCGTGATAGGACACGACAAGGATCTCGGGCCGCGTCTCGGCCCCGGCATAGGCGCGTTCCACCGATTGCGCGAGCGCCTCGATATAGAGCGGATGCTCGAAATAGGGCTCGACCACGCGGGCCACCGGCTGCCAGGTCTCCGCCATCAGCGCCCGAAAGAACTGGTCGTTCGCCGTGGCCGAGGTGGCACCGGCATAGTGCGGATAAAGCGGAAAGAACAGGATCCGGCTGCAGCCTGCCTCGACCAAGGCGCGCACCTTCGATCTCGTGGAGGGGTTGCCGTAGCGCATGCAGAAATCGACCATGACCTGATCGCCGTAGCGCTCTTGCAGCGCGTCGGAAAGTTTCGCGGTCTGGTCGCGGGTGATCGTCATCAGCGGGCTTTCGCCCTTTTCCTCGTTCCAGATGGATTTGTAGGCCGCGCCCGAGGTAAAGGGCCGCTTGCTCAGGATGATGAGTTGCAGGAGCGGCTGCCACTTCCACGGGGAATAGTCGATGACCCGCCGATCCGACAGGAACTCGTTGAGATAGCGCCGCATCGGCCAGTAGCTGTAATGGTCCGGCGTGCCGAGATTGGCCAGCAGCACCCCGGTTTTCGCACGCGGCAGCCTGGGATGATCGGCGGGCGCGTGGCTGGGGCGCGTGGCATCTTGGCTGGCATCGGGCATGGGGCGTCGTCCTTCGCTCTCGGGTCAGGGGTGACATAACGGCTTGCGGCCGAAGGTCAATCTTCGAGCCGGGTTTCGCGGGTGCCAAGCGCATCGGCCAGCCGTGCGGCGGCGGAGCCGGGGCGAAGCGGCTGCGGCTGGCTCGGGTCCGGGGCCCAGCCGGTCAGAAAGATCATCTCGGCGCTGGCGCGGATACCTCCCTGCGGATGGGCAAAGTTCCCGGCATAGATCTCGCAGGCCCGCGCCAGCACCCGCCGCCGCAGCAGTCCGCGCGGGCGCGCGGCCATGGCGTTGGTCTCGCCCATGGCGCGCAGGTCCCGCATCAGCGCCAACGGGTCGGCATAGCGCAGGTCGAGCGGCAGCCGGTCCGCCACCGGAAGCGCGAGCCCGGCGCGTTGCAGGAGCGCGCCCAGATCGCGGATTTCCCCCATCGGCAGCACCCGGGGCGAAAGCCCGCCAGCAACCTCCGTCTCCGCCTGCGCGAGGGCCGAACGCAATTCCTGCAGGCTGCCGCCCCCGAACAGCACCGCCAGCAAGAGGCCGTCGGGCCGCAGCGCCCGCCGCGCCTGCACAAGCTGTCCCACCGGATCGTTCGCCCAGTGCAGGCAGAGCGCGTGGATCACCAGATCGTGCTTGCCCGGGGCAAGCGCCAGCACCTCGTCATCGGCGACCACCGCCGCGCCGGGCAAGCGCGCGCGCCAGGGATCGGGCCAGCCGCAGACGACGGCAGGTGCCGTAAAGGACTTGTTAACCATTGCCAGCCGATCCTCGATCTCACCGGCGGCCAGGTCGTGCAGGAAGAGCGCGGGCGCTCGGGCGGCGCGCGCGCGGTGACGCAAAAGGGCGGGACGATCGGTCAGCAAGGTCTGGCTCATGGGAGAAAGGATAGGGTGACGCACCCGGCATTACAAATGGCGGTCCGGCTTGTCTATCCGCCGCGCTGCACGCTTTGCGGCGTGCCGGTGGCCGACGAGTTCGGGCTTTGCGGCCCCTGCTGGCGCGACACGCCTTTCGTCACGGGGCTGGTCTGCGATCTTTGCGGCACGCCCCTTCCGGGCGAGAGCGACGGCGCGGTGCATTGCGACGCCTGCCTGGGCATCGCGCGGCCCTGGGCGCGGGGCCGGGCGGCGCTGCGCTACGAGGCGAACGGACGGCGGCTCGTGCTTGCGCTCAAGCATGGTGACCGGCATGACGTGGCGCGCCCGGCGGGCAAGTGGCTTGCCCGTGCCGCCGCGCCGCTTCTTCAGCCCGGCACGCTGCTTGCGCCGGTGCCGCTGCACTGGCTGCGGCTGCTGTCGCGGCGGTTCAACCAGTCCGCGCTTCTGGCGCAGGCGCTGGCGCGCGAGACCGGGCTTGTCGTCATTCCCGACCTTCTGATCCGGTCCCGCCATACCCGCAGCCTCAAGGGGCTTGACCGTGCGGCGCGCCACGCCACGCTCGACCGGGCGATTCGCGCCAATCCCCGCCATCTTGCCGCCTTGCGCGGGGCGCGGCTGCTCCTGGTCGATGACGTGATGACCTCGGGCGCGACGCTTTCGGCGGCGACACAGGCGGCCCAAGCGGCCGGTGCGGCGGAAGTGTGCATTCTCGCACTGGCGCGCGCGGACAAGGATCCCTAGAATCGCGCCGGAACAGGTCTGAAAGGCGCATCATGCAACCCGTCGAAATCTATACCTCGCCGCTCTGCGGCTTCTGCCACGCGGCCAAGCGGCTCTTGAAGCAGAAGGGGGTGAGTTTTTCCGAGATCAACGTGCTGGCGCAGCCCAGGCGCCGGTCCGAGATGATGACGCGCGCGCATGGCCGTCATACCGTGCCGCAGATCTTCATCGGCCAGACGCATGTCGGCGGCTGCGACGAGCTTTATGCGCTCGAACGCGCGGGCAAGCTCGACGCGCTGCTGAAGGGCTGAGCCGATGCGCGCGGCGCTTCTGCAACTCACCTCGAGCGACGACCCGGCCGAGAACCTGGCCACGATGCGCGCGCTCATGGCCGAGGCACGGGCCGACGGGGCGGAGATCATCCTCACGCCCGAGGTGTGCAATTGCGTTTCCGCGAGCCGCCGCCATCAGAATGCCGTGCTCAGCCCCGAGGAAAGCGACCCTGTTTTGGCCGGGCTGCGCGATGAGGCGGCGCGGCTTGGCACCTGGCTTCTGATCGGCTCACTGGCGCTCAGGACCGAGGATCGGGACGGCCGCTTTGCCAACCGCTCCTTCCTCATCGACGCCGCGGGGGATATCCGCGCGCGCTATGACAAGATCCACATGTTCGACGTGGACGTGTCCCCCGAGGAGACCTATCGCGAATCGGACGGATTCCGCCCCGGCGCGCACGCCGTGCTGGCCGAAACCCCCTGGGGCAAACTGGGCCTCACGATCTGCTACGACATCCGCTTTCCCCATCTCTACCGGCGTCTGGCGCAGGCGGGGGCGGATATCCTCACGGTGCCGGCGGCCTTCTCTCACGTCACCGGTGCCGCCCATTGGGAAAGCCTCCTGCGCGCCCGCGCCATCGAGACGGGCTGTTTCGTGCTCGCCCCGGCGCAGACCGGCACCCACAGGGCCAGCACCGGCAAGGCACGGCGCACCCATGGCCACAGCCTTGCCGTGGCCCCCTGGGGCGAGGTTCTGGCCGATGGCGGCACCGCGCCCGGCATCGTCATGGTTGATCTCGACCTCTCCGAAGTGGCACAAGCGCGCAATCGCGTGCCCTCCCTGCGCCATGACCGAGAGTTCGACGGCCCCTGAATGGACGAGACAACCAGCAATTCCCTCGCGGTCGCGCTGTTCAGCGAGATCCTGACCAACGAGCAGCTGATTCGCTCGCGGCTGAGCCGTGTGCTGCCCAAGGGGATGGAAATCTCGCATTTCTCGGTTCTGAACCACCTCGCCCGCATCGGTGACGAGCGCAGCCCGGCGCAGCTTGCCAAGGCGTTTCACGTCACCCGAGGCGCGATGACCAACACGCTCTCGCGGCTTGAATGGGCGGGCTATGTCCATATCCGCCCCGATTGGGAGGATGCCCGCCGCAAGATGGTCTCGGTCAGCCCCTCGGGCCGTCAGGCGCGCGACGCGGCGATTTCCGCCATCACGCCCATGGTCTCGGACCTGATCCGCGAATTGGGTGAGGACCGCGTGCGCGCAAGCCTGCCGGTGCTGCGCGAATTGCGCAGCAAGCTGGAAGGGTAGGGTCACGCCCGGTGATAGGGGCTGCCCGCAAGGATCGACGCGGCGCGGTAGAGCTGTTCTGCCAGCATCACCCGCACGAGCATGTGCGGCCAGACCATCGGCCCGAAGGACAGCACCAGATCCGCCCGTTCCCGCAATTCCGGCAAGAGCCCGTCCGCCCCGCCGATGAGCAGCGCGAGATCGCCGCGCCCGGCATCGCGCCATTGCGCGAGATGGTCCGCGAACTCGGGCGAGCCCATCGTGCGGCCCCGCTCGTCGAGCGCCACCACCGCCGCCCCCTGCGGGATCGCGCGTTCGAGAAGCGCGGCCTCGGCGGTCCGGCCGCCGCCGCGCCGATCCTCGACCTCGTGCATGGCTGCGGGTCCAAGGCCCATTGCCCGCCCGGTCCGGTCGAACCGGTCAAGATAGTCGTCAAGGAGCGCGCGTTCGGGTCCGGTGCGCAACCGGCCGACCGCGCAGATGCGCAATCGCATTCAGATCCGGGCGGCGACGGCCGGGCTCGAGGGCATCCACATCTTCTCGAGCTGGTAGAACTCGCGCACCTCGGGGCGGAACACATGGACGATCACATCGCCGGTGTCGATCAGCACCCAGTCGCCGGTTTCCTTGCCCTCCGTCCGGGAGGGCACGCCGTGCTCCTGCTTGAGCCGGTCGACCAGCTTTTCCGCGATCGCCGAGACCTGGCGCGACGAGCGGCCCGAGCAGATCACCATGTAATCGCCCATGGCGGACCGGCCGCGCAGGTCGATCTGCACGACATCTTCGGCCTTGTCATCGTCGAGGGATTTGAGGATCGCCGCAAGCTGCGCTTCGCTATCCGTGCGGGCTGCGGGGGTCATATGGACCGCCGCCATATCAGCGGCAGGGGCCGCATGAGACATGAGAGACAGGACATCGTCCTCCTTGGTTGCGCACCGCAGGGCCCCGGTGCCGGGCGTGCTTCAAAGGTAGCAAGAGAAGCATGACTTTTCAATGAACGGCTGCGGGGCAGGAGGCGTGCGCGCGCCGCCTTGCCCGGATGTGAGGCGAAAAGGTGCCTGCTCGCCCGCCGCACTGGACAAGCGCGCGCAAAGCGGCTCTTTTCACCGCAGGACGGAGGAGCACGATGACCACAGCCCTGATCACCCATGACGATTGTCTCGACCATCTCACGCCAACCGGGCATCCCGAGCAGGTGGCGCGGCTCTCGCGCATCCTTGCCGCGCTCGAGGGCAAGGCGCTGCGCCGCGTGACGGCCCCGCTCGTGGCCGAGGACGACCTCTTGCGCGTGCATCCCGCAAGCTATGTCGAGCGCATCCGCGCCGCCGCCCCGGCCGAGGGGCGGGTGCAGCTCGACGCCGATACCTGGATGTCGCCCGGAAGCCTTGCCGCCGCGCATCGCGCCGCCGGGGGCGCCGTGCGCGCGGTCGATCTGGTGCTTGCTGGCGAGGTAAGCAATGCCTTTGTCGCCGCGCGCCCGCCGGGGCACCATGCCGAGCGCGAGACGCCGATGGGCTTCTGCCTCTTCGGCAATGTCGCGCTGGCGGCGAAACATGCGCTGGTCCATCACGGCCTTGGGCGCGTGGCGGTGGTGGATTTCGACGTGCATCACGGCAACGGCACGCAGGATCTGCTCGAGGACGAGCCGCGCGCGCTCTTCATCTCGTCGCACCAGTTTCCGCTCTGGCCCGGCACCGGCACCGCCGACGAGACCGGACCGCATGGCACCATCCTCAACATCCCCCTCGCGCCCGGCACCGGCTCCGAGGGGTTCCGCCGGGCCTATGAGGAGAAGGTCTTTCCCCGCGTGGCGGAGTTTGCGCCCGATCTCGTTCTGGTCTCTGCCGGGTTCGACGCGCACCGCGCCGATCCGCTGGCGGAGCTGGAACTGGAGACGGCGGATTTCGCCTGGGTCACAGAGCGGCTCTGTGACCTCGCTGATGCTCATTGCGGCGGCCGGCTGGTGAGCTGTCTCGAGGGCGGTTATGACCTCGACGCGCTGGCCGAAAGCGTGGCGGCGCATGTCGATGTGCTGATCGCGGGCGCGGCGGGCTGAGGGGATGCGCGCCGGTCTTGCGCTTCTCTGCCTCGCCTATGTGCTGAGCCAGTTCTTTCGCGCCTTCCTCGCGGTGCTGAGCGGCCCGCTGGAGCGCGATCTCGGCACCACGCCGGACGATCTGGCCTTTGCCTCGGGCCTGTGGTTCCTCGTCTTTGCCGCGATGCAGATCCCCGTCGGCTGGGCACTCGACCGGATCGGGCCGCGCCGCACGGCGGCGGGGCTTCTGCTGGTCGGCGGGGGTGGCGGTGCGACGCTCTTCGCGCTGGCCACGGCGCCCTGGCAGGTCAGCCTTGCCATGGCGCTCATCGGGGTGGGCTGCTCGCCGGTGCTGATGGCCTCCTATTACATCTTCGCGCGGCAATTCCCGCCCGCGCAATTCGCCACGCTGGCCGCATTGATGCTGGGCGTGGGATCGGTCGGCAACCTGGTGGCGGCCTGGCCGATGGCCTGGGCCGCCGAAACCGTGGGCTGGCGCGCGGCGCTCTGGGGGCTGGCGGGGGTTTCGGTCGCCGTCGCGGCGGGGATCGCGGCGCTGGTGCGCGACCCCGAGGCCGTGCGCGGGGAGGCGCGCGGCTCGGTGCTCGACCTGCTGCGCATGCCCGCGCTCTGGGCGATCCTGCCGCTCATGTTCGTGGCCTACGCGCCCGCGGCGGCGCTGCGCGGTCTCTGGGCCGGGCCCTATCTGCGGGATGTCTTCGCGCTGGATACCGGGCAGGTGGGGCAGGCGACGCTTGTCATGGGGCTGGCGATGATCGCGGGCACCTTCGTCTATGGCCCGCTCGACCGGCTGCTCGGCACCCGCAAATGGGTGATCTTCGGCGGCAATCTCGTGGCGGCGCTGGCGCTTGGCGCGCTGATCCTCTGGCCGGACCGGAGCCTTGTGCTCTCCGTGGCTCTCCTGGCGCTGGTGGGCTTTGCCGGGGCGTCCTTTCCGGTGATCGTGGCGCATGGCCGGGCGTTCATCCCGCCGCAGCTTGCGGGGCGGGGGGTGACGCTTTTGAACCTCTTCGGCATCGGCGGGGTGGGGGTGGCGCAATTCGCCTCCGGCCCGCTCCACGCCGCCGCCGCGAGCAGCGGCGGTGCCCTTGCCGGGCATGTGGCGATCTTCGTGCTTTTCGCGGGGGCGCTGGCGCTCGGGCTTGCCGTCTATCTCTTCAGCCGTGACAGCCTTGACTGAGCAAACCGCTTTCATCCCCTGCCGCTTGCCTGTATGACGCCCCCGCAACCCCGCACTGGAGGCAACATCATGGGTTACAAGGTCGTCGTCGCGGGCGCCACGGGCAATGTGGGCCGCGAAATGCTCAACATCCTGGCCGAGCGCCAGTTTCCGGTCGATGAGATCGCCGCGCTCGCCTCGCGCCGCTCGCTCGGCACCGAGGTGAGCTTTGGCGACCGGACGCTCAGAACGCAGGATCTGGACGCTTTCGACTTTACCGGCTGGGACATCGCGCTCTTCGCCATCGGCTCGGACGCGACCAGGACCTATGCGCCGCGCGCCGCCAAGGCGGGCTGTATCGTGATCGACAACTCGTCGCTCTACCGCTACGACCCCGAGGTGCCGCTCGTGGTTCCGGAAGTGAACCCCGAGGCGGTGCTGGGCTATGCCAAGAAGAACATCATCGCCAATCCCAACTGCTCGACCGCGCAGATGGTCGTGGCGCTCAAGCCCCTGCATGACCGCGCCCGCATCCGGCGCGTGGTGGTCTCCACCTACCAATCGGTCTCGGGCGCGGGCAAGGAGGGGATCGACGAGCTCTGGGACCAGACCAAGGCCGTCTACAACCCGACCGAGGACGTGCCCGCGAAGAAATTCACCAAGCAGATCGCCTTCAATGTCATTCCCCATATCGACGTCTTCATGGAGGACGGCTCGACCAAGGAGGAATGGAAGATGGTGGCCGAGACCAAGAAGATCGTGGATCCCGCGATCAGGGTGACGGCAACCTGCGTGCGCGTGCCGGTCTTCGTCGGCCATTCCGAGGCGATCAACATCGAGTTCGAGGATCATCTCGACGAGGACGAGGCGCGCGAGATCCTGCGCGAGGCACCCGGCGTCATGGTGATCGACAAGCGCGAGGACGGCGGCTATGTGACGCCGGTCGAATGCGTCGGCGATTACGCCACCTTCATAAGCCGCATCCGGCAGGACAGCACCATCGACAACGGGCTGAACCTGTGGTGCGTCTCCGACAACCTGCGCAAGGGCGCGGCCCTCAACGCCGTGCAGATCGCCGAGACGCTGGGCGCGCGGGTGCTCAAGAAGGGCTGAGCGCGCACTGCGCGCGAAAACCGGGCGCGTTCCTGCGGGGCGCGCGCCCGATCCCGGCGTCAACAAGCCGCGCGACCGGCCTCGGGAACGGCGTCAATTCGCGCAGGGCGTTTCCAGCCGCTTGCGTTATTTGGCCCTCCGCCCGACACTCCGCCCATGCAATTTCAGGAGTGTCCCATGCGAGCCCTCACCCTCTGTCTTGCCTGCCTGCCGCTTGCCGCTCTGGCCGAGGACATCCCCCTCACCAGCCGGGTGAGCGCCGTCACCCTCTATCCGCAGGGCGCGAGCGTCACGCGTGAGGCGCAGGTTGCAGTGCCCGCGGGCGCGCATGAGCTGATCCTGGCCGATCTGCCGCCCGAGACGCCGCTTGCCGCGGTCCGCGTGACGCTCGACGGGCTGCGCATGGGGGGCGTGCGCACGCGCGCCGACTACGTGCCGCCCCGCCCCGAGGAGGAGAGCGCCGCCTACAGGGCGGCGAAGGCCGAGGTCGAGCGGCTCGAGGCGGCGCTGCGCGCGGGGCGCGCGGGCGTGCAGGATATCCGGCTCGAAGCCGAGGCCGCCGCGGCGCGCATCGCCTTTCTCGAAGGGATCGGGCAGGGCGAGGGGCTGGCCACGCTCGGCCCCGATGCGCTGCGCGATCTCGCCGCGATGATCGGGACCGAGACGCTTGCCGCGCGGCGTGCGCGCGCAGAGGCCACCCGCCGCGCCGAGGCGGCCGAGCGCGATCTGAAGGATCTCATGGAGGATCTCGCCCGTGCCGAACAGGCGCTCGAGGCGCTCGTGCCCGAGACGCAGGCGCGCGCCATGCTCGCCGTGCGTGTCACCGCCGAGAGCGCGGCGACGGGCGTCCTGCGGGTGAGCTACACCATCCCCGATGCGGGCTGGCAGCCCCTGCACGACCTGCACCTCGCGCGGGACACCGGGGCTTTGCGCATCGAACGCGGGGCCTTCGTGCATCAGTCCACGGGCGAGAACTGGCGCGACGTGGCCTTGACCCTTTCGACGCGCCGCCCCTCGGAGCAGGGCGCACCTGGGGAAATCTGGCCCTGGATCCCGCGCGTCACCGATCCCGAGGAGATCCGGCCCATGCCGCGCGTGGCGGCCGAGAGCGATGCGGTGCTGGCCGCGCCCGCCGGGAAGATCGCCCGCCCCGAATTCGACGGGCTGTCGGTGCGCTACAGCTATCCCGGGCCCGTGAGCGTCGCCACCGGGGCCGACCGCGTGCGCCTGATGCTGCCGCCGATCGAGACGCGGGCCGAGATCGTGGCCCGCGCCGTGCCGCTCCTGGACGAGACCGCCTTTCTGATGGCGCGGATGAGCCTGCCCGCCGAGGAGGTGCTCCTGCCCACGCCCGAGGCACGGTTCTATCTCGACGGGCGCTATACCGGGCAGCGATGGCTGCCGCTGGTCGCGGGCGGTGACACGGCCGATCTGTCCTTCGGTCCTGTCGAGGGGCTGCGCCTCAGGCGGGTGGTGCGCGATCGCAGCGAAGGCAGCCGCGGCCTGATCACCCGGGCCAGCGCGGCGCGCGAGGAAGTGGAGATCGTGGTCGAGAACCTGACGGGCGAGACCTGGCCGGTCCATCTGCTCGACCGCGTGCCCGTCTCGGAGCAGGACGATCTGCGCATCACCTGGGAGGCATCGCCGCCGCCCGACGAGACCGATGTCGAGGACAGGCGCGGCGTGCTCGGCTGGCGGTTCGACCTGGCCGCCGGGGCCAGCCAGGGCATCCGGCTCGAGACGCGGATGAGCTGGCCCGAGGGCAAGATCCTGCAATAGGCAGAGGGGCCTACTGACAGCGTTTCTCGGCCTCTTCCACCGCTGCCGTGTAGCCCAGAAGCGAGAACGTGTCCTTGGTCTGCGTCCCGCGCGAGGAGCGCGCGGTGAGCACCGCATCGACCCCGCGCTTCATCGCCGCAAGGATCTTTGCATCATCCTCCGGCGTCGCGGGCCAGGCCCATTCGCCCTCGGTGAACATCTCGTAGCTTTCATCGCCCACGCGCATGTTCACGGTCGAGCCGGGGGCGAAGGGATAGCCGCCGGTGAAGGTGATCTGCCCCTGCACGCCGGCACCGGGGCGAAAGAAGGTCATGAGCAGGATGTCGCCCCGCCGCACCGCGACCACGCGCCCGTCGCGGGTGTTGACCGTCTCGGTCGGGGCCGAGACCGCCCAGCATTCACGCGGGTCGTTATCCTCGAAAACGCTCCAGGCGGTGCTCGTGGCAACCTGGTTCGTGCTCGTTTCCTGAGCGGCCACGCCGGTTGCCATCGCTCCCGCCAGAACAAGGGCGAGCCCTGCCGCAATCCGTGCCATCATTGTCCAGCCTCCAAGCCGTCCTTGCCTCGATCTCCGGGGTCGCCTGCCGCCCTTTACGGGGCCGTTTTTCTGTGCGACCTGTCCAACTCGACACTGCAACATTAGCCCGAAACAGGCGAGGAGCGAAAGGCGGAATTGGCGGAATTTCGCCTTGCCCGCCGGTCCAGCGCCGCCGAGGAGTGCGCCCATGACCCAAGCCGTCCCCTTCACCGAAATCTGGCGCGGTCCGCGCCCGGAGAGCGTGCATCTCGGCCATGCGGTGATCTGCGACGCATCCGGAGAGATCGTCGAGGCCTGGGGCAATCCCGAGGAGGTGGTGCTGCCAAGGTCTTCGGCCAAGATGATCCAGGCGCTGCCGCTTCTCACCAGCGGGGCCGCCCATGCGCAGGGCCTCGGCTCCGAGCATCTCGCGCTTGCCTGCGCCTCGCATAGCGGCGCGGCGATCCACACCGATCGCGTGACCCGCTGGCTGGCCGATCTTGGTCTTGCGGATGAGGACCTGCGCTGCGGCGCGCACATGCCCTCGGACCCGGCCGCGCACAAGGCGCTTCTGTGCTCCGACACGGCCCCCTGCCAGGTCCATAACAACTGTTCGGGCAAACATGCGGGCTTTCTCACCCTCGCGCGGCATCTGAAGGCCGGGCCGGAATATGTCGTGCCTGACCACCCGGTGCAGAAGGCCGTGATGGAAGCGTTCGAGGAGATCACCGGCGAGACCTCGCCCTATTATGGCATCGACGGCTGTTCGGCCCCCAACCCGGCCTGCACCCTGCATGGCATGGCGCGTGCCATGGCGTGGTTTGCCGCGGCCTCCAGGGGGGGCGGGACGGTGGAGGCGGCCGCCGTGCAACTGCGCGAGGCGATGATGGCCCATCCCGATCTGGTCGCGGGCGAGGGGCGTGCCTGCACCGAACTCATGCGCGCCTGCGCCGAGCCGGTGGCGCTCAAGACCGGGGCCGAGGCGTTCTTTGTTGCCATCCTGCCCGCGCGCGGGATGGGCGTGGCGCTCAAGATCATCGACGGCGGCACGCGGGGCGCGGAATGCGCCATCGCCTCGATCCTCGTGCGGCTTGGCGCGCTCGACCCCGAACACCCCGCGGCGCGCCGCTTCCGCAACGCGCCGATCATCAACTGGCGCGGCATCGAGACCGGCGCGATCCGGCCCGCCGCCACGCTGGCCTGAGCCGGGCCGGATCAGGCCGCGAACTCGTCGCGCGCGTAGCCCTGGAGGTAGAGCAGCGCCGTGAGATCCCCGTGATTGATGCGGATGTCGCACTCTGCCGCCACGCTCGGCTTGGCATGAAGCGCGACACCCGCCCCGGCCCGTCCCAGCATCCCCAGATCATTGGCCCCGTCGCCGACCGCAAGCACATCCGCCGGTGCCAGCCCCAGCCGCGCGGCGATCTCCTCGAGCGCGTGCAGCTTGGCATCGCGCCCGAGAATCGGCCGCGCCACGTCACCCAGAAGCCGCCCGTCCCGGGACAGAAGCGTGTTGGCGCGGTGCTCGTCAAAGCCGAGCCGCGCCGCCACGTCCTGCGTGAAGGCGGTGAACCCGCCCGAGACCAGCGCGCAATAGGCACCCTGCGCCTTCATCGTGGCAACAAGAGCAAGCCCGCCCGGCATGAGCGTGATGCGCTTTGCCAGCACCTCGGCGATGACGCTTTCGGGCAGATCGCGCAGAAGCGCCACGCGCTCGAGCAGTGCGCCCTCGAAATCGAGCTCGCCGTTCATCGCCCGGGCCGTGATCGCGCGGACATGATCGCCCACGCCCGCCATCTCGGCCAGCTCGTCGATGCATTCCTGCTCGATCATGGTGCTGTCCATGTCGGCGAGCAGCATCCGCTTGCGCCGCCCCTCGGTCCGCTGCACCACCAGATCGACGCGCGCGCGCTGCAAGTCCTCCCAGACCTCCCAGCGATTGCCGGGCACCGCGCCCATGTCGAACTCGGCCGCCTCGTCCGGCGCGAGCCAGCGCAGATCGCCCCCGCCCCAGGCGTTGCGCAGCGCCTCGGCCAGCGTGGGCGACAGCGCACCCTCGGGTGCGATCAGGGTGGTTGTGAACATTGGCGGCCTCCGGCGTGATGACGCGCGTCTTCTAGCGGGGTTCAGCGGCACGAGAAAGCCCGCGCCGGGCGATACCGGGCGCGGGCGATGTTCGGCGATGCGACGGGTTCAGTGCCCGAGGATCTGGCTCAGGAACAGCTTGGTGCGCTCGGACTGCGGGTTGTTGAAGAACTCTTCCGGCTCGTTCTGCTCCACGATCTGCCCCGCATCCATGAAGATAACGCGGTTTGCGACCTTGCGCGCAAAGCCCATTTCGTGAGTGACGCACAGCATGGTCATGCCTTCTTCGGCAAGTCCGACCATCACGTCCAGAACTTCCTTGATCATTTCCGGGTCGAGTGCCGAGGTCGGCTCATCGAACAGCATGATTTTCGGGTTCATGCACAAGGACCGAGCAATAGCAACGCGCTGCTGCTGACCACCGGACAGCTGCCCCGGATATTTGTTCGCCTGCTCCGGGATCTTGACGCGCTCGAGATAGTGCATCGCGATGTCTTCGGCTTCCTTCTTGGGCATCTTGCGAACCCAGATCGGAGCCAGAGTGCAGTTTTCCAGGATCGTCAGATGC
>MDTD01101935.1_pt1 | contig 55383 bp, 52 predicted proteins | sample 811221 | NCBI WGS metagenome assembly MDTD01 (sample SAMN05326646, study PRJNA326480) | marine metagenome | isolation source: seawater | place: Pacific Ocean: South West | collected 2011 | reverse complement strand
CTGACCAGTACTAATAGCTCAATTGGCTTGATTTATGCACTGAAAAAAATTTTTATTAGAATAACAATATTTCTAGATCAACTTAATATGATAAAATCATTCTTCAAAACAAATGTTATAATTAAATTTATTAATTCTGATGTTTTTCTTTTTGGGGCCTCATCCTCTGGTCTAAAATCACTAAATACACTTATTTCTTTAGGTTTTGATAAGAAAAAATTATTTTTTATAGACTCAGATTCAAAAAAGATAGGAAATAAATTTTGTGGCATAGATGTACTCCCTTTAAAAAAAGTAAAAAAAAATTCAAAAATTTTAATTACCTCAGCCTTACATGAGGAAATAGAAATAATCCTGAAGAAAAATGGCTATAATAATTACAGTTACTACCATGATTTAATTTGGAGAGAATTTTTAGAGGAAAAATTTTCTAAAAATTTTCTAAAAATTTTTAATAAGGCTAAATCAAAAACATATCTGTCTATAGACGAAGTTTTTACAATTTATGATCAATTAAATAGAACTGAAAAAATTAAAGGAAATATTGCTGAAGTAGGAACCTATAGAGGAGGAACAGCATTTATTATTTCATCAGTTATAAAAAAAACAAATAAAAAATTTTTAATTTTTGATACATTTGAAGGTTTACCTAATGAAGATAAAAGGTTTAGGAGGATTTCTCCAAAGGTTGGGTGGTTAGCAGATTTAAATTTAGAAGAGGTTAAAAAATTTATTTTAAGTAGTAAAATTAAAAAAAATAGTTTAATTTTTAAAAAAGGGATTTTTCCTAACACAACAAAAAACCTTAAAAATTACAAATATTCATTGATACACTTAGACACAGATTTATATTCTTCAACGATTTCATCTTTAAAATATTTTTATCCTCGATTAACTAAAGGTGGATGTATTATATCGCATGATTATAATAGCATTGGGTGTCCGGGTGTAAAAATAGCTTTTCAAGAGTTTATTAAGCAGAAAAGGTTATATAAAAACCTTATGCAGATCAGTTCAAGTCAGTGCATATTATTTAAGTATTAAATAATCTTCACTTTAAATTCAAAAGATTTAAAATACTTTAAATAAGATTTACGAAAAGATAATCTATAAAGAATAATTTTTTTTAAATGAATTTTAAAAATAATAAAATTTCAATCTTATTGTCTCTAAGTTCCATAATTTTGCTAGTATATATATGTTTTAGAAGTGATTTTTTTTCTATCAATAAAATTTATTATTATATTTTTTATCTAAAATTATCTTTTGTTTTATTTATATTTTCAATTTTAACTTTTTTTTTATCTAATAAAATTAAAATATACCTTTATATTTTTATATTTAGTTTTGTTTTTTCAGCATACTCTTTTGAAATATTTTTATTGAGTAAGATTTTGAAAGTAAACTCAAATAAAGAAGATAGAAGAAGCAAAGTAGAGTTTTTTAAAGAAGAATTGCTTTTAGATAAAGATATAAAAATGTATATTAGCCCTCGTGAATATAATTATAATAGTGAGAATATTTATTCGTTGGGAACTATAAGTAATTCAAAAAATTATGTTTGCAATGAAAGTGGATATTATTCAAGTTTTTTTTCAGATAGGTATGGCTTCAATAATCCTGATAATATTTGGGACGAAAACGATATTGAATATTTATTGATTGGCGACTCGTTTGTTTTAGGTTCTTGTGTTAACAAGCCGAATGATTTTGCATCTATCTTAAGAAATATTACAAATAAAAATGTTTTGAATTTGGGTTTGGGAGGTGCGGGACCTTTGATTGAGTATGCAGCACTCAAAGAATATTATTTTGGCAAAGTTAAATATATTTTATGGTTTTATTACGAAGGGAATGATTTAGTAAATTTAAAATCAGAGTTATCAAACAACATTTTAAAGAACTATCTAGACGATGATAAATTTAGTCAGAATTTAAAGGATAAAACCATAATAATTGATAAATTACATAACAAAACTTTAGCAGAGAATTTAAAATCTAATAGTAATCCTAATAAATTTGATTTATTATTTAAAATAATTAGACTCTATCATTTAAGGCAAATTATAAAACCACCTTTAGAAAATACAGTTTCAGATGAATTTATCGAAATATTAAAAAAAGTTAAAAAATTTTCACAAAAAAATAATATTGAATTTTATTTTATATATCTACCGACATATTCCAGATATTCCTTAAATTTTAATCAAAACTCGTATAATCAAATGATGCTGACTTTAAAAAACTTAGATATTAAATTTATTGATCTACATGCTGAAGTATTTCAAAAAGAACTAAATCCAAAGAGTTTATTTCCATTTGAGTTGAAAGGCCATTATAATATTGAAGGTTATTTAAAGTCATCAAAACAAATTTTGAAAAATATAGATACAACAAAGTAAATTGCCAGCATGAATTACAGAAAAGAAATTGATGGATTAAGAGCTATTTGTATTCTACCCGTTATTTTTTATCATTTTAATCTTCCCTATTTTAGCGGAGGTTATATCGGAGTAGATATTTTTTTTGTTATATCAGGTTATCTAATTTGTTCATTAGTGATCAAAGATATAATTGAAAAAAGTTTTTCACTAAAAAATTTTTATGAGAGAAGGGCAAGAAGAATCTTACCGTTATTATTTTTAGTAATTATCGTAACTACTTTAATTTCTAAAATATTATATTCCCCAGATTATTTTGAAAGCATTATCGAATCATCTTTATCATCAACTTTCTTATTTTCAAATTTTTATTTTTGGAAGCAGAGTGGTTATTTTGAAGTTGGTTCTGAGCTTAATCCATTATTTCATACATGGAGCTTATCAATCGAAGAACAATTTTATATCTTATTTCCTATTTTATTTTTATTTTTTTTCAGTATTTTTCAAAAAAGAATTTTATTTTTTATATTTGGATTAATAATTTTAGGATTGTCTATTTCTTATTATTCTTCACGTTTTCATCCAAGCGCAAATTTTTATTTACTACCTTTTAGAGCTTTTGAAATTTGTTTTGGAATTTTATCAGCATTGATTTATAATTTTTATAATTTTAAAAATTTAAATAATAAGTATAAAAATTATTTTTCTTTATTAGGCCTTTTCCTCATTGTTTTATCAATATTTGTTTTTAATGAAGACACTTTATCTCCGGGGATAATTTCAATCTTACCGATTACAGGATGTGCGATTGTTATACTTTTTTGTGATCATAATACTCAAATTTATAAAATTTTATCAAACAGGCAATTAGTTTTTACTGGTCTTATTTCATACAGTTTATATTTATGGCATATTCCAATATTAAATTTTTATAAAATTATTTTTTCTATTTCATCTAAACTTGATTATATAATTATTTTTATCTTAGTTTTTTTGATCTCAATATTAACTTGGAAATATATTGAGAAACCATTTAGAAATTTTAAAAAAATTAAATCAAAATTTTTTTTTAGTGTAATATCTCTCTATCTTGTAATTTATTTAGCATTAATTTTAAGTTTAAATTTTATGTTAGAGGATAGTAAAAAACAATTTAGCACTAAATTAGATCAAGATAAAAAAATCATTTATGATCAAACACAATTAGCAAAACTAGATAATGGCTATGATAAAATGTTTGACAATAATAAATGTAAATTCTGGTCTAGAAAATTAAATATCGATTTTAAAAAGAGGTTCAATAATTGTTTTGTGGAACTTAATAAAAAAGCAATCTTTTTATTAGGAGATAGCCATCAAATGGATTTTTACAATGGTTTTGCAAAAATATCTGATGAAGATACATTTATTGTTAGCATTTCTCGAGGAAGATGTAGATTGCATAATCCACGACCTTTAGGTTATGGAGGATGCGATTTTGATAACCTTAAAAAGTTTATTAATGATAATAAAAACAAGATAGATAATGTAATTTACCATCAGTCAGGAAGTTTTTTTTTACAAGGAAACGAATCTTTACCTATTAAGAAAAAAGATATTAAGAAAGTAATTAAATTTCTAGAAAATTTAGATGTTGAAAAAATTACTTGGTTAGGTCCTAGAATAGAACCAAATATTCCAATTGATTACACTTATACACAAAATTACCAAAAACATAAAAATTTCATAAATTACAATATTAAATATGTAGATAAAGAAATTGCTGAAAAGACTTCTACTTCATCAATTGATTACATCTCGATAAATAAAATAATTGATTTTAATTTAAAAAAAGATTTTTTTGTAGAAGAAAGCTTCACTTTCTCAGACTATGATCATTGGTCGTCATTTGGAGAATTGTATTTTACTAAAAAAATTTTAGAAAATTCAAACTTATTAAAATGAATAGAATAGAAAAATACAATGCAAATAAATTATCAAAAAAAAATTTAATAAGATTTTTTTAATATCGGCCAATTAGAATTTAAATTATTTTTAAATGTTTTTGTTTGGATGTATTCCATACTTTCTTATCTTGAAGATTTTTTAATATTTTTTGAGCACTGTCACCTTTACCAAAATGTTTACTTATTTTAAATTTTTTATTTGCTTTATTATTTATAACTGAAATTATTTTTTTTACAGAAAAACTTCTATCGAATATTGATTTAGATCTTGCTCTATATCTTTGTCGATTTCCTATATTTAATGATGGTACGCCATAAATTGGTGCTTCTCTTACCCCAGCACTTGAATTACCAACGATCATCTTTGAATTTTTTAGGAAAGTTAAAAAATATTCAAATCTTAGAGAACTTACTATTTTAAAATTATTATTATTATTAAGTGATTTTTTATAAATTTTGATTATTTCTTTAAATCCAAAATCATTATTAGGGTAAATAACAATAAATTTTTCTTTAGAAGCTATTAATGCTTTGACTAAATTTTTAGTATCCTTTACAATTTTATTGATATTTTGTGTTTCGGGGTGGTAAAGAAGAATTAGGTAATCATTAAAATTAATATTGTATCTGTTTTTTGCCATTTTTATGCTTGGTAAATTGTTTGATAACATCACATCAATATCTGGGCTACCACATGTAAAAATTTTACTTGGCATCTCACCCATTTTTGACAATCTTTTTTTTGCAATATTATTTGAAACAAAATGAATATGTGAAAGTTTTGAAATTGAGTGTCTAATATGTTCATCAATATTTCCAGAAATTTCACCACCTTCAATATGACCTACAAGTATACCCTTAAATGAAGCAGATATAGCTCCTGCAAGAGCTTCAGATCGATCACCATGAATTATTACTAAATCAGGATTTTCTTTATCTAAAAATTTTGAAAATCCTTTTATTGTTTTTGCGATGATTAAATCTAATTTATTTCCATTTATATTATTATTAAATTTATAAAGAATACTTTCAGGGAATGATTTTTTTATCTCATTATAAGTATACCCAAAGACTCTGTTTAAATGCATACCCGTAACAAAAATTTTAACATTAAATTTTTTTAAACGTAGTAATTTGATTACACTTTTAATTTTACCAAAATCGGCTCTTGTACCTGTTAAAAAAACTATTTTTTTCAAACATCACCCTTTTTAAGTTGCGTATTAATTTTGATTTCTTTTTTTGCTTTTTTGCCAATCAATTTTTGAAAATCTTTTACTTTATAATATCCAGTTCCTGGTCTTATAGGAAAAATATTTTCACTTGTTAATATCTCACCTTTTTGAATATTTTTAGTACTAGCTATCGAAGCAAAAGCAAAAGCTATTGTTTTTTTTTCTTCTCGAAGAGCTTTTTTTTCTCCTTTTAATGCTGAATAGATAGTTTTTGATCCTAAAATAAGCTCTTTCAATTCAGAGGGGTCTAATGAGGCTTTCATATCGGGTCCACTGCTATTTTTATTATTTGTAAAATGTTTTTCAACTATAGAGGCTCCAAGAGAAATAGCACCTAAACTCGTATAAATAGTCTCAGTGTGATCGGACAAACCAATAATTGCATCTTTAAATTTTCTTTGTAATTCCAACATTGCCTCTAGCCTAACTAAGTGAGGAGGTGTAGGATAAATATTGGTACAATGAAGAAGTGCGTATGGAATTTTAAATTTTCTTATAATTTTTACAGATTTTTGAATAGATTTTATATCGTTCATACCAGTGCTTAAAATTACAGGTTTTCTTTTTGAGCAAATGTATTCGACAAGTGGATAATTATTACATTCACCTGAGCCAATTTTGAACAAAGGAACATTAAATTTTACTAAACGATCAACAGCACTTTTGCAAAAGGGTGTGCTAATAAATATAGCTTTTTTTTGATTTATATAATTAACTAATTTTTTTTCATTTTTGAAAGAGAGCGTATTCTTTTTAATAACAGAATAAATCGAAGATTTTGCATTACCAGGAATTATTTTTTTTGACTCTATTGACATCTCTTCATCAGGTATATGTGTCTGATGTTTAATAATTTTCGCACCACTTTTAATTGCTAAATCTACTAAGTAGATAGCTTTGTCAATTGAGCCAGAATGATTTATTCCTAAATCAATAATTACAGCAGGTGGGTAAAGTTTACCAATCTTTAAATTTCTAACTTTTATCATTTAAATAAATTATGAGATATACCTTAATTCTATTTTATTTATATATTTAATTTCAAGAAAATTCTATTCATTAAATAATCCTATCTAAAAAATTTTTTTGCTAGAAAAAAATCTTCTTCATCATCAATATTAATTGCGTATTTACCTTTCACAGTAATCCCAATAAATTTTTTACCAACAATTTTATTTTCGTTAATGTTATTTATTTTAGAAAAATACATTGATCCTGCGGGTACAAACTTACTTTGATTTTTTTGTCGAGGTTGAAAAATTATTTTATAATTTAAAGGTTTAAAAATATTTTTTTTTTCTATAATCATTTGATTAGGATCGTGCTTAGCTTTTTTAATTGTCAAAATACTATCAATTTTTGTTTTTTTCAATTTTTCGTAAGCTTTTTTAAAATCACTTAATTTTCTGAATGGGCTTGTTGGCTCTAAAATTAATACCGCATCGTAAAAATTTCCAATTTTTTTTTCCAAATTGATTAAATATTTTATTACATCTATACTTTTTGTGTATTTGGTTGCTAATTTTTTTGGCCTTAAGGATTTACTAAATGGATAATATTTTTGAGCTATTTTAAGATATTTTTTGGAGTCTGTTGAAAAGATTAACTTGTCTACAAATTTAAGTTTTTTTGCAAAGTTTATAGTATGGTAAATAAGTGGCTTATTTTTTAAAATTTTTATATTTTTATCTTTTATACCACTTGAGCCTGATCTTGCTGTTATAATCGCTATTGTTTTCATTTGTTTTTGTGTTACTTAACTTGCATCTTTTAAATATTTGTCAAATGAATTATATTTTAAAAATTTTAGATTACATAAGGATAAATAACACTTAATTTTGAGGAAACTTTGAAGAATACCGTCTATATTCCATCGAGTATTAACAGTCCAGAATTTGAAATTTTATTAAGTAAATGTCAAATTATATTAGATAAAAAAGAAGAACTTGACATCATAGTATGTGGAGGATCAAAAAATTATGCATGTTCTAATAATATTTTCAGCCAAACTTCAATCTGTAAGATTTGTAAAAAGAATACAAAAAAAGGACTAGAAAAATTAAAGGGTAAATTTAATTTAATTTATACTCCAAGCATAAAATCAAAAAAGCATTTGATCTCCAAAATGGTTATAAAAAATGTAAATACCTTAAAAAGAAAGAAAATTAATAATTATGACATAGGTCTTTCGGTTTATTCAAGTTACATAAATACTAGTAGAGATCATGAATTAGAAGGATTTTTGGCGAATTATTCTATTAAAAAACTTTTCTCAACTTCTTTAATGCTTAATGAATTTTTCCAAAAATATGTTTCTAAATTTAAACCAAAAAAAATTATTTTATATAATGGAAGACACAATCAAAATAGAGTTTTGCTTAGATGTGGACTTTTAAATAAAATTGACACAGAAGTAATGGAATTTTCTGGTGATGGAGAAAGCAATAAAGGAGTGAGATGTTTCAAAAATCATTTACCGACAGATTTAGACTATCTCTACAAACTAATTCAACAAAATTGGAGATCATCATCTAAAAAAAATAAATGTGATTATTATTTTAAATATAAGGCCGCAGGAAGAATAGTTAACGACAAAGCTTCTTATATTTTAAAACAAAAGTCTAATATAATCCCAAGTTTTTGGCAAAAAGATAAGAGAAATATAGTATATTTCACAAGCTCACAAGACGAGTATGCAGCGTTAGGAGGTAAATATGATGAGACAATCTACAAAAATCAAACGGAGTCTATACAAAAGATTATTAGAGAGGTAAAAAAAAATAATAAAAATTCTTCAAAAAAAAAAATTTATTTTTGGATAAGATGTCACCCTAACTTAGAAAATGTTTTTTGGAGCTATAATCGTTCAATAGATAAATTTCATGATCCACAAAATTGCATATTTGTAATACCGCCTGATTCTGTGGTTAGTTCATATAAGATAATGAGAATTTGTGAAAAAGTTTTAACATATAATTCTCTAACTGGTATCGAGGCAGTTTACTGGAATAAGCCTTCAATCGTTTTAGGAAGAAGAGTATATGAGAAGCTTAATTGTATATATTCACCAAAAAATCATGAGGAAAATATGAGACTTATATTTGATGAAAATCTAAAAAAAAAGGGAAGGCATGGAGCAATTAAATTTGCTTCTTTTTGGGTAGAAGGTGGATTTAAATTGAAGTATTTAACTGGTTCAATGTTAAATGGTTACATGTTTAAAAATCAAGCATTAAGATTAAATGGTTTTCAAAAATTGACCTATTATTATGAAAAAATTAAACAATTATATGTTTATAATTACATTATAAGCTTTAAACTATCAAAAATTTTAAAAAAAATAATGAATTAACTTATGAGTAAAATATTTTTTATTGCAGAAGCAGGTATTAATCATAATGGAGACTTAAAACTTGCAAAAAAACTGATTGACCTAGCAATTGATTGTGGTTTTGATGCAGTAAAATTTCAAAAAAGAACAGTAGAAACAGTTTATTCTAAAGAAATTCTTGATCAATTTAGAGAAAGTCCTTGGGGAACAACTCAAAGAGAACAAAAGTTTGGACTAGAGTTTGAGAAAAAAGAATATGATGAAATTAATGATTATTGTAAAAATAAAATACACTGGTTTGCATCTGCTTGGGATGTGCAAAGCTTAGAATTTCTTGACAAATACGATCTAGAATATGCAAAAGTAGCATCAGCAATGATTGTTGATATCAATTTTTTAGAAGAGCTATCTAGAAGAAAAAAATATACTTTTATTTCTACCGGTATGTCAACATTGGAAGATATAGATAAAGCTGTTAATATTTTCAAAAAAAATAAATGCTCTTTTGAATTAATGCACTGTGTTTCGACATATCCAATGAAAATAGAAGATGCTAATTTGATGACAATAAATGCTTTAAAAGAGAGATATAATTGCAAAGTTGGCTATAGTGGCCATGAAAGTGGATTAGCAGTTTCATATGCAGCTGCAGGTTTAGGGATTTCATCATTAGAGAGACATATTACAATAGATAGATCTATGTATGGGAGTGATCAATCAGCATCTCTTGAGACAAATGGTGCTAGAGAGCTTGTTTCAGTTATTAGAAGAATGGAAACTGCTCTTGGTAAAAATAAATTAGGCAATGTTTTAAAAGAAGAGATAAAAATTGCTCAAAAACTTAGAGCGCATATTAAAAATTGATTTAAATGAGTGATAGTCTTAAAAAAAGTATTAATGAGTCAATTTTTTTAAAAAAAAAATTAAATGAAAAAAAATATAAAAAAATCATTAAACAAATAATTGATATTTTGTATTTGGCTATAATAAATAATCATAGAATATTCATTTGTGGGAACGGAGGGTCAGCAGCGGATGCACAACATTTATCAACAGAGTTTTTAGTTAGACTTAATCCAAAAAAAAATAGAAAACCTTATCCTCTTTTTACATTAACGAGTGATCCAACGAACATGTCTGCTATTGGGAATGATTATGGTTTTGAAAATATATTCAAAAGAAACTTAGAAGCTAATGCAAATAAAGGTGATATTCTAATTACTTTATCCACATCAGGAAAATCAAAAAATATAATTAATGTATTAAACTTTGCGAAAAAAATTGGTGTTTACTCTATAGCTTTTCTGGGAATGAACGGTGGAAGATGTAAAGATATATCTAATTTAAACTTAATTGTTCCTAGTAATAATGTTGCAAGGATACAAGAAATTCACATGTTTTTAGGCCATTTCATATTAAATGAGGTCGAAAAAAAATTAATAAAGTTAAATTATTGATCTTCCCCCATCTATAATAAGATTGTGGCCTGTCATATATTTTGAAGCTTCGGAAGCTAAAAATTGTACTGCACCGATATACTCATCTTTTCTAGCCATTCTCTTTAATGGGATTTTATCTTTCAATCTTTTAACAAATTTTGTATCTTGTTTATTGTATACACCTCCAGGTGAGAGACAATTACAACGAACATTTTTTGAAGCATATAAAGATGCATAATATTTAGTAATACCCACTATCCCATTTTTTACAACTGAGTAACTGACAGGTTTATAATTTTTTGTACTTTTATAGAGTCTTTGATCAGGTGCAATGACTGACAAATCTGACCCAATATTAATAATATTACCAGATTTTCTTTTCAGCATATCTTTTGAAAAAACTTCAATCATATTTTTAGTGCCTGTTAACCCAACATCAATGGAGTCTTCCCAGTCACTCTTTTTTTTAATCTCATTTGGTTGTGGATTGAGTGAAGCATTATTAATTAATACACTAACTGAAATTTTTCTCTTTTTTAATTCATGTTTTAAAAAGTTTATTTGATGTTTTTTTGTAATATCACAATTAAAATAATGAACTTTGTTTTTAAATGTTTTCTTTAATTTTTTTTTTAAACCCAATCCTTTTTTTGAATTAATATCAACTAAAATCAAATTAGAATTTATTTTACTGAGTGCTATTGAGTGCTGTTCACCCAATAAGCCGCAAGCGCCAGTTATTAGAGTGTATTTGCTCGAAAGATCAAATAAATTATTATTTTGTTTTACCATCTACTTTTATATTTATTCCATTTAAATAATTACTGTTATCTGAAATTAGAAAATTAATGCAGTTGTTGATATCATCAATTTTACAAAATCTTTTTAATGAAATCGAATTATTAACCATTTTTAAAACTTTACTTTTATTTTTAATTAATTTTTGGTGCCAATTATTTCCTTTTAATAAAACATGGCCAGGTGAAATAGAGTTAATCAAAATATTTTTACTTGCTAAAAATGCAGATATTTGATCAACATAATTTATTAAACAGTTTTTTGCTAATGAATATGATAATGGTGCGTTTCCTTTAAAGCCTCCCGCAATCGAACCAATAACAATTATTTTTGTTAAATGTTTATTATTTTTAAATATCTTGAGGTAATTTTCTATTACATTCGTTGTTGAAAAAAAATTTTTATCAAATGTTTTTTGCCACACTTCTCTGTTTTCATCCCCAGTTTTACAAGTTTTACCTGAGCCTACATTACATATAATAATATCAATTTTATTAAATTTTCTTTTTATTTTAAGCATTAAGTCATGAACAGATTTATTTTTTTCAAAATCACAAGTTTGTGTAAAACAATTTTTTGAATTAATTTTTTTTTTTGAATTTATCAATTTTTTTTTATTCCTTGAAGTAATGATTAGATTATTATTAGGATTATTTAAATTTTTGGCAATTTCAAATCCAATGCCGTATGAAGATCCTGTAATCAATATATTTTTTTTTTCATTTAAAAAATTTTTTTATAAACTTGATATTATCTAGTATTTCACCAATCTCATTTTTTTTCCATGTTTTAGCTGTTTGTAAAATCAGGTTTTTTTTATAACCTTTTTTTTTTAAAATACTGAATAAATTTTTAAAATCACAATTTCCATGACCTAATTTTACAGTTTTGCCCTTATAGAGACGATCTTTTATATGAACATTATGAACTCTATTAAAATATATTTTTTCGTCTGCAATTTTAAATCCTAAAGATGCGGAATTTCCCGTGTCATAATTTATTCCATAAGAATCATCAAATTTATTAATAAATCTTAAAATTTTTTTTGGGCTATAGTCTATTTCAAATAATATCCTCATTTTATTTTTTTTTAATAAATCATTTAACTTCAGAAAAAAATCTACTGTCTTGTTTTCTTCTTTAATATTTTTTAAACTTGAATTATCAACTAAAGGTATTACTAAATTTTTTATATTCAATTTTTTACAAGAAATAATTAAATTTATAAGGTTTTGAAAAATTTTTTTTTTTAGATAAAAACTTTTTGCTTTTATATAAGGCTTTTGCATATAGAAATCACATGTAACTGAATTAATTTCTAAATTATTTTTTTTTTTAAGTTTCTTAATTTGATTAATACATTTTTCGTTTACTAAAGGATTATATTTAAATTTAAAATAATCAATTGTCCATTCCATCAGTTTAATTTTATTTTCTTTTGCAATACGAAATTCTTTTCTCCAGTTTTTCCATGGAAACGATTGAACAAATTTTTTTTTTTCTGATTTTACAAGTCGACCTTGCATAAAACCAATTTTAAACATTATAAAACCTCTACCAACTCAATAAAAATATTTTCTGGAGATTTACAAAAAACTAACTTCACTTTTTTATCATGTGATAAAGATGGTTCTGATAAAAAACTTATTTTTGAAGTTTTTAATCTTTTATAAATTTGTTCTAAATTTTTTACTGTTAAAGAAATGTGAGTTAAACCAGGATCAAAAATCTTTATACTTCTTTTTTTTTTATTCAAATTTTTAAAATATAATAGTTCTATTAAAATTTTATTTTTTAATCCAATCTTTACAGTTTTTAATTTACATTTTTTTAAAGATAAGATTTTTTTCATTAACTTTTCGTCTTCATTAGCTGTTTTTAATTTTTTAAATCCTAAAAGATTAATATAGAAGTTTAGAGACTCTTCTAAATTAGTTGTCACAATACCAGTATGTCTATAATTTTTTATATTCATTTTTTAATAAAAATTTACAAAATTCAAAATCTAAAGGTTTATTAATATCAATTTTTTCAATTTCATTTTTAATAATAAATCCATAGCAATTTTTTCCTATCATAGATTTATTTTTTAAAAAACTTTTTAATGTAGAAATTAAGATTATACCTGATGATTGATATTTTTTGTTTAAATAATTTCTATTAAATTCAGTAGGGGATTTTTTATACTGAATTAAATTTTTTTTAACATTGATTATGAAATCTGGGTGTGCAGTATTTTTAACTTCTAAAATAGAGATCAATGAATCAATATTCTTTTTTTTTATAAAAATTTTAATTGCTTGATCGATTAGATTTGTGCTCCTGAATACATGGGTTGGATGTAATTCAACAATAATATCTGGTTTAAATTTGATGTTATCTATTACAAATTTTATAGCGTGGTATAACTTAGATTTATCACCTGAAATCTTTTTTGGTCTTAGTTTATCACACCATATCTTTTCTTTTTTTGCGATTTTATTTACTATTTTAGAGTCTGTTGAAACACTAATTTTATCAATAAATTTTGATTTCTTTGCTTGATCTATTGTGAATTTAACTAAAGGTTTTTTATTCAGTTTAAGAATATTTTTGTTTTTAAGTCCTTTCGAACCACTTCTTGCGGGAATGATAGCTAATATTTTTTGATTTTTCATTGTTAAATTTATTTTTCCATTATATTGGTATTTTAATTAAAATGCCTATTTTATATAAAATATCAAGAAGAGACATAATTAAAAAAAAAAATTGTTTAATATGTAAACACTCAAAGCTTAAAACTATTTCAAAAGTTTATTATCAAAATAAAATACATTTTTTTAGTACAGCAATGTGTGGAAAATGTGGTTTTATATTTAGAAATGTGCATCCATCAAATAAATGGTTTTCTAAACAATTTTCTCGAAGAAGTCGCATTCAGTCGAAAAGTAAGCTTGGAATAAACATGGAGTATGAAAAATTAAGAATATTTAGATATAACCAACTTTTCAATTTTTTAAAAAAAAATATAAATTTTAAAAATTTAATTGATATAGGGTGTGCTACAGGATCTGGTCTAAAAGTTTTTAAAGAATCCAATATAGAAGTACTAGGAATAGATACTGATAAGACGAGAATAAAATTTGGAAGAAAAAAAGGAATTAATTTAAAATTCAAAAATATATTTAATTTAAACGAAAAAAAAAAATTTGACCTAATTATTTTTCTTCATACTTTAGAACACCTCACTGAGCCTATCAAAGCAATCAAACGTATAATGAAATTTATGCATAAAAATTCATACATTTATATTGAAGTACCAAATTTTAAAAATTTAGTTCGTAGTTGGGATGACTCTATCTATTTGGCTCATATATCAAATTTTTCAGAGAAAAATTTGATTTATTTTTTACAAAGAAACAACCTTGAAATAATTTTTCAAACTTTTCCTCAAACAGAAAATGGTGAATTTAACTTAGGTTTTTTATGTAGAAAAATTAAAGCTATTAAGAAAAAAAAAAATAATATTAGGTTTAAGTTGCCTAGTCTGAATAAATATCGAATTAATGGAAAAAATGAAAAATTAAGAATTCCATATGAGATAAATCTTGATCAAATAAATGATATTTCTTTTTCTTACAAGGTTACGTCTAAAGAAAAATATAAAAGTTTAAATGATAATTTTAAAAGACAATTAACTTACGATAAGAAAATTAAAAAATACATTATTAAAAATTCTACTTACCACGTGAAAGAAAAGAAAATAAAGTTTTTGAAAGAGTTGAAATCTAAGATTTTTTAAAAATGATTAATATAATAATTTTAACTACAGATCAAATTAGACATAAATTTTTTATTAACTATTTATTTAAACAAAAAGAATTTAATATTATTGCATGTTTTGTAGAAAAAAATTTGCATGACCATTATCACAAAAAAATTTCAAAATTACAAAAAAAACATTTTAATATTAGATTAAAAAAAGAAAAAAAATTTTTTTCGAAATATTCAAAAATAAAATTAAAAAATTTTTTTTTTATACAACCTAAGCAAATATCAAAATCTCGAAAATTTTCCAATTATTTAAGGATGAAAAATTATGATTATGTTGTCTCTTTTGGTTGTTCAATTATAGGGGATGATTTGCTGAAGATAAATAGACAAAAATTCATAAATATACATTTAGGATTATCACCTTATTATTTAGGGTCTGGAACAAATTTTTGGCCATTTGTTAACAATGAATTACAATTTCTAGGTGCCACTATCATGAGAACAGAAAAAAAAATTGATAAAGGCAAAATACTACATCAAATAAGACCTGACATAAAAAAAGATAATGATATTCACGATGTAGGCAATCAAATAATATATAAAATTGTTAAAGATTTAAAGTTTGTTTTAAAAAATCAATTTAAACTTAAAAATAAAATTTTTAGATTTACCAAGTATAAAACAAAGACTTATAAACGAAAACATTTTGACGATCAATCTTTAGAAAAAGCCTATAAGAATATTGAATATGGAATGATAAAAGATTATTTAGGAAAAAAGAAAAAATTAGAAAAAAAATATAAAATCTTAAATTTAAAAAAATTAATTTAAAATGAAATCAATCATGTATCATTATATTAGAAAGCAAAACAAAAACTTACCATATTTGAACTATTTGAATTTTAAAAATTTTGAAAAACAAATTTTATACTTTAAAAGAAAATACCAATTTTTTGATTGTAACGATTTTTCTTTTTTTTCTGGTTCTGAAAACATTAAAAATAAGATATTTCTAACATTTGATGATGGTCTTAGCTGCCATTATAAGTATGCATTTAGAATTTTAAAAAAACATAATTTAAATGGAATTTTTTATATTCCAACACAGCCTTTAATTAAAAATAAGTTGTTACTACCGCATAAAATACATTTGATTCTAGGAAAATTTGGTGGAAAAAAATCCTTTCAAACGCTAATGAAATTTATTGATGATAAAATGCTAGATAAAAAAAAGGTCAAAAAGTTTAGACAAGCAACATATCTTAATCAAAAAAACATTAAATATGTGAATTTTTTTAAAAGAACAATAAATTATTATTTGAAAAAGAAGTATAAGTTTCAAATTATAGATAAGATTTTTATGAATTTATTTGGTAAAAATGAAAATAAAATATCTAAAAAATTTTATCTAAATGAAAAAGAAATTAAAAAGATGACAAAGGAAGGAATGGTTATAGGATCACATTCAGTTACCCATCCTTTGATGTCTGAAATGTCAAATTCAGAAATTAGCAAAGAAATAGATTTAAGTTTCGATTACCTTTCACAATTTTACACTCAAAAAACTTATTGTCATCCGTATGGTGGATTTAAATCTTTTAACGATTACACTGAAAATTATTTAAACAAAAAAAAAGTTATTTTTTCAATGAATGTTTATTCCAAAGATATATCAAATTATCAAATATTGAATAGGCCACAGGCATTACCTAGATATGATTGCAATTTTTTTCCATATGGTAAAATTGATAGGATCGAAAATGATTAAAAATTTTTTTAAATATATTTACCCAAATTATTTTTATAAAAAAAAAACTTTAAAATTTATAAACAAAACTCTTAATCCTAAGGGAAATTTCCAATTAAAAAGAGAATTTGATAGAAAAAAAAAAGATTTAGATAAAATCAAATTTCATTTGAATGAAAAAGAAGGCTATAAATTTATTGATAAAGAAGACCTTTTATCCTCAGATTTGATTAATAGATTAGAAAGTTTTTGTAATGATACAAGAATAAATGAAATCAAAAAAAAATCTAATGATAAAAGCTTTATGATAAATTTACTTGAAGAAAAAGATATTCAAAAAATAGATGGATTACTCGAATTTGCTTTAGACGATAATATCATTGGCCTTGCATCTAAGTATTTAAATACAATACCTTTTCTGGCTTATATCTATATATTTTATTCATTTCCGAATGATACAACTCAATCAAGTCAACTTTTTCATTGTGATACTGAAGACGACAGTCAGCTTAAATTTTTTTTTTATTTAGATGATGTTGATGACGAAAATGGTCCTTTTGTATTTATACCAAAAAATAAATCACTAGAGATAATGCGCAAAACTAAATATCAAGGAAAAAGATTATCTGATGATGATGTATTTAAGAATATTCAAAAAAATGAAATAATAAAATTTGTTGGAAAAAAAGGATCTGGCTTAGCCATTGACACTTGTGGTTGTCTTCATTATGGCTCACGAGAAAATAAAACTCCAAGAAAATTACTTATGATACAATATACAAATCATTTTGCTAATCTTTATTATAAAAGTAACTTAATAAATAATATAGATCTTTCAAAAATAAAGAAAGAAAAACAAATTTATTGTATTCCACAAAAAAGATTTTTTTAAATCAATGAAATATCTTTTTTTAGAAACTGTTTTCAATAGTCCACATTTAGAGACCTCAGCAGAAATAGCTCTAACTTTAAATAGCAATAAAAACAAAATTTTTTTTTCGTGGTTGGGAAATGAATTACCGTGGTCAGATTGGCATTTATCAAAAACAAAAAAAATTTTTGGTGCTTCAATTGAAAAAAAAATAAATTTAATAGAAAAAATTTTAAGAAAAAAAAATATTAATCTTATTCAAAATTATAATAAAGAAAAAAAATTTTTAGGTAAAATTGAAAGATGGGCAAATAAATTTGATGGTAATTTATCAACTCTCAAACGTTATAATTATAAAGGTCAAAATTTAGGATTGGGCGTTTCATCCTCATTAATTTCATATTTACATCAGAGTAAATTTGATCCCAAAAAAAATAAAAATTTAGTTTATAAAAGCTTAATTTCTTCAGCAATTATTTTTGAAAGAAGTCTTGATTTAATTAAAAAAATTAAACCCAATTATGTTGTGACTTTTAATAATCGTTTTGCCACGTCTTTACCAATAATTTTAGCCGCCAAAAAAAATAATATAAAAGTATTAAGACACGAAAGAGGTTCAAATTTCAATAAATATGAAATTTTTAAAAAAGACATTCATAACCTTTCTTATCGGGCAGACAATGTAAAACATTATTGGAAATTAGAAAAAAATTTGACCAAAAAAAAACATATTGCAAAAAAATATTTCTTAAATAGAAGAAAAGGGATTCCCTTAAGTTGGGATTTAAAAAAAAATTATGCAATAGATCAATCGTTTGGAAATGTTCCAAAAAAAAAAAAGAAATATAGAATTGTTTTTTTTACCGCAAGTGAGGACGAACATGAGTCCACAAAATATCAACTAACCAATCTTGTATGGGAGTCTCAAGAAACTGCAATTAAAAAATTGATAAAAAGTTTAAAATTTTTAAAAGATTTTGAATTATTTATAAGGGTGCATCCGATTAGTGATAAAAGAAAATCTCTATACGATCACACTAAATGGAAGAAATTTCATAATGGAAATAACATTTATGTAGTTTCACATGATAGTCCGATTAACAGTTATGAGCTTTTGGATACTGCAAATTTAGTGGTAACATATGGTGGAAATATTGCTTTAGAAGCAGTTTATTGGGGTAAAAATGTAATTACATTAAGAAATGCAATATACTCCCAGGAAAAATTTATTTTTGAACCAAAAAATTTCAAAGAATTGTCAAATTATATAATCAATCTAAAGTTTTTAAAAAATCAAATTAACAGAAATAAAGTGTTACCATATGCATATTATTTCATGGTCTTTGGTAAAAAATTTAAATATTTTAAATGTATAAGTTTTGATGAATGTTTTTATAACAATTTACCTGTTAGCCATTTAAATTTATGGATGAGAAAAATAAAGAATTATAAAAATAAAAATAATTTGTAAAAAAATGAGAATTCTAAATATCTTTAAAGAACTAGATAAAAAATTTCGTAGAAGAACAATTATACTCATAATACTTATGTTTTTTGCTGGTTTACTGGAAATGATAGGAATAGGTCTTATTTTACCTTTATTATCTTTATTGACCGGAACACTTGATACACAATCAAATTTTTTAAATTATATTAATTCATTAATTGGGTCAATTAAGCTAGATAATGATAAATTAATTTTATTTTTTATAGTTTTTATAAGTTTATTATATATTATTAAAAACTTATATTTAGCTTTTATTTACTTTCTTCAAGGTAAATTTATTAGAGACTTTCAAGTCAAATTAGGAAAAAAATTATTAAATGCATATTTAAGTATGCCAGTTAATCAGTTATCAAATAAAAATTCATCAATTTATATTAGAAATTTGAGTAATGATTTAGTTTTTTTAGCTAATTCACTTACATGTTATGCAACATTGTTTCTCGAGGGATCAATTATTTTTTTAATAATATTAATGCTATTTATAACTTTACCCTTATTTACTCTAATAATAATTTTTGTTTTTGCTTTTGTAACTGGATTATATGTTTATTTGTCTAATAAAAAAATTAAGAATTGGGGTGAAAATAGACAATTTTTTGAAAGTGAGAAAATTAAGAATTTGAAACAGAGTATAGAATTTATTAGAGAGATTAAAATTTATAATATTTCAAATTTTTTCATAGAGAAATTTAATAATTCAAATTTAAATTTTTCTCAAAGTATGTTTAAACATCATTTTCTTCAAAACTTATCTAAATTATGGCTCGAAACTCTTACTGTATTTTTAATTGTTTTATTATTATTTTTTATAATCTCATTTGCAAGTCCAATAGAAAGTATTCCAATAATTGGATTATTTGCTGGTGCTACTTTCAAATTATTGCCATCACTAAATAGAATTATTAATAGTTTAAATCAATTAAAGTTTGTTAAACCAATTGAAACAGTTTTTTTAAATGATTTGATTGCATACAATAAGGCTTCTACTGAATCAGTATTAACAAGAAGTTTAATTTTTGAAAAGGAAATAGTTTTTGAAGATGTAAAGTTCAGTTATTCAAATGATAAAATGATACTAAAAAACTTCAATGTTAAAATTAAAAAAGGAAATATTATAGGTGTCTTTGGATCTAGTGGAAAAGGAAAAAGTACTTTTTTTGATTTATTGTCAGGCATTCAAACTCCAGATAGTGGGAGAATATTAATTGATGGAAAAGATCTTAAAGAAAATATTTTTGGATGGCAAAAAATTTTAGGGTATTCCCATCAAGATACAATAATTTTAGATGATACTTTAAAAAACAATATAGGCATTGGTAATCCAAAAAAAATAAATGAATTAGATTTAAAAAGTTCTATTGAAATATCTGAACTTTCTAAATTTGTTTCAGAGAGCAAAAGCGGTACAGAGACGCGAATTTCAGAAAAAGGATCAAATATATCTGGTGGTCAAAAACAAAGAATTGGAATTGCTAGGACAATTTATAAAAAACCAGAAGTTTTAATATTTGATGAAGCATTTAATTCTTTGGATAAAAAAACTTGTATTAAAATATTAGAAAACATTAAAAAAAGATATAGCTCCAAAACAATATTCATTATCTCACATGATTTAAGTTTAAAAGACCACTGTTCTCAAATTATTGATTTAGATAATTTATAAGTTATTTGGATCGTAATTGTTATCAAAGGTTATGAATTTTGAATTAGAAATCTTTAATTTTGAAATCTCGTTAATTTTTATATTATAATAATTAATATTTATTTTGTTATTAAAAAGATCTCCTAATTTATCTTTTTTTTGATAATTTAGTGAAAAACTTTTAATGATCTTTTTATCGACAAGATTTTCAATTTCTTTGTAATATTTGCAATTTCTAAATAAATTCGACTTATTGAGATTACAAATTTTTGCAATCTCCTCAAAACCAAAACCAATTTCATATTTTAAATAATTTTGTTCTAAACATTTTTGAAATTTTTCATTCGAAATATCACTTAGATCATTTATTTCTAAAAAAATTGACTTATAATAACTTCTAAATTGATCTAACTTTTTAAATAAGATGTTACAATTTTGCTCATTAATATTTTTTAAATCAAACCATACTGAAATATTTTTATTTTTTATAATTGAAAAGTATTGATCCAAATTTAAGCCATTATCTTTATCTGAATAAGTCACTTTAAATTCAGCATTGATAAAATTTAAATCAGTTTCCAAACAATTAGTAATAAGACTACCTCGTAATATTTTACCAATCGAGTTTGATCTTCCATAACAAGCGTTTAAACCTTTTTTAATCTCATTATTTTTTTTTATTCCAAAATACATTTTAGTTCCAAGATCTAAAAATTCCTGTTGATTGTTTGATTGATTTCTTCTAATTAAAATTTTTGAAAGGTTTTCAATTTTCTCATTTCCAACAACTTCTCTATTTACTAAATCACTAAATTTATCATCTTTGATACCCTTTATATCTAAAATTGTCATTGGCAATTGAGATAAGGTACTCACATTTTTATTTTGAGATAAAGTCTTATATTTATTAAATTTATCTCTAAATTTTTCATAAGCTTTTTCGTTAAAATAAATAATTAATGGAATTCTTATCATTTCGTGAAGTGGCCGTGACGAGTCATGAGCATAATTAGTGTAAATGGACTCACCATGATCAGAAAAATATATAAAAATTGCTGGTTTTTGATATTGATCTAAATTCTTAATTACGTAGTTTAAATTATGGTCAATATATCTAATTGTTGAGTCATAGTTTTCTAAATTATCTAATGTTTGAATATTTTTGCTACCAAATATTTTATTTATAGGGATGTCTTTAAAAAAACTATCAATCTTTGATTTAAATTCTTTATCAATATTGTCTAAATACGGACCATGACCTGCATAGGAATGAAATAAATAAATTTTATTTTGCTCAGTTTTTTCGGTAAATTGATTGACAATTTCTTTTAAGTTTTTGAAATCAGTTGAATTATTTGTAATTTTATCTTTTATAACTTGGGAATTACCGTAGATTATATTTTCTGTATTCTTAAATATAGTTTTGTATAAAATACTTTTATTTTCATAAGAAAAAATTTTTAAATCGTTCTTCGAAGTTAAAAAATCGAAAACAGAAACCCTTTTTTGACTGAAGATATCTTTTAATTCATCATCTTTTGATAACTGAAAACTTAAAGCGCTAATTAGCGACGGAGAAGTATGTGTATGATTTGAAAGTATATTATCAAAGAAAATTAATTTTTTTTCAGATTTTAAGTCCGATAAATATGGGGTTGTGTCTCTAAAATATCCATATAAACCCATGTTCATTGAGGATGTTGACTCACCAAGATATATAAAAATATCTAAATCGGATTGTTTGAATTCTTTATTGATTATGAAAGAATTATTGAAATTTTTTTTTACACTTTCTCTATTTTTTAATTCTAATGAAATATCATAAATTGGAAAAGAAATTGTATATATCAAAATTATTAATAATAAACGGTATATATTTTTAGTAATTTTTTTTATAAAAAAAATTTTTTCAATAAAAATAAAATTTACATAAAAAAAAATAAAAATAATAAATAGTAAAATATTTTGTTTATCTGGAATTAAATAATAATAAAGTGTCTGAATATAAAATAATACCTCTGAAAAATTAGTTTCAAAAATAGTAAGAAATGAGTCATACGAAAGATTTTCAAACCACTTTATAACCTGAGGTAATAATAAAATATTTATAATACAGTAAATAAAATATTTATTGATATAAAGTTTATTTTTTAATAATTTTTTTCTTGCTAAATATGCAAGAACAATCGTTAACAATATATACTCTTTAATTAAAACTATATTTTCAAATATTTTAATTAAAAATACTTGAATAGGGTAATTCGAAAATAGAAATAGATAAAAAAATAATCCCGTAAGTATAAAAAATAAGTTGTAAGAAATTATTTTTTTCATAATCTAAAATTTGAATTATTTTATTTTTATTTAAACTATAAATTGTGAATTAAAAGTGGTATATCATATTATTTTTAATGAAGGTAAATAAGTCTTATCTTTTAAACTTTATAATAGATAAATTAAGTGAAAAATATAATTACAATCTTGATCTCAATTTTAATTTCACTGTTAACAGTTGAGTTATTTTTGAGATTTTTTTTACCTTTTCCTCTAAGTGGATCATGGAGGACTCAAGATTTTAATGGTCTATTATTGAATAAAAAAAATTTGAATACAAAACACGAGTATATAGTCGATGAAAAAATTATTCGTGCCAATTATACTTTTGGAAATTTTCATAATAGAATCTACAAAGGTATTGATTATGATAAAAGTAATCCAAAAATTTTAATTTTAGGGGACTCATTTACCTTTGGTTGGTTATTAAATGATGAAGATACTTTTATCTACAAGTTGGCAAATAATAAGAGTCATTTGGATTTTATAAATGTTTCAGCTGGTGGTTGGGGGACATCTGATTATTTGAGTTACATTGAAAATTACTGCATTGAAATTAAACCAAAGGTAATATTACTCTTCATAAACAACACCGATCATGAAAGAGTAATAAATTCTAATCTGTATTTTTTAGATAAAGAAATGAATTTAGTTAAAGGAAAGAACAAAATTAACAAATTTAAAAAAATACTAAATGAATTCTTTCTTTATGAATTTATGATAGAGAATTCACATTTATTACAAATGTTACGCTCTATCTCAAACCTACAAAATATTGAAAATCAAAATAAATACAGGTTTAATAAAGAATCTGAAAATAGAAATTTTGATAAAAATATTACACAGGTAAAGAAAATTTACCTAAAAATTGATGATGAGGTAAATAAGTGTAATTCAAAAGTTATTTTTATAAATTTAAGTTGGCCGTTTGATGTTTCAAACAGTCATTTCAAAAAGATAAATAATGAAATATTTAGTTTTTTAGAAGAAAAAAAATTTAATTTAATATCTTTAAAAGATGAAATGAAAACTGTTAGTGCAAATTTAGAATTATATGAGATACCAGTGGATAAACATCCTAATAGCAATGCAAATAATTTTATTTATAAAACTTTAATTAAAAAAAAGTTATTTAAAGACCATTAAATGAGACAAGTTCACATTTTTTTAAGAAAACAAAGAAAAATTGGAAATAATAGTATTGAAAGAATGTTTAAATCTATGGATAATTATTTTGAAGACGATAATTGTAAAGTTATTTTAAAGACTTGTCCCGTAGAAAGTAATGGATTCTTTAAAAGGGTGTATTTAATTTTTTGGGCATTTTGCAATCAAGGTGATGTAAATCATGTCACTGGAGATATAAATTTTATCAGCACTTTTTTAAATAAAAGTAAAACAATTACTACTATTTTAGATAATTATACTTTTTTAAAACTTAAGGGTTTTAAAAAATTTTTATTCAAATTATTTTGGATTACCATCCCTCTCTTAAAAAGTAAAAAAATTCATTTTATTTCTTCAAAAATTAAACAGGAAACTGAAAATATTATTACAGATAAGATAATTGACTCTGTAGTAATACCATGCTGTGTTCCAAATAATTTAAAAAGAAGAATAAAAAAAAAATTTGAAAAAAAAATTCTTTTTATAGGAAGTACAGAAAATAAAAATTTAATATGTTTATTACAAGCTGTTAAAGATTTGAAAGTTAAAATAATAATAGTTGGAAAAATTAATCAGTATCATAAAGACTTTTTATTGAAATATAATATAATATTTGAAAACTATGTTGGGATTTCAGATGAACACTTAAATAAAATTTATGCCAAAAGTGATATTTTGGTATTTCCATCATTCTATGAAGGTTTTGGAATGCCAATAATTGAGGCAAATTATGTTGGTATACCTGTTATTACTAGCAATCTTTCTCCAATGAAAGAAATTTCAAAAAACTCTTCTTTATTGTTTGACCCATACAAACCCAATGATCTAAAAAATAAGCTTATTCTTCTTATTAAAAATTCTGAACTAAGAAACAAACTTATTATAAATGGTTTTATGAATGCAAACAAATATCAATCCTATAATATTGCAAAACAATTTATGAAATTATATAAACAATTGATTAAATAAAAATTTAATTTATCTGAAAATATCAATTATTAGCTGCTGTTTAAATAATGAAGACACAATTAAAAAAATGTTGAGTTCATTATGTTTGCAAACCTATCAAAATCTAGAACTAATTTTAATTGATGGTTATTCTAAAGACAAAAGTTTAGATATACTTAAAGATTACTCTGAAAAAATTAAAATAAAGATATTAAAATCTAAAATCCCTGGAGTTTTTCCATCAATAAATTTAGGTCTTCAAAATGTCTCCGGTGATATTATTTTTATACTACATGCTGATAATTTTTTAGATAATGAAAAAGTTTTTGAAAATATAGTTCGTGAATTTTCAGTTTTAAAATTAGATATATTATTTACTTCGATCTCAATGATTGAAAAATCTACAAACAAGAATATAAGAAATTATAAAGCTGATAATTTTAAAAATTGGATGATTAGAATTGGCCATATGCCACCACATAGTGGATTTTTTATGAAGAAAGAAATAATTAATCAAATTGGATATTATGATGAAAAATTTAAAGTAGCATCAGATTTCGATTATATAGTAAGAATAATTAATTCTAAAAAAAAATTTAATATCAAATATTCTAACCAGGTAAGTGCCAAAGTTTTAGTTGGGGGTATAAGTAATACAGGTTTTAAAAGTGTGATATTTAATACTTTGGAACAAAAAAAAATTCTTAATAAAAATAAAATATATTCTAATTTTTTAATTTTATTATTTAGAATTCCGCTAAAAATATTGCAATTTTTTAATTAAAATGATTAGAGAGAAAAAATTAAATACCTTATTATTTTATCTTACCCTCTTACTACCTTTAAGTTTGATTACCGGCCCATTGATTTCTGAAATTATACTTAACATTTCAGTAATTACTCTAATTATAATACTTTTTAAAAATAAAAATTTTGAATTTTTTAACAATTTATTTTCTAAATTTTTTTTGTTTTTTTGCATCTACCTTCTTTTCGTTTCCTTTTTTTCTGAAAATTTTTTATACTCTTTAAAAACTTCTCTTTTTTATTTTCGTTTTTTCTTGTTTTCAATTTGTATTTTATATCTTTTAGATAACGATAAAAACTATATAAAATTTTTTTATAATTTTTTAAAATTTTGTATTTTGATAGTTTTCATTTTTGGTTTTCTTGAATTTTATTTTGACTTTAATTTTTTAAATGTTGAAAAGAATCCGGAGAAATTAGCTGGAAGAGTTAGTGGGTTGTTTGGTGATGAATATATAATGGGAAGTTATTTATTAAGACTTGCGCCCCTTTTTTTTGCATTAAATTTATATTTACATAAATCCTTTAAGGAACTTTTATTTTTTTCTTTATTAATACTATTTGGAATTTTCTTTAGTGGAGAAAGAACCTCTCTTTTTTTAATTATTCTTTTTTTAATCTTTTCTTCATTTTTTTTAAAAATAAGTAAAAAAAAAATTGTTCTAGTATGTTTATTATCTTCTATTTTTTTAATTGGAATTGCACTTTCAAATAAAAATATTATTATTCGTTATGTTAATATAAGTTTAAGTCAGATATTTCCATCTGAGGGTAATAATAATAGATATGTTCATCTCTCAAATTTAAAAGACCCAAAATTCAAAGATATAATTGATAATATTAGAGAATTAGAAACCTCAAATATCCGTATTTTTAGTGATGAGCATCAAAACCACATAATTTTGGCAAATAAAATATTTATAGATAACTGGTTAATTGGAATTGGGCCAAAGATGTTTCGATTTGTATGTGGAAAATATTCATCAGAACATAGGGCTTGTTCCACCCATCCACATAACATTATATCGCTATTTTTATCAGAACTAGGTATTGTTGGATTTCTATTTTTATTATCTTTTTATGCTTGGTTGTTATATGGCTTGTTTTTTTATAATAAAGATTTAATAAAAAATTATACTAAAATATTAATTATAGGTTTTTTTATAACAATGTTTCCTTTTTTACCAAGTGGTAATTTTTTTAATAATTGGCTTTCTATGATCACCTATTTGCCGCTAGGTTTTTTGTTTTTTTTTCAAAGAATAGATATCAATAAATGATTTTTTTTTTCATATTCTTATTAATTCTTATTTTGCTACAAACTTTATATTATAAACAAATAGGAAAGATTATTAATATCTATGATTTACCTGACAAAAAAAGAAAACTTCATAAATTCAAAACACCAGTTATTGGTGGAATAAATTTATTTTTTGTAATTATCTTACTAATTTGTTTTGATTTTTATTTTTTAAACAACATAAATTTTTTTACAAATTATTTTGTTGAATTTATTTTATTGAATAGTAAATCTGAATTTTTTGCATTTATAGTCGTGATGTCATTGTTTTTTGCAATGGGGCTTTACGATGACAAATTTTCTATGAACTCGAATGTAAAATTAATTTTGCAATCTATTTTTTGTGTTATATTAGTTACAATTGATAATACTTTACAGATAGATCAACTATATTTTAAAATAAATAATGATATAATAAACTTAGGTAGTTTTTCAATATTTTTTACTATTTTTTGCATTTTAGTTTTTATTAACGCATTTAATATGTTTGATGGAATGAATCTTCAAATTGGAACGTATTCTATCTTTTTGATTATTTTTTTTATATTTAATCAAGGTTTAGACTATAAGTTTATGTTTATAATCATTTCACTGATATCTTTCTTATATTTGAATTTAAGGGGCAAAGTTTTTATTGGTAACAACGGTACTTATCTTATGGGATTTTTAATTGCATACTTATTTTTAAAAATGAATTTTTTATTTTCAGAAAATTTTTTTTCTGCTGATGAGATCTTACTGTTAATGTTAATAATAGGTGTAGACTTAATTAGAGTAAGTCTATCAAGACTTCGAAAAGGCTTAAATGCTTTTCATCCTGATAATACACATATCCATCATATTCTATTAAAAAAGTATGGTCAGATTAATACTCTGATAATTTTAAATACACTTATTTTCCTGCCTGCGTTAGTTTATTTTTTTCTTTTAAATGATTACTTGATTTTTATTCATATTTTAACAATATTAATTTATCTATTCTTAATTAATGAAAAAAAAAGATGAAAAAAATTTTAATCACCGGGGGATTAGGTTATATTGGAACTGAGATAATTAAGATTTGTGATTTCAAAAAAAATAGTATTTGCATTCTTGATAAGAAAAAACCAACATTAAAACAGAAGAATATTTTTAAAAAAAAGGGAATAAAATTTATCAAATCTGACATTACAAAAATTACTTCCATCCCAAATAAAATAGCAGATTACAATTTTATAATTCATTTAGCTGGAATTACTAAAGTTCCAAAACTTAAACAAGAAGCATCAAAAAAAATAGATAAGGAAATACTTAAAGTTGGTATTACTGGAACAAAAAATTTAATAAAAAAGATTAAAAAACATCAAAGAATTATTTTTCCCTCAACACATTTAGTTTTTGAAAAAACAAAAAGGAATGTTGAGTTTAATGAGAAATCAAAACCTATGCCAAATCTTGCATATTCAATGAGTAAATTTAAAGGTGAAGAAATAATTAAAAAAAGCTCATTAGATTTTTTTATATTAAGACTTGGATCTGTTTATGGATATATTGAAAATGAAAAAAGAATGTTCAATATGCCAAATTTATTTCCTAAACTAGTAAAAAAAAAAGCAAATTTGAGACTTTTTTCAAAAGGTGTGCAGTTAAAAAGTATAGTGTCTGTTCATGACGTTGCCAGATTTATTATTTTTTGTTTAAAATACAAAAAAGTAAATCAAATATTTAATGTTGTCTCACAAAATCTTACAGCATTTACTATAGCAAATATGTGTAAAAAATTTGAAAAAAAAACAAAATTATTATTAACAAATGATAAAATTCCAAATCCAGGTTATAGCATGTGTTCAAAAAAAATTAAAAAAACAGGTTTTAAATTTAAGGTATTTTATAAAGATTTTTTGAAATATTATTTTAGTTTTAATTAAAATTGTAAATAATTTTATAACTAAATTTTTCAATAAAATTAATATCACTTATATTAATATTTGTACAAGGTGGATTTGTATACATACATTCTGCATCTGCAAAAAAATAAATAAAATTTTCATCTAGGATTTTTTTTTCATATGTTACTTTCTTATCATTTAATACGTATAAACTTGGTAATACCTTTGATTTTTCAAAACCATCAAATTTATCAAAAATTCTCACTAATTGTTTTGATGAAATAATTAGAATAGAAATCACAAATAAATACTTAAAACTTTTTTTAATTTTTTCATGATTAATAAAATCTTTTAATGTAATTAAAAATAATAAAATAATTATACTTATTAAAAATGAATAGCCGTATCTATAAAGAGGAAACTTAAATAAAAAGAAAAATGTACCAATTATGCTTATTAAAAAACTTATATAAATCTTTTTTTTATCTAAATCAAAATTTGTATTTTTTTTCCCCAATATAAAAATAAAAAATATAAATGATATTATTAAATAAACTAAAACTTTATTAATAAAAACTTTTCCATGAACACTTTTCCATGCATCAAACCAATTAAAATTATTTATAAATTTATTCTGATTAATTGATAAATTATTATTTGACCAACCTTTAGACCATGCCTCAGTTAATATACCAATTTCATTTGTTAAAGTTTGATTAAACCATAAAAAATTAAAACATGTTTCTTTAATTGGATAAATTAAACATCCTGTAATTAATGAATTTTTAAATATCCATAATATTAAAAAAAATGAAGCCAATGAAAAAAAACTTTTTTTAAAAATATTAATTTTATTTTTTGTCATAAAAAATAAGATCAAGGGTAAAAGAAATGAAAAAATCATAGTATTCTTGTTCATAAATAAAAAAACGCAAATCAGAAAAATATAATTGAATTGTACAAACGAAAATTTTTGTAAATTTGATTTAAGAAAATATGAAATTAAATAAAAGTAGCCAATATGTGCAATAGCATCATTTCCGAATTCACTATATCTATTAATTTTATAAAAAATATAAATTAAAACAAAAAAACAAAAAAAATAATTTTCGTTAATTTTAATTTCTGATTTATAAAATTTAAATATTTCATTATGAAAATAAACTATAAAAATTGAAGCCAAGCTCGCTAGTGGGATCAATACGCCTATTTCATTAAATAAAAAATTATTATTTAAAGCTGATAAATATTGAATTATAGAAATATGACCAAACCTAAAGTGTAGATTTGAAAGTCCTAAAATTATTTTTTCGTTATTTAAAATGCTAATGTAAGGTAAATGATAAAGTCCTGCGTCTGGTCTATTAATATTAGCATAAAATAATAGTCCGGAAGTTAAAATACCAGAGAGTAAAATTATTTTAAATGCATTTTTATTTATTGTGAATTTTTTTTTATTCAAATAGAACAAAATAACCAAAAGATATATTATTGAATTTATAATTTTACTGAGTGGGAAAAAAAAATTTATAATAAGAGCAACTAAAGAAAGGATGATTGCGCCTTTTATTAAACTTTTGATTGCTAAATCGTAATCGTTATCTTTAATATTGTAGCTTTCTGTTGAATAGCCAGCACAATAATATATAAAATTTGTAATTAGAGAGAAAAAAAATACACTTAACATTTCAATAAAGAATATTCTAATTTATTGATGAAAAAAATACTTTTTTTAATTAACTATCCAACTCCTTATCAAATTCAATTTTTTAAGAGTTTAAAAAAGATTTTTAAAATTAAGGTTATTTTCTTAGGTAAAAAATTAAAAAACTATAATTTTAAATTAAAAAAAAACAACTTTTCTTTGTTTTTAGAAAATGCAAATGATAAAATCTCAATTATCAATAAAAATTTTAAAAGTTTAGATCCTGATGCAGTAATCATAGGAGGTTATAAGCTTAAATATTCAAAATATTTGTCTAAACTCTCATCTTCAAATAAAACCAAAGTTATTTATTGGTTAGAAAAAATAAATTTTAAAAATAATTTTAAGGGAATTATGGTTCGCTTCGCATTAAATTTTTTTCTAAAAAATGCAGATGGTATTTTGGCAGTAGGAAATGAGGCAAAATCTTTTTATCTAAAATATAATAAAAATACGATTAATTTTCCTTACTCAATTAAAATTAATCATTTTAAAAAAAAGTTTTTCAAAAAAAAAAAATTAATTTTTTATATGTTGGACAAATGATAGAAAGAAAAAATACTCTAAATTTAATTAATGCGTTTAAATTGATAAAAAATGACAATATAACTTTAACTTTGGTAGGCGATGGTTCTCAAAAAAATATTATAAAATCAAAAATAAAAAATGATAAAAGAATTAGAATAAGAGATTTTAAAAATGATAATAAATTACAAAAGTTTTTTATACATTCTGATGTTTTTGTACTACCATCAAAATATGACGGTTGGGGAGTTGTAATTACTGAAGCTATGGCACATAATAATTCTATTATTACAACCTCGACATCAGGTGTTTCAAAAGATTTAATAAAAAATAAATTTAATGGAAAAATAGTAGATCCTAGCGTTAAATCCATCAAAAATGGAATGCTGTATTATATCAAAAATAAAAAGCTAATAAAAAAACATGGCAATCTGAATAAAAAAATAATTTCTCATTCTCAATCAAATGCAAGAAATGCCACAAATAATTTAAAAATATATTTAAGAAAATTAAATTAATGAGAGTAAGCTTAATAATATGGTCAGATCCAAGTTTATATATAAATCTGATTTTTATCGCTCAAAAATTATTGAAACAAGGATATAAAGTTACAATTTTTTACAGAAATAATTTTAAGGGTGACCAAAATCTTAAATATTTTAAATTTTTAAAAAAAGCAGAACTTGTAAAATTTGAGACACGACACTTTAGGTATCTTAATAAAATTTTATTTTTTTTCTTTTTAATTAAAGTGTTAATTTACAATTTAAATAAAAGATCAGATTTGGTAATAGGTTTTAATTTTCATGGGTTTTTTACAAGTTATTTGATAAATTTTTTTTTTAAAAAAACTAGAATAATTAATTATAATTTCGATTTCAATTTTTTAGATAAAAATTTTTCAGAAAAGATACAAACATATATATTAAGAAAAATTATAACAAAAGCTGTTGTAAGTATTACCCCTTCTTTGAATAGATCTAACCTGTATAAAAAAAAATATTATTTGAAAAAAAAACCATTAGAAATTTATAATACTTTTCCAAAATATTTTTTGGGAAAAAAAAATATTAAAGATAAAAAAATTAAAACTATTATTAGGTTAGGCAGTTATAATGAATCACATAATTTAGAAAACTTGATTTTGAGCACAGCCTATTTTCCAGTAAATTATAAACTAATTCTTGCAGGTGTTTCATATAATAATTATTACGAAAAACTTAGAATTTTAATAAAAAAGAATAATTTAAAAAAGGTTACTTTATTAAAAGATATAAATTATTCAAAATGGTTTAAAATTCTAAAAAAAGGTGATCTGGGAATCGCATTTTACGATCCTGTGAATACAAGTCATCAAAATATGGCTGGAACATCTCAAAAATTTAACAATTATCTTTTGGCTGGAATACCCTGTTTGGTGACCAAAAATCAAGATTTTGTAAAATTTAACAACAAATACAACGTTTTATATGTTCAACAAAAAAATTCGCCAATGCAAATTGCAAAAAATATAATTCAAATCTTTAAGGATAAAAAAACTTATAGAAAAAAAATTGAGAATTCAAAAAAATTATTTTTTGAAAAACTTAATTTTGAAAATCAATACAAAAAACTTGAATTTTATATAAAAAAATAATGAAAAAAAAAATTTTAATAATAAGTTATGATTTTATAAAAAAAGTTAATGTTAGAATTTATGAGGAATTGTCTGAATATAAAAATTTAGATTTGATATGTTTAAGACCCAAAACACAAAACAAAAAAAAGATAATTTCTGATTATAAAAAAAGTGGTAAATTTTTGAAAATAATCGATACTAATGTCCTATTTAATCATAAAAGATTAATTTTCTTTAAAAATACGTTACAATTCATTAAAGACTTAAGACCTAATTATATTATTATTCATTCTGATCCAATTTCATTACAAACATTGTGGGTTGTAACTTTATCTTTTTTTTTTAATTTTAAGGTATGCTGTTATTCAAATGAAAATCAAGTTTTAGGAAATTTAAAAATAATAAGCATTGTAAGAAAGTTGATTTTAATAATTTTAAATTTTTTTATTAAATTTAAAATTGAATCTATCTTGTGTATATCAAGACAAATAAAAAAAAATTATGATTTTCTTGGATATAAAAAGAAAACAATTTTAATGCCTCTTGGATTTGATGAAAAAATTTTTCATTTTAAAAAAAAAATTAAAAGAAGTAAAAAATTCAATATATCTTATTTTGGAAGAATTTGTCATGACAAAGGTTTACATATTCTTGTTACAGCTTTATCTAAAGTTAAGTTTGATTTTACTTTAAACATTGATGTAGATCATATCGAAGATAATAGTTATTTTGAAAATTTGATCACAAAAGCAAAAAAAAATTCTATTTTTAAAAATATAAAATTTATCAAATGTGATCATTTTACAATTTCTAAATACATGAGAAAAAGTGATTTAGTAGTTGTCCCATCTGTATATCCAGAACAATATGGGAGAGTAATACAAGAATCTGTTGCCTGTGGATGTTTAGCAATAGGATCAAATGTGGGTGCAATTCCAGAAATAATTAATGATAAAGATTTAATTTTTGATACGGAAGACCCTACGTCCTTAGCCACACTAATAACAAAATTAAATAATAAGAATTTTTATAAAATGAAATTTAAAAAATTATATAGTCAAATTTTGAAAAAAAGATCATTAAGTAATCAAGTTAAAATATTGAGAAAATCTGAGGTATTTAAGTGAAAGTAGTAATTTTAGCTGGAGGTAAAGGTTCACGAATATCATATTATTCAGAAAAAATTCCGAAACCAATGATTAAAATAGGCAATGTTCCAATGTTGAGTCATATTATGAGATATTTTATGTCTTATGGGTATGATGATTTTATAATAGCAGCAGGATATAAGAAAAAAATCATATCTAATTTTTATAAAAACTCAAAAGAATTCAAAAAATTAAGAATTATTAATACTGGTTTAAACACAATGACAGGTGGGAGAATATTAAAATTAAAAAAAATTTTAAAAGGGGAAATTTTTTTTTTAACTTATGGTGATGGTATTTCAAATATTAATTTAAATGATCTTGAAAAATTTCATAGAGAAAAAAATAAAATTGCTACTGTCTCAGCCGTTAGACCACCAGTAAAATTTGGTGAAATATCAATTGGAAAAAATAATTTAGTAAAATCCTTTATTGAAAAGCCTCAATTAAACTCAGGTTGGATCAATGGGGGATTTTTTGTTTTGAACAACAATATCTTTGATTATATAAAAGATTTTAATACAGTATTTGAAAGAGAACCGTTAGCCACATTAGCAAAAAAAAAACAATTAAACTCTTTTATTCATAAAGGTTATTGGAGATGCATGGATAATTTAAATGAAAAAAATCAACTAGAAAAAATTTACAAGAAATTCAGATCAATTTGGAGAATTAAAAATATATAAATATAAATGATTCAAAAAAAAAGATTAAATTTATTAATAATAGGTCACAAAGGGTATGTAGGTTCATCACTTATTAGATATTTATTGAAAAAAAAAAAATATTTTAATGTTAATGGAATCGATAGTAATTTATTTTTTTTTAATAATTATTCTAAAAACAAAAATAACTTTGTTGATGAACAAATTTTAGATTTAAGAAATATTAAAAAAAAAATATTACCAAACAATATAAATGTAGTTGTTTATCTGGCTGCAGTATCAAATGATCCAATGGGATCAAGTTTCAAAAAAGCTACAAAATCAATAAATTTTACTTATTGTATAAAAATAGCCAAAATGGTTAAGAATTTAGGAGTTTCAAAGTTTATATTTGCATCAAGTTGTAGCATGTACGGAAAAGCAGACAATAATAAGAGAAAAGAAAATGATATGCTCAACCCTCTTACTGACTATTCGATCTCTAAAGTAAAGACAGAAAATTTTTTAAGTAAAATTGCTAATAAACACTTTAAAATTATTTCTTTAAGATTTGCAACTGCTGCAGGTTTAAGTGACAATTTGAGATTAGATTTAGTATTTAATGATTTTGTTGCTGCCGCAGTGAAAAAAAAAAAAATTGAACTTCTAAGCTCAGGTGAGTCTTGGAGGCCTTTGATACATGTTGAAGATATGTCAAGAGCTATATATTGGGCAATTAAATATAAAAATAAAAAAGATTTCCTTGCCATAAATATTGGTTCGGATAAATGGACCTTTAAAATAATTAATTTAGCAAAAAAAATTTCTAAAATTGTGGGAAATGTAAAAGTTGTAATACTAAATAAAGAAAATGTTGACAAAAGATCATATAAGGTAAATTTTAGTTTATTCAAAAAAATTGCTCCCAAATATCAGCCAAAAAAAAATTTTGTTAAAGCAGTTAATGAGTTAAAAGGATTTCTTTTAAAAGAAAAAAATAACTTAAATAACTTTAGAAATTCAAAAAAATGGTCTAGATTAAAATGTTTAAACTATTTAATTAATAAGCGAAAAATTAATAAAAACCTTTTTTGGTTAAAATAATATGATTAGTGATGTTTTGATTAATAAAAAAAGAAAAATAGTCGATAGTAGAGGTGCAATATATCACATGTTGAGAAATGATGATGATAATTTCAAAGAATTTGGTGAGATTTATTTTTCTATTGCTTTTCCTGGAAAAATAAAAGGATGGCATGAGCACACAAGACAAATACAAAATTATGCTGTTGTCCATGGAGAAATTAAATTAGTGCTTTATGACAATAGAAAAAAATCGAATACATTTAAGAAAATTCAAGAAATAATTCTTGGAGATAGCAATTATTCTTTGGTCACTATACCAACTGGCATTATAACAGGTTACAAATGCATAAGTTCAGAAAATTCAATATTAGCAAATTGTTCGACACTTCCTCATGATCCAAAAGAAATGATTAATTATGATCCATTTGGAAATGATGTGCCGTATGATTGGGAAAAATAAAAGTTGAAAAAAATTGTTATATTAGGGGCATCAGGATATATCGGAAGCTATTTAGCAAATTGTTTACAAAATTCACACGATATTTATTGTCATTCAAGAAAGAAAATTAAAAAAATAAATTTTAGAAAAAATATAATAGGAGATATTAAAAAAAAAAAGACAATATCAGAAATATTAAAGATAATTCCCGATATTATAATTTATACGATTTCCTTAAATCATTTTGACTCAGAAAAAAATAAAAAAAAATCCATTGAAAATAATTTTATACCTTTATGTAAACTAGTGGAACAAATAAAAAAAAAAAAATTAAAAACAAAAATAATTTATTTCTCAACTATGCAAGTGTATGGCCGGGAACTTAAAGGAAAATTAATAAATGAAAAAAATAAAAAAATAATTAATAATATATATTCCTTAACCCACAGTATGTGTGAAGATTTACTATTAAAAAATTATATAAAAGTAAATTCGTGTTCATTAAGACTATCTAACACTTATGGAATGCCAATATTTAAAAAAATAAACTGCTGGTGGTTGGTAACAAATGATTTCTGCAAATCAGCTATAAATAATAAAAAGATAGTAATTAACTCAGATGGCTCGGCTCTAAGAGATTTTATTTCATTAAGTGATCTTTGTAATTTTGTAGATATATTGATAAGTAAAAAAAAATTTATCTATCCCATAGTAAATGTTTGCTCTGGTAAAACTATTTCAATAAAAAACTTGGCTTACTCAATATCTCAAAATTATTTTTTTAAAAAAAAAATAAAAGTCATAATTAAAGAAAAAAGTTACAAAAAGAATAACCAATTTAAATATGACAACACCTTAATGAAAAAGCTAGGTTTTAAAAAAATAAGTAATTTTAATAAAAATATATTTAATTTCTTAAAGATCTTGAAGGCTAAAAAATGAAAATTTTATTAGTTGGCTCAAAACATAAATCATCTATTGAAAATATGTATTTTGATGCATTCAAATCTCTTAAAAAAAAAATTTATTTTCTTAACTTTAAAAGCTTTATTGAACTAAATTTTATAGAAAAAATCATTTATAAGATATTTCCTAATTTTTTTTTATTAATCAATTTTAGAAAATTAAAAAAAAAATTAAAAGATGGAAATTATACTCACATAATTTTTTTCAATTCTGGAAATTTAAATTTCACTGATTTGAATAATTTAAAAAACAATAACAAAAAAATTTATTTTATAAATATATTATCCGATAATCCTTTTTGGAATTTAGATAATCAAAATAAAAAAGATATAAAAAAAATTTTGACTCTATTTGATAAAGTGTTTTCTTGGTCTAAAGATATCATTAAAATTTATAAAAAAAAGAATATTAAATATCTTCCCTTTGCTTTTTCTAATAAGTATAAAAATATTTTAGGAAAAAAAATAATTGAAAAAGTATTATTTTTTGGTTCTTGGGATAAAGAAAGGGAGTCAATTATCTCTAAAATTGATCCTAAATATATAGATATTTTTGGCAATAATTGGTCTAAGGCTAATTCAAAATTTAAACAAATGTATAATATTAATTATTTTGAATTAACTGGAAATGAATTATCGAAAAAAATTCAGGAATATTTAATTTGTTTAAATCTAATGAGACCACAAGTTAAAAATTCTCATAATATGAGATCATTCGAAGTTCTTGGTAATGGTGGTATTATGCTCTCAAAATCCACTCTAGAACATAGTAGGCTTTTCAAAAAAAAAATTGGATGTGTATTTTATAAAAGGGAAAAAAATATTAACCAAAAAATAAGATTTATATTATTAAATAAAAAAAAATTTATAAAAATAAAATTTGCTAGTTGGAGATTTTATAAAAATCAAACTTATTTTTTTAGAGCTAAAACAATATTAAATTGGATTAAATGAATTTAAAAAAAAACTTTAATAAAATTGAAAATTTTATTTTTGGATCAATTATTATAATTTTTTTATTATTTTCATTATTGATATTATTTACAAATTTAATTTCTGATCAAATATTTGAAATTAAATTAAAATCATTTTTATTACTTTTCTTACCTTCGTTATCTTTAATATTTTATTTTTATGATAAAAATCGAGAGTCCATTCCTCTATTTTATTTTTATTTTTTTTATTTTTCCATACCAGCTGGAATTTTTGGTCTACTTGGAAAAAAATATAAAACTCTGATATTCAGTAATATTGATAATTTTATTTTGACAGATAAAATATTTATAGAAAGTTTGGATATAACTCTTTTATTTTGTTTTATATTTTCATTTATATTTTTTTTATCTAAGTTTTTAATTAAAGATAACTTTAAAAATAAAATTTTAGAAAAAAAACAATCAATTAAAATATTTCATGCACTCATTCCTTTTGTAGCTTTTTTATTTTTCATATTAATTGATAGAAAAAATTTTGTTAATCAAATGAATATTATTCTTTTTCCATTGGCAATTTTTTCAAGTTTACTTTTTTATCATTTATTTTTGAGCTCAAAAAACTCAATTTCTAAGTTTACTTTTATTTTTCCTATCTTAATTGTATTAATTCACTATTTACTTAATTGGACGTTATTAAATCTAATAATAATATTGATTTCATTATTAATTTTAGAGATAAGAATTAAAAATAAGCTAAATCTCTTTATAGTATTATTAATTTTTATTATCCCAATATCATTATCAAAAATGAAAAATGAAATAAGATATATAATTAAAGATAATTATATAGTTAATGAAACAAAAAATGATAATTTTCAAAATAAAAGTTTGATTGAGAGATTTAGAATTATTCCAAATTTTTTTATTAATAATTATATGTATAGTTTCGATAAGCAAATTGATGTTTTGGTAGAAGAATTAAAAGAAGAAGAGTCCCGAGGACCTTTTGAATTTCGGCCAATGGGAAATAATTTAAAAAAAAAAAGTTCTTTAGATTTCTTTCTTTTAAGATTAACTGATAATAATTTTAATTTTTCAAAAATGATTTATTATAAAGATGATGAAGAAAAGTTTATAAAAGGTGAATCTTTATTTCAAATCTTAACAAGTTTTATTCCAAGAATTATTTGGACCGAAAAACCATCTATGTCATTTGGAAGTAAATTTGGTAAGACTTTTAAAATTATAACCGTGGAAAACAATGAAACTTCAATTAACATTAGTTGGTTTAATGAATTTTATTGGAACTTTAGGTTAAAGGGAATTATTTTCGGATCAATAGTAATCGGGTTTTTTATAATTTGTATTAATTATATTTCAAACAGACTAAGTGATTTTAATTATATAATTGTTTTATCTTCTATATCCATGATATTGATTCCTGAGTCTAATTTATCAATATATTTATCCTATTCTGTGAAATCATTTATTTTATTATATGTGATTGGTTTCCTAATAAATAAAACATTTTATAAAAATAAACTAAGAGCAAATGATATTATTAATTGATGCATCGTCAACGAAAACTGGTGGGGCCTTAACTCATTTAGTCTCTTTAACAAAATATTATAAGTATGAAAAAAGAATTAAGAAAATTATAATTTATGCACCTTTAAAAACACTCAAACAAATAAAAAACTCACATAACATAATTAAAAAAACTCATTTTTTATTAAATTCTAATGTCATTTTCAGATTATTTTGGCAAATATTTTTTCTTAAAAAAATTTGTATTAAAGAAAAAGTAAATTGTTTATTTGTAACCTGTGGGTATTATTTTATGAATTTTAAACCAACAGTAATTATTCCACAAAATTTTTTACCATTTGACGAAAAAAATATTGATAATTATAAATTTTCATTTCAATATATTAGGATTTATTTATTAAAAATATTTCTATTAAACTCATTAAAAAAAGCAGATGGAATAATATTTTTGAATAATTTTTTGAAAAATTTTATTAAAAAAAAAATAAAATTTAAAACAAAAAGTGTAGATGTCATTCCTCATGGAATAGAAAAAATTAATATTAAAAATTCTTTTAAAAATTATAATGAAATTATTTATGTTTCAGATTTTGAAAAATATAAAAATCATATTCAACTTTTTAAAGCTATTAAAATTTTATCCAATAAGTATAGGATTAAGCTAACATGCATTGGTGATTTAAAAAAAGTTAATGAATTAAGAAAAACTATGAAAAAATTTGAATTAAATAATATTGATATATATTTTAAAAATAGATTGGAAAGAAAGAAACTTTTATCATTTTGCATCCAAAAAGATATTTTTGTATTTAATTCAACATGTGAAAATTTTGCGATAACACTTTTAGAAGGAATGGCCTGTAGAATGCCAATTGTATGTTCTAACTTAGAACCAATGAAAAGTATGATTGGAAATGGTGGTATTTTAGTAGATTGTTTTAAACCTATATCTATTTCTAAAGGTGTAGAAAAATTTATAAAATCTAAAAACTTAAGATATAAAAAAGCTCGATTGGCTTATAAAAGATCTTTAAATTTTTCAGAAAAATTAATGGCAACTAAAACTTTTAAATTTTTATATTCTTTTAATAAAAAAAAATTATGATTATTTTAGGTTTAAATATATTTCATGGAGACTCCTCAGCATGTATTGTGAAAGATGGCCTTGTTTTATCTGCAGTAGAGGAAGAAAGATTTACTAGAAAAAAACATTGGGCTGGTTTTCCAAAAAATTCTATTAATTTTTGTTTAAAAGAAAATAATTTTACTTTAAAAGATGTAGATCATATTTGTGTTAATCAAAATAATTATTCAAATATTTTTAAAAAATTATTATATGTTGGGTTAAATAGAATTAATCTAGAATACGTTTTTAACAAAATAAAAAAAAGAAAATTAAGAAATTTACAAAATTTATTTGAAAAAAATTTTGCAAAAAATGGTTTTAAAGGAAAATATCATAATGTAGAACATCATCTAGCTCATACAAGCTCTGCATATTATTTATCTCCATTTACAGAGTCAGTAAATGTTTCTATTGATGGTTTTGGTGATTTTGTGAGCACGGCATGGGGAACTGGAAACAAGTTTAAAAATTCAATTGAAAATAAAATTTACTTTCCACATTCATTAGGTATTTTTTACCAATCTTTAACTCAATTTTTAGGATTTTTAAATTATGGAGATGAATATAAGGTTATGGGTTTAGCACCTTATGGAAAAAATTATTTGAAAAATGAATTTGACAAAATTTTAGACTCAGACTCATCTGGAAAATTTAAGCTTAACTTAGAATATTTTAGACATCAAAAAAATAATATAGAATTTAAATGGGATGATGGAATGCCAATTTTCGATCAAATATATGATGATAAGATAGAGTCTTTATTGGGAAAAAAAAGAGATAAAAATTCTAATTTAGAAAAAAAACATTTTGATATAGCTTTTTCAACTCAAAAAAAATACGAGGAGGTTTTTTTTAATTTACTTGAGAAGATTTATCAAAAAACTCCAAGTGAAAATCTTACTATTTCAGGTGGTTGTGCGATGAACTCTGTTGCAAACGGTAAAATAAAAGAACGTACAAAATTTAAGAATATATTTACTTTGTCATCTCCTGGAGATGCAGGGGGAGCTATAGGTTCAGCTTTATATGTTCATACTAAATTAATGGGAAATAAACCTCAGTTAAATAACTCACCCTACTTAGGACCATCATTTACTAATGATTATATTGAAAAAGCAATAGAATTAAAAATTGAAAAAAGAAATGATTTTGAAATAAAAAAAATGAACACAAATGAGATGATTAAATATGTGGCTAATAAAATTTCAGAAGGAAATGTAGTTGGGTGGTTTCAGGGAAAAATGGAATTTGGCCCAAGAGCTTTAGGAAATAGATCTATACTTTGCGATCCAAGAAATAGTGATATGCAAGCTACATTAAATATTAAAATTAAACGAAGAGAGAGCTTTCGTCCCTTTGCCCCATCAATATTATTAGATAAAGTTGAGGAATGGTTCGAAAAACCATCAATTGTACCATATATGTCTGAAGTCTTAGATATAAAAAAGGATAAACAAAAAAAAATTCCAGCAGTAACTCATATTGATGGAACAGGTAGATTACAAACTGTGACTAAAGAAATGAACGAAAAATATTATAACTTAATTTTGGAATTCTATAAAATCACAAATATTCCTATAATTTTGAACACTTCATTTAATGAACAGGAACCAATTGTTTGTAAACCTGAAGAGGCATTAGATTGTTTTTTAAGAACTAAGATGGATATTTTATGTATCGAAAATAATTTAATAGTAAGGAAATAATGAATATTTTGATTACGGGCGGCTTAGGATATGTGGGAAGTCATTTAGTAACTACCTTAGGTACAAAAAATAAAATTATAATAGTTGATAATTTGTCAAATTCAAAAATATCAACATTAAAAAAGATACAAAAAATTCTAAAAAAAAAAATCTTTTTTTATAAGAAAAATATTTCTCAAAAAAAAGAAATTAGAAAAATACTAAAAAAACATGAAATTGAAACTGTTATTCATTTAGCTTCATTAAAGTCTATTCCTGACTCAATTTCTAACAAAAAGAAATATTTAGATAATAATTTTTTGGGCACAAAGAAACTAGTAAATGCGATGATTGATGAAAATGTATATAAATTAATTTTCAGTTCTTCAGCAGCTGTTTATGGAAAACCAAAGTATTTACCTATTGATGAAAAGCATCCAATAAAGATTCTAAATCCTTATGCTTTTACAAAATTATTAATTGAAAAATATTTAATAAGTGTTTCAAAAAAAAATAACAATTTTAAAATTATTAATTTTAGATACTTTAATCCTGCTGGAGCCCACAAAAGTAGTTTAATAGGTGATAATCCAAGGAACCCTCAAAATTTATTTCCATCAATAAACCATGCTATTAAAAATAAAAAAGATTTTAAAATCTTTGGATCAGATTATAATACTAAGGATGGTAGTCCAGTAAGAGATTTTATTCATGTATTAGATCTTTGTAGTGCACACTCTAAATGTATTTTAAAAATTAATTCATTTAAAGGATATAATATGATGAATATTGGATCTGGAAAAGGATTTACAGTTTTAGAAATAATAAAACAGTACGAAAAGATATTAAAAAAAAAAATTAGTTACAAATTCGCAAATAGAAGAACTGGTGATGTGGCTAAAATTTTTACCTCATTTAAACTAATAAAAAAAAAATTATCATGGTCACCACAAAAAAGTCTAAGGTCAATGTGCGATAGTAGCTACAAATCTAGCAGAAAAAATTAAAATTATTTTGGTACAATTAAAAAATTCTGTTTAACTACAGTCTGAAATTTATAATTTATGTCATTTACAAAATTTACAAACATTTCAAAATTATAATCAAATTTTTTTTCAAATAAGTCTTCATATTCAAATACTATTGGCATTTTATTTTTTTCAATTGTTTTTTTTGCACCCATTAAAACTTTATAATCCATTCCCTGTACATCAATTTTCATAAAAGATATTCTCTTATTAAATTCTAAATCATCAATTTTAATTGATTTAACGATATTTTTATAATCTAAAAAATTCCTTGTAAATACTAAGTTATCTGACCCATATGTTCCAAATTTTAATTCAGGATCTTTCACAGAGTTGTTCTCACTTTTATCTGATAAAATAAAATTAAATGTTTTGATATTTGAATTATTTATTTGAACATTTTTTTTTAAAATTTCATAAATAAATGGTGAAGCCTCAAAGGAATGAACCTCTACATTCTTTTTTACTCTAGAAAAAAGAATACTCATTTGACCAAAGTTAGCACCTGCATCAATTACAATACTTTCTTCTTTAATGAAATTTTTTCCGATGTTAAATATTTCTTCATCAAAAATTCTATTTTTGATTATTTCATTTCTAACAACATCTTGATAAGCATATTCAGGTAAAAAATAAGTTCCTGTATTAGTATAGTATTTCTTTAGTTTATCTGAATGAATGCTTTTTCTTTGATCTTTGATTAAGATCATATAACCAATTTTATTACATATTTTAATGTATATTGATTTTAAATATTGTAATATTTCATTTTTTTTTGAAATCATTTAGTTAAAATTTAATAATATAATTTTTACAACTAATCAATAAATGAAACTATCTATTATAATTCCTTCATATAATGAAAGTGGCACAATAAAAAAGTTATTGGATTTAATCGAAGATGTAAAAAATATTAATAAGCAGATAATTATTATTGATGACAATTCTGATGATGGATCGTCAGAAATAATTAAAAATTATAATTTTAAATCTGAATTTACTTATCTTAAACATGAAAAAAATAAAGGCAAAGGTGCTTGTATTCAAAGTGCAAAAAATCTTGTAACCGGTGATATAGTAATCATTCAAGATGCGGATCTTGAATATAATCCAAAAGAATATGAAAAACTTATTCAGCCAATTATTAATAAATCGACCAAGGTAGTTTATGGTTCAAGAGTATTGAATAAAAAAAGATATAGTACAAATAACTTTTACTCATTATCTAGAGTTTTTTTTAACCATATTCTGACAATAATTTCAAACATGATAAATAAACAAAATTTAACAGATGCCCATACTTGTTATAAAATTTTTACTATAGATACTTTTGAAAAACTTGATTTAAAGGAAGATGGCTTTAGTTTTTGTCCAGAAGTAACTACAAAATTATCAAAACTTGGCATAGATATATTAGAATTGCCCATTGAATATTTTGGCAGAACATATAAAGAAGGGAAAAAAATTAAAATGATAGATGGAGTAAAAGCTTTAATTACTTTAATTAAATACCGTTTTTATGAATAACTTTAATGAAAATAAAACCTCGAATAGAAATTTTGGGATAACTTTCTTTGTATTTTTCTTAATTCTTTCATTATTTCCTTTAATAAAGGATAAAAACATAAATTATATTTTTTTATTTGTTTCATTAACATTTTTAGCTATATCATTTTTAAAACCTAAAATTTTACAACCATTAAATAAAATTTGGTTTAGGTTTGGAATGTTATTAGGTAAATTTGTTTCACCACTAGTGATGGGTGTTATTTTTTTTCTTGTAATTACACCCACAGGATTAATTATGAGGATTATTGGCAAAAATTTGCTAAACTTAAAAAAAGATAACAAAAAAACATATTGGATTAATAAAGATAATTCAAATAACAGTATGAAAAATCAATTTTAATAATGAGCTTTTTAAAAGAATTTTGGAATTTTTTAAGAGTTAGGAAAAAATATTGGTTATTACCAATTTTATTAGTACTTTTAATTTTTGGTGGTTTGATTGTCTTGACACAAGGGACAGCTGTTGCACCTTTTATTTATACAATATTTTAAGTGACAAGCATTTTAGGAATTTCTGCATTTTACCATGATAGTGCTGCTGCTATTATAGAAGATGGAGAAATAATAGCAGCAGCACAAGAAGAAAGATTTACGAGAAAAAAACATGATTCATCTTTTCCAATTAACGCAATAAACTTTGTTTTAGGTTTCAGTGGAAAAAAAATTAATGAAATTGAAAGTATTGTTTTTTACGAAAAACCATTCTTAAAATTTGAAAGATTGTTAGAAACATACGTTGCTTTTGCGCCTAAAGGTTTTAAATCTTTCTCAAAAGCAATGCCAATATGGTTAAAAGAAAAATTATTTCAAAAAAAATTATTGTTAGATGAACTTAAAAAAGTGGATCAGAATTTTGATGGAGCTGAAAAGCTTTTTTTTTCTGAGCATCATATGAGTCACGCAGCAAGTGCATTTTATCCATCACCCTATAAAGAAGCAATAATTTTAACTGCAGATGGAGTTGGTGAATGGGCAACAACTACAGTTGCAATTGGTATTGAAAATAAAATTGAAATTAAAAAAGAAATACATTTTCCTCATTCTTTGGGATTACTGTATTCAGCTTTTACCTATTATGTGGGTTTCCGTGTGAATAGTGGTGAATACAAATTAATGGGTCTAGCTCCTTACGGAGAACCAAAATATAAAGATATAATTTTAAAAAATTTAATTGATGTTAAAGATGATGGTTCTTTTAATCTAGATCAAAAATATTTTAATTACTCAACTGGTTTGACTATGACAAATGATAAATTTTCAAAATTATTTGGAAGAAAACCTAGAGTTCCCGATAAAGACAAAATTGAGCAATTTCACATGGATATTGCAGCTTCTATCCAATTAGTAACAGAAGAAATTGTAATAAAAATTGTCTCCGATTTAAAAAAAGAGTTTCAAATCAATAATTTATGTTTAGCTGGGGGAGTTGCGCTTAACTGTGTTGCTAATGGGAAAATTTTAAAAAAAAATATATTTAAAAATATTTGGATTCAACCTGCTGCTGGGGACGCTGGTGGTGCTTTGGGAGCTATTTTAGCTTTTTGGCATAATGAGCAAGGTAATAAAAGAATTATATCTTCTGATGATAAAATGAAAGGTTCTTTTTTGGGGCCAGAATTTTCACAGAAAACAATTGGAGAAAGATTAGTTCAATTAGAAGCAAACTTCGATATTTTAGACGATGAATTGTTGGTTGATAAAACCGCAGAATGCTTAAGTAATGGTGATGCAATAGGATGGTTTCAGGGAAGAATGGAATTTGGACCTAGAGCTCTTGGTGGAAGATCAATTTTGGCTGATCCAAGATCTTCCTCGATGCAAAAAAATCTTAATTTAAAAGTAAAATTCAGAGAAAGTTTCAGACCGTTTGCTCCATCAATTTTAAAAGAAGATGTTAATAATTGGTTTAGTATAAATTGTGAAAGTCCATATATGCTATTAGTGGCAGATATAAAAGATGAATTAAAAATAAATATGACTGAAAAAGAAAAAAGTTTGTTTGGGATAGATAAACTTAATATTCCAAGATCTAAAATTCCTGCTGTCACTCATGTAGATTACTCTTCAAGAATTCAAACAGTGAGTGAAGAAACTAATCAAAAATATTATAAACTTATCAAAAAATTTAAAGAAAAAACTGGGTGCCCAATATTAGTTAACACTTCATTTAATGTCAGAGGTGAACCTATTGTAAATTCGCCAGAAGATGCGTTCAAATGTTTTATGGGAAATAATTTAGATAAATTAGTAATAGGAAATTATTTCTTGGATAAAAAAAAACAAAAAAAAGATTTACTACATGATTATAAAGATCAGTTTAAATTAGATTAATTCAAATCTTTTTTATTAATTTGTAAAATAAACCTCTAAATGAATCAAATTTTAAAAAGAACATCAATATGCTACAAAATAGTGTATTTTTAATTTTTAAATTTAGATATTTTGAAAATTGATCTATGAGATTTTTCTTGTGCAATACTCTTAAACTTGTGATTGAAGAATTTTCAACAGTATCTTCTCTTTCAAAATAATTGAATTTATCTTCACCTTTAACCAAGGTTGCATTGTTGTAGTAATATTTATTTTGAATTTTATTATCTGTAGTCAAAAATCTCATTGTAAATAAAAAACGAGGTTGATCTGACATATTTTCATAAGATCCATGAACTATATTACCATGAAACATACAACATTCACCTTTGTTCAAATCTATATTTATCAAATCATTCTTATTTATTTCATTTGATGAGATAGATTGACCTCTTGCTAAAATATTATTTAAATTTGAATAATCTTTATGTACAAAATCTTTAGTATGTGATTTTGGGATAAGTTTTAAGCAGCCATTTTTTTCAGTAGAATTTGAAATTGCAATTTGAATAGATAACGCTTTGTCGTGGATAATGCCCCAGTAATTTTGATCTTGATGCATAGACACAAAAGCCTTTGATCTTGGTTTCTTATAAAAAATTAGTGAATTCCAACAATAAAAATTATTTCCTAATATTTTGCTTGCAAGATTTAGTATTTTATCGTTGTGGATGAGTTTATTAGCCCAAGGAAAAAAAAGATGAGTTTTTGATTTATGTTCAACTAAATCAACCCATTTATTCTTTTGATTTAGAAACTCGTTATATTCATTATTTATTGAATCAGCCTCTTCATCGCTTAATATTTTATGCTTTGTAACAAAGCCGTTTTCAAAAAATTCCTTGCTAATTTCACTCATCATTAAAATAATATTAATTATAATATAATTATATTATTTTTTAAAAATGAAAAGAATTTGCTTAATTGGTGGAAGGGGGTTTATAGGTAGTAATATCTATAAAACATTAACTGAAAATAAAAATAATCAAGTATTCAGATTTTCTAGTAGAGAAAACAGATTTGAAGATGGAATAGATCATAAAAATTTTGATTTACTAATATTTTGCGCTGGGATCCATCCTCATGCAGAAGACAATGATAAAAATATTTTTGTGAAGAATAAAATTATTTTGAAAAATTGTGTTTCATTATTTAAAAACGTAAAAAATATAATTTTTTTTTCATCTTTCAAAACATGTTTTGATGTAAATAAAAAAGTAATAGAGTCCACTAATAAATATAATTTCTATAAATTTGATAGTAATTACGGAAAAACAAAAATTATTAATGAAAAAATTTTTCTGAAATTCTGTAAAATTTTTAAAAAAAATTATTTGATCTTAGCACCCACACATGTAATTGGACCAAATGACGAAAAAATAACTCCAAATAATAAATTCTTTCAAAATTTTTTGAAAAAAAATTTAATTTTATTTCCGAATATTACTATACCCATTATTGATGTAAGAAATATTTCTAATTATCTAAATAATATAGTTTTAGAAAATGAATTACCAAATAAAAAGATTATTTTAAATGATAAAAATCTTACTTTGAAAACTTATATTAGTTTGATTAAGGATAAAAAATTTTATCTTTCTTTCAAAATTAATTTAAATTTTATTTTAGCCGTAAGTAAAATCTTTAATTTATTCAATGTTGCAACATTAACCAAAAGTCGTTTAAAGTATATTGAAATGGATCCAACTGTTAAATCGAATGAATATCGAAGAAAATATGATATTTATCAAACGATTAAAGATACAAAAGAATTTTTGTTAAAAAATTAATTAATCAATCTAAGTTTGAATTTAACAAAAAAAGATAATGAGTTCATAATCATTAATAAACCTATAATTCCTATATTTTTTTTATGAATTTTAAAAAAACTCTTCATACTTGTTGTATGTTTGTTGTATTTACACTTTACATTGATTTCTTTAGTTCTCATTTTTTTTAAACTCACAACTTGGTTTAAGATGATGTCAAAAGAATAGTTATTTGGAAAATATATAAGATACTTATATATAGAATTTATCTTATAAATCTTAAAGCCAGTTAAAACATCATTAATTTTAGAATCCCACATAATATTTGCAATTTTTGAAAAAAAAATATTTCCTATCTTTCTGTGAAATGGAATTTGCTTAAGTAAATTATATTTCGAACCTGAAATCATATCTAAATTATCTTTTTTTATTTTTGTAGCCATAGTAATTAAATCTTTTATATACCTTTGATTGTCACCTGGGAAAATTGCCAAATATTTATATTTTTTTTTTTTAGCATATTTGAATGCTGATTTTACTGCTGATCCATAGCCCTTATTTTTATTATGTCTTATTTTTTTTACTTTAAATGAATTAAGAATTTTTAAAGTATTATCTGTTGATCCATCATCAATAAATAAAAAATCAAATTTAGTTTGTATTTTTTTTAATTCTTTTAAAACATTAATAATTGTTTTTTCAGAATTGTAACATAATACTGCACAAATAATTTTCATTTTAGAACCTTGTTAAATTATTTCTCAATTAAAAAGAATAGAAAGTTTTGGTGATCAAAAATTTTTGTTTTTTTTAATTTATTAAGAAATAATAAATTTTGCTCACTGCAAGTTTTCTCATTTTTATCTATAAGAATATAGTATTTCTTATTACTAAAATTTTGATTTATTTCCTCTAAGTTTGAACATAAATCACTATAAAATCTATGATCTATATTTGGTAAAAGTGACAAGTTCCATACATCTCTAAAAACAAAAATGTCCTTAACTAAGTCATCTTTATTAAGATTTTTGTACAAAAGAAAGTTTAGCTCTGGATTACCTCTCTTTTCTTTTTTGTTTAATGAAATTTTGTATAGTTTATCAGAATTTCTAATATGATTTAGACCTATTAAAAATGAAATTATAATTAAGAAGATTAAGGAAAAATAAGCTTTTTTAAGTATTTCTTGTTCAAATTTATTTTCAAAAACTAAATATAAGTTGTAAATACCTATAGCACAAAGAAAGCCAGTTGCTGGCATTGCCAAACTAAAGGCCCTATAATCTAGTCCAAATAAAAAACTGTAAATTAAAAAATATGGTAAAAGAAAAAATAGAAAAACTTTTTGCGCAATTTTATTTTTTAAACTTAATATAATTAACATAATAATAAATATATAAAAATTACCAAACAAATTTTTCATTGAGACCAATGGTTTTGAGGCATCAATTGTAGAACTTTCATAGAAATTCATAATTATTGGTGCCATAGAAGATTCGGTTCCTAAAATTAATATTTGGTAATACTTAAATAGATACCATGGAGAAAAAAATATGAATATTAAAATAGATAGTAGAAAAAAATTTTTAATTTTATCCTTTCTATCACTATTAAAAAAGTAGTAAAAAAAAGGAAATATCGCTGAAACAAATATACCGTATTGTTTCATTAAAGCCGGCGTCGCCATGATCAATGAGATTATTATTATTTCAAAATTTATTTTAAATTTAATTTTATTAAGAAAAATTGAAATCAGGTAAAATCCTATACAGCTTAAAAATGCCAATGATGGATCGGGAAGACCATTAAACAGAGCGTAATGTCTAAAATTGTATAGAATTATAACTAGGGTGAAAATGAAAGATAATTTAATGATATATTTGTATTTTCTAAATAATGAGCATAATCTGTAGCAAATTAAAAAAATCCAGAAAGGATAAATTAAAAAAATAGCTGTTGAAAAAAAATCTACTTCTGTACTATTTATTACAACATAAGTTAGAGAACTAAGTATAGATGGTAATTGTGGGTAGTCATATGAATTTTTGGGTATAAGATTATTAACCCATTCAATACTCCAATTATAGAATGTTACTGGATCTCCACTCTGAACAACATTTCCCACATTGTATATAGCAATGTAAAAAAAAATTAAAAATAAAAATAAAATTATAAAGTCATATGGGTCAAAATTTATATTTACTTTTTTAAATTCAATAAATCTAAAAAAAGGGACCAATTCTCTTTTAAAAAAATTTTTGTTTTTTATTAGTAGGTAACTCAATAAAATAAACTCAATCAATATAATAAAAATTATAGATGTTTGTGTATATAATTTTAAGATAACTAAAAGTATAACCAGATAGTGATTTAAAATCATACTAAGTGGCAAGCATAAAATTAAGATATCTATTATCTTAAATTTTGGTTTTAAGACTAATAATATTAATCCTGGAATAAACCATATTTGTAATAAGGATAGTAAACCTAATAAGATCATTTCTTAAATTTTTTTTAAATCAACTATATAAAATAAATTAAAATCTAAAGAATTAAATTTAAATGGGTAAAAAGTCTTTGATAGTATGAAAAATTTTTTTTCAAGTATGCTCTTAAGATTAAAAGAAGAATTCACATGTTCTTTTGCCATAATATATTCATAATCAATTTGTGAAATTCCGTATGTTTTTATTGCATGTTTTCTAACAAAGCATCTTCCTATCCTCCACATTAATCCGGGATCTGTTGGTATAGCAATAGAGAGAATAGAATCTTTTTTCATAATTCTAGTAATTTCATTAAGTATTTTTTCAGGGTCCATTATATGCTCTAAACAATGTGATAAAATTATTCTATCGTAACTTTCATCTTCAAAGGGAATTTTGCCTCCATTGTATTTTTTAAAAAAAATATTTTGAAAATTTTTTTTATAAAATTCTTCAAGTTTTCCATTCTCATCTAATTCCAGTACGTCATATGATGAAAAATCATGTTTTAAGAATTCAATATGTGGCTTGTTACCCGCACCAATCTCAAGGATTTTAATTTTTTCATAATTTTTGAAATGTTTGTAATTTTTTTCCATTAAACTATGACTTTTTTTCATCAAAAAACCAATCAATCCCGAATACATAAATTTTGAATAATTTTTACTTAGTTGATTGAATTCTTTTTTAAACATTTTGTGTTATTTTATATTTTAAACAATTATATTTCTATTTATTGATGATAAATACTTCACAAATAATTTTTTTTTTTCTCAAAAATTTAAGTAATTTACTCGAATCTACTAAATCTTTATAATAATATTCATATTCATTATTAATTCTTAAGTTAAAAGAGGAACCAAATTTTTTTTCCATATTTTTAACTATCTTTGCAGTTTCAGTGTAAAAAAGTGGTAGGTTTGCTTCAATGCTTATAATCTTTATTTTTTTATTCAACTTTTTTAGAATTAAAAACTCAGCACCTTCACAATCGATTTTTATATAACCTGGTTTCCCAAATTTTTTTATTTCTTGGTTTAATGTTGAAGATTTTTTTATTAATTTAATTATATCTTTTTTTTGTCTTCTTTTAATTGTGCTAATACTTTTTTTAATAATTGAACTATGAGCTTCATGATTTTTAATAGACAAAAAATTTACCATACCACTTTTATCAGAAATTAAATTATTACTTACTAGCACATTAGTATTTTTAAATCTTTCTTTAAGAATTTTATACATTCTCGTCTCTGGCTCATATGAAATTACTTTTTTTGTAAATTTCTTAAATATATGAGTTTTATCACCCCTGTTTGCACCTATATCAAAAACTAAATTATTTTTTCCTATAAATTTTTTGTGAAATTTTTTTTCATTATGTAAAAATTTTACATATTTTGGATTATATATTTGCAAAAAAAGATAGTGAAAAAAAGTGTATCTTAATTTTTTCTTTAAATATTTAATCATAATTTTTAAAAAATTGTTTATTAACATCATTCGCAGAATCTTCAATAATTGCAAATGTATATACACTTTATAATAATCTTATTATATTGTAACAAGTTTATTAGAAGATAAGTTAAATTTAGAAAAATGAAAAAAATTTATAAAAAAATAAAATTCTGTAGAATTTGTGGCAATAAAAATTTGCTTAATTTATTTGATTTGAACAATCAATACATTCAAGGTTCTTTTGTAAAAAAAAATTCTCCATCTACTTATCAAAAAAAAATACCATTAAAATTAGTTCTCTGTAAAAATTGTAGTTTGGTTCAATTACAACACACTACAAATAAAGAAATTCTTTACAAAAATTATTGGTATGAGTCAGGTGTAAATGAAACAATGCGAAATCATTTAAAAAATATAGTGAATATTGTATGTAAAATTAAAAATAAAAAAAAATTAATTAATGCATTAGATATAGGTTGTAATGATGGAACACTTCTCAATTTTTATCCAAAAAATGTAAATAGATATGGACTAGATCCAAGTCAAATTATAACTAAAATTAAAGATAAAAATATAAATACTTTTAGAGACTATTTTCCTCCAAAAAAAAATAGATTTAGAAATCTAAAAATAAAATTTGATATAATTACTTCTATAGCTATGTTTTATGATTTAGATAATCCAAATCTATTTGTTAAAAAAATTAAATCTTATTTAAAGAACGATGGAGTATGGGTTTTTGAATTATCATATCTTTTAGATATGCTTAAATTGAACTCATTCGATACTATTTGTCACGAACATTTAGAATATTATTCAATTTACAGTTTAGATTACTTAATGAATAAAAACGGTCTTAAAATTTTTGATGTCACCAGAAATAAAATTAATGGTGGGAGCATAAGATGTTTCGTTACCCATAAAAATTATAAATTTTTTGATAAAAAAAATTTATATATAAAGCTAAAAAAGCTTAAGGAATATGAAAAAAGAATTAAGATTAAAACAATCAAACCTTATAAAAAATTTTTTAAAAAAATTGTTATCTTAAAAAATAAGATGAAAATTTTATTAGAAAAAATAAAAAAACAAAATAAGACTATTCACATTTATGGTGCCTCAACAAAAGGAAACACAATTTTACAATGGTATGATATAGATAATAGTAATATTAAATATGCTGCAGATCGTAATAAAGAAAAATGGGGTGCACATACAATTGGAAGCAAGATCAATATAATTAGTGAAAAAAAATCTAAAAGTATGAAACCAGATTATTACCTGGTGTTACCATGGCACTTTAAGAAAGAATTTTTGAAAAGAGAAAAAAAGTTTTTGCATAGTGGTAGAAAAATGATATTCCCTCTTCCTAACATAAAAATATATTAATGAAAAAAACTGCTTTAATTTTTGGAGTGACTGGTCAAGACGGAGCTTATTTATCAAGGTTCTTATTAAAAAAAGGCTATATTGTCCATGGAGTAATCAGAAGAAGTTCAAGCTTTAATACACACAGGTTAGAAGATATTTATAAAGACCCATTTACTTCAAAAAGAAAATTTATTCTTCATTATGGAGACGTTACAGATTCGGTTTCAGTTTTAAATCTTATTAAAAAAAATAAACCTCAAGAGGTATATAATCTCGCTGCACAATCACATGTTGCGGTCTCATTTGAAATACCGGAATACACTACTAATGCAGATGCTTTAGGGACACTAAGAATTCTTGAAGCAATAGTAAAAGTAAATAAAAAAATAAAATTTTATCAGGCAGGGAGTTCTGAAATGTTTGGCAAGGTTATAGAAAAACCACAAACTGAAAAGACACCATTTTATCCACGAAGTCCTTATGGAGTAGCAAAAGTATATTCGTATTGGATTACTACGAATTATAGAGAGTCTTATAAACTCTTTGCATGTAATGGTATCTTGTTTAATCACGAAAGTCCCTTGAGAGGTGAAACTTTTGTTACTAAAAAAGTTGTTAAAGCACTTTGTAAGATAAAATTTAATAAACAAAAAAAATTATATTTAGGGAATATTTATTCAAAAAGAGATTGGGGACACGCAGAAGATTATGTTAAAGCAATGTGGAAAATGTTACAAAATAAAAAACCTGATGATTTTGTAATTTGTACTGGTAAACAATATACAATAAAACAATTTATAAATATGGTTGCAAAACAATTAAAAATTTTAATTAAGT
>MDTD01095227.1_pt1 | contig 55470 bp, 42 predicted proteins | sample 811221 | NCBI WGS metagenome assembly MDTD01 (sample SAMN05326646, study PRJNA326480) | marine metagenome | isolation source: seawater | place: Pacific Ocean: South West | collected 2011 | reverse complement strand
TTAATACAGGAGACATAATATGAAATGTAGAGGATGCGGATCAGAAAATATAAATCTAGTATTAGATCTTGGAGAACAACCTTGGTGTAATGATTTTCTTACAGAGGATAAGATTGGTAAAGAAGATAAATATCCTTTGCGCTTGTGCTATTGTGAAGACTGTGAACTTTTACAACTTGACCATACTGTTCCAAAAGAAACAATGTTTGCAGATCATCAGTATCTCTCTGGAATGACCACTACTTTAGTAAATCATTTTTATGAAGTGGCTGAAGAAAATGTCAATCAGTTTGACATGCAGGCTGACGATCTTGTAGTTGACATTGGAGGAAATGACGGTAGCCAACTTTTACAATATAAAAAGGCTGGTGTTAGCAACGTAATCAATGTAGAGTCTGCTAAGAGAGTATCTAGAATCTCTAGAGATGCTGGTGTAAAGACCATTAATGAATTCTTCAATGAAGATTGCGCCCGCCGCCACTTGGGAGAAAAATCAGTTAAGCTTTACAATGCTTCTGGTGTATTCTTCCACTTAGAAGAGTTGCACAGTGTTATTAAGGGTATTAAATACTCCCTTAGAGATGATGGAGTTTTAATCGTTCAGTTTATGTATGCTGGTGCAATGATTGAAAATGGAAACTTTGATACAATATACCACGAGCATCTATGTTATTATACTATTAGAAGTTTGAACAACCTTCTTAAACCATATGGAATGGAGATCTTTGATGCCTATGCCTCTGACATCCATAGCGGCTCTATTATAGCCAAGATTTGTCACGATAATAGCGACTTAAATGCAAAGACCGATAGGTTTTTAGCTTTGTTAGAGAAAGATAAAGAGTACACAATCCAGAGAACTTTAGAGTTTGCAGAAACCGTAAAACAAAACAGAAATGCACTAAGAGATCTTTTGGTTGATATTAAAAACAATAATGAAAGCGTCTATGTTTATGGAGCCCCAGCCAAAGGAAATACTTTATTAAATTATTTTGACATCGACAAGACGCTTGTGGATAAAGCAGTAGAAATCAATCCAATGAAAATTGGTCATTACTTACCTCAATCGCACATACCTATTTGTCAAGAAACAAAGGATGATATACCAGATTATTATCTTCTTTTATCTCATAATTTTGCAAAAGAAATTATAAATAAGAATCAAGACATTATTTCCCAAGGTGTCAAGTTTATCATCCCTTTTCCTAAGCTTGAGGTGATTGGTTGAAGGTTTTAGTAACAGGAGCAACGGGTTTTCTTGGCAGACACCTAACACCAAAGCTAGATACGCTCGGATGGGACATATATTTTTCAAACACTAGAACAGCAAATCTTAATGATATTAATAACTTAAATCTTTTTAAAGACATTAAATTTGATTATATCTTTCACTTAGCGGCAGTGACTAAAGCAGGAGATTATTGTTTAAAACACCCAGGCGACCAGTGGCTTAAAAACCAGATTATTAATACTAATATTCTAACCTACTGGGTTCAAAATCAACCTCAAGCTAAGATGATTTGCATGGGTACAAGTTGTTCATATACACCAGATATATTTATGACCGAAGACAACTATCTTATTGGTGAACCAGATAAAGGTCTTTACACCTACGCCATGACCAAGAGAATGCTTCTTGTCGGGCTTCAATCTATTGAGAAAGAATATGGTTTGAAGTGGCTTTATTTTGTTCCTTCTACTTTATATGGACCTGACTTTGAGCTAGACGATAATCATTTCATTTTTGATTTTATAAGAAACTGCTATAACGCAAAACATAATAATGAAGACTTTGTAATCTGGGGAACAGGAGAACAGAGAAGAGAGCTGATTTATGTAGAAGACGCTGTTGACGCTATGATAAATCTTTTAAATGAAGAGAATGAAGTTTTTAATCTAGGATCAGGAGTAGATAATTCTATAAATGAATTTGCAGAAAAAGTTTGTAAATGCTACAAGTATGATTATAATTTAGTGAAGCGTGATTTAACCAAGTACGTTGGAGTAAAAGAAAAGAAAATTGACACTACTAAAGTTGTAAAACATTTAGGAGATAAAGTTTTCTTAAAAACTTCCCTTGACAAAGGGCTTCAAAAAAGTGTAGAGTACTTTATAAAAGCAATGGAGACAAAATGACTGATAGAAAATACTTACCAACCTTATCAGAGCTAATCGACCGCTTGTCGATCGTCCAGCTCAAAGAGGTGTTTATACCAGAACATAAAGAAGAATATTCACAGGAAATAAAAGATATTGTTCATGACATACAACTTTGTTTGAACGAAGGGAGTGAGATTACTGCTGAGACAATCCGAGCAATTGTTGTCTTGTCGCAAATGAACTTACATATTTGGCATAACGAATCTAACTATCGAAAAGGCATCAAGGATGGAAACAATCTTGAGCTTACTCACGGCATCAACGGAATTAGAAACACTGCTAAAAACAAGATTCAAGAGATTGTCGGAGGCAGAAAAGACTATAAGATTGACTGTCTAGCTGCTGAATTTAAAGACTGGGAAGTTAGTTGGTAATGAAGGTGTTGATTGTAGGTGATGCATGTGAAGATGTGTATATCTATGGAGATTGCAATCGCCTTGCCCCTGAAGCTCCTGTGCCGGTCTTTGTTCCGCAAACTAATACATCTAATGGTGGCATGGCTTTGAACGTCTTTGCTAACCTTAAATCTCTTGGGTATGACTGCGATATACTTCACAATACTGAAGAGATTACAAAAACTAGATATGTTGATAAAAAAACTAATCATATTTTTTTACGTGTAGATACTGATGACAAAGAGCTTAATCGCATCCAAGACGACAATCTTAATAAAGATTTTCTCAATCAGTATGATGCTATTGTTATATCAGATTATAACAAAGGTTTTCTTTCGGAAGAGGATATAGAAAAAATTTGTTACAACCATCCTTTAACATTCATGGATACAAAAAAGAATCTTGGACGTTGGTCTAAAGATTGCACTTGGATTAAAATAAACGAAGAAGAATATCAAAAAACCTTTAATGAAATCAAACATTTAACTCATATTTTTGATGAGAAACTTATTGTCACTTTGAGTGAAAAAGGTTGTCGGTATAAGGGAGAAATATTCCCAGTAGACAAGGTAGAAATTAAAGATCTTAGTGGAGCAGGTGACACTTTTCTCGCAGGTCTTGTATGCAACTACTTAAACACTAATGACATTAAGAAGGCGATAACTTTCGCCAATGAATGCGCTACCAAAGTAGTGCAAAGGAGAGGAGTAAATGTCGTTTAAAGAATATTATGAACACTATCTAACACTACATCAAAACAAATGGAATCGAAGGTTGCACGTCCTTGGAAACACCGCTACCACTACATTCGTAACTCTTTGCGTTTTACATTCGCTTTGGTTTATGCTATTATTAACGCCATTCATAGTTTATCCTTTTGCTTGGAGCGGGCACTTCTTCTTTGAGAAAAACAAGCCTGCTGCTTTTTCTAATCCTTTATGGGCTAAAGCAAGCGACTGGGTAATGCTAAAAGATATTCTAACAGGAAAAATAAGGTGGTAACAAATGGCTAATGTATTAATCACAGGCGGAGCAGGTTATATTGGAAGCGAGTTGGTTCAATTCCTATTGCCTGATCATAAAGTTACAGTTTTAGATAATCTTATGTATGACAGAGATTCTCTTTTAAGATACGTTTCAAATGAAAACTTTGATTTTATCAGAGGAGATGTAAGAGACACAAAACTTTTTAAAAGTCTTTTGGATAAATCAGATATTATTATCCCTTTAGCTGCTCTTGTTGGGTTTCCTTTATGTGATAGAAGCCCTAGAGAAGCAGTTGAAATTAATTTTCAAGCCAACAACTGGCTTTCTAAAGCTAAGTCCAAAGATCAGATTGTTATTTATCCTTGCACAAATTCTGGTTACGGCAAAAGCGTAGATGGTTCCGTAGTCACTGAAAAATCGCCACTTAATCCCGTATCTTTATACGGCAAAACCAAGGTGGATGCAGAGACTATTTTTAAAGAAACTGAAAACTGCGCTACTTTTCGTTTAGCTACAGTATGTGGACCATCCAGCAGAATGAGGACTGATCTTCTCGTAAATAATTTTGTCCTTCGAGCACTTCGAGATAGAGTTTTAGTTCTTTACGAATGTGAATTTATGAGAAACTATGTTCACATTCATGATGTCTGCCGCTCGTTTAAGTTTTTGATTGACAACTGGAATGATTGTAAAAACGATACTTACAACCTCGGACACGATGCTATGAATATGAACAAGCTTCAACTAGCAGAAAAGATTGGCGAACATACTCCGCTTGAAATTATCAAGGCAGAGTTCACAAAAGATCCAGATGTAAGAGATTATATTGTGAGCAGTCAAAAGATCTACGACAAAGGATTCGAATGCTTGTATGATCTCGACACAAGCATTCAGCAACTTTTGAAGGCTTATAAGATTATTGACTCTCCTTGGTACGCGAACTACTAGATGAAAGTTATTTGGACTAATGGCTGTTTCGATATTCTTCATCGAGGACACGTAGAACTTTTTAAGTTTTGTAAATCACAAGGCGACTATCTTGTTGTTGGTATAGATACAGACAGCCGCGTAAAAGAAAGTAAAGGACCCAGCCGTCCTTTCAACAGTCAAGAAGATCGTAAGTTTTTTCTTGAGGCAATCAAGTACATTGATAAGGTTGTGTTATTTTCAACCGACAACGAGCTAGGACAAAGGCTCGTTGAAAACAATGTAGACACAATGATTGTTGGTTCTGATTGGGAAGGCAAGATGGTCGTAGGGCAGGAAAAAGTTAACAAAGTTTTATTTTTTGATAGAATAGGAACATACTCTACCACAAACATTCTGGAGGCAAACAATGACGTATGTAGTTGACATTGATGGAACAATTTGTGAAAAGGTCTCTGGTAACGACTACACACAAGCACAGCCACTACACAATCGTATAAAGGTTATTAACCAGCTTTACGATGATGGTTGCGAGATTATTTATTTTACTGCGAGAGGAATGGGTCGTCACAACAATGATGCTGAAAAAGCCATTGCTCAGTTTTATGACTTAACCGAAAAACAACTTGCCTCTTGGGGAGCTAAGTATCACAAGCTTATACTTGGTAAGCCTGCTGGAGATTTTTACATTGACGATAAAGGAATAAGTGCTCATGTCTACTTTGAATCAGGGTCTTGAAATGAAGTTCGTCAAGAAGGGCTGGGGTTACGAGAAATGGATAGTAAACAAGTCCGAATACTGCGGAAAGCTTCTTTTCTTTATGAAAGGTAAAAGATGCTCTTGGCATTACCACGAACTTAAAGACGAAGTTTTTTATTTACAATCAGGAAAGATGTTGGTCAAATTTTCTGACAAAGACAACATCGCCCTGGCTGAAGAACTTGTTTTGAATCCTGGAGATAACTTTCATGTATGGCGCGGACTCCGACATCAAATGATCGCCCTTAAAGATTCAGAGCTTTTTGAGTTTTCGACTGAGCACTTTGACTCTGATTCACACAGGATTTTAAAAGGAGATTAAATGAAACTTGTTGTTATTACTGGATGTCTAGGTTTAATTGGCTCATATGTCACAAGAAAATGCCTCTCTAAGGGTTGGAAGGTCTATGGGATAGACAACCTTACCTATGCGGCAAACAAATCGTTTCTAGACGATTTTAGAAGGGATTCTAACTTTACCTTTCTGGAAGAAGATATCGCTCAACTTAAATCTTTACCAGATTGTGATTATGTTATTAATATTGCTGCTGAATCTCACGTAGGTAATAGTATCATTGATAGTAGCGATTTTATTGAAACAAACGTGAATGGAGTAAAAAACCTGCTAGACCTTATTCGCCGAAAACCAGACAACACTATGAAGCGCCCTGTTTTCTTTCATTTTAGCACTGATGAAGTCTACGGAGACATCGCAGAGGGCGAACACGTAGAGACAGACCCTCTTATCCCAAGTAACCCTTATTCAGCCTCTAAGGCATCATCAGATATGCTTATCTTGGCTTGGGCAAGGACTTACGGTGTAAAGTATGTTATTGTTCGTCCAACAAACAACTATGGTGAAGGACAATACCCAGAAAAACTTATTCCTTTATGTGTGAAACTCCTCCAGCGAGGAAAAAAGATCATGCTTCACGACGAAGGCGAACCAATCCGCAACTGGCTTCACGCAGAAGATACAGCAGAAGCAGTTACAACTATTATAGAATCTGGCAAAGTAGATGAAATCTTTAACATTCCAGGCGATTTTGAACAAAAAAACTGGTTAACTGTTAAAAAAATCATTGAAGCGTACTATAATAGTGAGGTAAACTGGAAAGATTACGTGGACTTAAGCCACAAAAGACCTGGACAAGATGTTAGATATGCTCTTAACGGAGACAAACTAGAAGCACTTGGATGGAAACCTACAAAGGTTTTCGACGAAGAGATTGTAAAGCTTGTTCAGTTTTACAAAGAAAATTTCAAATGGTAAGGAGAAAAACATGAAACTTTCAAATCAAGGAATGGGCACATTAATGATGTGTTTGCAAAAATCTCTCATGGAGCAAAGCGATATTGTGCCGATTTTGCAAGAGCTAGACTTTAAAGTTGAAGATGGAGAGATTATTTGCACCAACCCTCCCAAAGTTGAGTTAAACGCGACAGAATCTGATGCCTAAATACTTCTACAAATGCCTAAGCGAAGACTGCAAGCAAATCATCGAAGTTGTGCATTCAATGAAAGAAAAGCTTGATATTTGCTTGTATTGCTCGGGAAGTGTAGAGAGAGTACCTATGAATACAGTCAGCGTGTTTAAAAATACTGACAAAGATAAAAAACAAAAGACAGGCTCAATTGTCAAAAAGAGTATTGAAGATTTTAGACAAGATCTAAAAGATGAAAAGAAAAGATTAAGAGAGATAGAATATAAATGATACAAATATTTTTAACTTTATCGCTAGTCATAAACCTTATTCTTATGGCTTTTGTTGTGGGGCTTTTGCCCCTTTTGCTTTCTTTGGCTACTATTATTATAGTAACTCTTATATGGTATATTTTAAAGTTAAGAACAGAACTTTCCGATGTGTCTGAAGATCTTGAAAAGTTTTTTAAGAAATTGGACGAATATGAAAAGCATGTAGACCAGCTACATGGCATGGAAATGTTCTATGGAGATCAAACTTTACAAGGATTGATCCGACATTCTCGTGAAATGATAAACGAGATTATTGACCTCCAAGAAAGATATTTCTTGGAAGAGGAAGAAAATTTTGACAGAGAAGAAAAAGAAGAAAACTCGCAAGAGGAAAAAGAATCTATACTTTACAGAAGTCCACCAGAAAGCGATAGTTGAGTACGCCTTAACAGATTGTCGCAAGATTAGGACAGATCTCTATATACAGTACATTGGTCCTGTTTTCGATGAGATGGTAGATAAGATTACTTATACCTATAAGTTTACTACACTACCAAACATTGAAGTTCTCAAGGACGAATGTAAGATCTGGCTTACAACCATTTTAGATAAGTTTGATCCAGAGAAAGGATCTAAAGCCTTTTCTTACTTTAGTGTGATTACCAAGAACTGGTTTATTCACAAGGTCAAAAAGAACTCAAAAAACCTTAAAAAAGAAGTTAGATATGATGATGTGGTGGGAGAAATAGAACAAAATTCTTTAGCTCATAGTGAATCTTATTTAGAGAAAAGAGAAAAATATGAGTTTTGGCAATCTCTAATGGGAGAACTTACCGTATGGGAAAAGCAAAATCTAAAAGAAAATGAAAGGAAAGTTCTAAACGCTATTATTGATTTATTTGATAATGTTGAAGATCTCGAAATTTTTAATAAAAAAGCTATTTATATGCATATAAGAGAACTAACAAATCTTAATACAAAGCAGGTTGTTAACAACTTGAATAGATTAAGAGAAAAATATAGAAACTTTAAAAGAGAATATAATAAATAATTTATAGGAGCATATAAATGGCAAAAGTTGATCTTGATGATTGTTTGGCATCTGCATTGGAAAATGTTGAAAACGATAGAGCACTGGCTTTAACTTTGTTAACTGACCTGATGAGTTATATTAATAAAGAAGATGCACGCCATAGAGAAGTTGGATTAACGGCAGCTAAATATCTTGAAACTTTACAAAGATCGAATGAACAACTTGTAAAAATATCCTCTCTACTGCACAAAAAAACTGATACTTCCGTAGGGTTGACTGACGACATCAAGGAAGATTTATACGCCCTCATACAAGAAGAAGAAGAGGGCTAATGAATGTCGAATTTTAAAGATTATCACAATGCGTCTTCTGGATTTGATCTTGTAGAGAAGATAGCAGCCAGTACGCTTACTCCTAATATTTCTGAAGGCAAAGGACCTTTTTTGGCAAAAGTCCTAAGAGTCACTCAGATTACTGGCGATGGAGGAGATCTTACTTGGGTCGATGAGCTGAAAAATAATTTTGCCATTGAAAATCCAAACGATCCAAACCCTTTCGAGTCTTTGAATAGGGTAATGCTTTATGGAAGAATAACATCAAAGTACCTGCCTGGTCAACCAGATTATCACGCTCACATTCCCGAGCCGAAAAAATTAGGACCTCCTGGAGAAATACCAGTTGAAGATGAAGTTTATTTGGATCTACACGATGAGTTTGTCTCTATAAATGAAACTGCCGCCTCTCAAGTTCCAAAGGTGGGGGATTTTGTTTGGGTCGATTATCTAGATAAGAAAAATAGAGAAAAGCCTGTATATGTAGGTCCACTTAAAGGCGTCTTGGCGATAGCAGGACAACCACCTTGTGGAGCCGCGCCTTCTACACCCTCTTCTACATTTAATCAAGCTGCCCCAGCCGGTGGAACAGCTCCAGGTGGAGGAAATGCGGCTCTCTTAAAAGGTAAAGCTATCTCTACTCCCCCTCCAGGAGGCAAGTATGTATTGCATGGTTATAAATTAACCGACTTCACAAAACAACCAGGAAGATTTTTAAAAGAGCCGTACAAAACTCAGTTGCAAAGGCTTGTCGCTGGGGTTGAGGTTCTTCACTGGTATCTTGAAAGTCTTTATCCTAACAGAAAGATTAAAATTTACGACCCAAAAGCAGCCACTACATGGGGTCACGCTGAAAAATCCTCTCATAAATGGGGCTCAGGTTTAGATTTCAAAGCCACCGTCGATGGTAAAAAAATAAGCAACACAAAGACCTGGGCTATATTAATAAAACTTATATCATCAGGCAAACTACCAGACGGTGGTGTCGGCTTTTATCAGACGAATACAGGTCCTAACAAAGGAAAATCTACTACATTTGGAACAAGTTTGCCACCATCAGGATGCCCTCACTGGGACCCAGAATATCCACAACCAGGAGAAACTAAACACCCCAAAACTGTCAATCCTAAAGGATACTCAAAAAGAAAATGGTATTGGGGACATAAGAATGACAAAAGAGTTGTTAAAAAATCTTCTACTGTACAGGCTTTATTAAAGAGACCCATCGTTCCTCGCTATGCGATGCAAGCAGTCGCTGGATTACCAGCGCCAGATTCTAAAATGCCTACCTGGGAACAAACTATTCAAATGTTACTTAACGTTGACAAACAAACAAAAGACAATAATCCCGCACCCAACGCCAAAGTTCCTCCTTCAAAAAATACTCCTGCGTCTGTTACAAAAGGCGAAAAGCCTGAAGATAAGAAAAAGAAAGAAGAAGAAAAACCAACCACAGGTTCTGAACCTAAAAAAGAAGAGAAAAAGAAAGAGGAAATAAAAGACAAGAAAAAGAAAACAGATGCAGAGCAAGCAAAAAAAAATATCGAGAATGCAACGAAGGCGATTAACAATACTTTAAAAAAACAAGAAGAAAACAAAAAAGCTCAATCTACAAGCCCCACCGCCGCCGCAGGACAGGCAGCAGCCGCCATAGCCGTTCAGCAAGCAACAAATTGTGCCCCAGGTCAAACCACTGGAGGTGGCACAGGCACCGGAGCCCTCGGCGGCGGACCTCCCCAAACTGGTGTTGTTAATCAAGGAACAAAAATCAAACTCCCTACAAAAGGAAAACCAAAAGCCCTTTATTCAAATGAAAATGTATCAACAGATGTATATCCCGCAGGAAAAGAAAAGAATTACACACTTCAGCACGTAAAAATGTTTGTGTTTCACGAAACCGCTGGTCACGGAACATCCTATAGCAATGCTGCTTCAAGAGCATCAAAGATTAAAAAAGGAAAAATGTACGCGGTAACGGACGACAACGGCAATATCACAGGTCACAAGCCCTATACAAACATAAAACAAGTACACTTTTGGGGAGGACGCGCTGGAGATACTGCTTTGACGACTCCATTAAATAAACTATGCGGTCATGCAAACTGGTGTAACTATATTTCTGTTGGCATTGAGGTTATTAACATGTCCAATGTAAAAGTAAAACCAGGACGCATAGGGGATAACATCACCGAAGGATATAAGTATCTTCATCCTCTAGGCAATGTTGGAGGAACAGCACAATCTTCAGGCAAAGGAAATGGAGTTCTAAAACATGGAACAGCTATTTTCGGTAAAAATAGATTATATATGTTGCCTAGTGAAAGACAGTGCAGGATGTGTTGGGATTTGATTGTATGGCTCGCAGGTCCAAATAGACCTCATAAAAATGTAATAAATATCCCAATTCTTTTTCCGGCAACAGCAAATCATAGTAAACTATCAACCGGCTTTAAAAGTTCAGTAGGCGGCGGCTCACCAGTATTTATATGGGGAAGATTTAATCCTATGGTCGAAGGTTTTAAAACCAAGCCTCCAAAGACGTCTTGGAAAAAGTTCTGGAGAACTGGACTTCCAAGCGGCAGAAGATTCAAACCCAAGCAACACTGGCAACAAGGACTTGTGGCTCATCATCGCTGGCATCATTCTGATGGAGTATTCCAGGAGTTTTATTGCTTAGGAAGGGCTCTTGGAATGTCTTCTAAGCAGGCGTACTATGCTGCTATTGGAGGTTTAGCTGCAACTAACAAAAAGAATAATCCAAAGTTAAACGCCGGTAGAAATAATTTTACACACTTTCCAGATCAGAAAATGGTAAACTATGGCAAGAAAATATGGGGCTCAAACGGTCCCTTAAATTGGCCACAAAAACATGCTAGCCTTGTAACTGGCAAAAAGAAATACGGAAAAAGAGATGTTGCGAACAACAAGACAAAGTTTACAAAGCCTTTGGCGTAGAAGGAAAAAACAATGGTTTACATAAAAAATAATCCTTTAGATGGAAAAAACCCTTCAGAAAAGGAAAAATTTGAAAACCGAGATTTGGGTGCAGTAACTGCAAATTTAGGCGTCGGAGGCGAAGATTTATTTGAATCTATTCCTAAATATAACCAAGCCACCTGCGAGAAAGTCATTCAGGGAAAATCAGATTCTTATATTGTCTTAGGCAGAGACAGAGTAGGAAGCCTGCTACAAGGTAGAGGTATGAAGGGTGAAGCAAAAGCAGCTTCAATTGATATAGTAGTAGGAAGATATTCTGGAGCGATTCCAGAGACAGACGGCAATGGCAACTTTCGACTTTTAGATCCAAGCTTTGAGAAAGACGCAGCTAGAATATATGTTTCGCAAAAAACTGACATTGATAAAAGCTTTAATATCGCAACTGGCAAAGTTGGAAACTTTGAAAACAGATCAGGTATTGCTATGAAAGCTGATGGAATTAGATTATTATCTAGAGAAGGTATTAAATTTGTAACAAATGTAGGCACCACTAACTCCAAAGGCATAGAACCAACTCGTGTAGGTATAGACCTTATAGCGCTAAACGACGATTCAGATATGCAACCAATACCAAAAGGCGAAAACTTGGTATCTGCTTTTAATAAATTAACAAAACATGTTTCCGATTTAAACAAGCTTGTTGCCGGGTTTTTATTGTATCAAAATAAAATAAACCTAGCTGTAGCAGAGCACGTTCATGTAAGTCCTTTTGCGGGGTTAATAACGTCTCCGTCAGAAAGTTTAATAACAAAGATACCCGATAATATGAAAGATCTACAAAGCAATATTGATAGATCATTAAGTGTGAATAGAAAAGAACTGCAAACGTTTAAGCTTAATTTCTTAACAAAAGGGCAGAAAAAGTACATAAATAGTAAATATAATCATACGAACTAGAACTTGGAAAAAACAAAATGGCAACATCCGAAAAAGATAAAATTTTAGAAGAAACAGATTTATTTAAAAATAGACCTGAGTTAACGTTCGACGCTAATAAAGAAAATTATTTTGTTTTTAACATGGCGGACATAGACAATACGGGCGGTCTTGTTGATGCTTATGATGATTTTGCAGACTTTTACGGGAATAGTAAAAGAACCATACGCTTCAAAGGAAGAAGGATGCTCAAAAAGCAACTTAAAATGCTTCCTTTTACCTTGGTTAAGACAGATAATATAGAATTTACAATATCAGATAAAAAAGGAAGAGAAAAGATAGTTGTATTAGTCAAGGTTGTTGATAACGATCCTGTATTTTCTAAAAAAGATATCTCTGATAATCCTAAACCAGCAGACTTACCTGTACTTGATGCCTCATACTATATTGAAAAAAGATTCTTACATCCGGTAGACCCTGAAAGAACAGACCCTCCGCAAGCCAAAGTTGTTATTGAGGCTTCCACTGGCAAGAAGAAAAAAGTAGAAGATTGGTATAAACAACCAACAGACACTATTCTAGAAACTGATGATACATTTTATGTAATCAAAGAAACTGTTAAGCAATCTTGGAAAGATGATGTAGAACAAAGAGCAGTTTACCTTGGAACTAAAGAAGCTGCATTAGAGTTCTTTATAAAGCACTATGAGATTGAAGCCTCAAAAGAGCGCGTAGCAGAAATGCTATATAAATCTGAAGACGCTGGAATATATGTACCTCAAAGACCAAAAGCAAAATGCAAGATGCTTGTGGGAATACCTAAGCAATTATTAACTGCTGACGATATAATAAAAGATTTATCTAATGTAGATGTTACACATACCTTAGAAAGCCCATCACTTGGTGATTTAAGAAAAAATGTGAAAAAAATTGCGAAGTATATGAGAGGAATTTCTAGAGAAATAAGGAAGCAAAATATAGATTTAAATGCACTTAAAGAGTCAAATAACTTTATGGCACTGTCCTTGTTTGTTATTCAAATGTTTGAAACAAACAAAACATACCCAACGAGAGAAGATGAGCAAATAAAGATTTTCTTTGGAGGAGAAGGTCCTAGTGTTGTCGGCTTGCAAGCGTATCCAAAAGACGTCGAGGATCATCTTTTTCCATCGGACGGCGAACTTACTCCTGAAGAAAAAGCTGAGTTATCTAAGCCAGTTGATATTAAGCTTGTAAAAAGCTTTACAACTAATGTGGTTTTTGAGTGGAAAAGGTCGATGTTTTATCTCATTAATTCTGACTTAATGGCTAAAGAAATAGAAAAAACAGACCCCAAAAGTAGCAAGTGGTATGAGATCATATCAAAATATACATTCGATATGCCAGAATACAAACCATCTTCAAAAAAAACGAAAGATGAAGCTAGTGAACCTAAGAAAGTAAAAGAAGAACTAGAGACTGCCGAGGAAGAATTTTCTCACGGAATGACCCATTCAGAAAAGGAGGCGGCTCTGTCGGTAATTGGACCTGCTCTAAAGCAATCTGTTGGAAACATACAAAGAACAATGTTTGAAAAAATAGAAGACCCTACAATAAAAAGGATTCTCAACAACATTGAGCAAATAAACTCTATTGAGTCTTTATATGGAGCCGTCCTAGATAAAATACCTACAGAAAAACTTTTACGAATGGCATCAAACGCTGTAACCTCTAAGATTCCAAAAGATGTTTTTTTAAATGGACCTATTGAAACCGTAAATAATATTGAATCAATGAACTTCTCAGCAAATAGTGCAAAAGACGCTTTACTGGGAACCGGTCTTGTAGATCAAGGTTTTCTTGGCAAAGCTTTTGATTTTTCTGATAAGATCAACGAAGGTATGTCTTTTGATTTTTCCAGCGGTGGAGACGAAATATTTGATGTCACAGAAGGAAAGGACGAGGAAATATTTGCTTTAGTGAAGGACGTGGTTACTTCTACCGTTGTTGAGCATGTTAAAACAATACTTAGAACAATAAAGAACAATTTCTTTAATGAATCAGAGATGGAAAAAATAAAGAAGATTGGTTCTTTTAATCTAAAAGAAAACCTAAAAAGTAACTCCTTAGCTTCTGTTAAAAATAATATAAATTCTTTATCTGGAGCTTTACTAGAGAACAAAGATGTCTCTAATATTTTGGATATTATTTCCAGTTTAGCTACTCCTCTTGAGATACTGGCTATCTTTGAAGGAAGAGGTGATCTAGATGTCATTGACATCATATGTACAGAAATATCAGAGCAATATCCATTGTTAGCAGCCAGACTTATCTCGATATACCAAAAAGAGGATTTCTTGATGATCATGGGAAAAGATATTCTTGAAGAGGTTACTACGCTTATTGGCGAAGAAAGCATTAGACAAAAGAGGGAGGATCCTCCAAGTTTAGATTTTTGTGGAGATGATGATGCAGAAGATTTTATAGATCATTTAACAGGAAGATTTCCAGAAGAATTTTTGAAAGAACAGGAGGAAGTTAGAAAACAAAGCGCCCAGGAGCTTAAAAACTTAATAGATGATATTAGTACTGCATTAGAAAACGGCGATATAGAAGATTTTCTATTCGGAGGAAAGATAAAAGAGCTGCTAAATTCTATAGTTGAAGACAATAGAAGCTCTGACGTAATGTTAGACATGGTTGTAAGGGCATATTTTGGACCAATTCAAGCAATATACGCTTTGGAAGCCTTAACTCCTGGAGATATTTTTATGAGAGAGAGTATCGTCGAGGATACTGATAAAAAGGCGCAGTTACCAATGGAGATTCAGGTACAAATAAACAGGTTACTAGCAGTTGGTCAAGAAGATACAGCAAAAAAAATAAAGAAAAAAGCCGCCGATGGCAAAAAGAAGATCGCTATTAGCTTAAAAAATAACGTAAAAGAGCTTTATGAAAACTTTTTTAATGGACCTGCTGGAATTGAAAAAGAAGACTCTTATAGGATAGGACTTGGCAATAAAAATATGACTATATCTTTTTCGAATATGAAGTCATATGATTCAAAATCCGATCCCTTAACAGGGTCGTTAGAAGAGCCAATATATAAATGGGACACAGATCCGCCGACCCCAGACTTTGCAACTTTTTCTGTAAAAGCGATGTTAAACAATAAAATGGCTATCAATTCTGCAAAAGAAATAAAACTAAAAGAAACCATAATGCACAAAAAAGGATATTTGAATGTAGAAAACATAGACATGTCTCCTCGCAAAGCAGGGTTTTTATCTTTCGTGAAAGAAATAATAGAAGAATCGATGCCTTCAAACCTGTACACGCCCACCACACTTCAAAAAGCTTTAGATGATTTAAAGCACCCTCTGTTTGACTATTCAACGAAACAATATATTAATTTTCTAGCCAGAGAAGCATCTAAGTCTCCATTTTTCAAAATACCAGTTTTAAAAAAGCTAAAGTTTACTCCAACCGATGGAGATACTAGAGTACCTCCTCTTGCTTGCGACCAGCTTGAAACAGAAGAAGCTGCGAAGGTACAAACAAATCAAGACGATCTTATAGAGGAAATAATATTACTAGAAGATATAGAATACAGATTTAGCGAAAGAAGGAAATATTTTTCTTCTCTACAAAGAGAGCGAGGTCAAAAAATATACAACAGAACAGATATTGAAAATGCAATGTTAATGGAAATTACTGAAAGCTTTTTTAAGGTTCTTGCTTTAGAGTTTTTAATATCGGGAGTGTTTATTTTTTCAGAAATAAAGATCGAGTCCTTGATAGAAGATAAAAATAACTTTAAGATTATGCAAGATATTATGTTCTTTACTATGCAAAGATTAGGAGATGAGTTCAGAAATAAATTTTCAGAATATCTCGAACAATATATAGAGTTAAAAAAGGACATGTTAGATGAAGACTCTCTAGTTGGAGAGGAAAACTCTGAACAGAATTTAGATGATCTTTACAATATAAATAAATCAGATAAGAGCGCTATTATAAACTACATATTCAAAGAACAACTTTCTAACGTATTTGGACCTTTCCAAAAGTCGGTACAACTTTTATCAGACAAACAAAATCTTGAGATAAATGAGTTTTTAGATATTATCCCTAACCTTGATATTGCCGAAAGCTCAATAACCCCTCCAGGCAAGGGCAGATTTACTGCACAGTTGCTGTCGAGCGACCCGTTATCGCTAGTAAGAAAAGTAGGCGGCTTTATTTTAGAAAAATACATTAGAGTAGATTACCAGCCTACTAAACAAAATCCAAAACTAACAGATTTTCTTTTTGGAAGAAGTAATGTTTTAAAAATACCATCTCAAGATTTAGATGGTAACTTTATGTGGCTAATAGGCGGAACTGAACAGCAAGTAGAAACCGATTTAACTAATAAATATTTTAATAGATCGGCAGATAAAATCTGGGCAGAAGCAAACAAAAATCTTTATAATAACAAGTATAATTTGTATAAGAAAAGAGTTGGAGGCATGTGGAAAGTTCTTTCAAAAAGCGAAATATTCAATATTATAAAAACACAGTATAGCGCTAAGGGCACAGAATTTGGAGCGACACTTCCTGATTATGAAGAGTTTCTAGGCGAACTGCAAGAAATTAACTACACCCCAGAAGCTGAAAACGTTGCTTATGAATATCCAAACTATCTTGGAGCTGTCAAGCTGTCTGCATTTGAAGAAATGCAAGACTTTGTAAGAAAAGATATAAATGCAGAACTTACAAAAAAACTAGAATCAAGTATTGAAAAATACGAAACCTTAGCAAATTCTACTTATATATTCAACACTCTTAACGAAGAAGTGTTAGATTTAAAAACAGTGTGGAACGCAGAATATAATATTTTAACAAACAAACTTGACGTATATATTGAGAAAAATATTGCTCCGTATTCTACCACAATGCTATTCCCACAAATTCCTGGGATATCGCCTTTACCTCCAATTACAGATGAACCTTTCTTCAAATGGAAGGAATCTGAAACTAAACTAAAGGAAATGTTCTCACCCAGCCCGGATAAGCTTTACGGAGTTCTTAGCGGAGCACTACAACTAGCTAAAAAAGATATTATTGATGATCTTTATCCAAAGATGATTGAACGACGTGATAATCTGGATAAACTATTAAACGATTATAAAAAAGGGAAAATAAAGGTACAGATTGACGATGAAGATATATCTACTATTTACGAACATTTTTCAGAACTCGACAAAAGAATAAAGACTTTAAAAGAATTAGATATTGTTAAAAATTTCGATGAACTAGACACTATAACTGATAAACTTGAGGAAAAAATCAACGAACTGGAAGACTTTTTAGATGAATATGCATATGACACCGATCCAAAAGAATTTTTCCTCTCCCAACTCGCCGCCGCTGAAGAAGCTCAACAAAAAGCTTTTGGCGATTACAATACATTCGGAGTAGCTGGCTCACATACAGAAATGTTCAAGCCTTTAAAATATGGAATTAGATTGAGCTATGTATATCCAGGAACTGTCGGCGCACCACCTCCGAGCATAGAAAATATTAGAAAAAATATTAGGAAAGTGGTAGGAGATCCAAGAAATTGGTACAATCGCGATGAAAAGTATCTAAACACACAAGAGATTTACTGGAAAGATAAAGAAAAACAATCTGTTGATAATGTTGAAATTTACTCATTACCTTTGCTAGAGATTGAAGACAAGGTAGAAAATTATTTTGAGACACTCCCTCCAAAGCCATCTGAGGGCAGATTCGATAAAGAACCTGAAAAGAATAGCTCAATTCCATTAATACAAGAAGAAATCGTACAAAGATTTCCATTAGATTCTTTAAAGAAGAAGATGATTAATAGCGAAACGTACAATATGATAATGTCAGAGATGTACAGCTACGGAGATTTCGTTACAGCTCTTGGTGCATACTCTTCACTACATTCTCTTGGAGATATTTTTCAAAATCTTAACCTTGGTATATTTTCTGGAACAAAAATTAACCTTAAAAATGCATTTGAATCTGTTTATGAGAGTAAAGACTTTTCCTATATTAACGATGAAAGCCTCACGGCAGATATTATGAAAAATAATATCGTTAAGATGACAAACACAGCGGAAGAACCCTCAAAAGAAGAAGGTTTCCCCAAGACTGATTTTGGATACGCAGCCGCTTTTGCAGCAAAAACAGGCATGGTTATATTAAAACATTTCGTTGAAAAAACTGACCCTGCTATCATTAGAGCAAAACAAATACAAGAAATGGTTGTTAAAGCAGCGGAAATAGGAGAGGAGATAAGTGAAGACATAGATGAGTTAGCAAATATTTCACCTACAGGAGTAGACTCTGCCGCCGCTCTTGCAGCTAAAGAAGGAATGTTGCTTCCCATTGTAATGTTCGGAGTTAGACCCATGCCTCCAATCCCATTCCCAATAGGAGACCCTACTGCTCCATTAACAGGACCCGGAGCAGCCTATCTAGCTCTTGCTGCCGCTGGTGCAGGATCTAGCGTCATGTCTTCAGGAGATACACCACAAGACGTTATAGAAAAGGAAAACCCAGATAAAAAATGTGACGATAAATAATAAAAATATAAGCTATTTAGATTATATGAGGTTCATTGTATGGCTTTAGGATATTCTGTAAAATTACCACTTACAACAACAGTTGCTCATTATGACATGATCAACAATATATATAAAAATGTAAAACAAAATTTTAGAAACCTATTACTAACTTCGCCGGGAGAAAGGGTAATGATTCCTAATTTTGGCGTCGGCATAAGAAGATACTTGTTTGAAAATGATCCATCTTTTATAGCTGACGAATTAAACTCCGTCATACGAGAACAGGTTAACTCTTTTATGAGTTTTTTAGTAATAGAAGATATTAGCTTCGCAACAAAAGCAGACAACGATCAATTAAAAGACAATGAACTAGCTGTAAGAATAATTTACTCTGTTCCAGGTATCTCTCTGAGAGACAGCATTATAGTTGCTCCTTAAAATAATATGGATTAAAACAAATGGCAAAAAAATTTAAACCTCCAATAGACTATACATCGAGAGATTTTGATTCAATCAAGAGATCTTTAATAAACTACGCAAAAAAATATTACCCTAATACTTCTAATGATTTTAATGAAGCCTCTTTTGGCGCATTAATGGTGGATATGGTATCTTATATTGGAGATATAATGTCTTTTTACTTAGATTATCAAGCAAACGAGTCTTTTGTAGAATCAGCTATTGAGTTTAAAAATGTTATAAGACTAGCAGAGCAGATGGGGTATAAATATGAACCAGAGGTCACAGCATACGGAACAGTCGCTATTTTTGTTAAAGTCCCAGCCAACACATCAGGATTAGGACCAGACACTGATTATATCCCTATTCTAAAAAGAAATTCAAAACTTACATCTACACAAAACACTAGTTTTATTTTAACCTCAGATGTTGATTTTAAAAACGCCAACAACCAAGTGCTTGTTTCTGACGTGGACGCCGCAACCGGAACTCCAACTCATTATGCTATTAAAGCGTATGGCGAAGTTATTTCTGGCGACGTCGGTGTTGAAAGATTTGTTGTAGGTGATTATACGCCTTTTTTAAAACTTACAATGGAAACGAATAGTGTGGCAGAAATACTTTCAGTTGTAGATTCAGATGGAAATGATTATTATCAAGTAGACTATCTTTCGCAAGACATAGTTTATCTTGATTCCTTGAACACAAACACAGAGGACAGAGATTATGTCTCGAATATTTTAAAGCCTGCTTCTGTTCCTAGAAGATTTGTATTGAAGCAAGACCCAACCAGTGTATCGTTACAGTTTGGACAAGGTTCTTCAACAGACGCCATAACTGAAAATGATGATAAATTAGATCCAAATAAAGTAGCTTTAAAGATGCACGGGAAAAAATATATTTCTGAGTCTTCTTTTGACCCTACCGTGCTGGTGAAAAACAATAACTTGGGAGTTGCTCCTGAAAATACTACTGTAAGTGTTTTTTATAGAACTAATTTGACCAACAATGTAAACGCAGGGGTTGATTCTGTCAATAGATTTGTTTCTGCTGATTTCGAATTTGAAAATCCTGAGCTTTTAACAGACTCGATAGTACAAGGCATTGTTACAACTGCCGAAGTTTCTAATGAGGAGCCTATTGTTGGGACAATATCAGACCCAGGCTTACGAGAAATTAAGATTAGAGCAAAAAATAGCTTTGCTACGCAAAACAGAGCAGTTACTAAAAAAGATTATCTATCTTTAGTATATTCTATGCCAAGTCGTTTTGGTTCTGTTGCCAGGGCGATGATAAAGCAAGATAAAGATTCTTTCAAAAGAAATCTTAATCTTTATGTTGTATCTCTCGGTCTTGACGCAACTCTCTTTACTACAAAAAGAAAAATAAAAGCAAATTTAAAAAATTGGCTTGCTCAATATAAGATGTTAAACGATACAATAGATATTATTGACGCTAAGATTTTAAATCTTGGAATAGAATATAAAGCGATAGGACAGAGAAACGTCAACAAGCTTGATTTAATACAAGATATAAATGATGCTTTACGTCAGGCATTTATTGAACATCCACAAATTGGCGAATCTTTTTTTATAACAGATGTTTATAATGTGATAAACTCTGTACCAGGAGTTGTAGATGCCGACGACGTAGAAATATTCATACCCAGAGGAGAACTTTATTCCGACTTCACCATCGATTTGGATAATTATATCTCTCCCGATGGCAGATCTATAAAAGTGCCAGATGATGTTATTTGGGAGATAAAATTTATAGGTACAGACATTAAAGGAACAATTTTGTAATGGCTATTAGAAGATACACAGCAACTAAAGATAATACTATATCTGATGCTTTTAAGTCTAACTTAAGCGGAACAGCTACTGGCTCAAACATGGGCTTCGCGGATACATTAGAAGTATTCTCCATTTATGGACAAGTTTCAAGTTCTTCGGGCTTTACGAAGGAACGTTCAAGGATTTTGATTAAATTCCCAGTCACAGGAACTTCTGGCATTGAAGCAGATAGAGATTCAGGGTTAATACCAGCATCTGGTAATGTAAATTTTTACTTGAACATGTATAATGCTATAACTCCCAACACGTTGCCAAAAGATTTTACTTTAAACATCTATGCATTAGATGCTGCTTGGAATGAGGGCAGTGGACTAGACATGGAAGAATATAAAGATGAGGGAACATCCAACTGGACCAATAGAGTAGATAACGTAGCTTGGTCAAATACAGGTGGTTCTTTTCAAAACACAGCTTCCACCGCACCTTGGAATGCAAACGCTACATTCCAAAACGGAGACGAAGATATGTCTATCGATGTTACTCCTTATGTAGAGTCCTGGATCAAAGGAACTGGCGGCGGCGGTTTTGAAAACTACGGATTTCTCGTCGCCCTAACTCCAATTGAGGAAAGCGCTTCGTTGTCTTACTATGATAAGAAGTTCTTTGCACGCAGTAGCGAATATTTCTTCAAACGCCCTGTCATCGAAGCACGCTGGAACAGTTGCGAAGGTGATGATAGAGGAAACTTCTTTTTTTCAAGCTCTCTTGCCACTGCGGCAAATAATATAAATACTCTTTATCTATACAACTACGTCAGAGGACAACTTCAAGATATCCCTGGGCTGGGCAGTGATAAGTACGTCTATGTAAGTCTTTTTTCTGGCTCATTAAATAATGATGCCCCTTCTGGAGATGCTTTGATTTTGTCTGCCGACAACGATGGCAGAGTAAGAGCAGCAGCACCCACAGTCGTGACAGGTGGAATTGTCTCTACAGGTATCTATACCGCTTCTTTTGCCTTTACAGGCTCAACAACTTTGACTGATGTATTTGATGTTTGGTTTACTGGAAGCCATTCCACAGCAGATGCGACTAAAGCAACTATCCAGTTCCATACAGGAAATATTATTCCTAATACGCTTGATTCTTCAAATATAAACCCCACGCCAACTTATGTTACAAAAGTTACAAATTTAAAACCATCCTATACGACAAGTGAAGAACCAAAGCTCAGAGTGTATACTAGAGAGAAGAATTGGTCACCAACAATATATACAGTAGCTAATTCTGAAATCCAAACTGACATTGTAAATCAAGCCTATTACAGAGTGACGCGAGTTGTTGATGATTTAGAAGTTATCTCTTATGGTACAGGAAGCGATCAACAGACTAAGCTCTCATATGACGTTAGTGGAAATTACTTTGATCTTGATATGTCTCTTTTGGAATCGGGTTATATGTATAACTTAAAGTTCGCTTATTACTTAAACGGCGTTTACAAGGAACAGCCAGAGACCTTCAAGTTTAGAGTGGAGGATTAAAAGTGCCAATAAAAGATTTATTTAATGATATCAATAGAATAGGCACTACTACAACTTCTTCTGTACCGAGTCATGCTAAAGTTCAAGAAGAAATAGAATCCATATCCTATGCATATGAAGTTCAAAGAGATAAAGATAGATTCATACCTCATGTAGATTACTCTAAACCAGAAAATTTTGCTAAATATGGATCTGCCGAAGAGTATTATAAAGTTGCCATCGAATCGATCTACAATTACTATCCTTATGATGGCTCCTTGAAAGAGAAAGAAGAATGGTATAATAATGCCACTTACTTTGAGACTTTTATTTTTGATAAAGAATATCCAAGGACTAATGGATATGCACTACTATCAGCAGATGGATGGGGGACACAAGCGTCAACGAACAGTGGCTACGGTCTTCCAAATGATCTAGAATACATCTCTTTCAAAAGTGGACCTAATAAGAAGAATATTTGGGACGAAGGGAAAAAAAGAGAAGAAAATCTAAAGTTTGCATTATCTGGCGGAGTAACCATAGAATTTTGGCTAAAGAAAGACGCTTACGCTACCGCCCTTACAAACAGAGAAGTTATTTTCGATTTATGGAATAGCAAACACAGCAATGAGCATGATTATGGTCGTTTAAGAATTGAACTGTCTGGCACATCCCCAGGTCCAGTTTTTAGATTAACAGCTCTTTCAGGTGCAACGGGTTTCCACAATGCTCCCATCGGTACAACCGTAACGCCGTCTACTGTCGCAAGTTCCGAATGGTCTCATTATGCCTTTACTATACAAAACACAGGCTCAACAATCGCCGTGGAAATGTACAGAAACGGCGCGTATGTCGAAACAGTGCTAACTGGTTCAGGAATTGATCATGTCACAGGTTCTATATATGCCTATATTGGCGCAAATACAACACCACCTAAGTATACTTTAGCAGCTACAGGCTCAGGTAAGCTATCTGGCTCTATTGATGACTTTAGATACTGGAAAACCAAAAGAAGCGCAAGAGACATTGGAAGATATTATATCTCACAGGTCGGCGGCGGCACGAACACAGATGATGCCAATGTAGATTTAGGATTATATTTCAAGTTTAATGAAGGTATATCGAACATAGCCAATATTGATAGCACTGTACTTGATTACTCTGGTCGTCTAAGTAATGGATCTTGGACCGGATACGACGCCCATTCTAGAAATACTGGCTCTGCAATGGTTTCATCCGGCAAAGCAGATTTTGAGTTTAAAGATCCAATTATTTATAGTTCACATCCAGATGTAGTTGCTTTCAAAGAACTAAAAACAACACTAGGCGAGCGACACGATATACAAAACTTTTCTTCAATGTATAAGAGTATACCAGCTTGGATAGTTGAAGATGACGAAGAGTCAGGGCAAGAATTAAAAAAACTAACTCAAATAATGTCCAGTTATTTTGATGAACTACACAATCAAATTGAAAATCTACCATCTTTGAAAAACATACAATACCCTTCAGGCAGTGTTTTAACTGGTAGTTTTAAGCCCTACCCATTCTCAAAAAGACTTTTAACCTCTCACGGACTCGATGTTCCTGAGTTGTTTGTTGATACAAGCATTATTGAAAACTTTCTCTCTCGCGATGAAGAAAAGAAATTTGAAGATAAAATCTACAATACTAAAAATCTAATATATCAAAATATCTATAACAATCTTTTGTTTATCCTAAAATCGAAAGGAACTGAAAAATCTATAAACAATCTTATTAGAGCGTTTGGTGCCAACGAAGATATCATTAATGTAAATGTTTACGGCAAGGAAACTGACTATGAGTTTAGAAAAAATGTCAAGTATAAATCAATAAGAAAAAAGCTTATCGATTTTGACAAGCCGGATAGAAACTTAGCCACAATATACAATTACAAATCAGGATCAGGCACTACTTCATATATTTCAGGTTCAGACCCAGGCGGTCTGTACGTGGCGAACACTGTAGAGGCAGAAATCGTATTTCCAAGAAAAGTAGAGGAAGGTATTGATGGGTATTATAGCTTTCCAAACCTAACTTCTTCTTTGTTCGGACAACACACCGCAGATACTTCTCTGCCTGAAAATAATCTAGGATGGAATGTGCTGGATCACGCCGGTTTCCAAGTTTATGCTGTTAGGAATAAACATAATTCAAAAGATGCTTATTTTGTCTTAACTGGCTCTCTTATCTCTCCTATGGTAACAAATGTTTACAAAGATGTATACGATGAGGAGAAGTGGAATTTTGCTGTTAGGATTAGACCTTCTTCTTCTTTTGGTAATCTTGTATCAGATGGAGGTTCTCTTGGCTATAGAGTTGAGTTTTATGGAGTAAACCAGAGGCTTGGAAATATTGAAAATGAGTTTATCTTATCTTCATCCATGTCAGTTGATAATGGTAAAAGCTTCTTAAGTTCTTCAAAGAGAGTATACGCGGGCGCTCATAGGACTAATTTTTCTGGAAGCTTATTAGACTTGACTGATATAAAGCTATCTTATTTAAGATTCTGGATGGATGATATAAAAGATCACACTATTAAAGATCATGCGATTGGTATGTACTCATATGGTCCGAGTAACCCTTACAAAAATTCTGCTGTAACCGATACAAGCCTTGGGCAAGTAGAAATACCGGAACTTGAAACCTTAGCACTTAATTGGGATTTTAAAAATGTCTCATCTTCCGCAGATTCAAGTGGGATTATTTTTGTTGATGATTTTTCTTCTGGTTCTAGTGATTTAATTAATCGCTATGGCTGGATTGGAAATATTACAAAACAACTTTATACTGCACGAGTTGATAAACTAAATGCCAATGAAAACAATGTTGGAATAACAGATTTTATTCTTACAACTCAAAACAGATTACCAGAAGAGTTTATTAGCTCTGATATGATTTCAATTGGTGAAGACAGTGATCAGATCTTTACTAAAGATACAAGACCTGTTGATTACTTTTTCTCTATTGAAAACAGTATGTATAGAGTTATCTCAGAGGAGATAATCAATATCTTTTCTTCTATAATCGATTTTAATAATCTTGTCGGAGAGCCGGTCAATAGATATAGAAAAGAATACAAAGACTTAGGCAAACTTAGACAGCTTTTCTTTGAAAGAGTAGAAAACAAGCCAGATATTGAAAGATATTTAGATTACTTTAAACATGTTGATTCTTTTATCCAGGAGATGCTAGAACAACTCATCCCAGCTTCTTCTAATGTATCTGATTCGGTCTTAAACATGGTTGAAAGTCATGTCTTAGAAAGAAATAAATATGATCATAAATTCCCAACACTTGAGAGCAAGCAACCAGACCCTATAACTACTATACAAGGTATAAATGAACTTCTCTACAACTGGAAGTTTGGTCACGCTCCAATAACCAACAAGCAGGGTGATAACTGCACTTACTGGCATGAACTTGCTGAAAGAGCAGGTTCTGTTATTACGTCTGGAGATGCAACAGTAGATTCTCAAAGAGAGACAATAAAAACAGTTGTAAACACAGAAGTATCTGGCTCAACCTATGCGACAAGAAAGCTTGGAAAGAGTTATCGTTTTGCTACAAAACTATCTAACGACATTGAAGGCGGATCTAATATAAAATCGAATAACCTGTTTAACTTCCACAGACAAGCTATTAAGTTTAATAGCAGTCAGGACTTTATTAAGTTTCCTTTTTCAGAGATTCAGTCAAATAAAAACTGTGATGAAGATAGAACCCCAGAAGAACTTAGAAAAAGAAATGTAATATTAAAAGCAACTACAACTTCTAAAGGCGAAGCAATAGATGCGAATGATTATCAAGATGGAAAAGCCAACCTTCTTCTTCCTTTTACAATTTTCTCTTCTTCAGTAAACACGGGGTATCTTGGGTATTTACAGACTGGCGCAAGTGCCTCTTTTGAAAACATGCATAGAGATGTTGTAGGTAGAAATAATCAAAGACCGTTACAAGGACCATTTACTGAAAAATATGTCGGTGGATTGCAATACAGGCACGCCCCCTTAAACTATTCTGCCTCTGCTGTGACAAACCCCGGCAGCACCGCAAGATCTTTAGATACTCCCTCTACAAGACCCGAGGGTTGGTATCTTAAAATTCCAATCACCGAGGGCTCTAGTTTAAGCCTCTTGAGCGAATCTTTTAGTGGAACTGACCCTGTGGGCTGGACTAATGTTGGAAGTACCGCTACAGGACCTTCTGGGTGGATTCTAACGCATTCTGGTCCAACCCCTTCGGCAGGAACTGGTCCAAACTCTGCTTTTGATGGAACTCATTACGCTTATGCTGAGACATCGACACCAAACCACCCCGGCGCACTCTTTGGACTTGTGACTCCAAAACTTGATGCAGATGATGTTGCAGTTACTGACTTTAGTGCTTCTTTCTATTACCATATGCATGGTGTAAATGTTGGTAACTTAAAAGTTCAGCATTCTCAAGATCCTACGTTTGGCGGAGGTATCACTGATTTATCTGTTGTTTGGGATTTTGTAGGCGACCCTACAACTGCAAATACTTTTATTGCTGGGCAACAACAAGCTAACGCTAGTGATGCTTACATTAAAGCTCAAATAGATTTATCATCTTACGCAGGAACAGAATTTTATCTCCGATTCCTCTACCAAGGTGGTATTACATATCTTTCTGATGTTGCTATTGATGCGATTGAGGTTTCTGGTACTGCTGCTGGATCTATGTTTAAGCTTTTGGACCCGGCTTACGACAGCTTCACTGCAATGCGTGCTGTTTATTACCGTGATGAGGTGGCAAAAAGACCTCTAAATATTAGAAACATTAAGATGACATCATCTTCTCCCACTATTATTGGAAACTACTCTAACAATTATGAAGTTGTAAACACTTCAGGGCGTAATATTAACAACATCTGGTTTGTACAAAACAGCGGCAATGTTGCGTCGATCACTGCCGAGTCAGTGTTTATTTCTTCGTCTTTTGATTACGCATTAGCTAATAGAGATACACTTCAAGATGGAAGCAGAAACAAAACCGTTATTGTGGAAAGGTTTTCTGCTCCTGGTGGCGCAGAAGTGATGAGTCGCGGCTTTTTAGATGTTGCTTCTGAAACTTACTCTGTATACAACTGCCTTAACTACAGGAATTCAACTGTACGAAATAACTTAAATCTTTGGAATAAACATCATAGTATATTTGGAGGGACAAGTAGTTTTGGAACACCTCAAACAACTGGTTCTTATCACAAGGTACAAAGAAACACAGGAAAGAGAATTGAATGGGAAGGCGGCGTAGCTTTAACTGGATCTGAGTCCATAATGAACGTCATAACAGCTTCTTATTATGATAATGGCTTTATAACTCATCAAATACCGCAAACTGACTCTGCATATTCTTGGATTACAGGCTCCATTATACAATCCGTAATTTAGTGAAAACAACTATTTAGACATAAGATGAACGACGAGAATTTAACATTTGTAAGTGCAAGTAACTTTGGAAGCTATATGGCTTCTTCGAGCGTCAACGCAACTGCACATAGAGTATGGGGCGCTACTTATGAAGATAAAGCAAACTCAGGATTTGTCCCAACTAATTTTGTAGGAATCAATGCAAATATCCAAGAGGCTGTCTCTTCTTCCTTTAATACTTTAGGATATCCTGCGTCTGTCCCTGTCATACTCCAAGCACAACAAGGGGCTGTAAGCTTTGTAAGCGGCAGTGATCAATATTTTGATGCAGGTAATCAAACAGCGTTTAGCTTTGGTAACGGCTCGCAAGATAGTGTTTTTTCTGTTAATTTTTGGATTAAGTGTGATGACCTTACAAGCGGAGCATATCAATACATTGCTGCTAAAAGTGAACAATCGCCGTCCAATTACGAATATGAGATTTATATTCAGAACTCACCAGCAGGAACTCTTAAGGTTAGATTATATGATGATAGCGCAGGAAGCTATATTCAGGCGTACACCACCAACAGCTTGAGCGCTTACGAAGGAGAGTTCTTCCATGTAACAATCACATATAACGCCAACGAGTCGGCATCAGGTATAAAAATTTATATTAATGGCGTATCAGTTAGTACTACCGGAGCCAGTTCGGGCACTTATACTGCAATGGAAGTCACCGACGCCAAATTAAATCTTGCAAGAGGGCGCGAAAACAATAGTAACGAATTCCAAGGCAAGCTGGCTAATTTTATGCTTTGGAGTAGAGAGTTGTCTGCGGACGATGCACTATCTCTATATAATAATGGATGCCCCACTCTGGCAAATAATGGTGTAGGTATATCTAATACCGGCTTGGTTGCCTGGGACAAGTTGGACGACTTAAGTGGTGCCGATAGCTCGGGCAATAACTATAATGGATCTTTTCCTAATAGCGCTACAGTAAGCAATAGAATGGTTTCTTTTGATTGTTATTCTCCACACACATCAAGCTATATTAATTCAGCGTTTATTCAACGAGCTGCGGACCCTAACAGTCCTTCTTATATTGAAGGTGGGCAAGTATTAAACGCCCTTATCCTCCACCGTCAAGGTCCTTATGGTTGGCCAAGTTGGAAACAAGTCCGCGTAGGAAACCACCCAGTAAATCGAGTTCACAGAAAAAACAATATATTCTCTTATGTTGAAAAAAGCTCTTTACAATCAACAGGTTATATATTTTCATATGGAACTCCCCCTTTCCCGTTTGTATTCGCAGAAGATCCAGTTGGCTTTAATCTTACTGAATCTTGTGTATCTAGCAAACATAGACCAATACAGCACTCGTTTGTTGTAAAACAAAATGGCGAGCTAGTAAATTTAAATCTTAAGCATTCTTATGGAAATCTTGAAGAGCATTATACAAATGAGAAGATCAATATAAGGTTGAAGTTTAATGGAGATTTCCCAGAGCAGTTCACAAAAATCTATGATGATCTTAAAGAAATATACATCGATAAGAAATTTACTTATGATTTTGATGACGTTGCTCAGAACTTTGCCGAAGCCTTAACCGAAGAAGAAGAAAAAGAAAACCCTTACGGAATGGATGTTCCTTTTAAAAAATGGGTCAACATGACTTATACCGAATGTGTATTTCCAAAGCAACAAAACACTTTCCTTGCAAAAGCAAGAAAAAGAACCCAATATGCGGAAGTTTCAGGTTTAGGTTCAAATGGTTATGATAGAAGAGATTTTAGAACTTTCTGGAAAGATGATTTAAATGATAGAGCCATCCGTACAAATACTGTGTCTTTAAACTCTCAAGGCTTCCCAACAGCCTTTGTACAAAGCCTCTGGTCTTTAGATACGGGTGGTACAGAGCCATTTCACGCCGCCGTTCTTAACAAAAATAGCTCATCATTTGGAGAGCTTTTAGTTGCCAGAACACCCTTGAAAGGACCTGGCGGACCTATGGCTGCTGGAGGTTTTTACGACACAACTGCGTCTCTCTCTTTATACAGGTTTCAAGGCGGAGGAACTCCAACTCCACCCGATAGGTTTCTTTATGGCATACCTTTATATGCCACTGATCAGATATCAGGAAAGAAACCTTTTTTCAACTCCTATGAAGATTTCGCGGAAGACATCAGAGGTATAGGCAAAGATTACTCTATCTTACCAGAGTTTCGTATTTCTGACCACATGGATTATTATGTAAGACAGAAAGAAGGAAATTTTTTGGCTAGAAACGATGCTTTTCTTTCTATGATTGGGGGAAACATTACATCTAGCGCAGATCAAGAAGAGTCTACAACAGGAGGTAGGAATACTATTAATGTTCCATCGACCAGACCTCCAGGTATTGATGAAAATTTCTTTATTGAATACTCGCATTCTGATTTTCTCAAATATTTTCAAAAAGTTGCTGACGATCATCAAGAAGAAGGCGAAGTTAAAAGCTATACATTTTCAATGAAAGGAATAAAAAAGCTTCTTCCATATAAAGGATTTTATCCACATCAAAGAACACTCCAGCTAGGAACTATTTTGTCTCAATCGTATGGTTCTGTATTATCTGGTTCACACGTAAGAGATGCCTCTATGGTTCCACCGCAAGCGACCGAGACAGCAATTTTAAATTCTTTTTTAAGACCGCTTGCAGCCCCTGGTATAATGTTTAACTCTATTAAATCATCTTTGGCAGTTGATTATCCTGTTTTTACAGGTTCAGTAGGCATAACCGTCTCCACAGATAGTACTTTTTCTCTTAAATACATTAGCAGTGCCCCTAACTTCCGATTGCCATTCGAAACAATAATCCAGCCCGATACTTATATACCGACAGTAAAAAAAGCAGAACTAGATGCAGGCACTTTTATACAGAAATCTATCATTATGGACGAACCCATCGGCGGCGCAGGAACACTATTTTCTTTTGCAAAAACTGGACTAGGCGCTCCTTTATATTCTCTTGCGGCTAATAACTTTTTTGGTGAAATACCTAGATTTTTCTTAAAAGATGAAAAATTTACTGATTTCATATCTAAACCACAAGGGCAGTTTAAATCAGTTGAGGCAGGAAAATCTTATTACATGGATGTAGTTGTTAGAAAAACTAGTGATATGGTCTTGTCCGAGGGACAAGCCCTTCTTGGTGCCGGTGATTATAATTTTAGCCAAACAAAAGGAGCTTATTATGGACCACCTTTGTCTTCTTCTGTAGCGGGCAACGTCGGCTCTAATGTCAGAGATCCAGCTTACGCACCTTACACTCCTCCATATTTTTATGAAGATTCTATAGCAAGAATTAAATACACTCCAACAACCTCTGGTCAACCGACACTAAGCGATATTCTATCAAATTCAGAAATTAATACTGAGTATACAGGCTCTTCTGTTATACTTGGATTTAACGATATTGCATCAAAAGCAAAAATGACCATATCCGCTTCTGTTAATCTATTTGGAAGATCTCGCTACAAAAAAGTTAACTACTCAACAAACATAGGTCCAGATGGCAATTACATACCCACTAGCATAGAAGACACAGACGCCTTTTCTTTCGACGCATGGTCTATTGGAACGAAATTTGAATGTCCTGCTTTAAACTTTTCTGCTTCTACTGATTTCCATAGCGCATCTACAGGTAAAGGTTTATGGGCTGGATACGGGTCCTTACCAACCGGCTCCACAGGACTCTGGCTTGAGCTTAAAGAAAGCTTTGCATTTAGGAGTTCTGTCTCAGATGTTGATGCTACCTTGACAGGATCTTTAATAGACATTTGCGGCTTCCAAACAAATCAAAAGCGTATTGGAAGACCAGCCCATAAAAAAGTCATTTCTGAAGCTATTATTGCTATTCCGTTTACCTACGAAACACATAAACCAGGCAACGCAACAACCTTAAAGTACCCTGAGACCGATAAAAGATTCTTTAGGATACCAATAGGAACCTACAATCAAGCTTTAAAACAAAGCCAAGAGGGAGTACCTCCCGAAGAAGCGGTCCTTGGTGCTGGACAGACTTCTGCCGAATCTATTGTCAATATGATCAATAAGATGCAGAAATATAACTTACCTCCTCAGTTTGATTTCCTTACATTCCCAGACCTTAAGCCTTTTGTTATGTATATTTTTGAGTTTGAGCATTCTTTAACCCAGCAAGACCTAACAGATATCTGGCAAGGTTTGATGCCGGAAATATCCAGAACGGCTCAAGAAGATGAAGTTATTGTTTCTCATAAAGCAGGGCATACAGAGTTCTTTGGAGGAAAAAGATTACCAAACACAACTCGGTGGATGCTATTTAAAGTCAAGAGAAAGGCTGAAAAAAGCTACTTTGCAGTAACAGCAGATGCAGAAGACGATCAAAGGTTTAAGTTTAAGTTTGGCAACGAAGAAAAAGCCCCAGAATATAGTTATAACTGGCCATATGACTTTTTCTCACTTGTCGAATTGGCTAAAATGGAAGTAGATATAGAGTTTGGACCAAAAAAGAAGGCATTTGAAGACTAAATGGAATTTTTCAATCAAAAAGAAGAAGTAATAGATATCAAGCTAACTCAATACGGCAAGAGATTGCTCGCCAAAGGTGAGTTTTCGCCAATGTATTACGCCTTTTTTGATAAAGATATTGTTTACAACTCTGAATTTGGTGGCTTTACCGAACCTCAAAACAATGCAGAAACAAGAATCAAAGAGGAAACCCCTCGATTAAAAGTTCAGCACAACTTTATTGGAGTTGAAACACAGTTTCATGAGCTGAAAGAGATTATAAGAAAAGAAGAAAAATATACAGATGTCCATATTAAAGAGAAGTTGCAAGATATAGAAAATAAGTATTTTGCTTTAGATTCAGCAGTCGGTAATACAAGAGTTGGAAGTTTGTACAATCCTGCATGGGAAGTTAAATTTTATAATCAAAACTTGTCTAGCTCTGCGAGCATGATAACAGGGTCTACTACTCCAAACATAAAAATACCCCAACTAGAAGGCGAGTTAGAATTTGTAACATTTATGTCTAAAGATGCGAGTCTTGTTGAAGATGCAGTCACTGATTTTACGGTGGAAGTTCCAAGCGACCAGGAGGAACTTGAAGGCGCTCCGCTTGAGTTTGAAGACGGGTCTATCATAGCCTTGCAACAAGATTTTATGTTACTAGGTATAGATGAAAAGAACACTGAGTTCCTTCACGAAAACTTTGAAATAGAGGTTTTCATGGAAGAAACTATAACTGGAGATCAAGCCAGCACAGGAATGAACGATAACCAAAAAACAACAAAACTAATTCCACTTCAGTTTTACCCAGAAGATGAAGAAAAAAGAACAGAACTTCAAGAGAAAGGAATCTACCCTGACACGAACACTAATTTTGTTGAATATTATTTTGATATATTAATAGATGACGCTATACCTACCACTATCTTGTGTCAGAATATTGGTGAAGATGAAAAGAAATCTATTTACGTTAGACAGATATTTACATGTGACGACGATGTAGATCCTAATGTTTACGCCGACATATACGAACAAGATGATATAGGGGAGCCTTGCGAATGACATTACCAATAGACAACGCAACTCTTTTAGGGGATTTTGTTCCTAATGTTTATATCAGCAGGATTATGTTGAGCTACGGTACTCAAACAACAACAGTCCGTGGCGACAGTCCTCATTATGATATACCAACAAAAGAACAGTATCAGGCAAATGTAGCTCAACAGCAAATAGGTTCTCCTACTATAGATCCACTTGGAAATGACGGTCTAGGTGGGCAAATGCAACTTGGACAAACGACCCTGTACGAATCAGTATACTCTGGTCTTTACGGAGCAGAAAAAAAGAAAACTGGCATTTCAACTTACTCTAATGATGATCCTGGTAAAAACAATAAAACACTCAAGGTAAGAGTAGACTTGGTTGTAAAAGATGTAATAGAAAACAAACTTTTATCTAACTGGTTTAATGAAGAAAAGCTAAAGGAATATATTAATTTGTCTATTGTTCAATCAACGGATGTAAAATCTACAGAAATGCTGGATTCTATAGATCCTGCTGTAGATTTTGGATGGTACGGCTTGACCTCTATACCAGGGAAAACTTCTTTAAAAACAATAAACTTAGGAGAAATATATCCCTCGAATGGAGAAGGAGAGACAAGCCCTGCTCACAATCAGGGTGGTACTAAGGTTCAATATGACCCCAATCGCTTTAACTCCTACGAATACACAACAAATGATTTAGGACAAAGAGTATATAACATAACATTCTCTACTACTTTTACCGTTGAGAAGCCAAACGTTAATCACTTGGCATACTTTGTTGTTGCTAACGTCGATAAGAAATTCTTTGAAGACTCTTTTGAACCTTCTATTGATATTGGAAATGTTCCAGGTCTATACAAGCACTTGACTGGCAAAAAGGCTTTCGAGTTTGTTATCAAGGATGGAAAAACAATCACAGATGCGTACTATTATGTTGATAGAGACAATGCGGTATGGCTTGGTGACATTCATTTCATGTATAACCTTCCAGAAGAGGGGCTTGTTTCAGCAAAACAAGTAGCTTCTCTCAGGGAAGACCAATTGGTAAATATGGTTGGTATTCCAATGAAAGGCAAGACTCATGCTGAAGGACTTGCTTCGGTAGACAGCGAAGAGGACATGTTCTTAACAGAAGTAAAAGCAACGAACACTACAATACAAGACTTTAGACAAAGAGACGTGGTAGATAAACTAGATATAGATTTTTCTGAAGCAAACAAACTTTTCTCAGCAAAAGATATAACAGAGGAAAAATTCAAAAATCAAAAGATAGCAGACGGAACTGTATTCCATACTGATTTTTGGGCATCACGAGATATGGACAATAGACTTAACTTTTGCTTTGGTGTTGACATGAGAGCATTGCTTGTAAAGTATTCTCAATATTCTAAGTTATGGGAGAATCTCTCTAAAAAAGATAAACACTCCTTATTAATAAGCAAATTTTTCAAAAGCTTGACAATCGTGAGAAAAAGAGTGAAAGCTATTGATGACACTAATCTTTTTGATGAAAATATTCCAGTTCAAAAAATCGCCAAACGGGGTTATTCTTCTCCTAAAACCGGACTCGTTACTAAGCTGTCTATCGAGTTAGGAGGAGCACCCGGATATGAATACTGTTTTTTCAGTGGATACGACGAATCTATGAGAGATATATCTGATGGCTTTTATCAATACGGAATAAAGTTTACTTTTGAGGATACATTAAAAAAACTAATTTTAAAGAAAATAAGAAGCTTGGAGACATCCTTAAAGCTTGCAAAACAATTATATACTATTTCTACACAGCCTCAATATTACAATCTTATATCTGACACATACACGAAGCTTTATAAAGAAGAACAAAACGATGAGTATTTTGGCATTATTCCTGATCTGCTTAGTAAATTTAATCAAATGTACTCTTTAGTTACAAGCACTAATAGTGTCAAAAAAGAGGGCTTCTTAGAAAACTTGTTAAACATCTCCTCTCCAAATACAGGAACCCCAGATGGGCTAGAGTTTATTATCAACATGATTGAAGAGTTTTTGGAAAAAATATTGTCTATCTTTTCTTTGAAAAGTGTATCTGCAATATCAGACTCAGGGACGAACGCATACAGCCCTTCAGGAGTTAAATCTTCAAAGCAAATAGCCTTTTTAGATGGAGAGACTTATTTTGGTGAAATATTTGACGCTAGTATGAGAAACAGTGGCTATGAATATCTATCTTATGGAGTGCAATCAGAACTGCCAGAAAAGCTAGGTATTAAAAGAATATCTTATTTAGATTTTGAAGAAAGAGCACTTGCCGAAAATCTAAAGTATTTTACAGATGAAACTGCGGCAGTGCCAATTAAACTAAAATACAAGAACAAAGGGATTCAATTTGAATCTAACTTGATAGAAGATAAATATACGTTTCTCTCGCCTTCTTGTATAAAAATGCCAGAGTCAGGAAAGATAATAACACTGCCATTTACTTCACCTGAAGACCCCAATTATGATTCCCAGTCTTCTCCTGTAAACATACAGTATGAAGCTTTGAATAGTTTTTATCTAGAGATAATAAAAAAACTCTTGATAGGTCAAGACGCTGGCGTGTTATTAAATAAAAACAACACTGCTCAATCGCAAAAGTCACTCTTGACTAGTGTTTTATCCGCCAAGGGCTTGTCATTTGGACTTGCTGCAACAGAAGGTATACCTGCAAAAGAAGCGCTGGTGCAGCAATTAATAGAGAACGATGGTCCCCTTGTTCAAGCCGTCATACCTCAGTTAGAATTAGATGAAGAAAAACAAGTCCCCCCTGAGTTTGTAGAAGAACCAAACTACAATGATGCACTGTTTTTTATGTCAAACCCAAACAACAGAAAAGATAATATTAAGCTATTTGAACAGTTTCCAACATTCTTGAAAGCACTAAGAGGAAATGGATTTCTTCCTTTAAACGAAAACGATCTTAAAGGAATACCAAATCATTTTAAACAGTTAATCACATTAGACCCTAGTCCAGAGGATACAGGAGTAGACACAACTTACCTAAAAGATAACTTAAACTTTTTTGAAAACAATATAGAAAACATAGGTGACCTAGCAACTGGTAAAAACAATTTTGGTATTTTTATTAACTACTTCAATCTTGTTCAAATAGAATATCTAGAAGGATTTATTTTCAACAACATTAAAGGACCACACTGGAGCAAATTAACACCAGAAACATTCAGTAATATAAAATCTAATGACAAACCAGTGCTTTGCAGACTAAGATATTACACTAATAAAAAACTTGGAGTTACAAGAGATAGTGCTGTTGATCTTCCCATATATGATAAGTATTTTATCCTAGCTTCTATGAAGGAGCTTTCTCATTTGCCTAATTACAAAGGCGGTGATGAGATGATAAAAGATTTTAATAAAATGTCAAAGCATAAGAAAACTATGGATAACGTTGACTCAGAGAATTTAGGCGCAGGCGGTCCATCCAAAGGTAAAAAGGCAAATGAAAAAAGCAAAAAACTTGGCACCACTCTGAGCGTTGAGGGAGGCTTCACGGGTGATGGCTTCAACAGCGGCGCAGGCGGCGGCGGCATGGGCGGCTCTTATTAATAAAAGGTAACAATAATGCCAGAACAATACACATCTGAAAATGAAAAGCAACTTTTATCAAAAAATAAAAGAAACAGGTTTGTCAATAAATCTATTGCAGAGTTTATAAACCCTGCTACTGGACTAGTATCAAAAGAAAGTGTAACAGACAACTTTAGAAGCGATGTAATGAACTATTGGAAATGGAATGATGTAGCGGGAGCTGTAACGTATAATACTCCTCTACAAATGTCTCAGACTCCAGAGTATGCAGTAAACGATTCTAAAAAGAAAATAATGAAATTCCTCAGTGCTGATTTAGGGGCAAAAGTATCTTTAAGAAAAATCCAACAAACAATAGACAATAACATTCCCGGTCAGATTGAGGAGCTTTATGAGGTTTATATTAATGGCACAGATGCAGAAATAGCGCAAACAAGCCCGTTTGTCGCTGAAGCCCCGGTAACTTGGTGGAGAGACTGGTGTTTATCAAAGTTCTCTAATGGCGCTATGAATGAAGACATAGTTTTTAGTATGAACAGACCTGAGACAAAAACTCTAAATGAAGAAACGTCTTTTTTCGAAAGAAACTTTGTGAAAATTAAAGGAAACTACAATTATCTTAAACTAGGATATGAAAAGTTAATCAGTGGATTGAGAGATGATGTTTTAGATGATGATCCAGAAGTTTTTAATGAAAAAGTTCTTCCAAATCTATACACTTACATGTCCGTCGTGAGTGTCAACAATAAAATTATTAGTGCCAATAAAAACCAGAAAAACGCTAACCCGAATCCAACTAAAATAATCGGTAAGTTTAAAAATCATCTTACTTTAAATGGACTACTTGAAGATTTTGATACAGAGTCTTTGTTCTATAAGGAGACTAAAAATGATAAAGAGCCTTTTACCTATAATAGATTCGACTTGGCAAACAACAGTATTAGTAATTATTTAGATCTTTGGACAGACGCGGCAGCTTTCAGAAACAAGATGCACATGAATGCTGATTCTTTTCTAGAGGAAGCCCAAGCAGGATACAGTGAAATACTTTTTTCTGAAGCTGATTTTAATATAATAAACAATTATAACTCGGCGGCTTCTATGTTCCCTATGAATATACAAATTCAAATTGAACCTGAGCAAAATAAATCTGTGTTTAGAGCGCTTAAAGCTACTAAGTATAATCCTTTTATGTTGAGATATATTGCCACTAGCGAAGGAAGTCTCGGCTTTGACTCTTTGTCATCAAATGAAGAAATAACTGAGGACACACCTCTTACTTCTTTACCTTTCAGTGATTTTCTCGAACAAGCTAAAAACGGAGACTTAGCACTCGACCCTGGTTTAAAAAAGGATTACGTCTACATTGGATCTGCGAACGATGAGTATGACTTTGAAGCCCCGCAGAACAGCTTGTTTACGAAATTAATGTCACTAGGTCTTGAATCAAAAATGAATTCTTTGATAAACTCCACTTCACGAACCTGGGAAGACATTCTACAAGGAGATGAATGTTACGAAGAGACAGTTGTATATGAAGTTGAAAAGTGGACCGCAGGCGGCGGTGGACAATTACTAAATAAGGTTCAGACCTTCTATCTGCCTAATGATGATACAGATATGATAGAGATGTTTGATACGCAAGTAAAATATAATAAATTTTATGTGTATAGGATATATGCCCACAAGGTCGTATTCGGCACACAATACCAGTATAATCTAGGAGAAGCTTCTATATCTGTTACTCCAAGCAAAAAGTCTGCTTTATTAACAGTCACGACAAGTCCATCGATAAAAATCATTAGAGTTCCTTACTATAATGTAGATCAGTTTGGTCTTGACATAACCGGTCCAGGGACTGGAGTATTTTCACTCCCCTCACATAATACAACTATTGTTATAGATGAAGCTCCTCTTCCTCCTGAGATCGAGTTTGTCCCTTATATCAAAACTCCCTCTACATTGCTTATAAATCTAAAAGACACCATAGGGACAATGAAACAACTTTATCGCCCTATAGAAGAACAAGATGTTGAACAGTACCAAGTCTTACTAGAAAACCAGCTTAAAAACGACTATAACCTAAGCAAAGAAGAGCTTGCTGAAATCGACATATTCAACAATGAAGTGTTTTTTAAATCCGAAGAACCATCACAATATTTGCAGATTTTTCAAACTGTCATAAAACCAACTAGTTATAGTGATTTTCAAGATTCTGAAAAACAACTATTAAACGGACCAAATAATTCTGTTAAAGTAGACTTAAATTTCAATCAAAAATATTATTTCACTTTCCGAGCTATAGATTATCACGGAAAGTTTTCTAACCCTACTGATGTTTACGAAGTAGAAATAAAAGAAGAAGATAATTTTGCTTATCCGGTGATTAGAATCTTCAACATAGAAGAAGAAACGAAAGCTGATCTTTTAAAGAAAAAAGAACAAGAAACAAACTTTTCAACAAAAGGTAAAAAATATATTCATATTAAACCAGCATACCACCAGTGGATAATGAAAGAAAAATATGTCGAAGAAGATTATGATAGCGCATTCGACATTCCTGATTTTGAAATAGGTGAAGCAGAAGAATCAGTCTTCAGAAAAGACAGGAGATTTAAGATCAGACTAACGTCTAAAAAGACGGGCAGAAAAATAGACTTAAATGTCAAATTTAAACAAAGACAAGAAAAACTTTACTAGTAATAAAAACTTTTACAAATGAATAAAAACAACTATTTATAAAAAGTGTGTGTAATGTCTAATTATACAAGGAGATAAAATAATGGGCTTTCTAGACAACAGCGGTGACATCATTCTTGATGCAGTTTTAACAGATACAGGGCGCTTTCGCTTGGCTAAGGGCGACGGGAGCTTTAAGATTACAAAGTTTGCTTTAGGTGACGATGAAATCGATTATTCAAAGTATGACAAGAATCACCCAAGTGGTTCCGCTTATTACGACTTAGATATCATGCAAACACCAGTTTTTGAGGCTTTCACGAATAACGCATCCAGCATGAAATCTAGATTAACGTCTATGGCTAGAAATAACTTGCTTTACCTACCTATCATCAAGATAAACGAGCAAAATCCTGAAAACGCCAGATATGCAGTAAACAATTCTTTTTTGGTCGCTGTTGACCAAACAACCGAAACTCAGCTTTTTAACGATGGTACTACAAACACAAGCGGCATTCTCCAAGGACAAACACTTACAAAAGGAAATTTTATTCTTCTTGAGCAGGGTCTTGATACAACAGAAATACCCGATAGTGTAACCATCGATTCAGATCTTGTTGAATCGCAATATATCATTGAGATTGATAATAGATTTGGAAAAGTCGCTACAACAAAAAATAGCTCCATTGCAAACCCTTCTTACATTGACGATGATAATATCGCCAGCTACTTCTTTTCATTATCGCAGAATAATGACTATGTAATGGACAGTTGGACGGGTAAGATTAATCCAGACAAAAACACTCAAGCAAACGTCAAAGGCATTCGAGGTCCAAAAGGAACTAGATTTGAGTTTATGATTGCTTCTTCTTTGGATTTGGCAACAAGCACATACTTATTTGAAACTCTTGGCGGCTCCGGTTATCCAATCGGTTCTAATAACTACCGCTTTATTGATTCGAATATTAGGATTATCGGTGGAACCACTGGGTACACACTTGATATTCCAATTAGATACATTAAGGCACAATAACGAGGAACACAAATGGCTACAACTTTTAAGACACTTACAAACAACGACGTAACTTCAACAAGAACTCTCTTGCACGAAGCTATACCTATCACTGGCTCTATTGTGTCAGGTACTTACAATGGCGCAGGCACAGTTGTCTTGGGCTCAGAAGAAAATATTAAAACCTATTCTCACGGTATGTTCCAATCTGTATATGATTATCCTTACCTTAGTTCCTCGGCTAATCATATTTTTGATATTACACTTGGCTACTCTACTGGAGGGAACTCTCTTTCTGCTTCAAGTAATACGCAAAACTCTAAGAAAGTTAATATTTACAATGAGTTATCTCAAGTTCTCGCCGGGTACGACGCCACAGGTTCTGTTTTGCGTTTCGATGAAGATGGAAATATTGTAGACGGCGGAACAAAATTAGATAACTGCTTCTTTCTTAACTTTTCTCGTTTGCTAAATAAGGATGAGATCAAAAAAGGATCTTTTAATCTTCAACTAGGAGTAGAGCCTGCATACAGTCAAGTACCAGGCGGCACAACATCCACTAAGCTAATTTCAATCCAAGATATTAGCGGAACAAGCGGCTATAAAGTAAACTCCCCAGCCGGTGAATATGGTGTCTTGTTTGCTACCGGATCAAACCACGCTCAGGGCACAGTTATCAGCGGCTCTGGACTTGTTGGCGACGGCAATCCTTGTGGTCTTATTTTCTATCAAGCTGGTATTGCAGTTATTTCAGGATCTGTTTTTAACGACGAGGCTGACGGAGGAGTTTTGGCTAATTCTCTTGGAACTAGCAGGCTAGGATCTACCGCTGGGCAAACAGGTTTTAATGCAGTCACTGGATCTTCTATCAATACCATTGCCGATGGAATCAGAAACAGAATTTATAATGTTTCGTTCAACAATACCACAGAACTTAACTCAACAATTTATTTCTGTAGAGCTAATCATAATGATTTCAACTACAGCTCAAATCCAACTTACTTAAATAATAGTAAAATTAGGGTTAAGAATCTCTCAACAGATGCACCTGTTTCATATATTACAACAGTTGGTCTTTATTCTGCTGATAATGAGTTGCTCGCTGTGGCAAAACTTTCTGAACCTCTCAAGAAAACCCCCGAGACAGAACTTACACTAAGAGTAAGATTGGATTACTAGGCGTCATGCTATGGCTTTATACAAATTTGGACCAAACGATGTTTTTGTTAGTAGATTAAAGACGTATCCACATACAAATTTTTTAATCTACTCTGGTTCATATTATTACAACAGCAAGACAGCTCAATCTGGCGCTTTTTCAAACCCTGTTAAGAACGTCCCGGTTGGGAACATTAGTCTTTATGAACTAAACATTGATAGACCTTCGGATAGCCTTATCTATCCTTTTACTACCAAAGAAGGTAGCTTAGATTCTTTTAACACTGTATCTACTAATGATTTCATGGGCTTTGACTATGGAGACACAATCACTGGTAGTTATTTTTTATCTGCTACTATCGATAGAAGGTTTTATTTAGAATATGTAGCCGACTTGCCTATTCCTACTTCTAACGTATCTTATCGCCCACACATAATGGCACTTAAAAACACAACAAACGACTACATGCGCTTAAGTCCTCATTATGAATATTCAGCTTCGCTTACTAACCCTCTGGGAGGTTGGGATAAAGATAGGCAAATGATGACCATGATTAGCATTCCATCTATTTTTTATGGTTCATCAATCAAGAAAGGCTCGGTGGACTTAAAATTTTACACGACAGGCACTTTAGCGGGACAGCTATTAGATTACTATAAAAATGGCGAACTTATACAGTTTTCAGGCGCAGTCCCAGCCAATGACGGAAAATGTGCAGGCACCGTCCTTTACGATCAGGGGATTATCTTACTAACAGGTTCTTGGACCATTTCTGGTCACAGGGAACAGTTTAGGGATGGTGCTACACAGTACAATACTGCTTGGGTTTACTTCGGAGCGTCAGGGTCTGCTGGTAACAATTACCTTTTGAACTCTAGTTTTACGTTAGATTTTAAAGGAACAGAAAAAATTCCTAATATTACAATGCTTGCCCACGCACCTCAGAACAAACTAAACAACTCAAACAACCCTACATTTCTTGAGACAAGTACAAATGCGAACGCTTATGTCACCGGCTCAACGATTTATAAAGAATATGACAGTTTAGGTGTTAAAAATATCGTAAAAAGCCCTTATAATAATTATACTGCAAGTTTTCAAAGAGAAACTTACATTTCAGAAATAGGAATATACGATAAGGACAAAAATCTTATTGCGATTGCAAAGTTAGCTAATCCAATAAAGAAAACAGAAGAAAAAGATTTTACTTTTAAATTGTCCGTAGACATATAAGTTAGATATTTGATTTTAGCCCTAGACATTTCAACCAGCATTACAGGAGTAACAATACTTGAAAAAGATGGAACTCTTGTTTATAATGATGCATGGGACACACGAAAATACAAAAACTTTTTCGAAAAGGTAGAGTATGTTGAGAAGAACATTAAAAAGCTTCATAATAACGGCTTCGGAATCAGAAGAGTATATATTGAGCAATCTCTCCAGTCTTTCAGATCTGGATTCTCGTCGGCTAAAACTCTGTCAACTCTCGCTCGTTTTAATGGGGTGGTGTCATGGCTGGTATATCGAATATTGCAGATTGAGCCACAGTACTTAGCTGCGACTTCTGCTCGCAAGCTATGCGGCATTAAAGTTCCACGAGGAACAAAAGCAAAACAAGTTGTTATACAGCACATTCTAGATAATGTCCCAGAAATTCAAATAGAGTATACAAAGCAAAACAACATTAAGCCTCATTGTTACGACAAGGCAGATAGTTGGGTTATTGCTAAAGCAGGGCTTATACAATGTCAACAGGAAGAAAAACAGCAATCATAAAGGATATCTTTGGGGCTTGTTACGGCTCCGGTTCCGAAATGCTGTTTCACTGCCCTAAATGTGAACACCACAAGCGCAAACTTTCTATTAACATAGAAAAGGATGCTTGGAAGTGCTGGGTTTGCGATTGGTCAGGACGAAACTTAACCAAGATTGTCCGCCGCTATGGCGACCTTTATCACAAGAAGAAATGGTCAGAACTTGTAAATAAAGTCGAACTTGCTTCTTTTGAAGAAAAGATGTTTGCTATCGAGGAAGAAGAACCAGAACAAAGGGTCGAACTTCCAAAAGAGTTTAAGTCTTTAGCCAACAAAGCCGTTCCTCGTTCAGCAGGACAAGCCCTTCGTTACTTGCGAGAAAGAGGAATAAAAAAAGACGACATTATAAGATGGAAGATTGGTTATTGTGAAGACGGAGAATTTGCCAAGCGAATCATCATACCATCCTTTTCCTTAAATGGTCATAGCAACTACTTTATTGCCCGTTCCTACGATGGGCACTGGAAAAGATACCTAAACCCCAAGGCATCCCGTAACATCGTTTTTAACCACCTTTTCTTGGACTTTGAGGACGATCTAACAATAGTCGAGGGAGCATTTGACGCAATCGTCGCAGGACCTAATGCAGTTCCCCTTCTAGGCTCAACCCTTCGTGAAACATCCAAGTTATTCCACGAGATTGTAAGAAACGATACAACAGTCTACATGGCTCTTGACCCTGACGCAAAAGCAAAAGAACACAAAATAATCGAACTTTTGTTAAAATACGGCGTCCAAGTCTACAAAATAAATCTAAATGATTACGATGATGTAGGAGAAATGACTCCCGAGGACTTCAAAAAAAGAAAGGAAAACGCTTCTTTTGTAGAGGATAAATTCTATTTACTTATGGAAAAGACGCTTGGTCTTTAGCAAGGGAGACATTAAAAATGACGAAAGTAGATGGAAACGTCACTATTCGAGGCGATGTAAAGCTTCAGTATAGAAGTGATATTTATTCACCACCACCAGTAACATACTTAAGAATGAACGAAGGGACAGGCACAACAGCCGCAGATTCTTCAAACGCAGGTAATGGTTTTGATGGAACGCTAGGAGGCACCGCTTCTTGGTCCACCGAATTCAAGAATGGTCCTTACGCTGTTGAGTTTGATGGCGACTCTGATTACATTGATATGGGAAATAATACAGCCCTAGCCCCATCTACTGCTTTCAGTATTTCTTACTGGGTAAGAGCGAACTCTTTCACAGGATACACCAGAATGGTTTCTAAATACCCAACTGGTGGAAGTTCACCCTCTTACTCTTACGCTATCTTGACAGGAAACGGCACAGGTCAAGTTAGATTTATTCTTATGCAAGCATCCAACACAGGTTCTGGTACAGTCTTAATGACTAATAGCGCTGAACTATCTGTTGATACTTGGCACCATGTTGTATGCACTTATTCAGGTGCTGATAGAAGAATGCGTATTTATGTTGACGGAGCCCTAAAAACTTCCACACTTACAGGAACAGTTCCTACTTCTATAAACCAAGGCACAGCAAAGTTGTCTTTGGCGGCAAATCTTGCTGGTTCTGTTGGAGCACGTCAGTATTTTAATGGCTACATGGACGAGTTCTCTATTTGGGATGTAGAACTAACAGCAGATCAGATTTCTTATGTTTACGGCAACGGCGTCCCACCAGATCTTTCTGTCGGAATTCCATAGGAGAAAATAAAAAAAATGTCTCAAATAGATGGAAATATTCTAGTTCAAGGAAGCACAAGTACTCAATATCAAAGTGATATCTATACACCGCCACCCGTAGTTTATTTAAGAATGAACGAAGGATCAGGTACAACAGCCGCAGATTCTTCAAACGCTGGAAATAATCTTGACGGAACTTTAGGAGGAAATGCCTCTTGGACATCTACTAAGTATAAAAACGGACCTTATGCCGTAGAATTTGATGGTAACGCCGATTATATTGACTTGGGAACCAGCACCACGCTCAAACCTAATACTGCTATGAGTATATCAGCGTGGGTATATTCAGAGGATTTTGGTAGTGATTTTAAATATATAATTGCTGCATGGCCAGGACAAGGTGCTGCTTCTAATTATTCTTTTTTCCTTGGTCACGGCGGCTCAGGCGAGGGGAATGGAAAAATAGGGTGGGGAGTTATGAAGCATCCTGCTGGAGGTACGGGCGTTTGGCTTCAAACTGATGATGTGGTAATCACTTTAAATCAGTGGCACCACGTTGCAGTAACATATTCTGGTGCAAATAATAGAATGCGTATCTATATCGACGGCGCTTTAAAAGACGCTACTCACTTGAGAAATGCTGTTCCCTCACAGATTAGCCAAGGAAGCCATAACGTAGCAATTGGATACAACTATAACGGTTCCCCTTCTTATCCTTATTCTTGGGATGGTGCTATAGATGAACTTTCAATGTGGGATGTAGAGCTTACAGCGAACCAAGTTTCTTATTTATATGGAAACGGAGTTCCTCCTAATGTTTCTGTTGGAATTCCATAGGCTTTTAGAAATAAACTAACTATTTATAGAATACGGAGAGTTTCTATGAAAATCACAAAGACAAGACTAAAAGAAATCATTAAAGAAGAAGTTCAGAAAATCCTTGAAGCAAAGCACAAAGACGAAGAGGTCTCTGGTGTTAAAGTTGTTGAGGAAGAAGAAGAACTTGACGAAATGTCTGCGATGTCAACTGGAGCAGTCGCAACCTCGTCTAAAAAAGAACCTCTCGAAGAAGAAGACGGTTTTTACGAGCCCCACATTTGACCCGACGAACTTAAATGGCCAGGTGGGTCAGAAGTCGTAAAAAAACAAAAAGCTCGCAAAAAAGCCAATCAGAAAAAACCTGAATAACTTTATCCTTGAATAACTACAAATAGTGTTTATAATAAACGAATGAAGATTGCACACATTTCTGACATTCACATTCGCAACTATCGCTATCACTATGAATACGAACAGGTCTTTGAGCAACTCTACGCAAAGCTAGAGGAACTAAAGCCTGATCTTATCGTAAACACAGGCGATACTGCTCATACTAAACTTAACCTTAGCCCGTCTTATTTTGATATGGCGGTTAGAATGTTTGAGAGGCTAGCTGACATTGCCCCTTATCATATTATCTTGGGGAACCACGATCTAAACCTTCGTAATCTCTCCAAGATAGATGCCGTTTCCCCCCTTGTTGCGGCATTGGACCACCCTAACATTCACTTTCACAAATATTCTGCGGAAGTGGACATAGGCAATAACTTTTGTTTTCATGTCCTATCCATTGTAGACGAAGAAAATTGGACACTCCCAACAGACATGGATAAAGTACATATCGCTCTTTTTCACGGCTCTGTTGCTGGTGTTCAAACTTCTACTGGCTGGACAATGACTCACGGTGACATTAACTTAGATCGCCTTACAGAATACGATTATGCTCTTCTTGGCGATATTCACAAGCCTAATCAACCCTTAGATAAAGAAGGGCGTATTCGCTATGCTGGTTCTCTTGTGCAACAAAACTTTGGAGAATCAGAAGAAAAAGGATTTCTTCTTTGGGACATTAAAGATGCTGATACTTTTAAAGTAAAACACTACGCATTAGAAAACCCAAAGCCCTTTGTCACTATCAACCTTACAAAGAAAGGCAAGATACCAGCAAAAGCAAAGATCCCAGAAGGGTGCCGGTTACGTCTTGTAACAGAAGTTAATCTTCCTATGGACATAATCAAGCGAACGATTGAACTTGCGAAGACAAAGTATAAACCAGAGACAATCAATTTTCATTCTAAAGTTGTCGGCAACAGAAAAGGAGGAGACGACGCATCTAATACAGTCTTTAAAGACGATTTGCGAAGTGTAGAAGTTCAAGAAGGTCTTATACAAGATTATTTAAAAGACTATGAACTTGAAGAAGAAACACTGCAACAAATCTTCGCTTTAAACCAGAAGTATAATAAACTCGTTACAGAAGAAGAAGAGGTAAGTCGCAACGTTCACTGGTCTGTGAAGAGTCTTGAGTGGGACAATCTTTTTAACTATGGAGAAGCAAATACTATTGATTTCAATAATCTAGAAGGAACAGTAGGTATTTTTGGCAAGAATTTTTCTGGTAAATCTTCTATTGTTGATTCATTCCTTTATACTTTGTTCAACACAACCTCCAAGAATGAAAGGAAAAACCTCAACATTATTAACCAGAATAAAGAAAACGGAAGAGGAAGCGTCAGTATTGATATTGGAACTGACACTTATCATGTTGAAAGAACAAGCGAGAAATACGAAAAGAAACTTAAAGGCAACATTACAACAGAAGCCAAGACAAATATTGAGTTCTACAAGGTAGATAACATTACAGGCGAAGAAACACCTCTTAATGGTGATACAAGAGCGCAAACAGACAAAAACATTCGTTCTGTCTTTGGTTCAATAGAAGACTTTCTTTTAACTTCTATGGGTTCTCAGTTAGAGTCTCTTGCTTACATTAACGAAGGCTCGACAAAGCGTAAAGAAATTCTTGCTAAGTTTCTTGACTTGGAAGTCTTTGAGAAGAAGTTTAAAAAAGCAAAAGACGACGCTGCTGATTTGAGGGTTGCTCTCAAAAAGATGAAGGATAGAGATTTTGTAACAGAACTTAAAGAAAAAAGAAAAGAACTTGCTTTAAGCGAAACAAAGATTGATATCAAAAAAAGAGAAAATGAAGACCTTAAAGAACTTACATTAGGATTTAGAGAAAACATATTAGCTTTAGAAACAAAGATTAACTCTATACCAGATGAAATAATCGAAATCCAAGAAGTCTTAGAAGAAATAAAAGAAAAGAAAGAAGAACTTGACAGCATTTCAAACAAAGAAAAAGATTATATGGATGAAATTGCTGAAAAGCTTGAGTTTGTAAAGAAGTTTGAAAACTTCCAAAAAGTATTTGATATTGATGATGCTTTAAAAAACAAAGAGTTTGGCGAAGATATGATCTCAGAGCTTGATAGTTTTTCAAGAGATATTGAAGTTTTGGAAATAAAGTTCAACAATCAGTCCAAAAAAGCATCTCTTTTAAATGAAGTCCCTTGTGGTCCAAAATATTCCTCATGCAAGTTTATTAAAGACGCCTATAACGCATCTTCTCAACTAGAGAATACCAAGGTGGCTTTAAATGAACTAAAGCTCTCAAAAGGGCAAAAACAAGCCGAATTAGATAACTTAGAACACGATAAGAATATTGAAAGAATCAACGGATATATAAAGGCAAAAGAGAAAAAGAACAAATATGAAAAACAAGTTAAAGATATTAGATTAGATATTGAACGGAACAAGATAAAATCCCTACAGATCAATAATGATCTTAATAACTTAATAGAAAAAAGAGAAGAATACGAAGAGAACAAGGATGCTATTGAAAACCTTCAATTTCTTGTAAAGGAAAAGAAGAAGCTGAAACATATCGTCTCAACAAATGAGATTGCAGTAGAAAAAGCATCAGAAGATCTTCTTGATCTTTACAAAGCAAATGGCTCTCTAGAACAACAATACAAACAAATTGAACTTGAGCAGAAAGAACATGATACTTTAAACAAGAGCTTTTCAACTTACGACTTGTATATGAAGTGTGTCCATTCAAACGGCATTGCATATGACTTAATCAAGCAAAGCCTACCTATTCTTAACCAAGAAATACAAAAGATTTTATCTAATGTGGTTGAGTTTGAGGTTATGTTTGAGAATGACGACAACAAACTTGACATTTTGATCAAACACCCTAAGTATGAGGCACGACCCATTGAGATGGGCTCAGGCGCAGAGAAGACAATCGCAGCAATGGCTATTCGTTTAGCTCTTTTAAATGTTTCTACCTTGCCAAAAGGAGATGTATTTATCCTTGACGAACCAGGAACAGCCCTTGATGAAGAAAATATGGAAGGATTTATTCGCATTTTGGATATAATTAAAAGCGAGTTTAAAACAATCTTTCTTATTTCACACTTAGAAGTCTTAAAAGATATTGTAGATAAGCAAATAATCATTAACAAAGAAGATGGTTATGCTAAAGTAAACGAATAAAGGAGAAAAAAATGGAAAAAATCAAAGCAGCTTTAGATAAAGCAGTAGAAAAAGTAATCAGCCGCAAGTTTCTTGCTTGGCTTACAGCGACAGGACTAGCAGGTTATGGCTTGTTAGAATCAAGTGACTGGGTTGCAGTCACAGTTATGTATATTGGTTCTCAAGCTCTTGTTGATTTAGCCACACAGTGGAAGCATGGGAAATAAAACCATGTTAGCTTTAAAAAAAGCTTGGACATGGATAAAAAAGCACTGGTATGTTCCGGTGCTTTTTGTTTTAGTTATTGTTGGTAGCTTGTTTAGCTTCTCTAGGAACAAGAAATTGATTAAACTACTTGAGATTAATAAAGAAAGCTATGAAAAACAAATCAAAGCCATAGAAGAAAGCCACGCAACCGAGCTTAAGAAAAGAGACGAGCTTTACGCTAAATATGTTGAAACAATGAAGAAGCTCAACAAAGAGCATGAGATAGATTTAGATAATCTTTCCAAAGAAAAGAAAGAAAAAATGGACAATATGGTTAAGAAATACGAAGGAACACCAGAAGAACTTGCAAAAGAACTGGCAGAAATGTTTGGAGTTGATTATGTTGAGTAAACTTCTATCCGTATTTCTATGTTGCTTATTGGCTTTTATGCCGACTGTCGTAATAGCTGGTGAGTCAGACCCAGATAACTCTATAAGTTCAAATGGAAGGGTGACTGTAATAGGTCAGGGCGAGAAAACTCCCTATGGGGGTCTTCTTTTTGATTTAAAGGCTTCTGTCAAACTAAAGTTAGATAAAGAATTTGCTTTAAAGAAATACCAACTAGAGCTAGACTTGCAGAAGAAGCTTATTACTTCTGAGTTTAAGTTAAAGCTTGATTTGCTTCAAGCAAAGCATGATGGATTAAAAGATAAACATACTGCTTTGTTGAAGATTAAAGATGAAGAGATAAATCGCCTACAAGAGTTAGTTAAAAAAAGCCCCAACGATTATAATCATTGGTGGTTTGTAGGAGGAATTATAGCAGGGTGTCTTCTTTCTATAGGAGTTTATTACGCTGCTATCAAAATCGCAGAATGAAAGATAAAGACCCACATTATGTTGTCAAGCTAGAGAAGGCGATTGCCGAGAAATACGGCAAAGAAGCAATCCAAAACCCCAAGTCTGGCTGGACACCCGAGAAAGAAAAAGAATACATTGAGCAAGTAAAGAAAATCCAAGAAAAGAGAAACCAAAAACAAGACGCCTCAGAAAAGGTTGAAACTAATGGGTTTTTGATTAATAAAAAACTACTTAATAGAGAACAAAAAAGAAACTGTCCTGTTTGCGAAAGTTATTCGCTAGAAATAAAAGATGATGTCTATATGACAAAATTTGATTGTTGTTTTAGATGTTACATACAATATGTAGAAGATAGAGAAGAACGTTGGGAAACAGGATGGCGTCCAAACATAGGAGACAAAAACAATGGCTAGTAAAGAAGATTTAGAGGTAATCAGAGCAATCGGTCAGGCAGCAGCTAATGCTTATGACGGAGCTTTAAATGAAGAAGGCGAACCTATCGATATTGGTTTGGACAGAGAAAAAGGAAACCCTACTCTTAATAGTCGAATTGTAGATGGCTTTAAAATCAAGATGCTTGGAAAAAATCTTTGTGTTTCTTATCAGTCTGATGTGTTTTTAAAAGATGTACATGACAATGGCTTTGAAAATGATTTAGAAAGAAAAATGAATGATATATCCTCTTTTTTGAAAGAAGAGTTCAAAAAGATTACTAAAAAAGCTCTTAATCTTAAATCTCTTGGCGATGTAGACGCAAAAGTTCAACAAACTTCCCGTGTTAGAACTTTCGTTGTAGCCACTAAGATGTATGAAGTTGGCAACCTTTCTAGCGTTGATGCCGTGGAGGGAGAGACGAATATGAAAGGACTCAACAAGAGATTGGACGAGAACTTTCGCTCTTTCCTCGCAGAAGGTGCATGGAAGGCATAGTAGATAACTTATCTGAATAATGTCTTATAAGCCAACAAAGAAAGAAATATTAGCAGAAATTGTTAAATCAGGGAAGGACCCATCTTACTTTATTAACAACTATGCCAAAATCGCGCACCCTATGCGTGGATTGATTCCGTTTAAGTTGTACCCATTCCAGGATCAGCTTCTTTGTGATTTTAATGACCACAGGTTTAATGTTATCTTAAAAGCAAGACAGCTCGGTATTTCAACTATTACCGCAGCATATATTGCTTGGATGATGATGTTCCACCGAGATAAAAATATCCTTGTTATTGCTACAAAGTTTGGGACCGCTGCCAATCTTGTAAAGAAAGTAAAAGCAATCATTAAGTATCTACCTTCTTGGATGAAGATTGCCAATATTCATATTGACAATAGAACTTCTTTTGAGCTTTCTAATGGTTCTCAGATTAAAGCGTCTTCTACTTCTTCAGATGCTGGTCGTTCAGAAGCGCTTTCTCTCCTTGTTATTGACGAGGCAGCGCATGTTGATGGTCTTGACGACCTTTGGACTGGTCTATATTCTACTCTATCGACTGGTGGTCGATGTATTGCACTTTCAACCCCGAATGGCTGTGGAAACTGGTTTCATCAAACTTATATTGATGCCGCAGCAGAGAACAACGATTTTTTCCCCACAAAGTTAATGTGGGACGTCCACCCAGAGCGCAATCAAGAATGGTTTGAAAAAGAAACAAGAAACATGTCTAGACGACAAGTTGCTCAAGAACTTGAATGCAATTTTAATATGTCTGGTGAGACTGTATTCCACCCTGACGACATGAGTTACATTGAACAAAGTGTAAAGCCTCCAAAATATAAAACTGCCTTTGACAGAAACTTTTGGATCTGGGAGGAATATCAAGAAGACTCCACTTATCTTATTTCAGCCGATGTCGCAAGAGGCGACGGAAAAGATTATTCTACATTTCATGTTATAAAAATTGAGACAAATGAAGTTGTAGGAGAATACCAAGGAAAGTTAACACCAGACATTTTTTCTGGTATACTTTATGATGCTGGTAAGGAATATGGCGACTGCATGATTGTTGTGGAGAATATGGCTGCTGGACATACGGTATTGGATAAACTTGTGGAAAGAGAATATCCTAACATTTATTACTCTTACAAATCTACTCACGAGTATGTAGATCAGGTAACTGCCGAGCATTCTAATAGTGCTATAGCAGGTTTTACAACCTCTAGCAAGACTAGACCTCTAATAATCGCAAAAATGGAAGAATTCATTAGAAATAAACTACTTACGATATATTCGACAAGATTACTTGAGGAGATGAAAACATTCATTTGGCACAATGGTCGCCCGCAAGCTATGAGAAAGTATAATGATGACTTGGTTATGGCTTGTGCGATAAGTTGCTGGGTGAGAGATACAGCTTTTGAAACAAACAAAAGAGAACTAGAATATAAAAAAGCATTTTTGGATTCTATGATGACTACAAAAAAAGAAATCAATACAACAATCCCAGGAATGCAAGGATATAAAGCAATAAAAACACAGAATACGGTTAAACAATACAAAGATTATAATTGGCTTTTAAAAGGATAGTAAATGGCTAGCAAGAAAAACACAAGGAACCCTCAAAGTAACCTCTTTAAACAACTTACCCGTTTATTTTCAGGTCCTATCACAGATTACAGAAGGCAAAATCCTAGAAAAGAAAGAAGACGCCAGCTAGACAAATATAGTTTTCAATCTGCCGGTGGATTAGAGTTTAAAAAGAGCGCTTATGACCCATACAAAAACCTTGGAGCCAACTTCTTTAACAATCAAAGCCGTATGGAAAGATACCTTGACTTTGACCAAATGGAGTATTCTCCAGAGCTTCACTCTGCTTTAGATATTTATGCAGATGAAATGACAACTTCTAACGAGTTTAGCCCTCTTTTAGGTATCGCCTGTCCTAACGAAGAAATACGCTTTACTCTTGAGAACCTTTATCACAACGTCCTAAACATTGATTTTAATCTTTTTGGCTGGTGTCGCACAATGTGCAAGTATGGAGATTATTTCCTTTACCTTGATATTGACGACGAACAAGGAATTAAAAACGCCATCGGTCTTCCAGCAAAAGAGATTGAGCGCTTAGAAGGCGAAGACCCAACAAATCCAAACTACGTCCAGTTCCAATGGAACTCGGGCGGTCTAACTTTCGAAAACTGGCAAATGGCTCATTTTCGTATCTTAGGCAACGACAAACACGCTCCCTACGGGACATCCGTCCTCGACCCCGCTCGTCGCATTTGGCGACAACTTACACTCCTTGAAGATGCTATGATGGCTTATCGTATTGTTAGAGCACCAGAAAGAAGAGTTTTTTATATTGATACTGGTAATATTTCTCCCGAAGATGTCGAACAATACATGCAGAAAGTCATGACCCAAATGAAGCGCAATCAAGTTGTAGATGCCGACACAGGTCGAGTCGATCTTCGCTACAACCCTATGTCTGTTGAAGAAGACTATTGGGTTCCCGTAAGAGGAGCAACTAACACTCGTATTGAAAACCTTCCAGGTGGAACCTATACAGGTGACATTGATGACGTTAAGTATTTAAGAGATAAACTATTCAGCGCAATCAAAATCCCTGCATCTTACCTCTCTGCCACCGACGAAGGTGGAGAAGATAAGACAACTCTCTCGCAGAAAGACATTCGTTTCGCCAGAACAATTCAGCGGCTTCAAAGAGCTGTTATTTCTGAGCTTGAAAAGATTGGTGTTATCCATCTTTATACGCTCGGCTTCAGAGGAGAGGATTTGGTTTCATTTAGCTTGACTTTAAATAATCCTTCTAAAATCGCTGAACTCCAAGAACTTGAACACTGGAGAACAAAATTTGAAGTTGCTTCTTCTGCCACAGAAGGCTTCTTTAGCAAACGTTGGATTTTCGAGAATTTATTCAATATGTCACATGAAGATATCAATAGAGTTCAAAGAGAAAAGTTTTACGATAAAAAATATGATACTGCCTTAGAAGGAACTACAGAAGAAGCTCTTGGAGACACAGCCGGTGGTGCAGGTTTTGATACAGGCGGGGAGGGTGATCTGTTCGATGATGCCGGTGGAGATGACCTTGAAGCCCCTGATGCCGAAGGTGCCGATCTAGATCTTGAAGAACCCGCTGCTGAAGAAGCGCCTGCTGAAGAAGAATCTCCAACAGGTGGTCTTATAACAGCTCCTGGCAAAAGAGATGATGAAAATTATAAAGTAACAAAAGTTGATAAAATGGGAAATAAAAAAGAAACAACTACCGCCTCAAACGGAAAGTGGAATACTCCTGTAAGTCACGATCGCAGAACTTCTTCTGGTCCTCGAAAAAGACAAATAAAAGCCAAAGGAGATATCCCACAGCCAATGAAAAGCTTAGGTCGTGGTATCACAGAAGAACTTGCTACTACTTATAAGAAGGAAGAAGAACTTTTGTTTCAGACAAAGATAGATATTGATAATCTTATAGCTGGCTTGGAGAACAAAATTAAATGAAATTTAAACATAATAAAAAAAGAAATACCGCTTTTGTATTTGAGAGCTTAGTGAGAGAAGTTGTAAAGAGCGTTATTTCTGAAGATCTTGATCGCAAAAACAAAATAATCAAAACACTTAAAACATTCTTTAACAAAGAAACTGAACTTTATAAAGAGTTGCAAATTTATAACTCTATCTTGGAAACAAGAGATATGGATAAAGAGTTAAAAGA